>MTEW01004032.1_pt1 | contig 77743 bp, 64 predicted proteins | sample 1042681 | NCBI WGS metagenome assembly MTEW01 (sample SAMN06185811, study PRJNA358809) | soil metagenome | isolation source: soil biostimulated with citrate as carbon source | place: India | collected 2015-05-23 | reverse complement strand
CCTGCATTTACATGCCCGCTGCGCGGGCGCGTGCAAATCATCGGATAACAACTCACTAGAGCGAACACTTCGTGTCGCTCACTTCGAACGTTAGAGCTACACAATGAATCTTTGCCAATGTCCATGCTGCGACTACTTCACCCTAGCTGTAGGTGAAGATTCTGAAATATGCGCTGTATGCTTTTGGGAAGATGATTACTTTGGTATTGAGGAGCCGGATGCAGAATCAGGTGCAAATCATGGACTTACCATTCGCCAAGCAAGAGCAAATTTTGCAACCTTCGGGGCATGCCACCCAAGCATGGTTAAAAATGTCATACACCCTGAGCAAAGAGCAAAATACGCCTACAAAGCACGTGCAATATAGCTCTAACTAGTGGTTCAAATCGTTCGCTTCGCTCACTGGGACGGGCTAAAGCCCGCCCCTTAACCAAACGTTAGGCAAAAACATATGTCCCGCATACAGCTAGTAGAGATTGATCTCCGAGCTATCACTAGCGCAGAAGAACTGCACTCTTTGCTGATGGAGTCGCTGAATTTTCCGGGATGGTATGGTGCTAACTGGGACGCTTTCTGGGACGCCATAACTGGCTTGGTTGAAATGCCATACACAGTTAGGTTCTTAGGCTGGGCGCAGTTCTCACAACGCCTGCCTCGTGAGGCGGTGCTACTAAAAGAATGCCTTACTGAAATGAAAAGTGAATATCCGCAGTTCGCGAGCGAGGTAGTTTATGCCTAACAAGACGCTCAAATCGCTCACTTCGTTCGCTGGGACGGCGTGCCGCCGCCCCTTAGCTTGATCGTTAGGTGTCACCATGAAATTACTCACTGCGCTGGCCGGAATCCTCTTTGGAGCCAACGCCACGGCATGCTCACAAATCATAGGGACATGGCAATCATCCAAAGAAATGAGTATGGAATACAACATTACAAGCGCAGACCTGACACCTACTCAAATTGAATTCCTAAACCAAGCCCTTGGCATACTAAAAATCACATACAGCCAAGAAACAATAATAAATCACGGCGCCCCTGCAATAGAAATGGTAATAGCCGGCAAGAAGTACCCATTTGAGTTTCAAGAAGAAAAGTTCAAATACGAAATAATTTCATGCACCGCCAACGTCGTCAAAATCAAACACCATTACCCGCACACGGCTCCCGAGAAAATTAAAATCAACTTTATAGATGAAAATACTTACTGGGTTAGTCCATCAAATCTACCCAACAGCAGAGAGTACTTCACGCGTGTGCCAGCCACCTAACAACCGGTTCAAGTGGTTCGCCTCGCTCACTTGGGACCGGCTAAAGCCGGCCCCTTAACTAAACGTTAGATGCACTGCAAGGAGCACCGCATGGCTGCCAAAACAAAATCACCTTATCTCTACAGCGATAACCGCCTAGGCGATGTCATTGCGGCTATTCAAGTTATGGGGAGCTATGGCTATTACAAATTAGATTTTGAAGGTTGGGCCATACGAATCAGTGGAGACAAAGACAAAGCTGAGTATTGGAAGAAGATTTTTCTAGAGCACCCAGAGTTTTTTAGATTAGACACAACTGGAATAAAGGCTTCTTTAGCTTGGCGCAGAAGTTACAGAAGACGGTATTCCGTGGATCAACAGCGTGAGCTATCGCTCGCAGAGTATCAAGCCTTAAGTATTCCTGAGCTTGCGCGCATTTCCAGAAATCCACTGAATAGCGCAGACATTTCCGTCCTAATCAATACCGCCATAAACCTACACACAAGAGCTATAGAACAAAACAAAGAACATCGGTGGTTGTCATCTCCTTTATTTAGTTTGCTCGGAGTGGCGCTAGGCGCCTTGCTGGGCTGGCTAATTAAGTGAGTGCATCTAACAATTGGTTCAAACCGTTCGCTTCGCTCACTGGGACGGGCTAAAGCCCGCCCCTTAACCAAACGTTAGGTCACACGATGAATTGGCGCCCACTTGCAAACTGCAAGAAAAAATCTTTTGGAAGAGGTGTGGTATTCCGTTTCCCGGCAAAAGCTCCATTTGAGAAAATCGTCGACTTCATGATTATCGAAGAACATGATTCACCAACGTTTTATAAGCTGATATGTTCATCTGGCCATCATGCAGGACAAACCGAGTTGGTGTTTCCTGCCGAAGCAAAGCATGAAACTGGCGCAGTGTCAGTGGCTTGGCTAAAGAAAAATTGGCAAGCCTGGATTTATCCCGAGTGCGAAGTTGAAGCCGTCAGTTACTTGGACTGTTATCCACCGGGCCACGGCGTGAAACCTAACTAGTGGTTCAAACCGTTCGCTGCGCTCACTGGGACGGGCTAAAGCCCGCCCCTTAACCAAACGTTAGGCTTTTCAATGCATATATCGCGCTCAAATGACATTTTGCTCGCAGCAATCGTATCACTTGCAGTTGTCTGGCTTGCCTTGATCAATGGGGATGCACTGTACTTAGGTATTTGGTATTACTTTGCTGTTCCAATTGTCATTTTAGGTGCCTGTGCAGCTCTTAACCCCGCGCCCCTTTTCCTAACAGGCACATCACTTGGCATTGCCATATCGCTGCTTTGTGTAATGTCTGTTAACTGGGGAGCCTCACGCCCCGAAGGTCTGCTTGGGCTAGGTCATTTATTCTCACTACCAGGTGCTATTATTAGCGCAATTCTTACAGCATCTCTGGTAAAAAGAAAATTTGGAAACCGGCCGCTTATGGCTTTATCCCTAGGCCTGAGCGGTCTACTTATTGGCTATTTCATCAACCAAATAATTGTTTGCAACTCTGTAATGTGGTGCGGGCCACTTTCCCTGTCTGCCAAATGAAAAGCCTAGCAACAGGTTCAAATCGTTCGCTTCGTTCACTGGGACGGGCTAAAGCTTGCCCCTTAACCAAACGTTATTTCATGACATAGATATGATTGCTCGAATCACCGTAGCGTTTATCCTGATTGTGGCTATAGGCGGTATTTATCTAAATTTCACAACGCCTCATGCAAAAGAACAATTGTTTGACTCCGGCTTGTGGATTAATCTCAATGGAGAGTCAATGCTGAGCGATCCTGGCTGCGTTAGGGGTGGAATGGCTCTATCTCTTATACGAAATGACAGGTTAATTGGCCTTCATAATACTGAGGTATTAGCACTTTTAGGCGACACTAAAGATCCAAATTCTTCTACCGAATTTCGCTATAGTCTCGGTCAGTGTCATTGGGATTGGAAGCACAGCTCAATGGTAGTGCGCTTCAATGCCAGCGACATAGTGACGGATACTTTTATTGAGGCAGAGGATTTTACTGAAAACTAATGTAGATCTGAATTTCTTAATCGATCTAAGTGCTCCATAATTGCCTGTTGCTTAATTAAGTGGTTCTCAAAAAAAATGAAATCGAAGCCATTTCTAATTGTTGGGGCGGTCGGGCTGCTATTTTTGTTCTTGGGGGCGAGTTTCATTATTGGGCTTAAAGTATTGCCGACTTCGGTTGATCCAAGCTGTAGGGCCATCTGTGGTCTAGGCCTGCTTTTCTCTACTTTCTTTGGCCCCGAGGTAGGTTCTTATCTCATTGGTCTTATATGGTCAGCGATTGGCATTTCCTTGCTTGCTGCGGTTTATCGATTGTCACGATAGACGGAGCTTAATCAATCACTAGTCCCGGTAGTTAAGTCCAACATGCGACCTGCAATTTCGTCGCTCAATGCTTCCTTCTTTTCCTCCGCAGAAATCCTTCAGCTTTCTTTCTTCCTTGACTCCAGTAACTCGCAACTTCTCTTGCGGTCGCACTTGAATCACAGGCTTTGGAATTTCTCTAGAGCTGAGCACATTGTCAGTCCCTCTCGGGGTGTAGTTCTGATCGTTGAATACGGTTTGTTTGACTGCAGGGCTATCTGAGCCAGTGGGCTGCTCAGGTTGCTGCGTAGACATTGCGTCTCGCCTTGCCTGCTCTTCCACGATCTTGTCCCAGTCGTTCCTGGGCGCTGGTTCTGCTCGGCTGATTTCGGCAACCGGTGTGGGTTTCGGCTGCTGCCTGTTCTCGGCTTCAGCAATTGCCTGAACAGCTTCGACAAGGCCCTGGGTGAGTCTCGCTTGCCGGTGCCTGCTGGCCAGTCATCGCACGTGCTGCGGCACACCTTCGCCAGCCATTTCGTCATGAACGGTGGCAACATCCTGACCCTGCAGAAAATCCTGGGCCATACCACCTTGACCATGACCATGACCATGACCATGACCATGACCATGCGCTACGCGCACCTGGCTCCTGGTCACCTGCAGGATGCCGTCAGGTTCGGACCAGCTAGCGACCGCCAACGCTTTTTCGGCATCATCACTCCATAGCCATATCCGATGACGCGTGCTTTCCGGTGCCGCAAGCATTGCTTAGCATGTACACAACGTATATACGTTGTAGTTACGAATTGACTGATAGGTGACGACCATGGCCAAAGAAGCCGTTTTCAATCTGAAGCTTGAGCCCGAACTGCGCGAAGGCTTCATGGCAGCCGCCCAAGCTGCACACCGACCGGCCTCCCAGGTCATGCGCGACCTCATGCGCGACTTCATTCGCCAACAGCAACAGGCCAAAGAGCATGAGGAATTCGTGCAACGCAAGGTTGCTGCTGCCAGGGCATCGGTAGAGGCAGGTCGTGGCCGCTCCAATGATGATGTAGAAGCTGAATTCGCCGCTCGCCGTGCTAAGGCTCTGGGTCACTGATGCAGGTCATTTGGACACCCGAGGCACTGCAGGATCGTCTGGATATCTGGGAATACATCGCAACCGACAACCCACGCGCTGCCGTGCACATGGACGAGCTATTCAGTGCTGCCGCCGCCAGTCTGGCTGACTTCCCCGATAAGGGCAGGCTAGGAACGGTGGCCGGTACTCGCGAGCTGATCCCCCACGAAAACTATCGCCTTGTCTATCAGGCTGAGCGTGACGCCGTCTGGATTCTCGCCCTGGTGCACGTCGCCAGGATGTGGCCGCCGATCCAGAGTTAGCAGCAGTCTCAACCCGCTTTCGACACTTCTTCGACACCTTGCATGCCGCAGATAGCAAAAGCCCCCGAAACTCTAGGAATTTCAGGGGCTTAGGCTTGAGATATGGCGGGAAGATAGGGATTTGAACCCTAGGTGCCATTGCTGACACAACGGATTTCGAATCCGTCCCGTTCGACCACTCCGGCATCTTCCCAGGCGGCGCGCATGATAACAGCTCAATGCGCTTTGGCGAAGCATATTTTGAAAAATTTTCTTGTTCTATCAGGTGGTTGAGTAAACGACGCGCACCATGGCGCTCCCTTCTCTGCCTGCGCGTGGGTTCAGGCGAAACCACGTGCAGGTACTCCTGATGCGTGGCGTCTCAGAACGCCATGCTGAACCCGATGGTCGGGTTGAAGTGGAAGCGTGGGTCTGCGACGAACAGCTTGTCGTCACCGACTTTCTTTGCCACACGGACAATGTAAGGCGTGTCCTGCTGAATTTTTTCTAGCGAGTTTCTCCCTGCGACCTCAAGCAGCTCGGGACTGCTGGCCCAGTCCTCCAAATTGCTGGGGACGAACCTAAGCGATACATACCAAGCGCCTGACAGCGCTGGCGGGAGGTCTTTCTCAGGCTCGCTTTTCTCGACTTTGATATCAGTGATTTCGTAGCTGTTGGTAAAGCAGAAGCCAGGCATCTGTTCGTCATGGACAGCTTTGCCCTTTGCAGTCAGCTCGTACTGTGCACCTGAGAGAACCACCAAGCCGGTGCTTGTGAAAGGTGCAAGAATTCTCTCGTTACCCTCGGCGCGTTTGGCATCCAGTGGGAATCTGAACAATGGCGATACTGCGCAGCCCTTCCTCCCTTGGTAGTTAGCCAGCGCACTCTTTATCTCCTCGTTGCTCGGGGCGTTATCGCCACAGCCAATCAGGGCAAGTGCCAGAGGAAGTGTGATGGTGAAATTTTTCATATCGAGTCCTTTCGTTGGGGGCAGCGCCAAGGCACTAAGCATGACCAGTTCCTTTGGCGACAGCTAAGGTGGGAGCGATAAATGTATCCGATCGCTTGGCAAGACTACCATTGCCATAGTTTCTGTCAGTGGCGTGGAGGCGCATATGCGAAGCCTGTCTTTTCTTGCGTCTGCGCCGATGCGTGCCTCAGGTGGGGCTCTGAGCCATCTGCCTATGGATGTGATCGAAACCGTAAAAATGAGGCTTGGCACAATGCCACTGCCTGGACTACTCTCCGGTCACCGGGCTAACGAAGTGGCCAACAGGCAGGACGCCGACCCCATACACTTCGTTAGCTCGGTATCCCAATCGCTCGCCGTGCGCGGTCATGCGGACGGAAAACGACAAAGCCCTCGAGAGAGGGCTTTGTCGTTTCTGAGGCGTGAGGGCTGTGCGGAAGAGTAAAAAAGCGTCCCTGCTTGGCTTTCCCTTCCCGCCCTGTCTGCTGCTTAGCATAGGCGAAGCATGGCGCTCTGCCATGTCTGCTTGTGCATCTGACTGGAAGAAGAGGGGGCGCAGGCCGGGGAATGTACCGGCTTGTATTGAGTTGCTGGAGGAGCCCCCGCCGTTCGGCGGGGGCGCTCAGTGGTGATGCTGCAGATGCGCCCTGTCGGGCTTGGCGGCGATCAGGTGCTCGGGCAGGTCGAGCAGGTCGGTGTCGTAGGTCTCCAGCGGCGGCGGGCGACGCTCGAAGCGGGCGCCGAGCACCAGCAGGCAGGGCGTCAGCAGCAGGGTCAGCACGGTGGCGAAGGCCAGGCCGCCGGCGATGGCGCTCGACAGTTGCGTCCACCACTGCGTCGAGGGCGCGCCGAAGCCGAGGCTTGGCGTCACCAGGTCGACGTTGATGCTGAGCACCATGGGCATCAGGCCGAGGATGGTGGTCACCGCGGTGAGCAGCACCGGGCGCAGGCGCAGGCTGCCGGTTTCCAGCGCCGCCTCGCGCGGCTCCAGGCCCTGGCGGCGCAACTGGTTGTAGGTGTCGATCAGGATGATGTTGTTGTTCACCACGATGCCGGCCAGGGCGATCAGGCCCATGCCCACCATGACGATGCCGAACGACTGGCCGTTGATCAGCAGGCCCATCAGCACGCCGGCGGTGGACAGGACGATGGCTGACAGCACCAGCGCGGCCTGGTAGAGGCTGTTGAACTGGGTCACCAGGATGATGGCCATGAGGAAGATGGCGACGATGAAGGCGGTCATCAGGAAGATGGCGGCCTCGCGCTGGTCGGCGTCTTCGCCGGCGAACTTCACCTTGACCTCGGCCGGTACCTCCCCGAGCGCTTCGCGCAGCGCCTTGAGGCGTTCGTCCAGGCGCGCGCCTTCGGCCAGGTCGGCCTGCAGGGTGATGGTGCGGTCGCCGTCGACGCGGCGCAGGGTGCCGACCTTGGGCGCCGGCTGCAGGTCGACGAAGTTGCTCAGCGGCACCTGGCCGGCCGGCGTATTGAGCGTCAGGCGACCAAGCTGGTCGAGCGAACGCCAGTTGCCGGGCAGGCGCACGCGGATGTCCACCTCGTCGGTGGCATCCTCGGGACGGTAGGTGGCCAGCTTCAGGCCGTTGGTGATCATCTGCACCGCGTTGCCGACGCTGAGTACGTCGGCGCCGAAGCGCGCGGCGGCCTCGCGGTCGACCTTGATCCGCCACTCGATGCCGGGCAGGGCGCGGTCGTCCTCGATATCGGCGAAGCCGCCAAGTCGCGTCATTTCATCGCGAATGCGCTCGACCCACTGTTCGCCCAGTGCCGGATCCATGGCGCTGATCTGCAGTTTGACCGGCTTGCCGTCGGTGGGACCCTGTTCCTGCTTGCGGAATTCCAGCACCACGCCGGGAACGCCGGCGGTGCGCTGACTCATCTCGGCGAGAATGTCCTTGGCCGGGCGGCGCTGGTGCCAGTCGACGAACTGGAACTGCAGGGTGCCGATCACGTCGGCGCCGAGCTGGCCATCCGGTTGGGCCAGGGAGCGTGCATACAGCGCCTTGACTTCGCGCATGCCCAGCACCTGGCTTTCCACCTGCTTGAGCAGGGCGTCCTTCTCCTGCACCGACAGATCGCCGCGGGCGCGCAACCAGATCTGCGCGCTTTCCGGCTCGACGTCGGGGAAGAATTCCACGCCGTGGTTGAAGCGGCCGTAGCCGACGTAGATCAGCGCGATCAGCGCAAGCATGCCGAGCAGGGTCAGGCCCGGACGCCTGAGCAGCTTCTCCAGCAGGCGACGATAGGCATTGCCGGCACGGCTGAGGCCCTGTGCCTGCGGTCGCGCATTGCCGCCGCTGACCGCACCGAGCACCGGCAGGAACACCAGGGCCATGGCCAGCGAGGCCAGCAGGCAGAGGATCACGGTGGCCGGCAGGTACTTCATGAACTGGCCGACCACGCCGGGCCAGAACAGCAGCGGCAGGAACACCACCAGGGTGGTGGCGGTGGAGGCGATCACCGGCCAGGCCATCCGCGTGGCGGCATTGGCCCAGGCCTGGCGCGGGCTCTGGCCCTGGTGCAGGTAGCGGTCGGCCAGTTCGGAGACGACGATGGCGCCGTCGACCAGCATGCCGGCCACCAGAATCAGGCTGAACAGCACGACGATATTGAGGGTGAAGCCGAGCATCCAGATCAGCAGGATGCCGGTCAGGAAGGCGCCGGGAATGGTCAGGCCCACCAGCAGCGCCGAACGCATGCCCATGCTCGCCACCACCAAGATCAGCACCAGGACGATGGCGGTGAGCACGTTGTTCAGCAGGTCGCCGAGCATGTTCCGCACTTCCTGCGACTGATCCATGATGTAGCTGACTTCCACGCCCGGCGGCAGCAGCGGCTGCGCCCGCTCCATCAGCGCCTTGACCTGCTCGATGGTCTCGATGATGTTGGCGCCGCTGCGCTTGGCCACTTCCAGCACGATGGCCGGCTGGCCATTGATGCGGGCGAAGCCGGTGGGGTCCTTGAAGGTGCGGCGAATGCTGGCGACATCGGCGAAGGTGACCACGCTGTCACCGACCACCTTGATCGGCATTTTCATCACGTCTTCGAGGTCTTCGATGACGCCCGGCACCTTCATGCTCATGCGCCCGGCACCGGTGTCCAGGCTGCCGGCGGCGACCAGGCGGTTGTTGCGGCTGACCAGGTTGAACAGCTCGTTGTAGTCGATGCCGTAGCTGTCGAGCACCTGCGGGTCGACGACGATTTCCAGCAGGTCTTCGCGGTCGCCGCCGATCTCCACCGACAGTACCTCGGCGATGCCTTCGATGTTCTCCTTCAGGCGCCGGGCGATGTAGACCAGTTCGGTTTCGGCGATGGGGCCGGACAGGCCGATCGACAGCACCGGGAACAGCGCCACGTTGACCTCGTTGACCGTCGGCTCGTCGGCCTCTTCGGGCAGCTTGCTGCGTGCGGTGTCGACCTTCTCGCGCACGTCGGCCAGTGCCACCTTGGCGTCGAAGCCGGCGTCGAACTCCAGGGTCACCGAGGCGTGGCCTTCGCTGGACACCGAGCGCATTTCCTTGACGCCCTCGAGGCTGCGCAACTCCTGCTCGAGCGGGCGCACCAGCAGGCGTTCGCCGTCTTCCGGGCTGATGCCCTCCAGGGTGACCGAGACGTAGATGATGGGAATCGCCACGTCCGGGTTGGATTCCTTGGGAATGGCGACATAGGCGGCCAGGCCGCCGAAAATCAGGAAGGCCAGGATCATCAGGCTGGTGCGACTGCGATCCAGCGCCGCGGCAATCAGTGCATGCATCTCAGCTGCCCTCGGCGGCAAGTTGCGTGCGCACCTGCTGGCCGGGCTGGACGAAGCCCTGGCCGAGGGTGATCAGCGCCACCTTCGGTGGCAGGCCGCTGACCCAGGCGCCCTGGTTGTCGACGCTGATCAGTTGCACCGGGGTGAACTCCACGCGTTGCGCCTCGTTGACCCATTTGACCCCGTGGCGGCCGCTTTCATCCAGGCTGAGCAGGGCAGGGGACAGGCGGTGAGCCATGGCCTCGCCGGTCTGGATATGCAGGGTGGCGCTGGCACCGGCCAGACGCAGGCCGTCCGGGTTGTCCACCTTGACCTCGATGCGGAAACTGCGCGAGCCGGGGTCGGCCGCGGCGGCGATAAAGTGCAGCTCGCCTTCCAGGGTGCGGCCGTCGAGCAGCTCGACCTTGACCGGCTGGCCCAGTTCGAGCTGGGTGACCTGCTGCTGGGCGATCTGCGCGCTGACCTTGAGGCGGTCGATGTCCACCAGGGTCAGCAGGCTCTGCCCCGGCTGGACGAAGTCGCCCAGCTCGACCGTGCGCTGATCGTAGATGCCGGCGAACGGCGCCCTGATCTTGGTATTGCGCAGTTGCAGGCGAGCGCTGTCCAGTTCGGCGCGGGCCTTGGCCAGCTCGCTTTCCAGACGCATCAGCTCGTTGGCGGAAATCAGGTTGCGCTCGCGCAGGCGTTTGGCAGCGGTCACATCGCTTTCGCGCTGGCGCACATCGGCCTCGCTGCGCGCGACCTGGGCCGGGCGATCATCCGGGGACAGGCTCAACAGCAGTTGCTCGGCGGCGACGCGGTTGCCCTTGTCCTGATCCAGGCTCTGCACGCTGCCGCTGACCTGGGCGCGCAGCTCGACCCGGCGCCAGGCCTCGATCTGGCCCTGCACCACATGCTGGCGCTGCATCGGTTCGGCCTGCAGCCATTGCACCTCGACGCGCGCCAGATCGGCGGCCGCAGCGGGTTGGTCCGGCTCGACCGCGTCGCGAGCGGCGAAACGATCACCGCTGAGCAGCCAGGCCAGCAGCGCGACCACGATGACGATGGCGATGATCCAGGGACGTTTGCTGAGTTGCGCGAACATGGGGGTTACTCGCTGAGTGCAGGCGCTGCTTGCAGCGCGGCAGCCTGGCCTTGCAGGCCGGCGATGATGAAATCGGTGACGCGTTCGAAATAGGCGTCCAGTTCGATGGGCTCGGCCCAGTGCGCGAAACCGCCCGAGGCGATGCGGGCCATCACGCCGTTGACGCAGGCTTCGACGCCCCACAACAGGTTCTGGCAGTGCGCGGGGGAGAGCTCGCCGAAGCTGCCTCGCAGCAACTGGTTGAACAGAGCCATGTACTGGCCTTCCAGCTCGATGAACTGTTCACGGTAGGGCGCGTCCAGGCGCTCCTGAAAGGCCGGGCGGTCGCATAGCAGACAGAGCTCGGCCTGCAGCGGGTCGGCCAGCAATTGCTCGAAGGCGCGGCGAATCACCCGGCGCATGGCTGCCAGCGGTGATGCCTGGTTCGCGACTTCGCGCAGTTCGCTCAGGTGCCGGCGCGAGCAGTCCAGTACCAGGCGGGCATAGAGCGCCTCCTTGCTGGAAAAGTGCTTGTACACCGTGCCCTTGCCGATGCCGGCGTGAAGCGCCACTTCGGCGATGGTGACGCGGTCCCAGGATTGCTCCTGAAACAGCTGGCGAGCGGATTCGAGCAGGGCGTTTTCCCGTTGCTGGAAGAGGTGATCCTGGTAGCGCATGGGCCTTTCACGGAGAGTTGTGACCGGTGGTCATGCTATGACTGTTGGTCACAGTGCGGCAAGGAGGGAGTTGTAACAAGGCACTTGGTGGGGATGGGCGTTCGCCATGGCGTTGGCGATTGGATAGGTAATCGTAGGTGGTTGGCGACGCTGGAAACACGTTGCGAGACGTGACGCCAGGCGTAGGGTGCGCCATGCGCACCAGGGCGGCGGTAGTGAATGGGTGCGCCATACGCACCCTGTGTGCGGCCGTCAGCGCGCCACGCTAACCCCTTCGAGGCTGGCGAAGGAGGTGTCCTTGGCGGTGAGCAGGAAGTCGCGCATGAAGGGCGCATCGAGCATGTCGGTGCGGATCGCCGCATAGAGCGTGGCGAACAGGCCCTTTTCCCCCAGGCGCTTGGCGCTGACGTAGCCGCGCGAGCTGTACTCGTGCAGCGCCCAGTTGGGCAGGCCGCAGACGCCGCGGCCGCTGGCCACCAGCTGCATCATCATCACCGTCAGCTCCGAGGTGCGCACCTGCGCCGGCTCCACGTCGGCCGGCTCGAGAAAGCGGGTGAAGATATCCAGGCGGTCGCGCTCCACCGGGTAGGTGATGAGGGTTTCCGTGGCCAGATCCAGCGGCTGGATGAAGGCCTTGTGCGCCAGACGGTGCTGGTTGGCCACGGCAAGCATCGCCTCGTAGGTGAACAGCGGCACGTAGGTGATGCCGGCCAGCTCGACAGGATCCGAGGTCACCACCAGGTCCAGGTCACCACGGGCCAGCGCCGGCAGCGGGGCAAAGGAAAAGCCCGAGGCCAGGTCCAGTTCCACCTCCGGCCAGGCATCGCGAAACTGGTCGATGGTCGGCATCAACCATTGAAAGCAGCTGTGGCACTCGATGGCCATGTGCAGCCGACCGGCAGTGCCGCCGGCCAGGCGCGCCAGGTCGCGCTCGGCGCCGCGCAGCAGCGGCAGGGTGGCGTCGGCCAGCTGCAGCAGGCGCAGGCCGGCGCTGGTGAAGCGTACCGGCTTGGTCTTGCGCACGAACAGCTGCAGGCCGAGGCGTTCCTCCAGCTCCTTGAACTGGTGCGACAGCGCCGACTGGGTCAGGTGCAGGCGCTCGGCGGCCTCCACCAGGCTGTCGGTTTCGCGCAGGGCGTGCAGGGTTTTCAGATGGCGCAGCTCGAGCATGACGGTTCTCTACGAGGATTTCGCTCATCCAATGTCAGGGCTGGATGAAGGCAGTTCATACAGCCTACATGAGTAAATCTTTAGATCAAGGCGAAAATCTTGAGTTTGTCTCACTCGGTATCGATGCCGAGAATGGCGCCATCTCGATTTCATACTGGAGCGTTCCGACATGGCCCTGTCCCATTCCCTCGGCTTCCCGCGCATTGGCCGCGACCGCGAACTGAAGAAAGCCCTCGAAGCCCACTGGAAAGGTGAACTGGACGAAGCCGGCCTGCGCACCGTTGGTCAGCGCCTGCGGGCCGAGCATTGGCAGCTGCAGAAGGACGCCGGTATCGACCTGCTGCCGGTGGGCGATTTCGCCTGGTACGACCAGGTGCTCGCTCATTCCCTGGCCTTCGACGTGATTCCCGAGCGCTTTCGCCCGGCCGCCGGCAAGCCGACGCTGGATACCCTGTTCGCCATGGCGCGTGGGGCCGTTGCAAACAAGAGCGGTGGCAGTTGCTGCGGTGGTGCCCACGCGCAGGAGATGACCAAATGGTTCGATACCAACTACCACTACCTGGTGCCGGAATTCAGCGCTGATCAGCAGTTCGCCCTGAGCTGGGAGCAACTGTTCGAGGAAGTGGCTGAGGCGCATGCCCTCGGTCACAGCGTCAAGCCGGTGCTGATCGGCCCGCTGACCTATCTGTGGCTGGGCAAGGAAAAGGGCAGCCACTTCGATCGTCTCGATCTGCTGGAGCGGCTGCTGCCGGTGTATGGCGAGATCTTCCAGCGGTTGGCGGCGCAGGGCGTGGAATGGGTACAGATCGACGAGCCGATCCTGGTGCTGGACCTGCCGCAGGCGTGGAAGAATGCCTTCGAGCGTGCCTACAACCTGATCCAGCGCGAGCCGTGCAAGAAGCTGATCGCCACCTACTTCGGCGGCCTGGAGGACAACCTCGGTCTGGCCGCCAACCTGCCGGTGGACGGTCTGCATATCGACCTGGTGCGCGCGCCCGAGCAGTACCCGACCATTCTCGACCGCCTGCCAGCCTATAAAGTGCTGTCGCTGGGCGTGGTCAACGGGCGTAACGTCTGGCGCTGCGATCTGGAGAAGGTACTCGAGCTGCTGCGCCATGCCCACGAACGTCTTGGCGAGCGCCTGTGGGTCGCGCCGTCCTGTTCGCTGCTGCACAGCCCGATGGACCTGGAACGCGAGGATCAACTGGACGCCGAACTGAAGAGCTGGCTGGCCTTCGCCGTGCAGAAGTGCCAAGAGGTCGCCTTGCTCGGCAGGGCCCTGGAGGCGCCGGATGATGCCTCGGTGCAAGCCGCGCTGGAGCAGAGCCGTGCGGTGCAGGCCGCCCGCGCCGCATCGACGCGCATTCACAAACCCGAGGTGCAGGCGCGTCTGGCGGCGATTCGTCCGCGTCATGCCCAGCGCCAATCGCCGTTCGCCGAACGCATCGCGCAACAACGTGAATGCCTGCAACTGCCGTTGCTGCCGACCACCACCATCGGCTCCTTCCCGCAGACCTCGGCCATTCGCCTGGCGCGACAGTCGTTCAAGCAGGGCAAGCTGAGTGCGGCCGAGTACACCGAGGCCATGCACGCCGAAATTCGCCACGCCGTTGAGGTGCAAGAGAACCTCGGTCTGGACGTGCTGGTGCACGGCGAGGCCGAGCGCAACGACATGGTCGAGTACTTCGCCGAGCAGCTCGACGGCTACGCCTTCACCCGCTTCGGCTGGGTGCAGAGCTACGGCTCGCGCTGCGTCAAACCGGCGGTGATAGTCGGCGATCTGAGTCGTCCGCAGGCCATGACCGTGGAGTGGATCAAGTACGCCCAGGGCCTGACCGACAAGCCGATGAAGGGCATGCTGACCGGCCCGGTGACCATGCTGATGTGGTCCTTCCCGCGCGAGGACGTCTCCCGCGAAGTGCAGGCGCGACAGCTGGCGCTGGCCATTCGCGACGAGGTGGTGGATCTGGAGGCGGCGGGTATCCGCATCATCCAGATCGACGAGGCGGCGTTTCGCGAGGGGCTGCCGCTGCGCCAGGCGGCCTGGCAAGGCTACCTGGACTGGGCGACCGAGGCCTTCCGCCTGGCCGCCAGCGGCGTGCGCGACGAGACGCAGATCCACACCCACATGTGCTACAGCGAGTTCAACGATGTGATCGAGTCCATCGCCGCCATGGACGCCGATGTCATCACCATCGAGACCTCGCGTTCTGACATGGAGCTGCTGGAGGCTTTCGAGCGCTTCGCCTATCCCAACGAGATCGGCCCGGGCGTCTACGACATCCACTCGCCGCGCGTGCCGGACAGCGCCGAGATGGCCGGTCTGTTGCGCAAGGCGGCGCGGCGAATCCCGCTCGAGCGTCTGTGGGTCAACCCCGATTGCGGCCTGAAGACCCGGGCCTGGCCGGAGACCGAGGCGGCGCTGGTGAACATGGTGGCGGCGGCCAGGCAGTTGCGTGCCGAACTGGCCTGACTGTTCTCTCGGCCCGGCGAACGCCCCTTGCACAGGTATGTGAAGGGCGTTCCCGACGCTCTTGATGGCGCCTGCCGTCACCTGCGAAGCGACCGCTCGTCCCCCTTCATCAAACTGTCATGCTTGTGTGGCAGCGCCGTCGAACGTCTTTCATCAAACTCGCGTTTCAGTGGGGTTCTGCGTTTCTGGTGTTTCCATGCGTGCGTTCATTTTCTTCGCCGCGCTGCTGTGCGGCCTGCCGTCTTTTGCGGCCAATCATTGCGACCTGTCCGAGCCGACCCGTTACGCGGAGGTGGGCGACGTGCGCTTGGCCTACCAGAGCGTTGGCAGTGAGCACGATCCGGCATTGCTGCTGATCATGGGGCTCGGTGGGCAACTGATCCACTGGCCCGACGAAGTGGTCGAGCGCCTGTGTCAGCAGGGTTTTCGCGTGGTGCGTTTCGATAATCGCGATGTCGGTCTGAGCGCCTGGCAGAAGCCGGCACCGAGCATCAATCTGGCTTACGAGGTGCTGCGCTACCGACTGGGGCTGTCGCTCGGCGCGCCGTACCACCTGCGTGACATGGCCGGCGACGCGCTGGGGTTGATGGATAGTCTCGGTGTCGATGCCTTCCACGTGCTGGGCGCGAGCATGGGCGGCATGATCGCCCAGCACCTGGCCGATCTGGCGCCGCAGCGCGTGCTCAGTCTGACGCTGGTGATGACCAGTTCCGGCGCCCAGGGCCTGCCTGCACCCAGCGATGCCCTGGTGGCGCTATTGGCCCGACGCGAGGCCGGCAGCCGGGAGGCGGCCCTGCAGCAGCAGGCCGACCTGCTCGCCGCATTGGGCAGCCCGGCGGTACGTGATGATCGGGCGATGCTGCTGCATCAGGCCGAACTGGCTTATGACCGCGCCTTCAACCCCGAGGGAGTGCAGCGACAGTTGCTGGCGATCCTGGCCGAATCGAGTCGGGTCGAACTGCTCAACCGCCTGCAGGTGCCGACGCTGGTGGTGCATGGCACCGCTGACCCCTTGCTGCCGGTGATGCACGGCGTGCACGTGGCGGCGCACATAAAAGGTGCCGAGCTCAAGCTGATTCCGGGCCTGGCTCACCGTTTTCAGGATGCTTTCAAGGAGCCGTTGCTGGCCGCGGTGCTGCCGCACCTGGCAGCACACCGCAGTGATCTGGGGCTGGCGCGTCTGTGAGGCGAGGGGCGCTCACAGCTCCTGGTTGTGCTTGATCGCTTCGCGGCGTTGCAGCTGGTCGATGTGCTCGCTGCTGTGGCGTAGCAGCTTGTCGGCCATGGCCATGCGCTCGATGTAGCGGACGATGCTCTGCTCGGCATCGTGGCGTGAGGTGAAGGGGCCTTCCAGCGTGCCCTCGCGCGTGGCGAAGAAGTACTGGCCATTGACGGCGCTCAGGCGCGAGCTGCGGTAATGCGTGCCGGGCTGGGGGTCGACGTTGCGTTGGCCGAACATGACGAGAGCTCCATCTGCAGGTGCTGGATGATCTGAGTCTACTGCGCGCGCCGCGCGGCGTAGGGACAGGCGACCAATGGTCGAAATTGCCGACCTGATCGCAGTTTTTGGTGCAATTTACAGGATTTTGGCGCCGGATAGCTGACGTCTTCTCGCCTCCGACAGGTACAGTTACGGCTGGGAGCGGGGTGGAACTGTTACTGTGTCGATCTCCCCGCCTTCCCTAGAATGACCTGCTGCGGCTGGCAAGCTCTGCCGGCCGCGAGCTAGAGGTCACCATGCACATTTCTTCCGGTCGTTGGCTATACGGCCTGCTGCTCGCCCTGACCACGTCCGTGTTGTGGGGCATCCTGCCGATCAAACTGAAAGAAGTCCTTCAGGTGATGGACCCGATCACCGTCACCTGGTACCGCCTGGCGGTGGCCGGTTCGCTGTTGCTGGCCTACCTCGCCGCCTCGCGTCGTTTGCCGCGCTTTCGCCCGCTGGGGCGCAAGGGCGGCTGGCTGCTGGCGCTGGCCGTCGCCGGGCTGACCGCCAACTACGTGCTCTATCTGATGGGGCTCAACCTGCTCAGCCCGGGTACCACGCAACTGGTGATCCAGGTGGCGCCGATTCTGCTGCTGATCAGCAGCCTGTTCGTTTTCCGCGAGCGGTTCAGCCTGGGCCAGGCGATTGGCCTGCTGGTGATGCTGCTGGGCTTCGGCCTGTTCTTCAACCAGCGCCTGGGTGAGCTGCTGACTTCGCTGACCTCCTACACCACGGGTGTGCTCACCGTGCTGGCGGCTGCTTTCGTCTGGACCTTCTACGGCCTGGCGCAGAAGCAGTTGCTGACGCTGTGGAGTTCGGTGCAGGTGATGATGGTGATCTACCTGGCCTGCGCACTGCTGCTGACGCCCTGGGCGCATCCGCTGCAAGTGCTGGAGCTGAGCCCGCTGCAGGGCTGGTTGCTGCTCGCCTGCTGCCTGAACACCCTGGTGGCTTACGGGGCCTTCGCCGAGGCGCTGGCGCACTGGGAGGCCTCCAGGGTCAGCGCGACCCTGGCCCTGACGCCACTGGTGACCTTCGTTTCGGTGGCGCTGGCGGCGAGCTGGTGGCCCGACCACGTGCTGCCCGAGCAGGTCAACTGGATCGCCTACGCCGGTGCGGTGGTGGTGGTCCTCGGTTCGGCGCTGACTGCCCTTGGGCCATCGATCATGGCCAGCTGGCGTGCGCGAGCGGCCTCCATACACCTTGACGAGACGGAGCGAGAGCAATGGACGAAATGAAGCAGGGCAACGAGCTGGCCGAGATCAACCGCAAGATCCTCGCACCGGGGGAGTCGTTACCGGCGGTGACGCTGCAGGACGGCAGCCGCGTGCAGACCGGCACGGTGGCCGCCATGCTGCATAACATCGGGCTTTACGATCAGGGCGCGCGCGGCGAGGTCGAGCGCGAGCTGCGCCTGGCGGTGCCGACCTTGTGCCGCGTCGGTCTGTTCCGCCTGTTCAGCCCCGAAGAATGGATGGCCAGTGCTACCAGCCCGGGGCGCCGCTTCGTTGGCGAGCAGGCGCGCGACTATCTGGCTGCGGGCGCCCCGGAGAACGTCACGCCCTGAGACCCAGCGCCTCGGCCTTGCGCAGCCAGTTCTGGCGTTGCTGTTCGTCGGACGGGCGCACCGGGGCGAATTCGGTCAGGCGGCGGGTTTTGATACCGCAGAAGCCGAGGATGGTACGCACCATCTGCCGATGCGCCGGCGCGCCGTAGATCCAGCGGAAGTACCAGCGAGGCGTATCCATGGTCACCAGCAGGTCGGCGCTGCGCCCGCTGAGCAGTTTGTCCCACAGCTGTGAGCGATTGCGATAGCGGAAGGCGAAGCCGGGCAGAAATACCCGGTCGAAGAAGCCCTTGAGCAATGCCGGCAGGCCGCCCCACCAGACCGGATAGACGAGCACCAAGTGCTCGGCCCAGTGGATCAGGCGCTGCGCCTCGAGCAGATCCGGCTCCAGGGACTGGCTCTGGTCGTAGCCGTCGCGCAGTATCGGGTCGAACTGCATCTCGCCCAGCCTGAGCTGGCGCACCACATGGCCCTTGCTGCGTGCGCCGTGGCTGTAAGCTTCGGCCAGGGCATGGCAGAGGCTGTCCTTCTTCGGCGTGCCGAGAATCAGCAGGATTCGCTTGCCGTCGCCTTCCAGCGGGGTGGCGCCGCTCTTGCCCTCAGTCATGCCGACCGGCTCCGAGCATGTCCTGCGGGCGAACCCATTGCTCGAACTGCTCTTCGGTCAGGTAGCCGAGCTGCAGCGCGGCCTGGCGCAGGGTGCTGCCCTCGGCATAGGCCTTCTTGGCGATCTCCGCGGCCTTGTCATAACCGATATGCGGATTCAGCGCGGTGACCAGCATCAGGCCGTTCTCCAGGTGCGCGGCCATCTGCGCGGCGTCCGGCTGCAGCTCGGCCACGCAGTGCTGCTGGAAGTTGCGGCAACCGTCGGCGAGCAGGCGGATCGACTGCAGCAGGTTGTGGATGATCACCGGCTTGAACACGTTGAGCTGCAGGTGCCCCTGGCTGGCGGCGAAGCCGATGGTGGCGTCGTTGCCCAGCACCTGGCAGGCGAGCATCGACAGCGCTTCGCACTGGGTCGGGTTGACCTTGCCGGGCATGATCGAGCTGCCCGGCTCGTTGGCCGGCAGGCGCACCTCGGCAAGCCCGGCGCGCGGGCCGGAGCCGAGCAGGCGCAGGTCGTTGGCCAGCTTCATCAGCGCCACGGCCAGGGTTTTCAGGGCCCCGGAGAGCTGCACCAGTGGCTCGTGACCGGACAGCGCGGCGAACTTGTTCGGCGCGCTGGTCAGCGGCAGACCGGACAGTGCGGCGAGCTCAGCGGCAATGGCCTCGGCGAAGCCGGCCGGGGCGTTGAGCCCGGTGCCGACGGCGGTGCCACCCTGGGCCAGCTCGCAGACGGCGGGCAGGGCGGCGCGGATCGCTGCTTCGGCATGGCCGAGCTGGGCGACGAAGGCGGAAAGCTCCTGGCCGAAGGTGATGGGTGTGGCGTCCATCATGTGGGTGCGCCCGGTCTTGACCAGGTTGGCGTGACGCTGCGCCTGCTCCTGCAGACCGTCGCGCAGCTCGGCCAGCGCCGGCAGCAGGCAATGACGCACGCCTTGGACGGCGGCGATATGCATAGCGGTGGGGAAGCAGTCGTTGGAGCTTTGTGCGCGGTTGACGTGATCGTTGGGGTGCACCGGGCTCTTGCCGCCACGGCTGCCGCCGGCCAGTTCGTTGGCGCGGCCGGCGATCACCTCGTTGACGTTCATGTTGCTCTGCGTGCCGCTGCCGGTCTGCCAGACCACCAGGGGAAACTGCGCGTCATGCTGGCCATCGAGCACTTCGTCCGCGGCCTGTTCGATCAACCGGGCGATATCGGCCGGTAGCTCGCCGCTGCGGCTGTTGACCCGTGCGGCGGCCTTCTTGATCAGCGCCAGGGCGTGCAGCACCGCCATGGGCATGCGCTCCTGGCCGATGGCGAAGTTGATCAGCGAGCGCTGGGTCTGGGCGCCCCAATAGGCTTCGTTGGGGACCTCGATGGGGCCGATACTGTCGGTTTCGGTGCGGCTCATGGCGTTCTCCGGGGGCAATTGCAAGGTTGCTGGCAGTTTAGGTCGTGCCGCCCGGTACTGGTTCCGCAACTTATCTATCGCGCCTATTACCAGCGGGCGTGCGTCTCGCCCAGCCAGCCGAGGGCGCCATCCACCGGCACGCGTTCGCCCTTGGGGCCGCGCAGTACACCGCTGTAATGGCCGAAGCGCTGGATGGTATTGGCATGGAAGGGGCCGAGCTTGGGACAGGCTTTGTGCAGCTGGCGCGGGGTGAAGCGCAGGGCCACGCGATCGTCCTCGCTGTCCAGGCGCCACGGGGCCAGCGGCGCCTGCGAGCTGCGTTCGATGTGCAGCGGGCTGTCGAGCAATTGCAGTTCGCCACCGAACCACAGGGCATTTTCCGAGAGGCCGCTGTAGTCCAGCCAGCCGGAGCCGAAATTCCCGGCGATGCCGCCGGCGGCGGCAAATGCCGCGCGCTGCCAGTAGCTGTTCAGTGGCCAGACGCCACGGCCGAAATCCAGGGCGGCGAAGCTCTGCCCGGGCACGCAGCTGTACTGTTTGCGCCCCAGCTGCACGCTGCCGGCCGCCGGCAGGCCGAGTTGGCGGCTGGTGGCGTGGAAGCCGCCGCCCTGCAGAGGGGCGACCAGGTTGATCGACTGCAGGTGGGCCGGGCGCTGAATGTCCAGTGCGACCTGCAGCGGCTGGCCGCCGATGTCCGGCGCGGTGGCGGAGAGACGAAGGCGCCCGGAATGCTCATCGATGCGCAGTTGCAGGCGCGAGTGATTGAAGGCGTGGCTTTCCAGCGGCAGATCGGGCAGCTGGCAGCCCAGGCCGAAGGGGCGGAGCTGGGTATGGGCCACGGACTGGCCGCTGTCCAGATCGAGAAAGTAGGCGGCGCCGTAGCCCACGTAGTCGAGATCGGCGAGGGTCAGCGCAAGCATCCATTGCGGCGTGGTGATGCACCAGTGATTCCAGCGTTTGCGTCGGCCGGCGTGGCCGTGCAGGGTACAGTCCACCTGCGGGCGACTCGACCAGCCGATGGCCTCGTCCAGCAGTCGCCCCTTGCTGTCGCAAAGCCGCTGGAGCGGAAAGGTGGCGGGTGAGGCGAGACTGGTCATCGGGCACGTCCGTGTGTGTGCGCGGGTTGGCGATCAGGTGCCGGAGCGGGCGCTGCGCAAGCCGTTGGTATGGAAAGCGGAGATCGCAAGCATGCAGAGCCAGCTCAAGCATGAGCAAGTACTGGCAATTTGGCAACTGACCAGTGGGTGCGCCAGTGGGCAGCCTGTCTGTGAGGTGGTGCACAAATCGCGTCTCTTGAGGGATTTTGGCGCAGGGCACAAAATGCCGGCACCGCAGTCTACCCAGACTCATTCATAGCCCTGGACGCCTTCTCATGCTCCGTTTCTCCCAACTCTGCACCGCCGTTCTGCTCAGCGCGAGCGCATCCCTGGCCATGGCCGATGCCGCCAGTCACGCCGCCGATGCCGAGCGTTTCCTCAAGCTGGCCCACGCCGACAAGCTGACCGTGCCGGTGTACGGCCAGGTGCAGCAGATGTTCGCCCAGCGTTTCGCCGAGGCGCCGAATGGCAAGAAGGCGGTGCTGGAAAGCTATCAGGCCAAGGCCAATGCCGCGCTGGACAAGGCGGTGGGCTGGGACAAGCTCAAGCCGGACATGGTCAAGCTCTACACCAGCAACTTCAACGAGCAGGAGCTCAAGGACCTGATCGCGTTCTACGAATCGCCGTTGGGGCAGAAGGTGCTGCAGAAGATGCCGACCCTGACTGCGCAGTCCGCGCAGATCACCCAGAGCAAGCTGGAAACCGCCGTGCCCGAGGTGAACAAGCTGCTGGTGGACATGAGCAGCGAGCTCGGCCTGCCGAAACAACCCTGATGGAGCCCACGATGTCCAAGCAAGACCTGATCACCGCCGCCCTGGCCGCGTTGCAACCCGAGCACCTGGAGGTGCTGGACGAGAGCCACATGCACAGCCGCGGTCTGGAGACCCACTACAAGGCGGTGATCGTCAGCCCGGCGTTCGCCGGGCTGAATGCGGTGAAGCGACATCAGAAGGTCTACGCCACCGTTGGCGAACTGATGGGGCAGATCCATGCCTTGGCCCTGCATACCTATACCCCGCAGGAATGGTCAGAGCAGGGCGTAGCCCCGGCCTCGCCGACCTGCCGCGGCGGGCATTGAGGTAGCCGGATGCAATCCGGGGACGACCTGCGGCAGTTCCCGGATTGCATCCGGGCTACGTGACAGGCTGTCGCGCCTTGTCGCCAACCCGCCCCGGCGATTCTCTGCTTTGCTACAATCGCTCCCGCGCCGGCCCACGCCGGCGCTTTCGTTTAGATTCTCGATCCAGCGAGCTAGAGCCATGCAAGGCAAAAGCAGGCGAGGAAGCGCAGTGTACTTTTGTACATGAGCATTCCGAGCCTGTTTTTAACGCAGCAGGGCCGACGCGCAGCTGATCGAAGTCCAGTCCGCCCTTTACGTGGGTGACTACTGAGAGAACATTCATGACCGACAAGATCGTCGTCGCGGCGCTGTATAAATTCGTCTCCCTGCCGGACTACCAGGCGCTACGCGAACCCCTGCTGCAAACCCTGCTCGACAACGGCATCAAGGGCACCCTGCTGCTCGCCGAAGAGGGCATCAACGGCACCGTGTCCGGCAGCCGCGCCGCCATCGATGCACTGCTCGCCTGGTTCCGCCAGGACGCCTGCCTGGCCGATATCGACCACAAGGAATCCTATTGCGATGAGCAGCCGTTCTATCGCACCAAGGTCAAGCTGAAGAAGGAAATCGTCACCCTCGGCGTGCCGGGCGTCGACCCCAACCAGCGTGTCGGCACCTACGTCGAGCCGCAGGACTGGAACGCCCTGATCAGCGACCCCGAGGTGCTGCTGATCGATACCCGCAACGACTATGAGGTGGCCATCGGTACCTTCGAGGGCGCCATCGACCCCAAGACCAAGTCGTTCCGCGAGTTCCCCGAGTACGTCAAGGCCCACTTCGACCCGAGCAAGCACAAGAAGGTGGCGATGTTCTGCACCGGTGGCATCCGCTGCGAGAAAGCCTCCAGCTACATGCTCGGCGAGGGTTTCGAGGAGGTCTATCACCTCAAGGGCGGCATCCTCAAATACCTCGAGGAAGTGCCGCAGGAGCAGACCAAGTGGCGCGGCGACTGCTTCGTCTTCGACAACCGCGTGACGGTGCGCCACGACCTGTCCGAAGGCGACTACGATCAGTGCCACGCCTGCCGCAATCCGATTTCCGTGGAAGATCGCCAGTCCGAGTACTACAGCCCCGGCGTCAGTTGCCCGCATTGCTGGGATTCGCTGCCGGAGAAGACCCGTGAAAGCGCCCGCGAGCGGCAGAAGCAGATCGAGCTGGCCCGTGCGCGCAACCAGCCGCACCCCATCGGCCGCGACCCCCGCCAACTGAACGAGGCCTGACCATGGCTAGCCGCCTGCTCTACGTGATGGACCCGATGTGCTCCTGGTGCTGGGGCTTCGCATCCGTGGTCGAAGCCCTCGCCGAGCAGGCGGCTGCGGCCGGCGTGCCGCTGCAGATCGTGGTGGGTGGCTTGCGCCGCGATCAGGTAGCGATCGATGCCGCAGCGCGGGTGCGTTACCTGGGCTACTGGCAGGCGGTCAACGCCAGCACCGGGCAGCTGTTCGACTTCGACCACGGCCTGCCCGAGGGCATGGTGTACGACACCGAGCCGGCCTGCCGCGCGTTGGTCACCGCACGCCAGCTCGATGCGCCCAGCGCCTGGACCCTGCTCAAGCTGATCCAGCAGGCCTTCTACACCGAGGGTGCCGATGTCACCCAGGCCAGCGTGCTGGTGGCGTTGGCGGAGCGGGCCGGCATTCCGCGTATCGAATTCGCCGAAGCCTTCGACAGCCAGGCCATGGTTGATGCCACCGCTGCCGATTTCGCCTGGGTACAGGATCTGGGCATCGCCGGTTTCCCCACCTTGCTGGCCGAGCGCGATGGCCAGCTGGCGCTGCTTACCAACGGCTATCAGCCGCTCGAGGCGCTTTCGCCGCTGCTGGAACGCTGGCTGGAGCGCGCCGCCAATGCCTGATCGGTTGAGCTGGGCAGAAGTCCGTCGCCTGGCCCTGCGTCACAAGAAAGCGCTGATTCTGGCCAATCTGGTCGCCGTGCTGGCGACCCTGTGCAGCGTGCCGATCCCGTTGCTGTTGCCGCTGCTGGTGGACGAAGTGTTGCTGCACGACGGCGATGCGGCGCTCAAGGTGATGGACAACTTCCTGCCCGCCGAGTGGGAAACCGCCGCCGGCTACATCGGCCTGATGCTGCTGCTGACCCTGCTGCTGCGTGGCTCGGCGCTGATCTTCAACGTGCTGCAGGCGCGGCTGTTCGCCAGGCTGTCGAAGGACATCGTCTACCGCATCCGCATGCGCCTGATCGAACGGCTCAAGCGCATTTCCCTCGGCGAGTACGAGAGCCTGGGCGGCGGCACCGTGACCACCCACCTGGTCACCGATCTGGACACCCTGGACAAGTTCGTCGGCGAGACCCTCAGCCGCTTCCTAGTGGCGATCCTGACTCTGGTCGGCACCTCGGCCATCCTGATCTGGATGCACTGGCAGCTGGCCCTACTGATCCTGCTGTTCAACCCGCTGGTGATCTACGCCACCGTGCTGCTGGGCAAGAAGGTCAAGCACCTGAAGAAGCTGGAGAACGACAGCACCTCGCGCTTCACCCAGGCGCTGACCGAGACCCTGGATGCGATCCAGGAGGTGCGCGCCGGCAACCGCCAGGGCTACTTCCTCGGCCGCCTCGGCGGGCGGGCGCGCGAGGTGCGCGACTACGCCGTGGCCTCGCAGTGGAAGAGCGATGCTTCCAACCGCGCCAGCGGCCTGCTGTTCCAGTTCGGTATCGACGTGTTCCGCGCCGCGGCGATGCTCACCGTGCTGTTCTCCGACCTGTCCATCGGCCAGATGCTCGCGGTGTTCAGCTACCTGTGGTTCATGATCGGCCCGGTGGAGCAACTGCTCAGCCTGCAGTACGCCTTCTATGCGGCCGGTGGCGCGCTGACGCGGATCAACGAGCTGCTGGCGCGCCAGGACGAGCCGCAGTACGCCGGGCGCGTCGACCCTTTCAAGGGGCGCGACACGGTCGGTATCGAGCTGCAGGGGCTGACCTTCGCCTATGGCGAGGAACCGGTGCTCGACCGGCTCGACCTGTCCATCGCGCCAGGCGAGAAGGTGGCCATCGTCGGTGCCTCCGGCGGCGGCAAGAGCACCCTGGTGCAGCTGCTGCTGGGCCTGTATACGCCGCAGGCCGGCAGCATCCGCTTCGGCGGCAGCGCGCTGGAGGAGATCGGCCTGGACTGCGTGCGCGACAACGTCGCGGTGGTGTTGCAGCACCCGGCGCTGTTCAACGACACGGTGCGCGCCAACCTGTGCATGGGCCGTGAGCGCAGCGACGAGGCCTGCTGGCGTGCGCTGGAGATTGCCCAGTTGGCACCGACCATCCAGGCGCTGCCGCAGGGGCTGGACAGCGTGGTCGGGCGCAGTGGCGTGCGTCTTTCCGGCGGCCAGCGCCAGCGCCTGGCCATTGCCCGCATGGTGCTGGCCGAGCCCCGGGTGGTGATCCTCGACGAAGCCACCTCGGCGCTGGACGCTGCCACCGAATACGCCCTGCACGAAGCGCTGGCGCAGTTCCTCAGCGGCCGTACCACGCTGATCATCGCCCACCGCCTGAGCGCGGTGAAGCAGGCCGACCGCGTGCTGGTGTTCGATGGCGGCAGCGTCGCCGAGGACGGCGACCACCAGCAGCTGATCGCCGATGGCGGTCTCTACGCCAAGCTCTACGGGCATCTGCAGCAGGGTTGATTGCACCGCTCCAACCTTCAGTTCGCTGCGCTTTGCCCTCGGCGCCGGGGCTGGTGAAATCCGCCAGCCCCCTGAAAAGCTGCTGGCACCGCTCTGTCACCGCCTTCCTGCCGATCCTGGACGCAACCGCGACAGCTCGTCTGGCAGGCTGCCGAACCACTCTGGCAAGAAAACCTTACGCATTTGCAGGGGTAGCCATGCTGCCCGCCTGGCTGTAAGAAAAACTTGCCAAGGCTTCGCGGTCAGCGACCTGCCCGAGCCATCGCACCGCCTTGTTCGCCGTCTGCCATCGGGTTGTCATGGGTTCATCCAAACGCGCCCTGCGGGCGCAGCCCACAACAACAATGAGGAGGCGAGATGAACGCCGTGGCCAAGATCGAGCAGCACAACCCCATCGGAACCGACGGTTTCGAGTTCGTCGAATTCACCGCACCGACCGCCGAAGGCATCGAGCAACTGCGCCAGTTGTTCACCGCCATGGGCTTTACCGAAACCGCCAAGCACCGCTCGAAAGAGGTGTGGCTGTTCCAGCAGAACGACATCAACATCGTGCTCAACGGCAGCCCCACCGGGCACGTGCGCGCCTTCGGCGAGAAGCACGGCCCCAGCGCCTGCGCCATGGCCTTCCGGGTCAAGAACGCCGCCCAGGCCGCGGCCTACGTCGAGCAGCAGGGCGCCAAGCTGGTGGGCAGTCACGCCAATTTCGGCGAGCTGAACATTCCCTGCGTCGAAGGCATCGGCGGCTCGCTGCTGTATCTGGTCGACCGCTATGGCGACAAGACCATCTACGACGTCGACTTCGAGTACATCGAAGGCCGCAGCGCCAACGACAACGCCGTCGGCCTGCAGTGCATCGACCACCTGACCCATAACGTGCGCCGCGGGCAGATGGACGTATGGTCCGGCTTCTACGAGCGCATCGCCAACTTCCGCGAGATTCGCTACTTCGATATCGAAGGCAAGCTCACCGGCCTGTTCTCCCGCGCCATGACCGCGCCGTGCGGCAAGATTCGCATCCCGATCAATGAGTCGGCCGATGACAAGTCGCAGATCGAGGAATTCATCCGCGAGTACCACGGCGAGGGCATTCAGCACATCGCCCTGTCCACCGACGACATCTACGCCACCGTGCGCCAGCTGCGCGCCAACGGCGTGGACTTCATGACCACCCCGGACACCTATTATGAAAAGGTCGACAGCCGCGTCGCTGGCCATGGCGAGCCGACCGATGTGCTGCGCGAACTGAACATCCTGATCGACGGAGCGCCGGGCGATGACGGCATCCTGCTGCAGATCTTCACCAACACGGTGATCGGCCCGATCTTCTTCGAGATCATCCAGCGCAAGGGCAATCAGGGTTTCGGCGAGGGCAACTTCAAGGCGCTGTTCGAGTCGATCGAGGAAGACCAGCTGCGTCGCGGTGTGATCTCCGAGGAGTGATGCCATGAGCCGCCAATGGATCCGCTTTCCCCTGCGTGAAGGCGAGTGCTCGCGCCAGGCGCATTGCGACCTGCCGCAGGGCACCTACGAGCGCGAGATGGGCCGTGAGGGCTTCTTCGGCCCCACCGCGCACCTGCACCACAAGCATCCGCCGACCGGCTGGATCGACTGGGAAGGCCCGCTGCGCCCGCACGCGTTCAACTTCAACGACATCCCCAGCGAGCGCGACTGCCCGCTGGCGGCGCCGCTGACCCTGCACAACGCTGACGTCAAGCTGCGCGTCTGGCGCACCCACGGCGCCATGCGCCACCTGGTGCGCAACGCCGACGGCGACGAGCTGCTGTTCGTCCACGAGGGGGCAGGGCACCTGTACTGCGATTTCGGCCATCTGGAGTACCGCGACGGCGATTACCTGCTGATCCCCCGCGGCACCGCCTGGCGCATCGAGGCCAGCACACCGAGCTACTTCCTGCTGATCGAGAACAGCGACGGCGCCTACCAGCTGCCGGACAAGGGCCTGCTGGGCCCGCAGGCGATCTTCGACCCCGCCGTGCTCGATCATCCGCGGCTCGACGAGGCCTTCAAGGCGCAGCAGGACGAGAACACCTGGCAGATCAGGATCAAGCGGCGCAATCAGATCAGCACCGTGACCTACCCGTACAACCCGCTGGACGTGGTCGGCTGGCACGGCGACAACACCGTGGTGCGCCTGAACTGGCGCGACATCCGTCCGCTGCTCAGTCACCGCTATCACCTGCCGCCGTCGGCGCACACCACCTTCGTCGCCAACGGCTTCGTGGTCTGCACCTTCACCCCGCGGCCGGTCGAATCCGACCCCGGCGCGCTCAAGGTGCCGTTCTATCACAACAACGACGACTACGACGAAGTGCTGTTCTATCACCGCGGCAACTTCTTCAGCCGCGACAACATCGAGGCCGGGATGGTCACTCTGCACCCCTGCGGTTTCCCCCACGGGCCGCACCCCAAGGCGCTGAAAAAGAGCCAGGAGGACCCGGCGACCTTCATCGACGAGGTGGCGGTGATGATCGACACCCGCCGCGCCCTGGAAGTGGCCGATGCCGCCGGCGCGGTGGACGTGGCCGAGTACGTCAACTCCTGGCGCGCGCCGGGTACACAAGGTTAAGGGCGGGCACCAATCGTCCCCTCTCCCCTTGGGGAGAGGGCTAGGGAGAGGGGGCTGGCAACATACCCTCTCCCCCGGCCCCCGCTTCGCGCCCCAGCCCTTCGCAGAGCTCAGGGCGCTACAGCGGGCGAAGCAGTGCTTCGCTTTCTCCGCTTCCGCCCCACAAGTGGGAGAGAGGAGGACAGCCCATACGCGAACAGACGAATAGGTAGGAACCATGAAACTCGCATCACTGAACCAGGGCCGCGACGGCGTGCTCGTCGTGGTCTCCCGCGACCTGGCCCGCGCCGTGCGCGTACCGCAGATCGCCGCCACCCTGCAGGCCGCGCTGGACGACTGGGCCGTGGCCCGGCCCAAGCTCGAAGCGGTCTACCAGCGCCTCAACGACGGCCTGGAGGAGGGCGCCTTCGCCTTCGATCAGGCCGCCTGCCACAGCCCGCTGCCGCGCGCCTACCACTGGGCCGACGGCAGCGCCTACGTCAACCATGTCGAGCTGGTACGCAAGGCGCGTGGCGCCGAGATGCCGGAATCCTTCTGGCACGACCCGCTGATGTATCAGGGCGGCGCCGATGCGTTCATTCCGCCGCACAGCCCGATCCGCCTGGCCGACGAAGCCTGGGGCATCGACCTGGAAGCCGAGCTGGCGGTGATCACCGACGACGTGCCGATGGGCGCCACGCCGGCCGAAGCGGCAGGCCATATCCGCCTGCTGATGCTGGTCAACGACGTGTCGCTGCGCAACCTGATCCCTGGCGAGCTGGCCAAGGGCTTCGGCTTCTACCAGAGCAAGCCGTCGTCGAGCTTCTCGCCGGTGGCGGTGACCCCGGACGAGCTGGGCGACAGCTGGAAGGACGGCAAGGTGCACCGGCCGCTGGTCTCGCACATCAACGACGCGCTGTTCGGCCAGCCGAACGCCGGCGTGGACATGACCTTCAACTTCCCCACCCTGGTCGCCCACGCCGCCAAGACCCGCCCGCTGGGCGCCGGCACCATCATCGGTTCGGGCACCGTGTCGAACTACGACCGCAGCGCGGGTTCTTCCTGCCTGGCGGAAAAGCGCATGCTGGAGATCGTCGAGCAGGGCGAGGCGAAGACGCCGTTCCTCAAGTTCGGCGACCGGGTGCGCATCGAGATGTTCGATGTTGCCGGGCAGAGCATCTTCGGCGCCATCGATCAGGTGGTGGAAAAGTATGAGTAGCCCGGATGAAATCCGGGAAATTCCCAGGCCAGCCCCGGATTGCATCCGGGCTACGGGGGATGATCGATGCTGAAACTCTACGGCTACTGGCGCTCCAGCGCCGCCTACCGCGTGCGTATCGCCCTGAACCTCAAGGGCCTGGCCTACCAGCAGGTGCCGGTGCACCTGGTCAAGGATGGTGGGCAGCAGCACGGCGCCGACTACCGCGCGTTGAACCCGCAGGGGTTGCTGCCGCTGCTGGTGGACGAGGAGAACGGCGGCGTACGCATCGCCCAGTCCCTGGCGATCATCGAATACCTCGAGGAAATCTTCCCGGTACCGGCGCTGCTGCCGGCCGATCCGGCCGAGCGCGCCCAGGTGCGGGCGCTGGCGCTGCACATTGCCTGCGACGTGCATCCGCTGAACAACCTGCGCGTGCTGCAGTACCTGTCCAGCGAGCTGGGCGCCTCCGACGAGGCGAAGAACGCCTGGTACAGGCACTGGGTCGGCCTCGGCCTCGCGGCGGTGGAAGAGGGGCTGGCGGCCTTCGACGGTCGTCTGTCGCTCGGCGAGCGGCCGGGATATCTGGAAGCCTGTCTGATCCCGCAGCTGTATAATGCGCGGCGTTTTAACTGTGACCTTGCCGCGTACCCACGCATTCTCGCCCTGGCGGCGCGCTGCGAACCTCTGCAGGCCTTCCAACAGGCCGCGCCGGAGGTGCAGCCCGACGCTCAGTGAGCCCGGTTGGCTTCGCCCACCGAGCCCAGGCGAACCCGGCCCGATAAAAGCCTTGCATTCCGCTGCGCCACAAGCGCGGCGGGTCCGATTCTCGTCACAGATAAAAACAAACAGGTGACGCATGACCCGTGAAAAACCCAAGAACCTCTGGCTCTCGCGCTGGGGCTTCATCCTCGCTGCAACCGGCTCGGCCGTGGGCCTGGGCAATATCTGGAAGTTCCCCTACATCACCGGCGAGTATGGCGGCGGCGCCTTCGTGCTGATGTACCTGGCGTGCATCCTGGCCATCGGCATTCCGGTGATGATGACCGAGATCGCCATCGGCCGCCGCGGCCGCGGCAGCCCCATCGATGCCATCGGCCGGGTGGTGCGCGAGAACCAGGGCAACCCGCTGTGGAAGGCGGTCGGCGGCATGGCCATGCTCGCCGGTTTCATGATCCTGTGTTTCTACGTGGTGGTGGCCGGCTGGGCCTTCGCCTACACGTGGAAGATGCTCGACGGCTCGCTGGCCGCCACCAGCGTCGAGGCGCTCGGCGGGGTGTTCGAGGCGCACAACGCCAACCCCTGGCAGCTCGGCGGCTGGAGCGTGCTGGTGGCGCTGCTGACCCTGTGGATCGTGGCCAAGGGCGTGCAGCAGGGCATCGAGAACGCCGTGCGCTGGATGATGCCGGGGCTGGCGCTGATGCTGATCGTGCTGGTCGGCTACGCCTTCACCAGCGGCAGCTTCCAGGCCGGGTTCGACTTCCTGTTCCATTTCGATGCCTCGAAGATCACCGGCGAGGCGTTACTGGCCGCATTGGGCCATGCCTTCTTCACCCTCAGCCTGGCCTCGGGCGCCATCCTCACCTACGGCTCCTACATCCCCGACGGCCAGTCCATCGCCCGCACCACCTTTCTGGTGGCGATCTGCGACACCTGCGTGGCGCTGCTGGCGGGGCTGGCGATCTTCCCGATCATCTTCGCCAATGGCATGAGCCCGGGCGCAGGGCCGGGGCTGATCTTCATGAGCCTGCCGCTGGCCTTCCAGCAGATGCCGCTGGGCACCGCCTTCGGCGTGCTGTTCTTCGCCATGGTGTCGATCGCCGCGCTGACCTCGGCCATTTCCATGATCGAGGCCACCGTCGCCTACCTGAACGAGAAACACGGCATCAGCCGCCTGAAGTCCGCTGCCTTGGCCGGTGCCGTGCTGCTGGTCATCAGCCTGCTGGCGATGCTGTCGTTCAACCTGCTGGCCGGCTGGACGCCGCTGGGCAAGAACGTCTTCGACTGGCTGGACTACCTGACCTCGCGCTGGATGATGCCGCTGGGCGGAATCTGCATGGCGATCCTCGCCGGCTACGTGCTCAATCGCGAGATCATGCGTGACGAGCTGGACCTGCCGCCGCTGGGTTATGCGCTGTGGCTGTTCATGGTGCGTTACGTCAGCCCGGTGCTGATCATGGTGGTGTTCCTCCACGCCCTGGGCTGGCTGCTGTTCGATCCGGTGGCGCAGTGGTACTGGATCGCCGGCGCCATCGGCCTGCTGACGGTCGCCGGCGAGGTGCTGCGGCCACGCGTGGTGCCGGTGCTGGCCGGTCGCTGAGTCTGGCGGCAGATCGAGGCGCAGCTCCGCGAGGGGCTGCGCCTTTTTTGTGGGCGGCGAAAATTCGCCAGTAATTCGGCGTCAATAAGCGGATAGTTGCCGAGCGGGGCCGGGGTCATCGTCCGGCAGCGGCTATGCTCAAGAAAGCGAATTGGCGAATTGCCAGTACTCAAGCAGGGTGCCCCTCCTGCCGATACCTGGGTTTCGGTTTGGCACAGCAGTTGCGTTGCCTTCCGACCAGGCTGCGCTCACGAGGTGCGGTCCTATAAGAAGAACCCTGGAGTTGCCCCTATGTTTGAACCTGCCGCACGTCTGTTCGCCAACCTTGCCGTTGGCAAGAAACTCTTCATCGGCTTCGGTCTGGTATTGCTGCTCACCGCAGCCATGACCGGCAGCGGCTTTCTTGCCGTGCAAGCCGTGCTGCAGGGGCACGCCCAGGTCGGCCAGCTGGCACAGGTCAACCAGGAGATTCTCCAGGCCCGCCGCCTGGAACGCAGTTTCGCCATCGAGCAGACCCCGCAGAGCGCCGAGCGCGTGCGGGCCAGCCTGCTTCAGGTGCAGGGACTGCTCGACCAGCTCGCGCAGAACGGTTCGGGCGCCAGCTCGCGCAATCAGACCATGCAGCAGGCCGTGGCCGAGTACCTCAAGCAGTTCGACAACTACGTCGAGCAGCAGGACAAGTCGCGTGAGGCGCGCCGCGACATGCGCGCCGCCGCCGCGGAAACCCGCGACCAGTTCGAGGTGATCGAACTGGACATGTACGACGCCGTGCGCGAGCTGCGTCTGCAGGGCGACCGCCTGCGTGGCAGCGATCCGCTGACCCTGGCCGAGACCGCCTCCGGTCTGAGCAAGCGCATGCTCGACCTGCGTGGTCATGAAAGCCTGTACATCATCGACGGTTCGGCCGAGGCGCTGGAGGAGTGGGAGTACGTCAGCGAAGACCTGCAGACCGTGGCCCGCAGCCTGATGGTATGGCTCAACGACGACCAGAAGGGCGCCATCGACACCGCCTTGCAGGCGCTGACCCTGTACCAGCGCTCCTTCCTCTACTACCAGCAGCTGCGTGAGCAGAACCAGGCGACGGAAAACGCCATGATCGAACGCGCGCGTTCCGTGGTGGACCTGGCCGAAGCCGCCCAGGCTGCGGCCGAGCAGGGCATGCTCGACGACAGTCGGCGCGCCTTGGTGATGCTCGGCATCATGGGCGCGGCTGCGGTGGTGCTGGGCCTGTGCGCGGCCCTGCTGATCACCCGCCTGATCGTCGTGCCGCTGCGTCAGAGCGTCAGCTTCGCCCAGCGCATCGCCAGTGGCGATCTGAGTCAGGACATTCCCCAGCAGCGCAGCGACGAGGTCGGCCAGTTGTTTGCCGCCATGCAGGACATGACCCTCAGCCTGCGCAACCTGGTCGGCCGTATCGGTGGCGGCGTCGGGCAGATCGCCGCCGCTGCCGAGCAGCTGTCGGCCATCACCGCGCAGACCAGTGCCGGTGTGCAGACGCAGAAGCTGGAAACCGAACAGACCGCCACCGCCATGCACCAGATGGCCGCCACCGTGCAGGAGGTGGCGCAGAACGCCGAGCAGGCCTCGCTGGCCGCACGCGACGCCGATCTGGAGGCGCAGCAGGGCAATCGCGTGGTGCAGCAGGCGGTGGATCAGATCGACAGCCTGGCCAGCGAGGTGGAGCAGTCGGCCGAGGCCATCGCTGCGCTGAACCAGGAGAGCGCGCGTATCGGCAGCGTCCTGGAAGTGATCCGCAACGTCGCCGAGCAGACCAACCTGCTGGCGCTCAACGCCGCCATCGAAGCAGCACGGGCGGGCGAGCAGGGCCGCGGCTTCGCCGTGGTCGCCGACGAGGTGCGGGCGCTGGCCAAGCGGGCCCAGGACAGCACCGAAGAGATCGAGAGCCTGATCGCCGGTCTGCAGCGCATGGCCAAGGGCGCCGTGCAGCAGATGGACAGCAGCCGCGAGCTGACTCGCCGCACCGTCGAGCTGGCGGGCGAGGCGGGCGATGCGCTGGGTCGCATCACGCAGGCGGTGAGCACCATCGAGCAGATGAACCAGCAGATCGCCGCCGCCGCCGAGGAGCAGAGCGCAGTGGCCGAGGCGATCAACGAAAGCGTGACCCGCGTGCGCGACATCGGCGAGCAGAGCGCCGCCGCCACCGAGCAGACCGCCGCCTCCAGCGCCGAACTGGCGCGCCTGGGCGGGGAGCTGCAGGAGCTGGTGCGGCAGTTCCGCACGTAGGGTGCGCCGTGCGCAGCAAACCTCCGGTGTTGGCGATCGGGCTGACCACCGCAACCGTTTTGCGGAATGTCCCCTGTGTACCTGGTGCGCGCGGCGCGCCCTGCGCAGCGCTGCTCCTGGTTACCGCTGGCTGAAGCGCTGCCCCGATAGCGCGGGGTGGTACAGCGGCTGCACCTTGTTGCCGGCCGGGTCGAGCAGATGGAAGCTGCGCGCCCCGTCGCCGTGATCGAAGGGGCGATCCAGCAACGTCACCCCACGCGCCTGGAGGTAGTGGTACCAGGCCTCCAGCTCCTCGACGCTGTCGACGATGAAGCCGTAATGATCGACCAGCGGCACGCCGTGACTCTCGGCATAGGCGCGGCCGAGGGAGAGGTTGTCGTTGCCGCAGGTCAGATAGACCAGATCCTCGTTGGCGCGGTGCAGCACCTGCATGCCCAGCACCTCCACGTAGAAGCGCTCGCACTCCTCCAGGTTGGGCACCAGCAGAGCCAGGTGGCGCAGGCCGTTGAGACGGGACGGACGGTCGAGCATGTGCGTGTACTCCTATTTTGTATACAATTTTTCTTTCAATATAAGACATAAAGGAGTGTGCGTGTACGGCCTTCTGCTCAAGACCCGCCTCAAGCCGGGTGCCTGCGATGCCTTCATGAACGCCATGCGCGTCAACGCCGCCGCCTCGGTGCGCGACGAGCCGGGCTGTCTGACCTTCGACGTGCTGCGCGACCGCAGCGACGCGGACCTGGTCTGGCTGTACGAGGTCTACGCCGACGAGGCGGCCTTCGAGGCGCATATGCGCACGCCGCATTTCCTCGCCAGCCGGCCGCTGGTGGAACCGCTGATCGAGAGCCAGGAGGCCATCGAGGCCGACCTGCTGGCGCTCAATCCGTCACGCTGACTGCATCTCCCTCAACCCAGATGAAAGCCGCCGTCGATGGGGATGATCGCGCCGGTCATATAGGCCCCGGCGCTGCCAGCCAGGCTCAGCGCCAGGGCGGCCATCTCGTCCTCGCGGCCCCAGCGTTTCATCGGAATCAGCGCCGTGTCGGCGGCCAGCGCTGCTTCGTCCTCGGCGATGAAGCGCGTCATCTTGCTCGGAAAGCGCCCCGGGGCGATCACGTTGACGTTGATGTGCTCGCCCACCAGTTCCTTGGCCAGCATGCGCGACAGCTGGTGCAGCGCCGCCTTGCTCGGCCCGTAGGCGTAGGCCTGCTCGCCCATGGCGCTGATGCCGGCCACCGAGCCGATATTGATCACCCGCGCCGGGCATTCGGCCGAGCCGGCCCTGCGCAGCAGCGGCAGCAGCTGCTGGATGCAGCCGAACACCGAGGTGACGTTGAGCTGCATGACCTTCTCCCAGCCCTTGGCCGGGTAGCTTTCCAGCGGCGCGCCCCAGGTGGTGCCGGCGTTGTTGACCAGAATGTCCAGGCGCTCGAGGCGCTCGCCCAGCTCGCGCGCCAGGGCCTGCACGCCTTCCTCGCTGGCCAGGTTGGCGGCGATGCCGGTGCACCGACCCAGGGCCGACAGTTCGGCGGCGGTCTGCGCGCAGGCTTCGCCATCGCGGGCGCAGACATAGACATGGGCGCCAGCCTCGACGAAGGCCTTGGCGATCATCAGGCCGATGCCGCGGGTACCGCCGGTGACCAGGGCGGTGCGCCCGACAAGGGAAAAGTACGGATGCATGGAGAAGACCTCGGGGTTGGCTGATCAGGCCATCACCCTAGGGCCGAAGACGGGAGCGCGCAGGCATCATTGCCGGCCAGAATGATCAGCCATGTGCCAGACCCTCGTAGGGTGTCGCGGGGTCGCGGCAACGACGCGGGTAGACACTTGCAGCGTGTCGCGGCTACCGCCTAGGGCTTTAGCCGTGAACCTTGCAGAGGACCTAGATGGACTCTTCCACGCGCTGCAAGTCCAGCACGCGGATGCGCCCAGGCTCGGGGTAGTGCCAGTGCACGTCCAGATCCCAGAAGCGCGCGCCGTAACGCCGTTCGGGTGGCGGCTGCTGGTAGGCCGGGCGCGGGTCCTGCGCCAGGCACTGTTCGATCAGTTCCACCAGGGGCTCGGCCAAACGCAACGCATGCCGGCGTGCCTGTACCAGCGCATCGTCCTGCCAGTCCACGGCGATCAGCGGCGGCGGCGCCTCGGCCATGTCGTTGCGCGCACCTGCCACGGCATCGGCATAAGGTACATAGGGCTTGATATCCAGCACGGGCGTGCCGTCGAGCAGGTCGATGCCGGACAGGTACAGCCGATCCGGCTCGACCCGTTCCAGGCGCACCACCGACTGGCCGATGCCGTTGGGCCGGTGCGTGGCGCGGGTGCTGAACACGCCGACCGACTGATTGCCGCCCAGACGCGGCGGCCGCACCTTCAGGCGCGGCTTGTCTTCCAGCGTTTGGTGAAAGAGAAACAGCAGCCAGACATGGCTGACCTGCTGCAGACCCTGAACTGCGTCGCCCTGATCGAAGGGCGGCAACAACTCCAGTACGCCGCGGGCGGCGGGCGCCAGATGGGGCTGACGGGGGATGGCGAACTTTTCCTTGAAACAGGAGCGGACGATACCGACCGGGGTGACCAGATGCTGCATGGCTTCGGCTTAGCGACTGCGAACCGGTGCGTCGTACGGCACCCGGCAGCCGGCGTCGCGGAACGGGCCGGTAAAGGCGATCCAGCCATCGCCGGGGCTGACCTGGGCGCAGGTCAGATGGCCGTCGACCTTGCTCTGCCAGAGAAAGAAGGGCGCCGGTGCGGCAAGGCCGGGCAGGCTCAGGGCGAGCAGGGCGGTGAAGAGCAGGGTACGCATGATGGTGGTCTCCAGAGCGTGACGGACACAGCCTAACACGGCCTCAGAATCGTTCCTTGTCACCCAGATAGCGCCATTGCCCGACTGGCAGCTTGGCCATGGGCACACCGCCGATACGGATGCGCTTCATGCCCAGCACCTTCAGGCCCAGCGCCGTGCAGATCTGCCGCAGCAGGTCGGGTGCCGGATTCTTCAGGGCAAAGCGCAGGCGCTGTTCGCTCTGCCAGCTGGCCTTGCACGGCGGAAACTGCGTGCCCTTGTGCACAAGGCCTTTCTTCAAGCGTTCCAGGGCGCTGGCCGGCAGCTCTCCGGCGACATCGACCAGATATTCCTGCTCCACCTTGGCACCGTCTTCGCGCAGCTTGCGTTGCGCGCGCCAGTCTTGGCTGAGCACCACCAGACCGCTGGCACCGTTCTGCAACGGCAGGCTCTGCTCCTGGCGCAGGAAGTGTCCATGCAGGACACGCCGGGCGTGCGGGTCCTCTTCCCAATGCCGCTCGTGCACCAGCAGATGCTGCAACTGCGCCGCGCTGGTGCCGGTCGGGCAATGCACCAGCAGGGTGACCGGCTCCACCGGCTCGAGGTTGGCGCCTGGCAGCAGTTCGACGCGCTGGTCGCCAACCTTGAACTGCGGTGCCTCGACCACCTGGCCATCGACGCTGATCCAGCCGCCGGTGATGTACAGGTCGGCTTCGCGCCGCGAGCAGCCCAGCAGTTCGATGACGCGTTTGGACAGGCGTGTGGGCTCGCTCATGCTGATGCTCGGCAGAAAAAAGGGCGGCCATTGTAGCGGGATACGGCGCTGCCGCGGCGTTATCGAGCATCCGCCAGCAGCTGCGGATTGTAGGCAAGCTCCCAGAGGTGGCCGTCCGGGTCCTGGAAATAGCCGCCGTAGCCGCCCCAGAAGGTGTCCTGTGGCGGCTTGCGGATATGCGCACCGGCCAGGCGGGCGCGCGCCATCAGCGTGTCCACCGCCTCACGGCTGTCCAGGTTGTGCGCCAGGCAGAAGGCGCCCGCGGCGTTTTCCGGGCAGCGCAGGCCGCTGTCGTGGGCCAGGCTGGTTCTAGGCCAGAGGGCCAGTTTCAGCCCGCCTTGCAGGTCGAAGAAGGCCACCGCGCCATGTTCGAACTCGCGTCCGACTATGCCTTCGCTGGGGAGGCCGAGGCCGTCGCGATAGAAGCGCAGGCTGCGCTCGAGGTCGTCGACGGCCAGGGTGATCAGACTGATGCGTGGTTGCATGGCAGGCTCCGTGAATCGTGGGATAGGGGCGAGAACAAGGCTTTTTGCCATCGCCGATTGGCCAGGTCGCTCCCCTGGAGTTGCCTGGACAGACCGGGATAGAGCGACTTTCATTGCTTGAACGAATTCATTCAGAGGTCATCCGTTGGGAAGATCGTAGTTCAGGAGCTGTTATGTCATTGAAGATTCAGATGGTCTTCGGCACCCGCCCGGAGGCCATCAAGATGGCGCCGCTGGCGCGTCTGTTACGCAACTGGCCGGGCGTCGAACTGTTCGTCTGTTCCACCGGTCAGCACCGCGAAATGCTGCGCCAGGTGCTCGAGGCCTTCGAACTGGAGGTCGACGAGGATCTCGATCTGATGACCCAGGGCCAGACCCTGAATGGCCTGTCGCAGCAGCTGCTGCTGCATCTGGACGAAAGTTACGCCCGGGTTCGACCGGACATGGTGCTGGTGCATGGCGACACCACCACCAGCTTCATCGCCGCTTTGGCGGCCTTCCATCGGCAGATCGCCATCGGCCATGTCGAGGCCGGCCTGCGTACCGGCGATCTGCGTTCACCCTGGCCGGAGGAGGCCAATCGCAGCCTCACCGGCGTGCTCGCCGACCTGCATTTCGCCCCTACCGCCGATGCGCGCGACAACCTGCTGCGCGAGGGGCGTTCGCCTGCGAGCATCGAGGTCACCGGCAACACGGTGATCGACGCGCTGCTGTGGATGCGCGACCACCAGCGCGCCAGCCAGTGGCAACCTGCCGCCGATTCGCCGCTGGCGGCGCTTGATCCCGACAAGCGCCTGGTGCTGATCACCGGCCATCGCCGGGAGAATTTCGGCAAGGGCTTCGAACAGATTTGTCAGGCCCTGGCCGAGCTGGCCGGGCGCTATCCCCAGGTGCAGTTCGTCTATCCGGTGCATCTCAACCCGCAGGTACGCGGCCCGGTACATGCACTGCTCGACGGGCTCAGCAACATCCATCTGGTGGCGCCGCAGGACTACCCGAACTTCGTCTGGCTGATGGACCGCGCCCATCTGATTCTCACCGACTCCGGTGGTGTGCAGGAGGAGGCGCCGGCGCTGGGCAAGCCGGTGCTGGTGCTGCGTGAAGTCACCGAGCGGCCTGCCGTGCTCGAAGGCGGCACGGTGTTGCTGGTGGGTACCGACCCGGTGCGCATCGTCGCGCAGACCGCTCGCCTGCTCGACGATGCCGAGGCCTACCGGGCCATGAACCGCGTGTTCACGCCTTTTGGCGATGGTCACGCCAGCGAGAAGATCGCCCAGCGTCTGACGCGCTGGGCACAAACACGGACGTCGGGAAGCACGCAATGAGTTTGGAACTGGTCGATCTGCTGGCCTACCTGCTGTACGGACTCAAGTACCTCGCCATTCTCCTCGCCGCGCTGATGTTCCTGCTCGGTCTGGATGACCTGTTCATCGACCTGATGTACTGGGGGCGGGCGCTGATCCGTCGCTTTCGCATCTACAGCGGGCACAGCCGCGCCGACGAGAAGCTGCTCTACGGCACCGCGGAAAAGCCCCTGGCGATCATGGTGCCGGCCTGGCACGAGGTCGGTGTGGTCGGCGAGATGGCGCGCCTGGCGGCTTCCACGCTGGACTACGAGAACTATCAGATCTTTGTCGGCACCTACCCCAATGACCCCGAGACCCAGGCCGACGTCGATGCCGTATGCCTGCATTACCCCAACGTGCACAAGGTGGTGTGCGCACGACCGGGGCCGACCAGCAAGGCCGACTGCCTGAACAACGTGATCGACGCCATTCTGCGTTTCGAGGCCGAGGCACGGGTGGAATTCGCCGGCTTCATCCTGCACGACGCCGAAGACGTGATTTCGCCGCTGGAGCTGCGCCTGTTCAACTACCTGCTGCCGAACAAGGACCTGATCCAGGTGCCGGTCTACCCCTACGCGCCGGAGTGGAGCGGTTTCACCGCCGGGCATTATGTCGACGAGTTCGCCGAGAACCATGGCAAGGACGTGGTGGTGCGCGAGGCACTCACCGGCCAGGTGCCCAGCGCCGGCGTCGGCACCTGCTTCAGTCGGCGTGCCATTGCCGCCCTGCTGGAGGACGGCGACGGTATCGCCTTCGACGTGCAGAGCCTGACCGAGGACTACGACATCGGCTTTCGCCTGAAGGCCAAGGGCATGAAGTGCATCTTCGCCCGCTTTCCGGTCAGTGATCCCAAGCTGGCGCTGGTTTATGAATCCGCGTTCGGCATGAGCAAGCGCTTCTCTCAGGTGATCTGCGTGCGCGAGCACTTTCCCCGCACCTGGTCGCATGCCGTGCGGCAGAAATCACGCTGGATCACCGGCATCGTCTTTCAGGGCACCAGCAACCTCGGCTGGAGCACCCGCAAGACGCTCAATTACTTCCTCTGGCGCGACCGTCGCGGCCTGCTCGCCTACCTGCTGAGCTTTCTGGTCAACCTGCTGTTTCTGGTGCTGCTGTGCATGTGGCTGATCGGGCTGGCCTATCCCGAGGGCTGGCACTTCCCCTCGATCCTTTCCGACAGCCCGCTGCTCAGCACGCTGCTGCTGCTCAACGGCCTGCTGCTGCTCAACCGCCTGTTCCAGCGTGGCTACTTCGTCACCCGTTTCTACGGCATCGGCCAGGGCCTGCTGTCGGCGCCGCGGATGATGTGGAGCAACTTCGTCAACTTCTTCGCCAACGTTCGCGCGCTCAAACAGGTGCTGGAGATGGGCGATTCGCGGCGCGTGGCCTGGGACAAGACCACCCACGAATTCCCCTCGCTCGGGCAAAGTCCGCAAACCCCTCTGGGGCGGCGCCTGGTCGAGCAGGGGGTGATCAGCGAGGCGCAGCTCACCGAAGCCTTGACCAATCCGGTACGTCGTCGCCTGGGCCGGCAGTTGCTGCTCGACGGTCTGCTCGACAGCCGGCAACTGGTGCAGGCCCTGGCCGAGCAGCTGGACGAGCCCTGGGCGCCGCTCAATCCGTTTCGCGTCGACGAGCACCTGATCCGCGCCTTCCCGCGGCGCCTGGCGCTGCGCTACGCCGTTCTGCCGGTGGACGAGGAGGGCGACACCCTGGTGCTGGCCTGCGAGCGTCTGCTCAGTCAGGTCTCGGTCGGTGCCATCAGCCGTCAACTCGGCCGCCCGGTACGCTGGCAACTGGCGCCGCAGGGGCGGGTGACCCTGGGCCTGCGCTACTGGTACGGCGGCCGCCATGACGGCGAGCAGAGCCGCACCCTGCTGGCCACGCTCAAGCGCCATGCCTATGACGAGCAACTGCTGGAGGAAGTGTGCAAGCACCAGGTGTTGTTTGGCGATCTGCTGCAGGTGCGCGGTTTGTTGCCGCCCTCGCTGTTCAATCAGGCACTGATCGATTTCGATCCGGAAGTTCATTCCCTCGGCCAGCACCTGCTGCAACGCGGGGTGATCAGCGAGGAGGTATTGCAGCAGGCCCTGCGTGAGCAGGCCGAGGAGCAACACGAGAGCTACCGGCTGGTGGAGGCCCTGACATGAAGCGGCTGTTCGGCTTTCCCCTGCTGGCCTGCCTGGTTGCGTTCCCCGTCGCGGCTGCCGAGCCGCTCAGCGGTTTTCAGCAGTTTCGCAGCTATCCCTTCCTCGATCGTGCCTACCGCGAGGCCGGCCGCAACAACTGGGGCGAAGTGGAGCGTCTGATGCGCCATCTGCTTGAGCGGGTGCCGCGTAGCGAAGAGGCTCGCCGTCTGCTCATGGAGGCGCTGATCAAGCAGCGTCGTTACGCGGAGGCCGAGGCGTTGAGCGCTGAGCTCGGCGAGGGCCACGAGGCCCTGCTGGAGCTGCGCCTGGCCTGGATCGAGCAGGACCCGCCGACCGCCACGCAGGTCGAGCAGTGGCTGCTGCACAGCGAAGGCGATCAGCGTGTGCGCCTGTGGCAGGCCTACAGCCTCAGCCTGGCCAAGTTTGGCGGCGCCAAGCGGGCGCTGGACTGGCTCAGTCAGTTGCCGATTCGCGGCGACGGCATGGTTCTGCGCATGGCGCGCGCCAACTGGGCCGAGCGTTTGCGCGACTGGAGCGCGACCGAAGCCCAGCTGGCCGCGCTGGAAGCCGAGGGGCAGCTGGGTGCCGATGACTGGCGACGCCTGGCCAACGCCCGCGTGCAGCTGCTGGACGAAGAGGGCCTGCAGCGCCTGCTGCGGCAGTCGCCATCGCCTGCGGCGGAACGCGAGGTGCGCCTGGCCATGCTCGACCATGCCGTGTCACTGGGGCGCCTGGACATGGCGCGCCGCTGGCTGGCCAGCCTGCCGGCGGCAGACCGCGACAGCGATGCGCAACGTGCGCGGATATGGGAGCTGGCCCGCCAGGGCGGCGATGCACCTCTGGTACGCGAGCTGGGCGACCAGTTGCGCCGTCCCTGTCTGGAAACCGCCGAATGGCTGTCGCGTCACGATCAGGCGGCCGCCCGTCAGCAGCTGCAGACGTGCCGTGGCGAGGACGATCCGCAGACCTGGCTGGTGCTGGCGCAACGTCTGCATGCGACCGATCTGCTCGAGCGCCAACGTCTGCCGGAGCCCTGGGATTCGGCGCGTCGCGAACGTCTGCTGGAGCTCTGGCGCGAGCAGGGGCGCAGCGACCTGGCGCTGGCCTGGCTGGCGCGACAGCCGCAGACGCCGGCGCTGCAGCGCAGGCGTGCCGAGTTGCTGCAGGCTTCCGGCCAGACCGAGCAGGCCGAGCGCCTGTGGCTCGACTACTACCGCAGCAGCGGTGACCTGCAGGCCCTGGATCAGGCCAGTTACCTGGCCGTGCAAGGTGGCCGCCGCGATCAGGCGCGGCAATGGCTGGAGCAGGCCTTCGACCGACAGGGCGGGCGCCTGCCGGCGCCACTGTTGCAGCGCCTGGCCGGGCTCTACGCCGAGACCGGTGCGCCGTTCGACGCGGTTCGTGCCCGTGCGCTGCTGCCTCATCTGGATGGCGACAGCCGCGCTTCGCTGCTGGGGCGCATGGCCGAAAGCGGCGACTGCGACTGGTTGCGCGGCGAGATCGGTGAAACCCCACGCGCCCCGGTGGAGCTGCGCATACTGGGGCGTTGCGCCATGCCGGCGCGCCCAGGCGAGGCCGTCATCTACTATCAGCAGGCGCTGGCTCAGGGCGATCAAGCCAGCCGCCTGCCGCTGGCCTATGCCCTCGAGGCTGCCGGCGATGCGCCTGCCGCCTGGCGTATCTGGCGGGAACAGGCGCCGGAGCGGCTGGACAATATCGCCCGTCTCACCGCGGCGCGCAGCGCCCTGACCGCCGGCGAGCCGCAGGCAGCCGAGCGCTACTGGCAGTCGGCGCAGCCCGCCAGCGCCGACGATTGGGCTCTGGGTGCGGCCATCGCCCAGGCGCGCAGCGACCTGCCGTTGGCCCTGGAGCGCCAGCGTCAGGCGCTGCAGAGCCAGCCCGCGGCCAGCCACTACTACGGCGCTGCGGCCACCGCCCAGCAGGCCGGTGACCTGCCGCAGAGCAGTGCATGGCTGGCCGAGGCCGTGCACCTCGAGCCGGACCATCCGCGCTACAACGCCGACTACGGCATGCGCCTGGCGGCGTCACCCAGTGCCGAGCAGCGCCGCCGCGCCATTGCGCTGCTGGAGCGCGCCACGCGCGACTTTCCCGAGGACTACCGCATCGGCGAGACACTGGCCTGGCGTTATGACGAGGCCGAGGACAGTGCCGCCGCGCGCCGCGAACTGCGCCGGGTGATCGATCTGGAGCAGAACCCTGTGGCCGGCGATGACGAGTACGGCAGCCTGGAGGCGCGGCGCTACCGCCAGCGCAGGGCCCATGAAACGCTGTCGCGGCGTGACAGTTTCACCCTGGCCAGTACCTGGTCACCGGCTGGCGTGGCGACCAACGACATTCTGCGTGATGACGGCAGCCGCTCCGGTGAGGAGCGCCGTGCGGCCTCGAGCAATGTGCAGATGGCCGTCTGGGACCATGCCCTGGGTGAGGAGCCGAGCCGTGCCGGGCGTTCCTTGTCGGTCTACGGTCGGGCGCTGCTGGGCGGCGATGGTCGCCACCGCTACGGCCGCTCGCTGGGCCTGGGGCTGGGCCTGCGTTATCGGCCCATCGGCACGCAGAATCTCAACCTGTATGGCGAGCTGTATGCGCAAAGCGAGCTGGACGACGCCGACTTCGACGGTTTCAGCCTCGGCCAGTGGCTCAACCCCGGCGAGGTTTCCGACGCCCTGAACGATCACGTGCGCAAGGGGCGCGTCAGCACCGATCTGCTGCTGCGCGCCACCGCCTCCTTCCTTGATCAGGGGGACTGGCGCAACGACTGGCGGGTCGACGAGGACCGCTGGAACGAGCGCTTTCTCTACCTCGATGCCGCCTGGTGGACCCGTGCCGGGGACCACGCCTGGCTGTCGCGCTTTCAGCAGGGGCACGCCTGGAAGTTGTATACCGAGAGCGCCCAGACCCTGATGCCATACGGGTTCATCGAGTTCAGCGCCCAGGACCCGAACAACGACTGGCGCCAGGATCTGCGCACCGGGGTCGGGCTGCGCTGGCAACTCTGGTACGGCGACAGCCGTTACAACGCCTACCCGGCTCGGGTCACCGTGCGTGGTGAATATCAGTGGGGCCTGGCCGGCAACCTTTACGAGCGCGCTGACGGCTGGTTGCTGGGCGTGGAGGTGAATTTCTGATGCGCCAACTGATGATCATGTTCCTGCTGGTGCTGAGCGCCGCCGATCTGCAGGCCGACGAGCGCCTGTTCTTCCAGCCGTTGAACGCCGACAGCCGCCTGGATCAGCGGACCTGGCGGGACATCTGGCGGGCCAGCGCCGACGGTGGCGTCAAGGTGCTGATGGTGCAGTGGACCCTGTACGGCGAATCGGATTTCGGCGGGCGCGACGGCTGGTTGGCCAACAGTCTGCGGGCTGCCCACGAGCAGGGGCTGCAGCTGGTGCTGGGGTTGTACATGGACCCGGCCTACTACCAGCGTCAGCAGGAGCTGGATGCTCCCGGCCTGGAGGCCTACTGGCAGTACCAGCTGGGGCTTTCTCTGGCGCAGCAGCGGCTGCTGCGCGAGCAGTGGAAACTGCCGGTGGCCGGCTGGTACCTGCCGATGGAGCTGGATGACGTGCAGTTTCAGGCCGGCGAACGTCGCCAGGTATTGCGCCGTCAGTTGAAGGACCTTGCCGGCAAGCTGGATGCCCCTCTGCACCTGAGCGCCTACAGCGCCGCGCGCTTGAGCCCCGAGGTGTATGCAGGGTGGCTGGGCGATCTGCACGGCCTCGGATTGACGCTCTGGTGGCAGGACGGCGAGGGCACCGCCAGCCTGCCGAAGGCGGTGCGCCGCGCCTATGGTCAGGCGCTGCCCTGCAGCATCGGCATCGTCCGCGAGGCGTTTCGCCAGGTCAGTGCTGATGGCGAGCCGTTTCGCGCCGAGCCGACCGAGCCCAAACGCCTGTACCCCGCCTGTCACGCCACGAGCGTGTTCTCCTTGCGCTATCGCCCCTGGGGCGCGCCGTTGCGCTAGTGCAAAAAGCACGAACCCCGCCGGAGCGGGGTTCGTGCACGTGCTGTAGTGGCTTACACCAGCTCGCCCCACATGTCGTATTCATCGGCGTCGACGATGCGCACGCGCACCTTGTCGCCCGGCTTGACGTCGGTGGAGTCGATGAACACGCTGCCGTCGATCTCCGGGGCGTCGGCCCAGGAGCGAGCCACCGCACCTTCGCCGTCCACTTCATCGACCAGCACGTCCATTTCCAGGCCGATCTTGGCCTGCAGGCGTGCCGAGCTGATCGCCTGCTGATGCGCCATGAAACGCTCCCAGCGTTCCTGCTTGACGTCATCCGGTACCGGCTCCAGGCCCAAGTCGTTGGCCGGCGCGCCTTCAACCGGCGAGTACTGGAAGCAGCCGACGCGGTCGAGCTGGGCCTCGGTCAGCCAGTCCAGCAGGTACTGGAAGTCTTCCTCGGTCTCGCCGGGGAAGCCGACGATGAAGGTGGAACGGATGGTCAGCTCCGGGCAGATCTCGCGCCACTTCTTGATGCGCGCCAGGGTCTTGTCTTCGAAGGCCGGACGCTTCATCGACTTGAGTACTTTCGGGCTGGCGTGCTGGAAGGGGATATCCAGGTACGGCAGCAGCTTGCCGGCGGCCATCAGCGGGATCACGTCGTCGACGTTGGGGTAGGGGTAGACGTAGTGCAGGCGCACCCACACGCCCATCGACGACAGCGCCTCGCACAGCTCGAGCATGCGCGTCTTTACCGGCTGGCCGTTCCAGAAGTCCAGCTTGTACTTCATGTCGACGCCGTAGGCGCTGGTGTCCTGGCTGATCACCAGCAGCTCCTTGACGCCGGCCTTGACCAGGCGCTCGGCCTCGCTGAGCACATCGCCCACCGGGCGGCTGACCAGCTTGCCGCGCATCGACGGGATGATGCAGAAGCTGCAGCTGTGGTTGCAGCCCTCGGAAATCTTCAGGTAGGCGTAGTGACGCGGCGTGAGCTTGATGCCCTGCGGCGGCACCAGGTCGATCAGCGGGTTGTGTTCGGTCTTCGGCGGGACCACTTCATGCACCGCGCTGACCACCTGCTCGTACTGCTGCGGGCCGGTGACGGCCAGTACGCTGGGGTGCACGTCGCGGATGCTGTCCTCGGCCACGCCCATGCAGCCGGTGACGATCACCTTGCCGTTCTCGGCGATGGCCTCGCCGATGGCGTCCAGCGACTCGGCCTTGGCGCTGTCGATAAAGCCGCAGGTATTGACCACCACCACGTCGGCATCCTGGTAGGTCGGTACGATCTCGTAACCTTCCATGCGCAGCTGGGTCAGGATGCGTTCGGAGTCGACGGTGGCCTTGGGGCAACCCAGGGAAACGAAGCCGACTTTCGGTGTGGCGGTGGACATGCGGGCTAACCTCGATGGGCGCCTGTCCGGCGCCTCTGATCAAAAAGTGCGCAATTCTAGCGGCGGTTTGGGCACTTGAACAGAGGCGCCGTCACCTCAATTGCGTTGCGGCAGCATGCGGATCAGGGTGTTATCGCGCACCACGTAATGGTGATACAGGCCGGCGAGGGCATGCAGGCCGATCAGCCAGTAACCGGTCGTGCCGGCCAGCTCGTGCAGTTCCTTGATCCGGCCGGCCAGATCCCGGTTCGCATCGATCAGCGCCGGCAGTTCCAGGCCGAAGAAGGGGATGGGCTTGCCGGCGGCGCTGAGAACCAGCCAGCCGGCCAGCGGTGCGCCGATCATCAGGGCGTACAGGGCGGCATGCATCAGCTGCGCCGCTATGGCCTGCCAGGCGGGCAGCGGCGGCTCGATTCGCGGTGTCGGAGCGATCAGGCGCGCCAGCAGGCGCAGCCAGACCAGTGCAAACACCGTCAGGCCGAGCATGAAGTGCCACTGCTTGAGCAGCTCGCGAGTGTCGCTGCCCTTGGGGAAGTTACCCTTGAGTTCGATGCAGGCGTAGACGGCAGCGAGCAGAATCAGCATCAGCCAGTGCAGGCCGACGGACAGGCTGCCATAGCGGGAGGGCGTGTTCTTCCAGTTCATCAGATTTTCCTCGGTCAATCCCCTGCGTGTGCGGCAGGTATGGCGAGCATAGGTCCGTTCGGCTTGAGGAAAACTGAGGAAGATCAATGAGCGGAAACGAAAAAGGCCACTCGATTGAGTGGCCTTTATCTGAAGGTGGTTGCGGGAGCAGGATTTGAACCTACGACCTTCGGGTTATGAGCCCGACGAGCTACCAGACTGCTCCATCCCGCGTCTGTGGGGCGGCATTGTACCGGCAGAAACCCTGCTGTCAACCGTTTGGGCGAAGAAAATTGTTTTGCGCTCAGATGCTTAGCGTAAAACGCCCGTTGGGTGCCGTCGCCGCTGCCGTTGAACCGGACCGGGAAGCCCGCCATCCGGACGGCCATTGCAAGCTGCTATGGCCGTTATCCCTCTCTGATATTGGCGCCTGCGGGGAGCGAACCCTAGAGTCGGCTGCGAATCACGCAAGCGTCCACTCCAACAAGAACAGCACGAGGCCTTTCATGCCTATTTTCCGCCTTAGCGCCTTGGCCATGGCGCTTACCTTTTCCGGCGCGATCCTCGCCGACGCCTCCGCTTCCAAAGCCGCCAGCGAAAGTACCCGCGAAAGCAATCAGGCCTGGTTGCAGCGCCTGCCTTTCGAGGACCGAAGCAGTTTCGAGGATGCCCGGCGCGGCCTGATCGCCCCCTTCACCGGGGTGGTCGAAAATGCCAAGGGGCAGGTGGTCTGGGATCGCCTGGCGTACAACTTCCTCGATGGCAACGACGCGCCCGCCAGCGTCAACCCCAGCCTGTGGCGCATGGGGCAGTTGAACAACATGGCCGGGCTGTTCGAGGTGCGTGAGCGCATCTACCAGATTCGCGGCATGGACCTGTCCAACATGACCATCATCGAGGGCGACAGCGGTCTGATCCTGATCGACCCCCTGATCAGCACCGAGACCGCCCGTGCCGGGCTCGAGCTCTATTACCAGCATCGCCCGCGCAAGCCGGTGCGAGCGGTGATCTACAGCCATTCGCATGTCGATCACTTCGGTGGTGTACGCGGAGTGATCGACGAAGCCGACGTCAAGGCGGGCAAGGTCAAGGTGATCGCACCGGAGGGCTTCTACGAGCATGCGGTCAGCGAGAACGTGCTGGCCGGCCCGGCCATGATGCGCCGCGCCCAGTACATGTACGGCGCGCTGCTGCCGCGTGGCGAGCGCGGTCAGGTCGACTCGGGCCTCGGCAAGGGCACGCCGAGCAACGCGACCGTGACCCTGATCGCTCCCACCGAGCTGATCGCCCAGCCGCTGGAGACCCACGTGATCGACGGTGTGGAGATCGAATTCCAGCTCACGCCCGGCACCGAGGCGCCGGCGGAAATGAACATGTACCTCCCGCAGTTCAAGACCCTGTGCATGGCCGAGAACGCCACCCATACCCAGCACAACGTGCTGACGCTGCGCGGCGCCCTGGTGCGCGACGCCAAGGTCTGGGCCCACTATCTGGACGAGGCGCTGGTGCGCTATGGCGAGCAGGCCGAGGTGCTGTTCGCCCAGCATCACTGGCCGACCTGGGGCGGCGAGCGGATCCGCGAATACCTGGCCGATCAGCGCGACATGTATGCCTTTCTCGACAGCCAGACGCTGCGCCTGATCAATCAGGGGCTGACTGCCACCGAGATCGCCGCCGAGCTGCGGTCGCTACCGCCGCGCCTGGCCAGCAAGTGGTACAGCCGCGACTACTACGGCTCGCTCAGCCATAACGTACGCGCGGTGTACCAGCGCTACATGGGGTTCTACGACGGCAACCCGGCCAATCTCGACCCGCTGCCGCCGGAAGATGCCGGGCGCCGCTACGTGGCCGCCATGGGCGGCGCCGACGCAGTGCTGAAGACGGCCAACCAGGCCTTCGCCGATGGCGACTACCGCTGGGCGGCGCAGCTGCTCAACCACCTGGTGTTCGCCGAGCCGGACAATGCGGCGGCGCGCGAGCTGCAGGCCGACACGCTGGAGCAGCTCGGCTACCAGAGCGAGAACGCCACCTGGCGCAACGTCTATCTGAGCGGTGCGCACGAGCTGCGCTCGGGCGTGGCCGAGGCCCGGGCGCGCAATGGTGCGCCGGACATGGTGCGGGCGCTGACGCCGAGCATGTTCTTCGATTACCTGGCTGTGCGCATCGACGCGATGAAGGCCGCCGACGAGGACCTGTCGATCAACTGGCGCTTCACCGATCTGGACGAGAACTACGCCCTGACGCTGCGTAACGGCGTGCTGACCCATCGCAAGCAGTCACGCCATGCTCAGGCGGACATCGACCTGAGCATGAGCAAGGAGCTGCTCGACCGTATCGCGCTGAAGGAAACCGGTTTTCTCAAGGAGGCCACCATCGGTGGCATCGAGATCGCGAACGGTCGCCTGAAGTTGCTCAAGCTGCTCGGCGGCCTCGACGAGGCGAACCCGCAGTTCAACCTCGTTACGCCCTGAGGCCTGCGCGAACGCCCCGCTCGGTGCAGGCCGGGCGGGGCGTTCGTTTGTTTGTGCGCTAGTGGAGCGGACGAACGCCTGGGGGCGTCGTGCCTGGCTGGGCCTGCGGATTCCGGTCAGGGCAGCGTGCGGATTGCCGGCGGCAGCCAGCGTCTTTCCAGCACGTCGGCCTGCGGCCAGTAAAGGCGCAGGAACAGGTTGAAGCGGCCCTCGGGCGCTGGCAGCCAGTTGCTGTGTTGTGCCGGGTCGCTCGGTGCCTGATGCTGGACGAAGATGTCCAGCGAGCCGTCCGGGTTGTAGTGCAGGTCGTCGCGGTCACCGAGGGCATAGCGGTCGAGCGGGTTGGCCGAAAGCAGCTGGCGCTCGTCGTACAGGGTCAGCGACCAGAAGGCGCGTACCGGCGGCAATTGCCCGGCGGCGAAGTGCAGCACGTAGCGTCTGTTGCCCGCTAGCGGACGGTCCTCGGTATCGGTATGCAGGTTCGGGTAGATGGCATCTTCCGGGGAGTTGGCACCCAGCCCGATCTTGGCCACCAGCGCGCGCTGCGCGTAGCGGGTGCCGTACTCGCCCAGCTCGTAGCCGATGCGCCAGCCCTGGTAGGTCTTGCGTTCACCCATCAGGCGCTGGCTGTCATTGAGCATGGCGACCACCCGGCGATAGCCCAGTGCACTGCCGAGACGCTGCAGTGGCGACTGCTGCAGTGCACAGCCCTCGTCGAGCAGGCCGGTGGCTTGAATGCGTGCGAGCATCGGCGCGTCTTCGGCGCGGGCCGGGTTGTCGGCCAGCAGTCGGCAGAAGGCGCCGAAGAAGTCCTCGCGGCTCCAGCCGGCCAGCTGCCGGTCCGGCCCCGTGGCGCGGTCCAGCGTGGGTAGTTCGGTCATGGCTGTCGGTAAGGGCGTAACTGGGCGGCCCTGCCAGGCGCTCAGCGGCATGACGCGGAAACGGTCCTGCAGAGCGTGCACCTCGGCGTAATCGGCTGGGCCGCGGCTCTTGATGCGGCCGATCATCCAGGCCATCTGCGTCGGGATGCGGATCGGCTGCATGCCGGCCGGCACCTCGCCACGCCAGGTCGGCCCCACGACCAGATAGGTTTGTGCGCGGCTGCCGATGGTGCGCGTACCGGGGCTGCTCACCACATTGGTCCAGGCATCCATGATCGGCATCATGTAGTAGTGCCCGCTGGTGTCCGGAATGCTCATCACCACCGGCTCCTGGCGCAGATCGAAGTGCACGATGCTGTACAGGGTGTCGACGTTCGGTGATACCACGCTGTTGAAGCGCGCGTTGGGAAAGCGCCGGCTGTGACGGAAGCCGTTGATAGCGGTGGTGCCGAGCAGCTGCTGATGCTGCTTGGTCAGCTCCATCAACACCAGCGGGTAGGCGAACAGGTAGGCCTGGGCCGTTTCCCGCGCCTGCTGCATCACGCGCTGGGTGGCCAGGCCGCTCAGCAGCACGAGCATGACGACGAAGCCCAGGCGCCAACGAGTCTTCTTAGCGAATCTCATGGATGTGCGCTCCGATTGGGTGAGAGAAATGCCGGGCGCGGTGGTCCCGCTCCGAAGGAGTGATCATGGTCGTGGTCTCCATAGGTCCAGGCCAACGAGCCCGGTAGGCTGAGGTCAGTAGGGAATCGTGCGCACCGCCTTGAGCATCGCCAGCACGGCCATCGCCAGCAGCACCAGGCCGGTGCCGAGCACCATGTGCGGATGGGCGCGGCCACATTCGTCGCGCAGCATCGCCAGGCTGCGCTGGTAGCGCCGACCTTGCTGCAGCCAGAGGATGCCGGCGGCGGCGAGGGCGATCAGCGCCAGCGATGGAGCCTGGCCGCGCAGGGCCAGGCAGGCGACGAGCAGCAGCGAGACCTGCGTGCGACGCCAGGCCAGCTCGGTACGTTCGGCCTGCAGGCCGGTGTCGATCGATCCGTCAGCCATGCCAGCGCGGCCAGAACAGCCCGACCAGCACCAGCGCCGCCAGGCAGCAGCTAAGCGCCAGCAGGGGCGCCGGCAACGGCAGCGGCAGGGCGCGGCGATGGCGCAGCGCACGCTCCACCGCGAGCCAGCGCTGGCAGGCGCCGACGCTGACCAGGATGCTCAGGGCCAGCAGGGTGAGGGTGACGATCAGCCGCAGCTGTGGCCCGAGGGCGTCGCCGGCGAAGGTCTCGACGGCAATGCCGCCGCCGAGCAGGGCCAGCGCGGTACGGATCCAGGCCAGGAAGGTGCGTTCATTGGCCAGGGTGAAGCGCGGGTCCGGCTCCTCGCCTCCCAGCAGGGACTGGGAGAGCGGCTTGCGTGGTGGATAGGGCTCGGTAGTGCTCATGAAATACCCTTGGTACGGGATCAGCGCAGCCCCTTGCTGCGCAGGGCGCCCGGTGAGTAGTCGGAGATGCTGGCGCGGTAGCTGAAGTCGAACGGCTGGCGCTGTTCGTTGAGCAGCCCCGAGGCCAGGTAACGGCCATTGTTGAGGTCGTAGGTCACCTCCATGGCGAGGGCCGACGCCTGGCCTGCCGGGAGGTAGAAGCTGTGGGCCTCGCCGACACGCCAGAGTTCGCCGCGGTTGTCGTAGTGGTCGGCGGCGAGAATCGCCCAGGTATCCTCGTCGATGAAGTAGTGGCGCTTGCTGTAGATATGACGCATGCCCGGCTTGAGGGTGGCGACCACTTCCCAGACCCGGTGCAGCTCGTAGCGGGTGGCCTCGGGATTGACGTGGCCGGGCAGGATCAGCTCCTTGTAGCTGCGTTCGGGCGAAGCCAGGCGATAGCTGTTGTAGGGCACGTAGAGCGTCTTCTTGCCGACCAGTTGCCAGTCGTAGCGATCAGGGGCGCCGTTGAACATGTCGCGACCGTCGGCGGTACGCAGCCCGGCGGTGGTCGGCCCAGCGCTGTCGTAGGCCACGCTCGGCGCACGCCGTACGCGGCGCTGGCCGGCGCTGTAGACCCAGGACAGACGCGGTTCGGCCACCTGGTCGAGGGTTTCGTGTACCAGCACCACCTCGCCGACCATGCGTGCAGGGGCGGTGAGCTTGTGGCTGTAGTAATAGAGGACGTTGCGTGCCTGCTCAGGCGTCTGGCCCTGCACCGCCTCGCCGCGGGTGAAGTACTGCTGGGTGGTCATGATGGTGTAGGAACCATCCTTCTGTGGCGCCGCACTGTCGCTGATCAGGCTGAAGCTGGGGTTGCGGTTGCGCGTGATGTGGTTCCACAGCACTTCCAGACCGTTCTGCGGAATGGGGAAGGCCACCACGCCGGCGAAGCCCTGTACGCCGTTGCCGTTGTTGCTGAGCCTGGTGTTGACGGCATTGCGTGCCGCGGCCTGGGCCACGGCGTCGGATATCGCCACGCTGCGGTGGGTGGGGTAGACCGGCAGGCGGTAGCTGTCGGGAAAGCGCTTGAGCAGGGCGATCTGACCGGGGCTGAGCTGGTCCTGGTATTGCGTGTAGTTGCTCGCATCGATGGTCAGCAGCGGCTTTTCATCCGCGAATGGATCGCTTGGTATGCCGTTGCTCTGCAAGGCCGGCTGAGTCTTGAGGCCGCCGTCCCAGGCGGGAATGCGGCCGTCGGCGCTGGCGGCGCGCTCGGCGCCGATGGGGGTCAGGGTGGTTTGCAGTTGCGCGGCCTGTTCGGCGCTCACGGCCGCCTGGGCCGAAGCGGTCAGCAGCAGGGAGCACAGCAGCGCGCCACCGCGCAGCAGGTTCTGGGTATTGTTCATGAGGGACTCCGCTTAGAAATTGACGCCCAGGCTGATCGAGACGAAGTCGCGATCGCCACGGGTGCCGTAGTCACCATCCATGTAGTTGGTGTACGCCAGGCTAGCGTTGTAGGTGTTGTTCAGCGTGGCATCGAGGCCGACGCTGATGGCCCTGGAGCCTTCGCTGAAAGCCGAGCCTTCGCCGGGGCCGTTGCCGTCGACATCGTGCTGCCAGGACAGACTGGGACGTAGGTCGATGCCGGCGACGGCGTTGGCATAGCTCCAGGTGGCACGTACCCGGTAGCCCCAGGAGAATGGCGTGAGGAAGCCTTCGTCGTTGCAGTGCTCGGGTGTTTGCGAGATGGACGCGCAGGCGCCACTGGCGAGGATGCCGTTGCCAAAGGTGCCGTTGCGCCCGTAGCGCGGGCCGAACTTGCCTTCCAGGCCGCCGACCCAGGTGCCGCCGAGTTCGCCGACCAGCACCAGTTGATCGGCACCCATCACCTGGCTGAAGGAGTGGGTGGCCGTGACCTGGGCCTGGGTCACCTCCTTGCGCCGGTAGCCATTGAACAGCGTGTTAGGTGCGTTGGGGCGGATGCCCTGTGCCACCAGTGGCGAGCGCGCCGGGGCATTGAGCAGCGACTGGATGATATCGGTGCCGTTGAGCTGGATCGGCATGTTCGGCCGGTAGCTGATCTCGCCCTGCAGCGCCGTGCCGGTGGACAGGTTGGTGGCGAAGGTAAGGCCGTACAGACGGATGTCTTCAGGGTACTGCACCACGTACTGCGAGGTGCCGAGGCGCAGGGCGCCATTGAGTGTTGGGCCGAACACCGTGCTGTTGTAGTAGGGGCTGCTGATGGTGCCCATGTAGGGCAGGCGGCTGTGGTAGTTGGCGACGAAGGCGCCGAACTCCGTATCCAGTTCGGCGGCGAACCAGCGCAGCGACAGACCCCATTGCCCGCCGTTGCGTGCGTCCTGATCCTTCGCGCGCGGAATGCGGATGCCCTCGTCGGTGAGATTGACCTCGAAGGGGGCCAGCGCTGCAACTGCCGCAGGATTGCCGGTGAGCACCGCGCCGACGTCCAGACCGTCGCAGCCATCGGCCAGGAAGTCGCTGCTGGAAAAGAAGGTGCCGCAGTTGTCGAGCTGGGTCTGTTCCCAGTCCAGCTGGTAGAAGAAGTCGCCGGAAAGCGCTTCGCTGAGGTTCTGCGACAGATAGAACATGTTCACCGGTACCAGGCCTTCCTTGACCTCGGCACCCGGCCGGCGCAATGCCGACAGGTTGTAGGGGTTGACCGTGTTGAGGCCACCCTGGATGAAGGTACTCTCGCCCCAGTTGACCACCTGCTTGCCCAGACGTGCGGAGCCGGGTTGATCGGCGAGGGCATAGTTGTAATAGACGAAGGCGTCCAGCAGCTCTGCGCCGGCCGATTTCGCCGAGCGCTTGCGGTTATTGTCTATCACGTCCTTGAAGGGCTGTTCGCGATCACGCAGCACATAGTCGTACCAGTAGCTGCCGCGCAGGAAGGCGCCGAAGTCGCCATGGCGCAGTTCCAGGTCGTGGGTGCCCTTGAACAGTCCGGAAAAGGCGTCGCCAGCGCCGAAGTTGCGTCGACCGTCGTCGCCGCTGGCGCTGCGCATCAGCTTGGGGTCCGGATTGGACGTGGCGATGCTGGTGCCGATCGACAGTGAGGAATCCAGCTGGCCTTCGAACTCGCCGAACTGGAAGTTCGCCGCCGTTGCCGAGCCGATCAGGCAACTCAGTGGCAATAAAAGATAGGGGGACTTATTTAAAGTCCGCACGTTTAATCTCATCACTCATTATCCTCTTTGTTGTCGAGTGAGAATTTAATGGCGAATGTGCTGATAAGTTGCGAGGCAATAAGCGCGGCATTTCTTAGTTCGGCAGGCATTCAATGATGCGCAAAGACTCATGGACTTATGCGCCAACTCTGGATATTTGCACTCCCTGGGTTTCGGTGTTTCGGCGATACTAGGTGCGCCAGAAAAAGCCGACAAATAGTGTCTTCGGATAGTTGCCATAACGCTTCGGCATAGCCAGAGAGAACCGCATGACCCTCAAACAGCTTCGCTACCTCATCGCCATTGCCGAGGCCGGCAGTTTTTCCGCTGCCGCCCGCCGCGCCTACGTCGCCCAGCCCGCCCTGAGCCGGCAGATCAGCCTGCTGGAGAGCGAACTGGAGATGCAGCTGCTGGAGCGCCAGCATGACGGCGTGGCACTGACCGATGCCGGGCGAAGGCTGTATGAGGTGTCACGTTCGGTGGTGCAGAAGCTCGATTCGGTGAAGGACGAACTGGCCTCGACGCGCGGCAATCCCATCGGGCATGTGTCCATCTCGATTCCGGCGACGGTTTCGGCATTGCTGCTGCCGGAGATCATTCGCCGTGCCGAGGACAAGTTTCCTTCCATCAACCTGACCATCTGCGATGGGCTGACGCGCGAGGGTGGCCAGTCCATCGAGCTGGGCAAGGTGGATTTCGGTGTGCTGCCCAACGCCGAGGAGCTCGAGCATGTGATTGCCGAGCCGATCTTTACCGAGGATCTGTACTGGGTCGGGCCGGGTTCGAGCGCCGAGAGTGGTACGCCGATCAGCCTGGCTCAGGCGGCGAGCACCCGCCTGGTGATGGCGCCCAAGGCGCTGCACTTGCGCCGCCGCATCGAGCAGGCGGCGATGGAGGCGGGAGTGACGCTCAATGTGGTATTCGAACAGCAGTCCGCGCCGGGTATCGCCAGCCTGGTGCGGCATGGCCTGGCGGCGACCATCTGCAACTGGCCGCCGCTGGCGGAGCTGTTCGAATCCACGGCGGCGCGGCTGATCGTCGAGCCGCGCATCACCCGCACCGTCTCCATCGCCCATTCCGCGCACCGGCCGTTGTCGTTCGCGGCGTCCTGCATGCGTGATCTGGTGCGCGGGCTGCTGTTGGAAATGGTCAGCGACGGCCGCTGGCGCGGCAGCCTGATCGAGCGCAGCGCAGAGGCGGATCAGGCCCGTGAGCAGGCGGCGGACGCGACTTCCTGAGACCCCAGGCGCTCTCGCGAGCGCTGCGGATTCATGCTCACCAGACCGATCAGGCCGGCGACTACCAGCACACCGCCGCACACCAGAAAGCCCTGGGCATAGCCCAGCGGATGCGCGGCGCCGGCGCCCTGTACCAGCATGCCGGTGATTACCGGCGCCGACAGACCGGCCAGCGAGGCCACCGCATTGCCAATGGCGAGGATGCCGCCGCGCTGGCTGCTGGGGGTGAATTCGCCCAGCATCGCCGGGCCTACCGAGTACATCACCAGGGCCAGGCCGCCGCTCAGCGTCAGGCAGGCGATACGGGTGGCGACCGACAGCTCGGTAAGCATCAGCGAGGCCGACAGCAGGCCGCTGGCAATCAGGCACAGCGAAACGAACGCGCCGCGCGCCACGCGCGACGAGTAGCCGCTGCGCATCAGACGCTGTGACAGCCAGGCCATGAACAGACTGAGCGGGGTGGTCACCACCACGAACATGACGAAGATATGCCCGGTCTTCAGCGGGTCGATACCCAGGCCGATCTCCAGGTAGCTGGGCACCCAGGTCAGGGTCAGCGCCAGCGACCAGTTGGCGGCGAAGTGGCAGATGTAGTTGCCCAGTACGCTGCCGTCGCTGAGCAGTCGGCGATAGGGCAGGCGCTCCGTATCCGGCGTCAGCTGGCCGGCTCGCAGCCTGTCGAGGCTGCCTTCACGACCGAAGCGCAGCCACAGCACGCACCACACCGCGCCGATGGCCGCCAGTACCGCGAAGTTGACCCGCCATCCGTAGTTCAGGCTGATCCAGGGAATCATCGCGCCGGCCACCAGCAGGCCCATGGCGCTGCCGGAGTGCAGCAGGGCCACCGGCAGGCTGCGGCGGTCGTTGGGGAACCACTTGTACAGCGCGTGGGTGGCCACCGGCGAGGCGGGACCTTCGCCGATGCCGAGCAGCACCCGGCAGGCGACGATCATCCACAGCGAGCTGGCGAACAGCATGGGCAACTGGATCAGCGACCAGAACAGGCCCATGCCCAGCAGCAGGGTGCGGGTTGGCCGACGATTGGCGAGAAAGCCGCCAATCACCGCCGAAATGGCGAAGAACCAGTGCAGGGCGCCGCCGATCAGGCCGAACTCGGTCGGGCTCAGGCCCAGTTCCTGGGTCATCGGCACGGCTACCAGGCCGATCACCACCTTGTCGAGGAAGTTGACCAGCATCATGAAGGCCAGCAGGAAGGCGATGGTCCAGGCTTTGCGAGGACTGAAGGCAGGGGCTTGAAGTGTCATGGGGTAGTTCTCTGATCTTGTTCTTATGAAAAAAGGCCCGCCCCGCGTGGGGGGCGGGCCTGTCCTGCGCCCTAGCCGGGCATCAGGATGCCCTTGGCGATGGTGTTGCGCTGAATCTCGCTGGTGCCTGTCAGGATGCGCATCATTCGGCTCGCGCGGAATATCCACTCGACCGGATGGCCCTTGATCAGGCCGGCGCCGCCATGGATCTGCACCGCTCTGTCAGCGATGCGGAAGGCGGTTTCCGAGGCGTACAGCTTGCACATCGGCGCCTGCACCTTGATGTCGCCGCCGGCGTCGTTGTTCGCTGCCGTGGCGTACATCATGCTGCGCGCGGCGTACAGCTCGGTGGCCATGTCGGCGAGCATATGGTTGATCGACTGGAACATGGCGATCGGCTGGCCGAACTGCTTGCGCGTGCGCGCATAGTCCAGCGACAGGTCCAGCGCCAGGCCGGCCATGCCGAGCATGGTCGGGCAATGCAGCAGGCGATTGAGGGTGATACGCCCCATAGCCAGTTTGAAGCCGGCGCCTTCTTCGCCGATGCGGTTCGCCACCGGCACGCGCACGTCCTTGAGCAGGATGTTGCCATGCGCGCCGCCGCCGGACATCACCGAATAGTCGCTGTCGATGCTCACGCCCTCGGCGTGCAGGTCGATGAAGAACGCCGAGATGCCTTGCGGGCCGCGGCCCGGGCCGGTGACCGCGAGCAGCACGGCGAGGTCGGCATAGGGCGCGCCGGAGATGTAGCGCTTGGCGCCATTGAGCACGTAGTGCTCGCCATCCAGGCGCGCCTCGGTGCCGATGGCGGTGGCGTCCGAGCCGGCCTCGGCCTCGGTGAGGGCGAAGCACACCGCCTTCTCGGCGCGGCAGATCGGCCCCAGGAAGGTTTCCACCTGATACTGGTTGGCGACCTTGAACAGGTGGCCGACCCGTGGTGGACCGGACAGCTCGCCGAGGATGTGCGGTGCCAGCGGCGAGCCGGTGAGCACCGCCGCTTCCTTGAGCGCGCACAGGTCGGCGACGTCCAAGCCGGCGCCGCCCAGGGCCTGCGGCAGCATGGCGTTGTAGAAACCCAGCTCGCAGGAGCGGCTCCAGATATCGCGTAGCAGCGACTTGGCCACCGGCTCGCCCCAGACGATGCCTTCGCGCTTGGCGAGCGGGTCGAGTTCGTCGCGGACGAAGGCGTTGATGCCCTCGATCAGGCGAGCGGCTTTTTCACTTGGCTTGATCATGTCCGTTTCCTCAGATGCGGCGGTCGCTGTTCTGCCAGTAGGCTTCGCGGATCAGGCGGCGCACCACCTTGCCGTTGGGGTTCTTTGGCAGTTCCTTGGCGAAGTCCACTGCGCGCGGTTTCTTGAAGCTGGCCAGGCTGCGCCCGCAGTGCTCGATGATGGCCTCCGCGCTCAGGCTCTCGCCCGGCTTGAGCACCACCACGGCGCGCACGGCTTCGCCCCATTGCTCGTCGGGCACGCCGACCACGGCTGCCTCGAACACCTGGGGCAGGCTGTAGAGCACCTGTTCCACTTCGGTGGGGTAGATGTTGAAGCCGCCGGAAATGATCATTTCCTTCTTGCGGTCGACGATGAACACGTAACCACGCTCGTCCACCGTGGCCAGGTCGCCGGTGAGGTAGTAGCCGTCGCGCATCACTTCTGCGGTCAGCTCCGGCGCCTGCCAGTAGCCCTGCATGATGTCCGGGCCCTTGACCACGATTTCGCCGATTTCGCCGGGCTTCACGTCTTCGAAGTTGTCGTTGACCACCCGCAGGTCGGTCTCGAAGTAGCAGCGGCCGCACGAGGCCAGGCGGCTGAAGTCGCCGTCCTCGATCAGGTGGTCCTGCTCGGTCAGCACCGTGACCAGCGAGCAGGTCTCGCCCGCGCCATAGCCTTGGGCGAGGATGGGGCCGAACACTTCGATGGCGCGCTTGACCAGCGCCGGCGCCATGGGCGCTGCGCCGTACATCACCAGGCGCAGGCTGGAGAGATCGAAGCGCTCCACCTCGGGGAAGTTGACCAGGCGATTGATCATTGCCGGCACCAGAAACAGGCGGGTCACCCGTTCGCGCTCGATGGTCTCCAGCAGCAGACGGTCGTCGTAGCGCTCCAGCAACAGGTTGCAGGCGCCTACCGCCAGCAGCGGCATGATCTGCATGCCGCTGGCATGGGTGATGGGGCCGACATGGGCCATCACGTCGCCCGGCGCGGCGCGGCGGGTCGGGCTGGCGATGCTCTTGCGGATCAGCGCCTTGCGGTTACCGAAGCTGAGCATGGCAGCCTTGAGTACCCCGGAACTGCCGGAGGTGTAGTGCAGCACGGCCAGGGCATCGTCGGCCGGGTCGCTGTGCACCGGCGCCTCGCTGCCGCCCGCCAGCAGCGCGCGATAGGCGATATCGCCGGCCTCGTCGTCGAGCGAGATGATCCAGCGCAGACGCGGGGTCTCCGCACGGCGTGCCTGCAGGGCCGCGGCGAAACGACCCTCTGTGATCACCGCCTGGCTGTGCGAGTCGTTGAGAATCTGGATGATTTCGTCCAGGGACAGGCGGGCGTTGATCGGTACCTTGACCATCGCCGCCTTGTAGAAGGCGACTTCCGCTTCGGCCAGTTCGACCCGGTTCAGGGCCAGGATGGCGATGTGGGCCGCCGGCTGCAGGCCAAGATCGAACAGACCCGAGGCCAGGCGATTGGTGCGGCGTTCGAGCTGGGCGAAGGTGATGCGCTGTTTGCTGTCGACCAGTGCCTCATGGTCTGGCCAGTAACGTGCACTACGGCTGATGATTTTTCCGAGATTCAATGCGTTGTTCTCATCGGCTGGATAATGTTTGCCGATGCTAGTCAGTTAACTTTCTGCACAACTAATACAAGAGTTCGATGCAGCCCATAACGTAATGGAATGGGAATAAGTGCAGGACAGTCAGCGCCAACACTGAAGTGCGGAACAGGCTCTGAGGAACAACTTCGCTATTGATATGTGCCGGCCTTACAAGAGGCGAGGCTGATTGCGTCAGGCATCAGCCGGCAAACCGGAGCGTCACCCTGGTCTGCCGGACAGAGGAGGGACTTACAGCACTTCGAACAGACCGGCGGCGCCCATGCCGCCGCCTACGCACATGGTCACCACCACGTATTTCACGCCACGGCGTTTACCTTCCAGCAGGGCGTGGCCGACCATGCGCGCGCCGCTCATGCCGTAGGGATGGCCAATGGCGATGGCGCCACCGTTGACGTTGAGCCGGGTCGGATCGATGCCCAGTTTTTCGGCGCTGTACAGCACCTGGCAGGCGAAGGCTTCGTTGAGCTCCCACAGGCCGATGTCATCGACCGTCAGGCCATGCTGGCGGAGCAGCTTGGGCACGGCGAACACCGGGCCTATGCCCATCTCCTCCGGTGCCAGACCGGCCACGGCAATGCCGCGATACAGGCCCAGCGGGGCAATCCCGCGCTGGGCGGCCAGGGCTCCGCTCATCAGCACGCAGGCGCTGGCACCATCTGACAACTGGCTGGCGTTGCCGGCGGTGATGCAGCCACCCTCGATCACCGGCCTGAGAGCCTGCAAGTCGGCCAGCGCGGTCTGCGGGCGATTGCCCTCGTCGAGGCGGAGGGTGACGTCTTCGAAGCTGACCGCGCCGGTTTCCTTGTCCACCCGTTTCTTGCGTGCGCTGACCGCCACTATCTCCTCGGCGAACAGCCCGGCGTCCTGTGCCGCGGCTGTGCGCCGCTGCGATTCCAGGGCATAGGCATCCTGCGCTTCGCGGCTGATGCCATAGCGCCTGGCCACCAGCTCGGCGGTTTGCAGCATGGGCATGTAGGCATGCTCGGCCTGGCGAATGACCTGGGCGTCCGCATCCGCGCCGGCCCACTGCATATGGTGGTTCTGCACCAGGCTGATCTGCTCCTGACCGGCGCCAATGGTGACGGCCATGCCGTCGACCATGATCTGCTTGGCGGCGATGGAGATCGCCATCAGGCCGGAGGCACACTGGCGGTCGATGGTCTGCCCGCTGACCGACAGCGGCAGCCCGGCGGCCAGCAGGGACAGACGCGCCAGGTTGGTGGAGGCAGTGCCGCCCTGCATCGCGGTACCCATCACCACATCCTCGATCTCGGCAGGCTCGATACCGGCGCGTTGCACCGCGGCCTGGATGGCGATGGCGCTCATGCTGGGCGCCTTGAGGTCGTTGAAGGCACCACGGAACGCCTTGGCGATCGGTGTGCGGGCGGTGGAAACGATGACGGCATCTTGCATGATCAACTCCGGGCTGGACGGTTGGCGCGGCGGGCCTGCTAGCCGGCTCGCGGCGATAACGGGAAGCGCCGCTGTGGCGCGGCGCTCGCCGACCACCCTAGGTAACGCAGAATTATTTGGGAAATGGCATGTCGTGATGCCAGCTATTCATCATGTGAATTCATATGTGCGAACGAGGACGCCTGCGTCGCGCAGAGCCCTTGCCCCGGTTTGTGCAGGTAGAATCCCCGCGCTATGAAACAGCGAAAAATCATCCACATCGACTGCGACTGCTTCTACGCCGCCATCGAGATGCGTGACGACCCGAGCCTGGCCAATCGTCCGCTGGCCGTCGGCGGTTCGGCGGACCGTCGCGGGGTAATCGCCACCTGCAACTATGAAGCGCGCGCCTACGGTGTGCGCTCGGCGATGTCGTCGCGGCATGCGTTGAAGCTGTGCCCGGACCTGCTGATCGTCAAACCGCGCTTCGAGGTATACCGCTCGGTGTCGCGGGAGATTCACGGCATCTTTCGCCAGTTCACCGATCTGATCGAGCCGCTGTCGCTGGATGAGGCCTATCTGGACGTGAGCGACTCGCCGCATTTCGCCGGCAGCGCCACGCGCATCGCCCAGGAGATTCGTCGGCGCGTGGCGCAGGAGCTGCACATCACGGTGTCGGCCGGGGTGGCGCCGAACAAGTTCCTGGCCAAGATCGCCAGCGACTGGCGCAAGCCCAACGGGCTGTTCGTGATCACCCCCGATCAGGTGGACGAGTTCGTCACGGCGTTGCCGGTAAGCAAGCTGCACGGGGTCGGCAAGGTCACGGCGGACAAGCTGACGCGCTTAGGGATTCGCACCTGCCTGGACCTGCGGGAATGGAACAAGCTGGCGCTGGTGCGCGAGTTCGGTAGTTTCGGCGAGCGCCTGTGGCGTCTGGCCCATGGCATCGACGAACGCGAGGTCAAGGTCGACAGTCGCCGCCAGTCACTGAGCGTGGAGCATACCTACGACCAGGATCTGCCCGACCTGCAGAGCTGCCTGGAGAAACTGCCGGCCCTGCTCGAAGAGATGAACGGCCGCCTGCAGCGCCTGGATGCCAGCTACCGGCCGGACAAGCCCTTCGTCAAGGTCAAGTTCCATGACTTCACCCAGACCACCCTGGAGCAGGCGGGGGCCAGTCGCGATCTGGACAGTTATCGGCAGTTGCTGGCCAGTGCCCATGCCCGTGGCGACAAGCCGGTGCGCCTGCTCGGCGTGGGGGTCAGGCTGCATGACTTGCGTGGACGGCAGGAGCAGCTGGAGCTGTTCGCCTAGTTGCCGTTGTGGGAGGGGCTTTAGCCGCGAGGGTTTATCGCGGCTGCAGCCGCTCCTACAGGAACAGAGTGCGTCCTGTAGGGCGAGCGTCGTGTCATTCCGGCCAGAGGCGAATCGGCTTGCCGCTGGCCGGCCACAGCTGCAGCTGGCCGATGCCGTTGAAGTCCCAGCGCTGCACCTCGTCGAGCGCCGCGAGGAAGCGCTGCTCCTGCTCCATCAGCGCCGGGGCGCACATCTTGCGGGTGCTGCCGGCGGGCTCGAAGCTGAGCGCGTCGCCCTTGAGCGAATAGCCGGCGAACCAGTGGTTGCAGCCAGCATGGCCATGGGCGCGGCCGTCGGCGGCGAAGGTGACGGTCAGGTGGCTGCGGTCGATCAGCGGGCGTTCGCCGATCCATTCCACGCGGTAGCTGCGCTCGGTTTCCAGCTGCGGTGCGTCGCTGGCGCAGCCGGTCAGGGCGGCGGCGAGCAGGGCGAAGGGGAGGGTGCGATGCATGGTTTCAGGCCTCCTGGCAGTTGCGGCACAGATGCCGGCCGGCGTCGTTGCGCCAGCCCAGCTCGGCGATGCGGGCCTCGGCGGCCGGGGCTTGCGCCGCCTTGCCGAGCGCCGCATCGACGGCGAATTCGAAGTCCAGCTGCTTGCCGCAGCCGTCGCAGTTCACCTGCCAGTTGTGGATGGCCAGTTCCTTGAACTGCGGGCCCTTGCACACGGCCAGCCATTGGCCGGGCGGGTTGATCAGATGGCGGACCTTTTCCACCTCCAGGCGCATGTGCAGGTCGCGGCTGCCCTTGAGGGTGACCAGCAGCGCGTCACCTGCCTGGATCGAGCCGCCGTTGCCGGTGACCTGATAGCGGCCCGGCGCCAGGGCGCGGCATTCGGTGAGGGTGTGTTGCGGGTTGAGCAGGGAATAACGGAAATCGTGTTCGGCCATGGGTCCTCCGGATCAGCCGGCATGCTATCACGCGCCGGCCTTGACCTCATTGCGCGGGCTGCCGGCGAGCCAGGCGGCGATGTTGTCCAGCGTGGTGCGGGCGATGGCGGCCAGGGCTTCATGGGTAAGAAAGGCCTGGTGCGCGGTGACGATGACATTGGGGAAGGTCAGCAGGCGGGCCAGGGTGTCGTCCTGCAGCGGCAGGTCGGAATGGTCTTCGAAGAACAGTTCCGATTCCTCTTCGTACACGTCCAGGCCAAGGTAGCCGAGCTGGCCGCTTTTCAGCGCGCCGATCAGCGCCGGGGTGTCGACCAGCGCGCCGCGGCCGGTATTGATCAGCATGACGCCGCGCTTCATCTGCGCCAGGCGAGTGGCATCGATCAGGTGGTAGCTGGCCTCCGTCAACGGGCAGTGCAGGCTGAGGATGTCGCTCTGGCCGATCACCTCGTCCAATGGCGCCTGGCGCGCGCCGATGGCATCGAGCCCGGCGAGCGGGAACGGATCGTAGACCAGCACCTGGCAGCCGAAGCCATGCATGATGCGGGCGAACGCCTGGCCGATCTTGCCGCCGCCTATCACCCCGACGGTCTTGCCGTGCAGGTCGAAGCCGCTCAGCCCGTGCAGCGAGAAATCCCCCTCGCGGGTGCGGTTGAAGGCACGGTGGATGCGCCGGTTCAGCGCCAGGATCAGCGCCACGGCATGCTCGGCCACCGCATGCGGCGAATAGGCCGGCACGCGTACCACGGGCAGCTGCAGGCGTTGCGCTGCCGCAAGGTCGACATGGTTGTAGCCGGCCGAGCGCAGGGCGATCAGGCGTGTGCCGCCCGCCGCCAGACGCTCCAGCACCGGTGCCGACAGATCATCGTTGATGAAGGCGCAGACCACCTCGCAGCCGTCGGCCAGCGCGGCACTGGCCGCGGTCAGGCGCGTTTCGTGGAACTGCAGCTGCCAGTCTTGCGGGCGTGCGCCGGCGAGGAAGCTGTCGCGGTCATAGGGCTTGCTGCTGAACAGACAGATGCGCATGGTGAGTCCTCAGGCGCTCTGGGCCGTGGCTTCGGTGAGGCGGGCGATGGCTGCGTCCAGTTCGTCCAGCGCGCGCTGAGCCTCCGGGTCATCCTGCTTGAGCAGGGTTTCGCTACGTTGACAGGCGGCGCGCAGTTGCGGCACGCCACAGTAGCGGGTCGCGCCATGCAGGCGGTGCACGCGCTCGATCAGCGCAGTGCGTTCGCCGGCATCGCGAGCCTGGCGAATGGCCTGGCGATCGCCCGGCAGGCCGGCCAGCAGCATGCTCAGCATGTCGGCGGCCAGATCGGCCTTGCCGGCGGCCAGACGCAGCCCTTCCTCGGCGTCGAGCACCTTGATCTGCGAGGGCGCCGGGGCGGGCGATACGGGTTTGTGTGCGGGCTGGTTGCGCAGGCTCAGGCCGGTCCACTTGAGGATGACCTGGCACAGCTGGCGCTCGTTGATCGGTTTGGTCAGGTAGTCGTCCATGCCGCTTTGCAGCAGGGTGCGCTTCTCGTTGGCCAGTGCATGGGCGGTCAGGGCGATGATCGGCGTGGCGCTGCGGCCCTGTTCGCCTTCCCACTGGCGGATGGCCTCGGTGGCCTGGCGGCCGTCCATGCCCGGCATCTGCACGTCCATGAACACCAGATCGAAACTGCCGTGCTGCACCGCTTCGATGGCGGCGAAGCCGCTGTCCACGGCCGTGACCTGGGCGCCGAGATCGTCCAGCAGGGTTTGCACCAGCAGCAGGTTGGCCGGGTTGTCGTCGACGCAGAGAATCTGCGGTCTGCGGCCGTTGACCGGCGCGCTGGGCTCGCCGGGCGCGCGCTGCGGGCAGAGCATCTCGACCAGCGCCTTGTGCAGCTTGCGCGTGCACGGCGGTTTGGCCTGCAGCTGGGTGTAGGCATCGGGCAGCGACTCGTGGAACAGCCCCAGTTCGGTGGTCGGGCACAGCACCAGGGTCTTGCAGCCAAGGCGGTCGAGGTCCCAGATGTGTTGCGCCAGCGCCTCGGGCGGCAACTGCTCGGCGGTGATGCCGAGCACGGCCAGGCTCAATGGCCGTTCGTGCTGATGCTGCTGGCTCACGGCCTCGAGCAGTGGTTGCAGGCCGGCGAAGCTTTCCACCTCGAGGCCGCAGTCTTCCAACTGGTGGGTGAGCGCCTGGCGGGCCAGTTCGTGGCTTTCCAGCACCGCCACGCGGCGGCCCTGCAGCGGCGCGCGCGGCAGGTCGTCGGCATCGTCGCGGGCTTTCGGCAGGCTCAGGCTGATCCAGAATTCCGAGCCTTCGCCCGGGGTGCTGTCGACGCCGATCTCGCCGCCCATCTGTTCGATCAGGCGCTTGGAGATCACCAGACCCAGGCCAGTGCCGCCGGCCTGGCGGCTGAGGGAATTGTCGGCCTGGCTGAAGGCCTGGAACAGCGCGCGCAGATCCTCGTCGGACAGGCCGATGCCGGTGTCCATCACGCTGATGCGCAGCTGGGCGCTGTCAACGCTCTCGTCCTCGACCATGGCGCGCATGACGATGGTGCCTTCGCGGGTGAACTTGATGGCGTTGCTGACCAGGTTGGTCAGCACCTGTTTCAGGCGCAGCGGGTCGCCGCGCAGGGCCAGTGGCGTATCGCGGTAGATCAGGCTGATCAGCTCCAGCTGCTTCTCGTGGGCGGCGGGGGCGAGGATGGTCAGGGTGTCCTGGAGCAGGTCGCGCAGGTTGAAGGGGATGCTCTCCAGCACCAGCTTGCCGGCCTCGATCTTGGAGAAGTCGAGCACCTCGTTGATGATGCCGAGCAGGCTGTCGGCGGATTTCTCGATGGTTGCCAGATAGTCCTGCTGGCGCGGGCTGAGCTCACTCTTCTGCAGCAGGTTGGTGAAGCCGAGAATGCCGTTGAGCGGGGTGCGAATCTCGTGGCTCATGTTGGCCAGGAACTCGGACTTGATGCGGCTGGCCTCCAGGGCCTCCTTTCTCGCGAAGTCCAGCTCGATGTTCTGGATCTCGATGGTTTCGAGGTTCTGCCGCACGTCCTCGGTGGCCTGCTCGATGCTGTGCTGCAGCTCTTCCTGGGCATTCTGCAGCGCCTCGGCCATGCGGTTGATGCCGGCGGCCAGCTCGTCCATCTCATGGCTGCCCAGCGGCGGCAGGCGGGTTTCCAGATGGCCGTCCTTGAGCTGGGCCACGCCGGCCTTGATGGCGCGCAGCGGCTCGTTGATGCTGCGGCCCATGCGCAGGGCCAGCAGGGCGGTGACGGCGAGACCGCCGGCGATCAGCAGCAGGCTGGCGAACAGGCTGCGGTAGCCGATCAGCAGCGTGCCCTGGTGCGATAGCTCCAGCTCCACCCAGCCGAGCAGCTGGGCGCTGCGTTCGCTGTCTGCCGAGCGGGTGGCCAGCAGGTGCTGGTCGTAGACCGGCAGCAGAAAGCGCGTGGCATCCTGGCCGCTGAGCAGGCTGATGCCCGGCTGATCGCTGGGCGCTGGGTTGAGCATGCTCGGTCCGGCGTGCGCCAATGGCGCCCGCTCGGCGGCGAGGAAGCTCACCGAACGCACGTCCGGGTGTTCCAGCGATTGCCGCGCGATGCGTTCGAGCAGCACCTTGTCCTGCTGCTGCAGCGCGGGGGCGGCCAGGGGCGCCAGGTGTTCGATCAGCATCTCGCCACGTTGCAGCAGCTGCGCCTGCAGGCCGGACAATTGCACCCAGGTGAAGTAGCCACCCAGCACCAGTGCCAGCAGGCTGGTGGGCAGCAGGGTGAGCAGCAGCACGCGGCCTTTGATGCCTAGATCCTTGAACACGATTTTCCTCCTTTATGACATCTGGGCAGTGTAGCGACTCGGCGCGCCGGAATCTGTAGATGAGCGATTGTCGTTTAATAGGTAGAATTGTTCGCATCTACCTTCCCGGTTTGCACCATGATGACCCACGCCTGCCCCTCGGCCCGCATTCTCGCCGTCGAGGACGACCCCCTGCTTGCCAGTCACCTGCAATCGCACCTGGTGGCCCGCGGCTTCGATGTCACCCTCAGCCATGATGGCAGCGAGGGGCTGCGCCTGGCCGAGCGCGAAGATTTCGACCTGATCCTGATGGACATCCTGCTGCCGGGCATCAACGGTCTGGATGCCCTGCAGCAACTGCGCCGGCGCCGCAGCGTGCCAGTGTTGCTGATGTCGGCGCTGGGCGATGAGCAGAATCGCATCGCCGGTTTCAGCCAGGGCGCCGACGATTACCTGCCCAAGCCCTTCAGCCTGGGCGAGCTGAGCGTGCGGGTGGAGGCCATTTTGCGCCGCGTCGCCTACGAGCGCCGTGAGCCGCAGCCGGGCGTTGGCAACGATGCCTTGCAGTTCGACGATGGCCGCAGCGACGTCGCCTACGCCGGCCAGTGGCTCGGTCTGACGCCCAGCGAGTACCGGGTGCTGGAGCTGCTGTGGCGGCACCAGGACGAAGCGCTGAGCAAGCCCTTCCTTTACCAGCAGGCGCTGCGCCGCGCCTATGCCCAGCACGACCGCAGCCTCGACATGCATGTCAGCCACATCCGCCGCAAGCTGCAGGCGGTGGGTTACGAGGCGATGCGGGTGGACACCGTCTGGGGCAAGGGCTACATCCTGGCGCAGGCCGGCGCATGAGCCTGCCAGGTCGGCATTCGCTGCTCTGGCGCCTGGCCGGAGCGCTTGCGCTGTTCTGCCTGCTGCTGGTCAGCCTCTATGCGGATGTCGGTCGGCTGCTGGTCCAGGCCGCTTCCTATCTGCCCGAATCGACTCGGCAGGTGCTGCGCGAGCATGCGCGCGAGGCCGAGGCGGCCTGGCGCGAGGGTGGGAGCGCCGGTGTGGACACCTTTCTCGAGCAGCTGCGCGAACGCGAGGGAATCTGGGCGGTGGTGGTCGACGAGCACAAGCACTCGCTGTCTTCGATGCCGCTTGACGAGGTGGAGGAGCAGCGTCTGGATTTCGTGCGCAGGCTGGACTTCCCGGTGGGGCGACCGGGCAGCACGCCCACCTTCTACGTGCCGTTCAGCGATGGCCAGGCGCGCCTGGTGCTGGAGCTGCCGCAGCGCCTGGATCCGCGGCAGTACGTCGAGCTCTGGGAACTGCTGTTGCAGCGCCTGCTGCCGGCGCTTCTGGCCGTGGCCCTGGCCGTGCTGCTCTATCGTCTGCTGATCGCTCCGCTGGCGATGCTGCGCAGGCAGGCCGCGGCGCTGAGTTCCGGCGATCTGTCGGCCAGGCTGGGGCCGCAGGTGACGCAACGCAAGGACGAGCTGGGCGAGCTGGCGCGCAGCTTCGACCATATGGCCGAGCGTCTGCAGGGCACCGTGGCCTTTCAGCGTCAGCTGCTGCGCGACCTGTCCCACGAGCTGCGCACGCCGCTGGCGCGCCTGCGCGTGGCCGGCGAGAGCGAGCAGGACGTCGAGGCCCTGCGCCAGCGCCTGGCGCGTGAAGTGCTGCAAATGGAGAAACTGGTGGGCGACGCCCTCGAGCTGGTCTGGCTGGATACCGAAAGGCCCCGCCTGCCGAGCGAGGAGGTGGACGTCGCCCGGCTGTGGGACGTGCTGCGCGAGAATGCCGCGTTCGAAACCGGCTGGCCCGTCGAGCGCATGCCCTGCGACCTGCCCACCGACTGCCGCGTATTCGGGCATCTCAACGGCCTGGCGCAAGCGCTGGAGAACATCCTGCGCAATGCCATTCGCCACTCGCCACAGGGCGGCTCGGTACGCCTGGGCGGGCGGCGCGAGGCGGGTGATTGGCTGCTGTGGATCGAGGACCAAGGGCCGGGAGTCGCCGAGAGCGAACTGGAAGCCATCTTCCGCCCCTTCACCCGGCTCAGTGCCGCGCGGCCCGGCGGCGACGGTTTCGGTCTGGGCCTGGCCATCGCTCGCAGCATGGTGGAGACGCAGGGCGGCCGCGTATGGGCGCACAACGGCGAGCCCGGGCTGCGCGTGCATATCCAGCTACCGGCGACCTGAGCCTGCCGCGCAGCGCCGCGTTACGTTCGCCGGGATGCTGCGCTCGCGGGTTCGGCGTATCATGACGCCCCTTCGCGTCAGTCTGGATTCGAGCGACCCATGACCCTGCAATTCCCCACCATCGCCGACTGCATCGGCAACACGCCCCTGGTGCGCCTGCAGCGCCTGGGCGGCGACACCAGCAACACCCTGCTGGTCAAGCTGGAAGGCAACAACCCGGCCGGCTCGGTCAAGGACCGCCCGGCGCTGTCGATGATCAACCGCGCCGAGCTGCGCGGCGATATCCGCCCTGGCGATACCCTGATCGAAGCCACCAGCGGCAATACCGGTATCGCCCTGGCGATGGCTGCGGCGATCAAGGGCTACAAGATGATCCTGATCATGCCGGACAACTCCACCGCCGAACGCAAGTGGGCGATGACCGCCTACGGCGCCGAGCTGATCCTGGTCAGCAAGGAGGAGGGCATGGAGGGCGCGCGTGATCTGGCCGAGAAGCTGCAGGCCGAAGGGCGTGGCAAGGTGCTCGATCAGTTCGCCAATGGCGACAACCCCGAGGCGCACTACAGCGGTACCGGCCCGGAAATCTGGCGCCAGACCGGCGGGACCATCACCCACTTCATCAGCTCCATGGGCACCACCGGCACCATCATGGGCACCTCGCGCTACCTCAAGGAGCAGAACCCGGCGATCCAGATCGTCGGCCTGCAGCCGCAGGAAGGCTCGGCCATCCCCGGCATCCGTCGCTGGCCGCAGGAATACCTGCCGAAGATCTATCAGGCCGAACGGGTCGATCAGGTGATGGACATGGGCCAGGCCGAGGCCGAGCACGTCATGCGTCGTCTGGCACGGGAAGAGGGCATCTTCTGCGGCGTGTCTTCCGGCGGCTCGGTGGCCGGCATGCTGCGCCTGTCGCAGCAGGTGGAGAACGCGGTGCTGGTGGCGATCATCTGCGATCGCGGCGACCGCTACCTGTCCACCGGCGTTTACCAAGAACCGGAGCACTGATGGCCAGACGCAGCTCCAACCTGCGCTTTCAGCCCAGCGGCGGCAGTCGCGCGGCGCAGGTCCCGGTCGGCAAGAAGCAGAAACTCGCCATCGAGCGCCTGGCCGGTGACGGTCGCGGCATCGCCTTCGAAGGCGGGCGTACCTGGTTCGTCAGCGGCGCCCTGGCTGGCGAGCAGGTCGAGGCGCGGGTGCTCGGCGCCCGCAGCCAGACCGTCGAGGCGCGCGCCGAACGCATCATCGTCGCCAGCAGCGAGCGCCGTGAGGCGCCCTGCATTCATGCCGAGCGCTGTGGCGGTTGCAACCTGCAGCACATGCCGCATGCCGATCAGCTCGCCCTGAAACAGCGCACGCTCACCGAGCAGTTGTCACGTTTGGGTGGCGTGCAGCCGGATGAATGGGCGGCGCCCCTGGTTGGCCCCGAGTTCGGCTATCGCCGCCGCGCGCGCGTTGCCGTGCGCTGGGATGCCAAGGCGCGTCAGCTGCAGGTCGGTTTCCGCGCCGAAGCCAGCCAGGACATCGTCGCCATCGACGACTGCCCGGTACTGGTACAGCCCTTGCAGCCGATTTTCAGGGCATTGCCGGCGTTGTTGCGCAGCCTGGAAAAACCGCAGGCGGTCGGGCATGTGGAGCTGTTCAGCGGCACCGCCGAAACCGTGCTGCTGCGCCATACCGCGCAACTGCCCGAGGCCGATCTGAGCCGTCTGCGCGCCTTCTGCGGCGAGCATCGCGCGCAGCTCTGGCTGCAGGGCGAGGGGCAGCCAGAGCCTGACGATCCGGCGGCCGAGCTGGGGTTCGAGTTGACGCGCTGGCAGCTGCGGCTGGCCTATCGCCCGGGCGATTTCGTGCAGGTCAACGGTCCGGTCAACGAGGCCATGGTCGCTCAGGCGCTAGACTGGTTGTCAGTGCAACCCGGCGAGCGGGTGCTGGACCTGTTCTGCGGCCTGGGCAATTTCGCCCTGCCGCTGGCGCGTCAGGCGGCCGAAGTGGTGGCCGTGGAAGGTGTCGAGGCGATGGTCGCGCGGGCTGCGGCCAACGCACGGAGCAACGGGCTGGACAATGCGCACTTTTTCCGTGCCGACCTGTCCAACCCGCTGGCCAATGAAACCTGGGCGCGTGGCGGTTTTGCCGCTGTGCTGCTCGATCCGCCGCGCGATGGCGCGCTGGAGGCGGTGCGCGGGATGAGTGCATTGGGCGCCCGGCGTCTGGTCTACGTCTCCTGCAACCCGACCACCCTGGCGCGCGATGCCGCGGAGCTGGCGCAGCAGGGATACCGGCTGCGCCGTGCCGGGATTCTCGACATGTTCGCGCAGACCGCGCATGTCGAAGCCATGGCGTTGTTCGAAAAGATTTAGCGGTAAGTGGCACGTTCGGTGTCACAGGGACGTACAGGAGGTACGTTCTTTCAGTTAATCCGACCGGCTCAGAGAAGGCCGGCGACTGCTCGGTGCGACCTATGCGCACCGTAGGGAAGGTAAGACGATGGTTCAGGTAAGAGCGCATCAGCCAGTCAACGATGACGGCAGCATCAATCTCGAGGCCTGGCTGGATCATGTCGCCAGCGTCGACCCGGCGCTGGATCGTCAGGCGCTGCAAGAGGCCTGCGAATTCGCCCGCGATCTGGAGCAGCAGGCCAACACCACCCAGCATCACTGGAGCGAGGGCGCCTCGACGTTCCGCGCCGGCCTCGACATCGCGGAAATTCTCGCCGACCTCAAGCTCGATCAGGATTCGCTGGTCGCGGCGGTCATCTATCGTGGCGTGCGCGAGGGCAAGATCACCCTGGCCGCGGTGCACCAGCGTTTCGGCCCGGTGGTGGCCAAGCTGATCGAAGGCGTGCTGCGCATGGCGGCGATCAGCGCCAGTATCAATCCGCGTGAATCGGTGGTGGTCGGCTCGCAGACGCAGGTGGAGAACCTGCGCAAGATGCTGGTGGCCATGGTCGACGACGTGCGCGTGGCGCTGATCAAGCTGGCCGAACGCACCTGCGCCATCCGCGCGGTCAAGGAAGCCGACGAAGAGAAACGCCAGCGTGTGGCGCGCGAGGTGTTCGACATCTATGCACCGCTGGCCCACCGCCTGGGCATCGGCCATATCAAGTGGGAGCTGGAAGACCTGTCCTTCCGCTACCTGGAGCCGGAGCAGTACAAGCAGATCGCCAAGCTGCTGCACGAGCGCCGTCTGGATCGCGAGCAGTACATCAACGACGCCATGGCCCACCTGCGCCAGGAGCTGGAAGCCACCGGCATCAAGGCCGACATCAGCGGCCGGGCGAAACACATCTATTCGATCTGGCGCAAGATGCAGCGCAAGGGCCTGCAGTTCAGCCAGATCTACGACGTGCGTGCGGTGCGCGTGCTGGTGCCGGAGGTGCGCGACTGCTACACCACCCTGGGCATCGTGCACACCCTGTGGCGGCACATTCCCAAGGAGTTCGACGACTACATCGCCAACCCCAAGGAGAACGGCTACCGCTCGCTGCACACCGCCGTGCTCGGCCCGGAAGGCAAGGTGCTGGAGGTGCAGATCCGCACCCACGCCATGCATGAAGAAGCCGAACTGGGCGTGTGCGCGCACTGGCGCTACAAGGGCACCGACGTCAAGTCCGGCTCCAACCACTATGAAGAGAAGATTTCCTGGCTGCGTCAGGTCATCGAATGGCACGAGGAGCTGGGCGATATCGGCGGTCTGGCCGAACAGCTGCGCGTGGACATCGAGCCGGATCGGGTCTACGTCTTCACCCCCGACGGCCACGCCATCGACCTGCCCAAGGGGGCCACGCCGCTGGACTTCGCCTACCGCGTGCACACCGAGATCGGTCACAACTGCCGCGGCGCCAAGATCAACGGCCGTATCGTGCCGCTGACCTACAGTCTGCAGACCGGCGAGCAGGTGGAGATCATCACCAGCAAGCAGGGCTCGCCGAGTCGCGACTGGCTCAACCCCAACCTGGGCTACGTCACCACCAGCCGCGCGCGGGCCAAGATCGTCCACTGGTTCAAGCTGCAGGACCGCGACCAGAACGTCGCGGCCGGCAAGCAGCTGCTCGAACGCGAGCTGGCGCGCCTGGCCCTGCACGGCGTGGATTTCGACAAGCTGGCCGAGAAGGCCAACCTGAAAATCGCCGAGGACCTGTTCGCGGCGCTGGGTGCCGGCGACGTGCGCCTGGCCCATGTGGTCAACCTGGCCCAGCAGCTGGTCGAACCGGAGCGCAGCAGCGAGCAGCTCGAACTGATCCCGCGCAAGGCGCAGGGCTTCAAGCCGGGCAAGCGCGGCGACATCCAGATCCAGGGTGTCGGCAACCTGCTGACGCAGATGGCCGGCTGCTGCCAGCCGCTGCCAGGAGATCCCATCGTCGGCTACATCACCCTCGGTCGTGGCGTCACCATTCATCGCCAGGATTGCCCCACGGCGCTGCAGCAGTCCGCACGCGAGCCGGAACGGATGATCCAGGTGAGCTGGGGGCCGGTGCCGGTGCAGACCTACCCGGTGGAGATCGTCATCAAGGCCTACGACCGCTCCGGTCTGCTGCGTGACGTCACTCAGGTGCTGCTCAACGAGAAGCTCAACGTGCTGGCGGTCAACACGCGCTCGAACAAGGAGGACAACACCGCCTCCATGTCGATCACCGTGGAGATTCCCGGGCTCGATGCGCTTGGCCGTCTGCTGGCGCGTATCGGCCAGTTGCCCAATATCATTGAGGCGCGTCGCCACCGCGTGGCCTAGCAGGAAGCTTTCATGTACCAACTCGACGACCTGCTGCACCTGATGGCGCGTCTGCGTGACCCGCAACACGGCTGCCCCTGGGACCTCAAGCAAAGCTACGCCACCATCGTGCCCTACACCCTGGAGGAGGCGTATGAGGTCGCCGACGCCATCGAGCGCGGCGACTTCGAGCACCTGCCCGGCGAGCTGGGCGACCTGCTGTTTCAGGTGGTCTATTACAGCCAGCTGGCGCAGGAGGAGGGGCGTTTCGATTTTGCGCGGGTGGTCGACGGCATCACCGCCAAGCTGATCCGCCGTCACCCGCACGTATTCCCCGACGGCGACCTGTATGGCGCGCCGGATGCGGCCAGGCTGGAGGAGGCAGCGGTCAAGCAGCGCTGGGAAGAACTCAAGGCGCAGGAGCGCGCCGAAAAGGCCGCCGCCCCCGAGCAGCTGTCGCTGCTCGATGACGTACCCGCCGCATTGCCGGCGCTGTCGCGCGCGGCCAAGTTGCAGAAGCGTGCGGCCCAGGTCGGTTTCGACTGGCCCGAAGCACTGCCGGTGGTGGACAAGGTGCGCGAAGAACTGGATGAAGTGCTCGAAGCCATGAGCGAGAACGATGCCGAGGCGGTTGCCGAGGAAATCGGCGATCTGCTGTTCGTCGTCACCAATCTGGCGCGGCACCTGAAGGTCGACCCGGAAGCCGCGCTGCGCGCTGCCAATGGCAAGTTCGAACGACGCTTTCGCTTCATCGAGCAAAGCTCGCGGGAAGCCGGGCGCAGCCTGGACGGCTGCTCGCTGGAGGAGCTGGACGCCCTGTGGGGCGAGGCCAAGAAGCTGGAGAAACAGGCGCCCGGTTGCTGAACGCCATAGCCCGGATGAAATCCGGGGACGGCTGACTCGCCCCTCCTGACGTGCATCCCGGCTACGGCTTGGTTTTCGGGCTGGAGCCGCTGCGCCTTAGCCCTTATGCTGGGCGCCTTGGACTGGCAGCATGAATCGACGCTGCCGCAACAACATCATGTTCGGGATCTTTAGCCATGGGTCTTTCCCTGCGCGACCAGCTGCTCAAAGCCGGCCTGGTCAACGAAAAACAGGCCAAGCAGGTTGGCAAGCAGCAGCAGAAGCAGAAGCGTCTGGCGCACAAGGGCCAGGCCGAACTGGACGACAGCGCACGCCAGGCTGCGCTGCAGGCGCAGGCCGAAAAGGCCGCGCGTGATCAGGAGCTCAACCGTCAGCAGCAGGAAAAGGCCGAACAGAAGGCCCGTGCGGCGCAGATCAAGCAACTGATCGAGCGCTCGCGCCTGCCCAAGCTCGACGGCGACGACTACTACAACTTCGTCGATGACAAGAAGGTCAAACGCCTGCCGGTCAACACCATGATGCGCAACAAGCTGTCCAACGGCTGGCTGGCCATCGTCCGCCATGGCGGCGGTTATGAGGTCATTCCGCGTGAAGCCGCGCTGAAGATCCAGGAGCGCGATGCCTCGCGCATCGTTCTGCTCAATACCCACGTCGAAGCGCCGGACACCGACGATCCCTACGCGGCCTATCAGATTCCCGATGATCTGATGTGGTAACGCCCTAGGGTGCGCCGTGCGCGACGCATTGCGCGCACCCTATCTCGACCTTTGGGTCAATCCAGCGGCAGCTCGGTGGTGCGTTTGACCTCGCTCATGGCGATATGCGAGTGCGCCTCCTGCACGTGCGGGCGCTGCAGCAGGTGGTCGCGCAGAAAGCGCTCGTAGTCGGCGATGTCGCGCGCCACCACCTTGAGCAGGTAGTCCGAGCCGCCGGCCATGGTGTAGCACTCCAGCACCTGCGGGTAGCCCACCACCGCCTGCTCGAACTCTTCCAGATTGCCGCGGCCATGGGCCGACAGCTTGATGTCGACGAACACCGTCATGCCCAGGCCCAGCTGCTTGGGGTTGAGCAGGGCGACCTTGCGTTCGATCAGGCCTTCCACCTGCATGCGGTGAATCCGCCGCCAGCAAGGCGATTGCGACAGCTCGACCTTTTCCGCCACCTCGGCGGCGGACAGATCGGCGTCGTGCTGCAGCAGGCGAAGAATCTTGCGGTCGATGGGGCTCAGCTTGTCCTGCATGACTGTTTCCATTTTCTTGTGATTGTTGGAAGGATCGTGCGCAGTATCAGCAATTCGGCCTGCAAATAGAAAGAAAAAAGCGGAACTCCTCGGTCATGATCTTTGCCAGTCGTCCCGTACAGCGATCCTGGCGGGGCAGAACAGGGTGGCACCTACCGTTGCCATCCCCGCTCTCCATAAGAATAAGAGGAGCACCCCATGTCACTGGCCGAGATCCGCCTGGATGACAAGTACCGTCTCGCCACCGG
>MTEW01004168.1_pt4 | contig 78663 bp, 73 predicted proteins | sample 1042681 | NCBI WGS metagenome assembly MTEW01 (sample SAMN06185811, study PRJNA358809) | soil metagenome | isolation source: soil biostimulated with citrate as carbon source | place: India | collected 2015-05-23 | reverse complement strand
AGACCGCCAAGAATCCTCGAAGACCGCCACTGTTTTGAATGGCGGTCTTCGGGAAAACGTGGCGGTCTTCGACGAATCCGACGCGGAGGAAGTGTGATGGCCGCCATCGACTACCTGACCCAACACGGCCTTTCCGCTCGAGTCGCCGGGAAACGGCTGATCGTGTCACCAGCCAGCAAACTGACCGAAGAGGACCGCCAGTACATCAAGCTGCATCGCCTGGAACTACTCGCAGAGCTGGCCGCGAACGACGGTCAGATGCGCTCGAGCAACTGGCGAGTGCTGCGGGGCGGAAAGGTCGTCTGCGTGATGATCGGCGAGCCCATGACGCGCCAAGAGGCCTTGGAATCGGCCCGATGGCGCTGGGCTGATTCCGACGTACGGTAGTGATAAATACTGTATGGATATACATATTTGGCCTGATTAAGGCTAATCTGCCATTTATGGCAGAAACACCATCTTCACGAGTGGAGATATCGACGATGAATAAGCCGCAACGCGGGCGCCAGTGCCGGCCGACCCGTAGCGAAGTAGCCGCAGCCTGGGGGCGTCTCCGTGCTGCAGCTGATCAAGGCGATATCCAGGCCGCCGCCTTGCTGGTGGCGCTCGCCGAAAACAAACCGCTTTTCTCAGCCCTGGAGGCTCGCTAATGACTGAATCGACTAACTTCGACCCTAACGCTGTGGAAGTCTTGCAGGGCAACCACCGAATCCTGCTGGCTAGCTGGCGTTTCCCGCGTGACGGCAACTTTGCCCCGTTGTGGAATGCGGCGAATAGCTCGCGCGGAACGCTGTCTCTGCTGCTCAAGAAGCTGGATGCCATCAAGGCAGATGCCCGGCTTTCTGAGGTTGCTCAAAAGGAGGACAGCAAGGCTGCTGCAGTGGCAGCCCTGGAAGACCTGGGCCAGAGCCAACGCGCTTTGCTGAGCGCGGTAAACCGGTTCAACGCCGAGTTCATGAAACTGGCAGCGGTGACACCCTACGGCGGCGCTACAGCGGCGGCTGATGCGGTTATCGATTGCGAAATCGCGCGCTACTTCCGCACCCTCACCGGCGATGATCGAGGCAAGTTCATCAGCCGCATGATCTCCGGTGAGTATGAGCGCGAGATTGACGCCGCACTGCGCCTCCCGGCCTCCCTGTTCGGCCTGAACGAAGAAACTCGTATCGCGGTCGGCAACTCTGCGTTGCAGCGTAAAAACCCCGGTGCTGTGGACGAGTTCCGCGAACTGAGCGAAGGGGCGAACCTGGCTCAGTTCATCATGCGTCGCGTGTACGACCGCATTGTCGGGGCGTCTGCCCTGAGTATGCAGGAGCGCATGCAGGCCCTTGGCAAAGACGCCTGGCAGCCTTACGTCAAGGAAGCCTCGGATAAGGTCATGAACGCAATGGCTGAGCGCTACGGCGTAGCCTAACGGAGGCCGCAGCGATGGTAGACATTGCCTCTTTGGGCTTCTCGATCGACACCAGCGACGTGTCCCGGGCTGAGGCAGCGCTTGACGGTCTGAACAACGCTGGCGCCAAGACAGAGGCTGCAGCCAAGGGCGTCGGCGCGGCCTGGAGTGGAGCGTCGAAGCAAGCCGCAGGGACGGCCGGAGAGTTCCGCAAGGGCTCAGAATCGATGCGCGAGCAGCAACAGGAGTTGGCGAAGTTGCTCGGCCGGATTGATCCGGTAATCAAGAGGCTTGGCGAGCTCGACGCGATGGAGCAGCAGCTCCGAGGTTTCAAACTGGCCGGCGCCATCGAGCTCGACTCGTTCAACGAGTACCAGAACAAAATCGAGCTCTCGCGCAGGAGCCTGACCGCGTTCGACGACGTGCTGTTTGGCGCCGGCAACACCTCCAAGCAGACAGCCCAGGCCCTGCGTCAGCTCCCCGCCCAGTTCTCCGACATCTTCATTTCCCTGCAGGCCGGGCAGAGCCCGCTAACCGTGTTCCTACAGCAGGGCGCGCAGATCAAGGATTCCTTCGGCGGCGTGGGTCCAGCCCTGGCCGAGACGGCGCGTTACGCCTTGGGCCTGGTCAACCCCTTCACCGTCGCCGCGGTCGCGGTTGGCGCCCTGGCGTTGGCCTACAAGCAGGGCAGCGACGAAGTCACCGCCTACCAGCGCGCTCTGATCCTCTCCGGTAACGCCGCCGGCACCACCGCCGGCCAGCTTGGCGATATGGCCAAGGCCATCGACGGTACCGTTGGCACCCAGCGCCAGGCTGCTGCCGCATTGGCCGAAGTGGCGGCTACCGGCAAGTTCACCGCCGACCAGATCCAGTCAGTGGCCACCGCCGCCGTTGCGATGGAAGAGGCCACCGGCAAGGCTGTTTCGGAGACGGTCGCCGAGTTCAAGAAGCTGGCGGACGAGCCGGCTGCGGCATCGGCCAAGCTGAACGAGCAATACAACTACCTCACCGCCTCGGTGTATGCCCAGATCGCCGCCCTGGAAGCTCAGGGCGATGCCGTGGGCGCCCAGGAGCTGGCCATCGAGACCTTCGGCGACGCCATGGAGCGCCGCGCCAATCAGATCGAGGGCAACCTGGGGCTGATCGAGTCGGCATGGAAGGGCATCACGAACGTCGCCCGCGAGGCCTGGGACGAGATGCTCGGCGTCGGCCGGCAGATGACCCTGCAGGATCAATTGGAGCAGTTGCGCCGCGCCAGGGCTGAGGCTGCCTATGGCCCTCGCGGCGATCGGGCATTTCCATCGCTCACCGACGCTCAGTCTTCGCGCTTCGACGCCGAGGAACAGCGCCTGCAGCTTGGCATCCAGAGCGAGGGGCTGGACGCCGCCACCGAGGGTCTGCGCGCGGAGAACCAGAAGCGCGCCATCCTCGGCCTGGAACTGATCGGCAAGGAGGCAGATTCGGCACGGTCGAACGTCGAGAAGTTGCGCGAGCGCTTGAAAGAGCTGAACGAGGCCAGGGACTTCAACATCGCCAACCGCTCGTTTACGCCAGAGGCGCAGGCGCAATTCGAGAAGAGCGCGGCGGCGCTGAACAAGCAGATCGCCGACGCCGAGGAGCGCGCCAACCGCCCCGCCAGTACGCCAAGGCAGGCCGCTTTCCGCGACGACGCGGCCACCCGCATGCTGCAACAGCTCAGAGCCCAGGCGGCCAGCATGAGTGAGCAGCTGGCTACGACCGAAAAGCTCACCAGCGCGCAGCAACAGCAGATCAAGTTCACCCAGCTGATCGCCGACCTGAAGGGGAAAGACATCCTCACCGCCGAACAGAAGTCGTTGCTCGGTAACGAGGAGATCATCAAGGCCCAGCTCCAGCAGAACGTCGCCCTCGATGCCGAGATTATCAAGCGCGAAGAGTTGGCCAAGCTGGCGCAGGAACAGGCCCAGGCTCAGGAGCGCGTCAATCGCGAGGCCTTCCGCATTGCCGATTCGCTCAAGACGGAAGAGGAGCAGATTCTGGCCTCCTACGAGCGCCGGCGCGACATCATCCTGCGGAACACCGAGATCACCGGCCAGGCCCAGGCAGAGCTGCTGCGGCGCCTGGAAGAAGGCCGCAATGAAGACCTGCTGAAGGCCAGCGGCACCTACTGGGAGAAGTGGCTGGTATCGGCCGAGGAGAGCCTGACCAACTTCGACGAGTTGGCCGGCGCGACCGTTGAGAACTTCTCCGGCCGATTCGGCGAGGCGTTCGAGTCGATGATCTTCGATGCCCAGTCGCTCGGTGATGCCTTCACCGGCCTATGGGAAGGCGTGGCGCGTGCCGCTGTGGCCGCTCTGGGCGAGATGGCCGCGCAATGGCTGGCCTACCAAGCCGTTCAGCTGCTGGTGGGTAAGACCACTCAGACGACCGCTGCGACGGCCATGGGCGCCAACGCAAGCGCCATGGCCATTCAATCGGGGATCAACGCCTTCAGCTCAACCGCAGCCATCCCCATTGTCGGTCCTGCTCTGGCACCTGGCGCGATGGCCGCCGCTCTGGCTGTCACTGTGCCGATGGCTGCATCCGTTCAGGCTCTTGCTCTGGCGGGTATGGCCCACGACGGCATCGACGAGATCCCGAAGGCCGGCACCTGGCTCCTCGACAGGGGCGAGCGCGTGGTGGACAGCCGCACGAACGCCGACCTGAAGCAGTACCTGGCCCGCCAGGAGCAGTACCTGGCAATCGATTCGCCTGCCCGATTCGGCGGGATGGACTCGGCAAGCCAGGCCGCCGGCCGGAGCGGATCAGCTGGCGGGAGTGGTCCGATGTTCGGCCCCATCACCATGAACTTCCCTGGCGTGAAGGACGAGCGCACTGCCAAGGAATCCGGCATGGCCATGAGGCGCCAGATGCTGGGGCTCATGAACGACGCGCAGAGGGCGGGGTAACCATGGCCGACGTGATCGCACTACCAACCAACCACCAGCGTTCCTGGCGCTTCCTCGAGCCGGAGTACCGCAAGATCCTGCGAAACGGCGGAGTCCAGGAGCGACACATTCAACCGATCCTCGACGAGATGGCCGGCTACTTCCTGGAGGCGCTCGCCGACATCCACGAGCAGGAGACGGTTTTCACGGTGCTGGACGGCCTCACTGCCGAACAGCAGACCGCTGTATGCGCGGAGCTCGATCGGGCGATCAGCGATGCCAAGGAGAAGATGAGGGCGGCATTCATGGGCGCCTTCGGCGTCATCCTGCGACTGCTGGTGCAGAAGCATCAGGGTCATTTCAACGAAGGAGCATGAGCTATGGCTAGTGGCGGTTCGATTGTCGGGGGCATTGTCGGGGCCGCGGTGGGCTCCTTCTTCGGTCCGGCCGGAATTGTCTTCTCGGCGAACACACCCGCTCGTGCGGGCAACCTGATTGTGCCTGCAGGCGAGCGAGAAGAGGGCGTGCAGGCCACTGACAAGCAGGAGGGGCACGATGAGTATTCTCAACGCATTCGTAACGCCTGACCTCGCGCTGATCGGCGTCGACACCGAGGCGATGTTGCCTGACGGCACCACGCAGCAGGTCTGCAAGCTCGTCACCGTCCCACACCTGGGCGCCGCCGCCGGTTTTCGCGGCCTGGATTACCTGCAGATGTTCGCCACGCCGGCCATCGTCTGCTTCAAGGGGAGCTTCGATGCTTTGGCGGAAACGATGCCCAGCATGCTGGCCGAAGCCGAGCGCTTTTGCCGCGATCAGTTTGGGGCCTCTGGCGATGCCTTGGCGTTCGACGTGGTGCTGGTGGGCTATTCGGAGGGCGCCGGTCGGATGGTCGCGCATGCCTTCTGCCGGCGGCCGGATTGCGAGGAGATCAAGGCCTACCACGACTTCCCGCAGTTCTTCGCTCCGGACGTCGACGCCGATCAGTTGCGCTCTCTTCGCATCGTTGCCGACAAGCCCGGGATGGAAATTCTGGCGCGCCACCAGTGCCAGCTGATCCGCGACCAGGAGCCCGGCATGCCTGCCGGCGGCCGCTACTTCATCGCCGAAGTCCGGCGCCACAGCATCCACATCGAGCAGGTCCTGGAGTTCCCGCCGCGGCCTGGAGAGGTGAGCCGATGAGCGAGAAGAAGGACCTGCGGGGTTACACCGGTACCCGCAAGAAGCCCCCGCGCGATGCTGCTGAAAAGCTGCTTGAGCTGGCCGCGGCCGGGTACAACAAGAAGGGACTGGCCTATCGCCTGGGCACGACAGTTGAAACCCTGAACAAGTGGCTCGAGCTGTATCCCGAGCTGCAGCAGGCCCTGGACGAGGGACGGGAGCGCGAGCACAACGCGCTCTTCACGGCTCTTTACGACAGCGCCACCAAGGGCGGCAACGTCACCGCGGCGATTTTCCTGCTGAAGGCCCGCCACGGCTACCGCGAGGGTGACCAAGCCGAGATCGCCAACCGTGTCAGCATCAACTTCCAGATGCCCGGCGCGCTGCCGCTGGAGGCCTTTGTGCGTGGAGAAACCCATGAGCACGATTGAGTTCAATGGCTTCCAAGAGCGCCTGATGCTGCTGCCCGAGGAGCTCGACGTGTTCTGCGGTGGCGGCCGAGGCGGCGGCAAGTCGTATGGGCTGGCGCTGATCTGTTTGCGCCACGTCGAGCAGTACCGCGACAAGGCGCGGATCCTGTACCTGCGCCGCACCTACAAGGGCCTGGCTGACTTCGAGCTGGTCTGCCGGGAGTTGTTCGGCACGGTCTACAGCACCGCCGCTCGCTACAACGCCGCCGAGCACGTCTGGCGCTTCCCGAATGGCGGCTACCTGGAGCTTGGCCAGCTCGAAAGCCATGCCGACTACACCAAGTACCAGGGCCGGTCCTTCACACTGCTGTTGGTGGACGAGGCCGGCCAGTACCCGAGCCCTGACTTGTTGGATTTGATGCGCTCGAACCTGCGCGGCCCGAAGGACATGCCGATTCGCATGATCATCGCCGCCAACCCTGGCGGCCCAGGGCACTATTGGTTGGCCAAGCGCTACGTCTTCACCAGCGCGCCCTGGAGACCCTTCCTCGAGCCCAAGAGCAAGCGCCAGTGGGTCTACGCGCCGTCTACGTTCGACACCAACCGTTTCATCGACACCGCGCAATACAAGGATCAGCTGGAATCGGCCTGTCCCGATGATCCTGAACTGCTGCGCGCCTGGTCCACCGGCGACTGGGCCGTGAACCGCGGCGCCTACTTCGCGAGCGTGCTGGATGAGAGCCGGAATGCTGTCGCCCCTTGGGATCACATTCCACAAGGATGGACGACTTACCTCACGCACGACTTCGGCAGCAGCGCGCCCAGCGCGACCTATGTGGTTGCCAAGTCGCCAGGTGGTGTCGGGCCTGATGGCAAGTTCTACCCTCGCGACAGCCTGGTGCTGGTCGACGAACTCGCCACCTGCAAGCGAGACAACCCGAATGCCGGCCTGAACTGGACGGTGCCGATCCTGGCCGAGGAAATCATCGTGATGTGCAAGCGCTGGGGGATCAGAGCCTCTGGCGTAGCGGATGACGCCATCTTCGCGAAGGGAGGGCATGCAGCCGGCTCGATCGCGGACGAGTTCTCGCGCTGTGGTGTGCGCTTCGATCCGGCCAAGAAGGCCGACCGTATCACCGGCTGGAACATCATGCGCCGGCTACTTGCCGATGCTGGCCAGGTCGACAAGCCAGGCCTCTACATCAGCCGAGCCTGCAGCTACCTCTGGGAAACGCTGCCAACCCTCGCGCGCGATCAGAAGCGCATCGAGGACGTCGATAGTTCAGGCCCCGACCATGGCGCCGATGCCGTTCGATATGGATGCTTGAGGCAGGCCAGGTTTTCTAGCTGCGAACCACTGCGGATTTGAGGCCCGGCATCATTCGGCCATGATTGCTCGATACCGGCGGGTGTATTCCTCATAGCTGACACCCTTCTCGGATTGCAACTGCTGCAGCTGCTGCTGGCGCCATTGCTCTTTGCTGAGTTGCCCAGGCGCAGGCTGATTGCTGGGGACTGTAACGGAGGCGGCCGGCGTCGAGCTTAGGCGCTGCTCTATCTCGTTCAGGTAGCGCTGCAGTGCATTGAAGGCTTCGGGGCTGTTCAGCTCCACGGTGCGAACCTGACCAAAAGCCATTTGCGTTTCAGCCCACTGGTAGGCAGATACTCGAACATCATGGCCGGCCTTCCAGATAGTGAACCTGGCAACAGCCACAGGCGTAGTTGAGTAGCTGTTTCCAATGAGCAGCTGCGTCATGATCGCAGACCCGCCATCCATCTGCTTCGCGCAAACAACCTCATTTGCGGACGACGATCTGATGCTCGCTGCACGCCGATTGCAGAGAGAAAAGATCTCGCCCTGTACAGCTTCAAGGGTCGAGTTTCGTACAGTGATCTCGGGTCTACCTGACTCCGTGTTGGCCATTTTCTTGCCTGTTGCGCATCCGGCAAGGGCGAATGCGATGGCTATTGCGCAGAGGGGAGCAGCGGCACGCATGGCAACCTCCTTGTCATTGGAAGGATTTCATCTTGCCACTACGAGATATTGCTGGCTACGGCGAGGTTGGAGAGATCGGGGAGAAGGCAACTGAGTGGGAGAGTATCGAGCTTGAGGCGCGCTTTCACGATGACCACGAACGGCAAAAAGGCCTGGTCAAAAAGCGATCAACCTGGGCAGGGCGGGCAGGGGTACTTTCGGTTTTAGGTATACGCTTAGGTATATGGATTGGGTCTTGTAAGTGGCTAGCCCAGTAACTGCGGAGCTTGTGGTCAATAGTTCTAGTCCGGCTTCGGCACCACTTCAAATCAAGTGCTTACGGATTTTCTGGGCCGCGCCAGTTTGTCCGCAATTCTATTTTTTCCGCAATTATGCTGTTGGCGATACCTCTTTGCCTCGGCGCTCTCTGATCTAGTGTTTTGTCATGACCATCGTCGCGCGCACTGCTTGCAGCACGGCGGAGGAGATTCGCGTCTACCTGGCGTCCGGCGCGATCCGTTGATCCCGATAGGCCTGGCCATGGGCCGGCATGGGTGGAGTCGAACGATGGACGAGAACCTTTCCACGGAGTCGCTGGCGCACCTGGTTTCTCTGGCCGGGCTGAGTGTCGAGACGCTGAACAGCCGCTGTTTCTGCATCAGTCTCGATGACGAGGCGCTGCGCGTCGCTTTGCAGCGCAGCCTGGGCCGGCCCGAGCTGTATCGCCTGGTGCGCGAGCGCTGCCCCTACCTGTTCGCCGCCCAGCCGGTGTTCGTCGCTCCTGCCCAGTTGCAGCGTATGGCCGAAGTGATCGCCGCGGTCGAATCGGTGGTGGCGCTGCCGACCTACCGCGAGCGGGTACTGGCGCGAGCGCCGGTCATCGCCCGGCACGATCCCGGTGCCCGGGGCGTGTTCTTCGGCTACGACTTCCATGTCACCGAGGCAGGCTTCGGCTTGATCGAGATCAACAGCAATGCCGGCGGCGCCATGCTCAACGCGCTGTTGGCGCGGGCACAGAAGGTTTGCTGCCCGGCCCTTGAGCGCCTATTGCCGCCGGCGCGCCAGGCCGAGGCACTGGAGCAGGCGATAATTGCCATGTTCCACGAGGAATGGGCCGGAACCGGGCAGTCGCGCCCGCTGCTCAGCGTTGCCATCGTCGATCAGGCACCCGAGCAGCAGTACCTCTACCCGGAGTTCCTGCTGTTCCAGCAACTGTTCCAGCGTCACGGGCTGCAGGCGGTGATTGCCGATCCGGGCGAGCTGCAGCTGCGCGCCGGGCGGCTGTGGCACGGCGAGTTGGCCATCGACCTGGTCTACAACCGGCTAACCGACTTCGCCCTGCAGGCGCCGGCCCTTGGCGTCTTGCGCCAGGCCTACTTGGACGGTGCTGTGCTGCTTACCCCGCATCCGCGCGCTCATGCCCTATATGCTGACAAGCACAATCTGACTCTGCTCGGCGACGCCCGTCAGCTGGAACAGCTCGGCGTGCCGCCGGCCACCCGCGACTTGCTGCAGGCGGCGATTCCGACCACCGAAGCGGTGGGAGCGGGCAACGCCGAGCGCCTGTGGCGCGCGCGCAAGCAACTGTTCTTCAAGCCCAGCGCCGGTTACGGCAGTCGCGCTGCTTACCGTGGCGACAAGCTGACGCAGCGGGTCTGGCAGGAGATTCTGGCCGGCGACTATGTGGCTCAGGCTCTGGTTCTGCCGGGGCAGCGCGCTTTGTCGGACGCAGCTCCGGCGCTCAAGTACGACTTGCGCGCCTACGTCTACAAGGGCCAGGTGCAGTGGGTAGCGGCACGCCTGTACCAGGGCCAGACCACCAACTTCCGTACCCCCGGCGGCGGCTTCGCGCCGGTATACCCGGGCGCCGCCGAAGCCTGCGCTTGATCACGCCGGCCGGTGCCGCGATAGCCCCGGGAAAATTAGTGTGGCGGCCCATACGAAGGCACTCGCTACGTTAGGCACAGGGTCTGGAACACCCAGCCGGGACACTGAGCATGGCCTCCAAGGAAGAAACCGACGCCCTTGAGCGCGTTCTTGGAGCCGGTCAGGCGCGTCACCCGGCACAGGGGACGCTGCTGCTCTACGGGCACTGGCAGCTTGATCGAGTTCTTGCCGCGATCTTGTGTGGATCTTTGGCGATGCCTGGCAGCACCTGCGCACCCATCACCCAAGACTCCGTCAGCCTCGGCAGCTCCAGGTTCTGGATTTGGCCAGACAGATTCCTGCTGGCCTAAAGGCCAGAATCAGCGCGCCAGGTGCGCTTGCGATTGGATAGGGCGGAGCTTTCAAAATTTGCAAACCCTTTGCTTGGCATGAAGCTCTCGCGCTGGATGACAGTGGCGTTGTGCGTGCAGGCTACATGCAGCCTGATCAAGGTGGGGCTCATACAGAGTTGACCTTTCACGGCATTTCTAGAAGCAGACAAAGTTCCGTAGGGCTCGGACAACGCAGGTGCTGGCAAGCTTCAGGATTCATTAAGACTTGCTGACGATACTCCCCCCTCAATGCATACCCGAGGGGAGTTCCATGGGGCATTTCGATTGGAATAGCTGTTTTCCACTGCGGCTTGGTAGCGAGCCAGAACCCAGTGCCACCTTGTGGTTGGCGCAGGTCGGAGACCTTCAGCGTCTGGTCCTCGAGCGCTTCGTACACCAACGCTTTGACGAAGTGCATGGCGCCCGGATCAGCAGCTTTATGCCAGATCTGTTCGGTCTCTACGATTCCCGACAGCAGTTGAATGCCGCCTGCGGCGCACGCCTGGCCGTCGAGCAACCGCTGTTCCTCGAACAGTACCTGGATGCGCCGGTCGAGCAGACCATCGCCCGCCTGGCGGAGCGCCCGGTGGTGCGCGACGAAATAGTCGAAGTCGGCAACCTGGCGTCGGTCAGCGCCGGCAGCGCGCGCATGATCATCGTCATCATGACCTGCCTGCTGGCCCGGCGCGGCCTGCAGTGGGTGGTGTTCACCGGCGCCGCGTCGCTGATCAACAGCTTCCATCGCCTGGGACTGGAGCCGCTGCGCCTGTGCTCGGCCGATCCGGCCGTGCTCGGCGAGCAGCGTCATGACTGGGGCCAGTACTACGAGCAGCGCCCGCAGGTGTTCGCCGGCAGCATCCAGCTCGGCTATCGCCAGCTGTACGAGCGCGGTATCCCGCAGCGCCTGGGACTGCACTCGGCCTGTGCGGAGGCGCCCCATGCAGCCTGATCCTCTGTTCGCCGCGCTGGCGCACCACGCTACGCAGTGCCCCTCAGCCCTGGCGCTGAGCGACAGCCAGCGCCAGGTCGATTACGCCCAGCTGTGGCTGGAGGTGGAAGCCCGCGCGGCGCAGTTGCGCGCCCTGCAGGTGCCGCTGCTGGCGCTGGCTCTGGACAATGGCTGCGAGGCGCTGATCTGGGACCTGGCGGCGCTGCGCGCCGGCGTGGCCTGCCTGAGCCTGCCGCCGTTCTTCAGCCCGGCGCAGCGCGCCCACTGCCTGGAGCAGAGCGGCGCCACCCTGGCGCTGGCCGAAGGGCCGTTCGCCGAGGAACTGGCGCAGCTGGGCTTTGTCGCCGCCGGCGAGTTCTGGCGGCGTGAAAGCGCGCCGGACGGCCTGCTGTTGCCTGCCGGTACGGCGAAGATCACCTACACCTCCGGCACCACCGGCGCGCCCAAGGGCGTGTGCCTAAGTGCCGAGGCCATGCTGCGGGTCGCCGCCGAGCTGGAGCTGGTCAGCCGCGAGTGCGCGCCGCAGCGCTACATGGCTGTACTGCCGCTCGCCGTGCTGCTGGAAAACCTAGGTCTGTATGCTGCGCTGATCGCCGGAGCCACCCTGCATCTGCCGACCCAGCAGGAGCTGGGCATGAGCGTAGCCGGCTCCGTCGAGTGGCCGAAGCTGTTCGGCCAGATGGTCCGGCACGGTTGCCAGAGCCTGATTCTGGTGCCGCAGCTGCTGTTCGGCCTGGTAGTGGCGGTGGAGCGCGGCTTTGTCCCGGCAGCCGGCTTGCGCTTTATCGCCGTCGGTGGCGCGCGGGTTTCGCCGGAGCTGCTGGAGCGGGCGCAGCGCGTCGGCCTGCCGGTGTTCGAGGGCTACGGCCTGTCGGAGTGCGCCAGCGTGGTCTGCCTCAATTGTCCCGGCGCCCAGCGCCCCGGCACTGTCGGGCGGCCGCTGCCGCATGTGCAGGTGCGCCTGGCCGAAGATGGCGAAGTGCTGGTCGCCGGTTCGACCATGCTCGGCTACCTGGTGGACACGCCCTTCGCGGGGCAGTGGTGGCCCACCGGCGATATCGGTGAGTTCGATGCCGACGGCTACCTGAGCCTGCGCGGCCGCAAGAAGCACCAGTTCGTCACCAGCTTCGGGCGCAACGTCAATCCCGAGTGGGTCGAGGCCGAGCTGACCCAGGGCGGTGTGCTGATGCAGGCCTTCGTCTATGGCGAGAGCCTGCCGAGCAACGTCGCGCTGCTCTGGCCGCTGGACCCGAATTGCCCCGATGCGGCCATCGAGGCCGCCGTACAGAAGGCCAATGCCGGCCTGCCGGATTACGCCCGAGTCGGGCGCTGGGTGCGCCTGGACACGCCTTTCAGCCCCGCCAACGGTTTGCTCACGGCCAATGGCCGACCTAAACGAGACGCCATCCTGGCGCGCTACCGCGAACACCTTTCCGAACCCGTCAACGCCTGAGGTATCTCCATGAATTTCTTCGATCAACTGCAGGACGCCACCCGCGAGGAACGCGAAGCCCTTTATGCCGTGCCGGTGATCCGCGAGGCGCTGGCTGGCCAGGTCGGCCTGGAAGGCTATGTCGCCTTCCTGACCCAGGCCTATTACCACGTGCGCCACACCGTGCCGCTGATGATGGCCTGCGGTGCGCGCCTGCCGTCCTCGCTGGAGTGGCTGCGCAAGGCGGTGTGCGAATACATCGACGAGGAGTACGGCCACGAGCAGTGGATCCTCAACGACATCGCCGCCTGCGGTGGCGACGCCGAGGCGGTGCGCCTGGGGCAGCCGAGCCAGGCCATCGAGCTGATGGTCAGCTACCTGTACGACAACATAGCCCGTGGCAATCCGGTCGGCCTGTTCGGCATGGTCAACGTGCTGGAGGGCACCAGCATCGCCCTGGCCACCCAGGCGGCCGGCATCATCCAGCAGCGCCTGGCCCTGCCGCGACAGGCGTTCAGCTACCTGACCTCGCACGGCGCCCTGGACATCGGCCACATGCAGCATTTCCGCGAGCTGATGAACCGCCTGGAACGCGACGAGGACAAGGCGGCCGTCATCCATGTCAGCAAGCTGGTCTATCGCCTGTACGCCGACATGTTCCGTGGCCTGCCGCGCACGGTGCAGAGCGAGGTGCAGCATGCGTTTGCCTGAGTGCCGTGCGGTGCTCACCGGGGCCAGCGGCGGTATCGGCCTGGCCCTGGCCGAGCGGCTCTGCGCCGGCGGCGCGCAACTGATTGCGGTGACCCGCCAGGAGGGTGCGCTGGGCGAGCTGCGCGGGCGTTACCCGAAGCAGGTGCGGGTGGTGGCAGCCGATCTGACTAGCGCCGGTGGTCGCCAAGCGGTGGTGGATGCCGCGCGGGCAGTCGGTGGGGTCAACCTGCTGATCAATGCCGCCGGGGTCAACCGCTTCGCCCTGCTGGAGCAGCTGGACGACCAGGCCGTGGCCGAGCTGCTGGGCATCAACCTGCTCGCCACCATCCAGCTGACCCGCGCCATGCTGCCGCTGCTGCGTCAGCAACGGCAGGCGCTGCTGGTCAACGTCGGCTCCATCTACGGCTCCATCGGCTACCCCGGCTATGCCACCTATTGCGCCAGCAAGTTCGCCCTGCGCGGTTTCTCCGAGGCGTTGCGCCGGGAGATGGCCGACACCGGCGTTGGCGTGCTCTACGTGGCGCCGCGCGCCACCCGCACCGCGATGAACAGTGCGCAGGCGGTGGCCCTGAACAGCGCCCTCAAAGTGGCCATGGACCCGCCCGAGAGCGTTGCCGACGCGGTACTGCGCGCCATCGAGCTGGACCGCAGCGAGCTCTACCTGGGCTGGCCGGAAAAGTTCTTCGTCCGCCTCAACGGCCTGCTGCCGGGCCTGGTGGACAAGGCGCTGCGCAAGCAGCTGCCGCTGATTCGTCAATTCACTCACAAGGAGATGCGCCCATGAAACGCCTGCTGATCCTGATGCTCGCGGCCGCTCTGAGCTTGCCCGCCTGGGCCCTCGACGCGGCCGGCCAGGCCCGTCTGCACGCGGTGCAGACGCGCTGGGCAGAGATCCAGTACCAGTTACCCGAGGCCCAGCGCGAGGCCGCGCTGGAGAAACTCGCGGCCGACAGCGCCGCCTTCACCCGCGAACAGCCGCAGGCGGCCGAGGCCTGGGTCTGGCACGGCATCGTCACCAGCAGCTGGGCCGGCGCCCAGGGTGGACTCGGCGCGCTGGGCAAGGCCAAGGACGCCAAGCGCTACCTGGAGAAGGCCATCGCCCTCGACCCCAACGCCCTGCAGGGGTCGGCCTACACCAGCCTGGGCACCCTCTACGACCGCGTGCCGGGCTGGCCCATCGGCTTCGGCGACGAGGACAAGGCCGACGAACTGCTGCGCCAGTCGCTCAAGGTCAACCCCGCCGGCATCGACAGTCTTTACTTCTGGGGGGATCACCTGCTGCGCCAGGGCCAGTATGCTAAGGCCAAGGCCGCGCTGGAGAAGGCTAGGCAGGCCGCACCGCGGCCGGGACGCGAGCTGGCCGACAGCGGCCGCCGGGGCGAGATCGAGCAGTTGCTGCGGGAAGTGAACGGCAAGCTCAGATGAGGAGGCGGGATGCGTTTATTGCTGGTCGAGGACGACAAGGCCCTGGGCGAGGGATTGCGCCTCGGGCTGCGCCAGGAAGGCTACACGGTGGACTGGCTGCAGGACGGCGCCAGTGCCCTGCACGCCTTGCTCAGCGAGGACTTCGACTTGCTGGTGCTGGACCTCGGCCTGCCGCGCATGGGCGGTCTGCAGGTGCTGCGCGAGCTGCGCCGCAGCGGCTCGGCGCTGCCGGTGCTGATCCTCACCGCGCGCGATGCCACCGAGGACCGCATCGCCGGGCTCGATGCCGGCGCCGACGACTACCTGGTCAAACCCTTCGACCTGGATGAGCTCAAGGCCCGTCTGCGTGCGCTGCTACGGCGCAGCGCCGGGCGCGCCGAGCTGCGCATCGAACACGCCGGGGTCAGTCTCGACCCGGCCAGCCAGCAGGTCAGCTACCTGGGCAAGCCGGTGCCGATGACGCCCAAGGAGTACCTGCTGCTGCACGAACTGCTGTCGCAGCCAGGTAAGGTGCTGACCCGCGAGCGCTTGGCCCAGCTGCTCTACGGCTGGGACGAGGAAGCCGAGAGCAACACCCTGGAGGTGCACATCCACCACCTGCGCAAGAAGCTGTTCAGCGGCCTGATCCGCACGGTGCGCGGCGTCGGCTACCTGGTCGAGGACGCGCCATGATTTCCATGCGCCGCCGCACCCTGGCGCTGGTACTCGGGCTGATGCTGCTGGGCACCCTGGCGACGACCCTGTTCAACTACTTCGACAGCACTCACGAGGTCGAGGAAATCTACGATGCCCAGCTGGCGCACAGCGCCCGGCTGCTGCAGGGGCTGATGCGCACGCCGGTGCGCCAGGAGGAGCGCGCCGGCCTGTACCGCGCCTTCAACGAGGCCCTGGCCCAGGCGGTGCCGGGCAAGCCGGGTCACCCTTACGAGAGCAAACTGGCCTTCCAGGTCTGGGACGCCGCCGGCAACCTGCTGGTGCACAGCGCCGGAGCGCCGTCCCTGTCCGGCCCGCCCCTGGCCGAGGGCTTCGCCATGCTCGTCCAGGGCGAGCACGAGTGGCGTGGTTTCCTGCTGCGTGACGCCGAGCACGGGCTGCTGATCTGGACCGGCGAGCGTGATGACGTGCGCCGCGAGCTGGTCACCAGCATCGTTCGCCATACGCTGTTCCCGACCCTGCTCGGCAGCCTGCTGCTCGCCGCGCTGTTGTGGTGGGCCATCGGCTGGGGACTGGCGCCGCTGCGCAACATGGCCGCGGTGATTCGCGCCCGGCATGCCGACTCGCTGGAGCCGCTGCAGCTCGAACCGCTGCCCAGCGAGCTGGCGCCCATGCAGGCCGCGCTGAACCGCCTGCTGGGGCAGATCGAACAACTGCTGGAACGCGAGCGACGTTTCATCGCCGATGCCGCCCACGAGCTGCGTACGCCGCTGGCGGTGCTGCGCGTGCATGCGCAGAACGCCCTCCAGGCCAGCGACGAGAGCGAACGCCGACAGTCGCTGGACTACCTGCTCGGCGGCATCGACCGCGCCACCCGGGTGGTCAACCAGCTGCTCACCCTGGCGCGCATGGAGCCGCTGCTGGAACCAGGCGACCTGCCGCAGGTAGACGTGCTGGCGCTGGTGCGCGAGACCCTGGCCGAGCTGACTCCCTGGGTCCTCAGGCAGGGGCTGGAACTGTCGCTGGAAGCCGAGCCGGGCGACTATCGCATTGCTGCCGATGCGGGAGGCCTGGGCATCGCCCTGCAGAACCTGGTGAGCAACGCAGTCAACCATTCGCCGCCTGGCGGCAAGCTGCGAGTGCTGTTGCAGGCCAGGGGCGACCGTTTGCTGCTGCAGGTGGAGGATCAGGGCCCGGGCATTGCCGCCGAAGACCTCGAGCGGGTATTCGAGCGCTTCTATGGCCGCAGTAACGGAGAGGGCGCAGGCCTGGGACTGGCCATAGTGCAGAGCATCGCCCGCCGGCATGCGGCCAGCGTGCACCTGAGCAACCTCGAGGGGGGCGGCCTGCGGGCTAGCCTGGAGCTACCACGCCGCGCCTGACTCGCCGATGCGAGCCGCGTCGCTGCCAACGGGGCAGGAGCACCGGGCCGATTACCGCCGGCCCATCGACCATTGGCCTTGCCCGTTCCGTTCCTTCGCTATCGCCCCAGCCTCGGGCGGATGGGGCTTCGGGCAGGAGCGCGCGGCGCTCCCTGGCACGCTCGCGCATTTGTTCAAGGTACCGCCTAACGGGGCTCATTATGAGGCTTGGAGGTGTCTACGAACCTAGAGGCGATTCACCTTGTAGAGCTGCAACGGTATACCATTGGCTTGGTTCCTAACGGGAGGCAGCTAACCAGCTGTATAGGCGCTCCGTGTCTTCGAGTCGGGACAGCTCGCTGCCTTCGGCCATGATCGCCGCTGTGCCGGCCGCCACACCGTAGCGCGCCGCCACTGACCAGCTCGCCCCTGAGGCGCGTTTGAGTACCATCGCCGCCAGCAGACTATCGCCTGCACCAACCGTGCTGCGGCGCGGTACGGTCGGAGCCGGAATGCGCTCGCAGACGTCGGCGGTCACCAGCAGCGCCCCTTGTGCACCAAGGGAAACCAGCACGGCTTCCGTGCGTCCCGCTGCCACCAGATCCCGGGCCACTTGATTCAGATGCTCCGGTCCGGCGATAGGCTCACCAAGCATGGCTGCGAGTTCGTCCAGATTCGGCTTGATCAGCAGCAGGCCACCGATATCCAGCATCTGACGCAGAGCGCTGCCGTTGCTGTCTACCACGCAGCGGCAACCCCGGCGTTGTGCATTGCCCAGCAGACGCGGCAGGAAGTCCGCGGCCAGACCTTCTGGCAGGCTGCCGCTGATGACCAGAAAATCCGCGGCGGGCAATGTCTCCAAAGCCGACAGCACGGCTGTCTGCTCCTGGGGGGAGAGTGGATTTCCCGGGAGGACGAAACGGTACTGTTGGCTGTCGGCCCGGTTGGTGACGTTGATGCACTCGCGTGTCCAGCCGGACACCGAGACCGCATGAAAAGGCACGCCCTCAGCCTTCAATAATTCAAGCAGGTGTTCGCCAGTGGAGCCGCCAACGGGGAACAGGGCCACTGTCTCTCCGCCGAGTCGTCGAATCGTCCGCGACACGTTGATCCCGCCACCCCCAGGCGCGTACACCGGTGCGCTACAGCGCAGCTTGTCGTGAGGGCGCAGGTGCTGCACGCATGTGGCCAGATCCAATGCGGGACTCAGGGTTAGGGTGAGGATGCAGCGGGCGATCACTATTGCTCCCTCCTGCTGCCAGATTGCAGCGCCTGGTTCCAGCTTAGGCGATGTCTGGATGGCGGATGGTCGCGAAGCACCAGGCCAGGTCCATGGGTTCATGGGTTGAACGTTTGGGTTTGCCTCGTTATGCCGGTGAGCGTCTGATTACCCATCCCGGCCGCTCAGGTGTCCGTCGCTTCCCGGCAAGGATTGCAGACGGGTGGCGGGCGAGGCGCTGATTTTGTTCCTGTATTTGGCTGCTCGGCATGCACCGGCGCAATCGCGAGCGATTGCGCGCGCCCGCGTTCAGCTCGATTCGCTGTCGATACCCAGCGAGGTGTAATTGGGCCATTGCCGCAGCAGGGTTTCGACGAACTGCTCGGCTGCCGGCGACAGCGACGAGCCGCGGCGGCGCACCAGACCCAGGGTGCGGCTGATCACCGGGTCGACCAGCGGGCGCCTGACCAGGATCGGATGGTCCTCGGCCGGCATGGCCAGGCTGGGGAGGGCGGCGATGCCCAGGCCGGCCTCGACCATGCCCAGCGATGTCGACAGGTGCTGCACCTCGTAGAACCAGCTCGGGCGCCAGTCGAGATGGGCCAGGCCGTGGTCGAGCAGCACCCGGTTGCCGCTCAGGCGGCCGACGCCGATCAGGCGGTAGTCGCTGAGCTCACGCCAGGCCACTTCCGGCTGCTTGGCCAGGGGATGGTCGCGCCGGCAGGCGAGCACGAAGGGTTCGTTGACCAGTGGGGTGAAGTCGATTTCCGCGCTCTGTCCGCTCTGCATGTTGATTCCGAAATCCGCCTCGCCACGAATCACCGCCTCCAGCCCCTCATGGGCGCTGAGATCGAGGATGCGGATGCGGATCTTCGGGTACTGCTGATTGAAGGCGCGGATCACCGTCGGCAGGAAGTAGAAGGCCGCCGTCGGGATGCAGGCCAGGGTGACCTGGCCGGACTGGCGCTCGGCCAGCTCGCGGATGCCGAGGATCGAGCGCTCGAAGTCGTCCAGCAGACGCTGCGCCTTGGGCAGAAAATCCCGGCCCACGGCGGTCAGGCTGACGCGGCGCGTGGTGCGGTCCAGCAGCTGGATGCCGAGGCTTTCCTCGAGCTTCTGCATGCGCCGGGTCAGCGCCGGCTGGGACAGGTGGATGGCGTTGGCGGCCTCGTGAAAATTGCCGAACTCGGCGATTTTCACGAAGGCGCGGATGTCTTGCAGTTCGTAATTCATGCGCTTTGTTTATTAGTCAGTCGTATTTTTGTCTGTAGGTTACCAATGAACCCTAGTCTTTCCGCTGAGGACTGGCAAGCGAGGAAATATCCCCATGCATTAATGCATGAAGTGGAATAAATATCGAAATATATGCATTTTACAGAAGAAAGTATTGCTCCTCATAATCGACGCAAAGCAACAATCACTAGTTTTATTGCGTTGGAGGCATCATGCGGACGGTACCTTGCGTACTCATGCGAGGCGGTACTTCGAAAGGGCCGGTCTTTCTGGCCAACCACCTGCCCACTGACCCGCTGCAGCGCGACGAGCTGTTGCTCAGCCTGATGGGCTCGGGCCACGAGTTGGAAATCGACGGTATCGGCGGTGGCAGTCCGCAGACCAGCAAGGTGGCGATCGTCAGCCGCTCGCCGCACCCGGACGCCGATGTCGACTACCTGTTCGTGCAGGTCATGGTGACCCAGCGCCGGGTCGACACCGCGCCCAACTGCGGCAACATGCTCTGCGCCATCGGGCCTTTCGCCATCGAGCACGGCCTGGTCAATGCCGGCTCGCCGATGACCCGGGTGCGTATCCGCAACCTCAACACCAATACCTTCGTCGATTCCGACGTGATGACCCCGGGCGGCCGCGTGCGCTACGACGGCGATACCACCATCGACGGCGTGCCCGGCAGCGCCGCGCCGATCAAGCTGACCTTCCTCAATGCCGCCGGCGCCAAGACCGGCCACCTGCTGCCCACCGGCAGGGTGCGCGACCTGTTCGACGGTGTCGAAGTCACCTGCATCGACATGGCCATGCCCATGGTGCTGCTGCATGCCGAGGCGCTGGGCAAGACCGGTTACGAGTCGCCGGCCGAACTGGATGCCGACACGGCGTTCCTCCAGCGCCTGGAGCGCATCCGCCTGCAGGCCGGGCTGGCCATGGGGCTGGGGGACGTTGCGCAGATGGTCATTCCCAAGCCGGTGCTGCTGGCCCCGGCGCGCAATGGCGGCACGCTGAGCGTGCGTTATTTCATGCCGCACAACTGCCACCGTTCGGTCGCCGCCACCGGCGCCATCGGCCTGGCCACGGCCTGCGCCGTGCCCGGCAGCGTCGCCCAGGATGTCGCGCCCATTTCAGGCGAGGCGCTGGTGCGCCTGGAGCATCCGGGCGGGCAGATCGAGGTTTCCCTGCAGCCTGCCGCCGACGGCAACCCCGAGAACCTGCGCGCCTCGCTGGTACGCACCGCGCGCCGTCTGTTCTCGGGCGAGGTTTACATCCCCAGCCTGCGCCGCACCGGCAGCTGACTTCGCCTCACCACAACCACACCCCTAGGGCCAACCACAATGACAAGAAGAAAATCCCTAAGCTGCTCCGCCTTCGGCATCACGGTTCTGGCACTGCCTGGCGCCAGCGTTCACGCCGCCGGTTTCATCGAGGACAGCACGGCTAGCCTGGAGCTGCGCAACTTCTACCTCAACCGTGACTTTCGCGAGGATGCCGGGCAGAACAAGCGCGAGGAATGGGCGCAGGGTTTCATCCTCAACCTCGAGTCCGGCTACACCCAGGGCACGGTCGGTTTCGGCCTCGACGCCCTCGGCATGCTCGGCGTCAAGCTCGACTCCTCGCCGGATCGCAGCGGCACCGATCTGCTGCCGCGCGACAGCCGCAACCGCGCCGAGGACGACTACAGCAAGCTCGGTGTGACCGGCAAGGCGCGTTTCGCCGAGAGCCAGCTGCGCGTGGGCACCCTGCTGCCGAAGATGCCCTATCTGCAGTACAGCAACGCGCGCCTGCTGCCGCAGGTGTTCGAGGGCTGGCAGCTGCAGAGCAAGGACCTCGAGCGCGCCACCTTCACCCTCGGCGAGATCGACCGCGTGGTGCAGCGCAGCGTCTCGGGCTCCGAGAAGCTGGCGCTGAACAACAAGAACCGCCGCTTCGGCGCCAGCCCTGAAAGCGATGAGCTGCGCTTCGGCGGGATGGATTACGCGCTGAATCCGCAACTTTTGGCCAGCTATCACTACGCCGAGCTGAGCGACGTCTATCGCCAGCACTTCCTCGGGCTGCAGCACGGCCTGGCGCTGGGCGACGGCAAGCTGAAAAGCGACCTGCGCTACTTCAACAACAGCGAAGCCGGGCGGAAACTGGTGGGCGACATCGACAACCAGGTCATCAACGCCATGTTCACCTACAGCATCGCCGGCCATGCGCTGGGGCTGGCCTACCAGAAAATGCTCGGCGACGACGCCTTCACCTATGTCGACGGGGCCACGCCCTATCTGACCAACTTCCTGCAGATCAACGATTTCGCCGGCCCCGACCAGCGTTCCTGGCAACTGCGCTACGACTTCGATTTCGCCCGCGTCGGGGTGCCCGGCCTGACCTTCATGACCCGCTACGTGCGCGGCGATCAGGTCGACCTGGCCGTCGGCGAAGGCCGGGAGTGGGAGCGCAACACCGATATCGCCTACGCCTTCGTCGAGGGCCCGCTGAAGAATCTCAAAGTGACCTGGAGGAACGCCACCTACCGTTCGAGCTTCGTCCGCGACCTGGACGAGAATCGTCTGATCCTGAGTTACATCGTGCCGCTCTGGTAAAGCGCCGGCTGTGCATACAAGTCTAATAAGAGGAACCTCACCATGATCACCTGCTCCATTCGCCGTACTCTGCCGTTTTCCCTCGCCCTGTTGCTCGCCAGTGGTTCGGTGCTCGCCGGCGAGCCTTCGCGTCCGGAGTGCATCGCTCCGAGCAAGCCGGGCGGCGGCTTCGACCTGACCTGCAAGCTGGCCCAGGCCGGATTCAAGGACGAGGGGCTGCTCAAGGCACCGATGCGCGTGACCTACATGCCGGGCGGCATCGGCGCCGTGGCCTACAACTCCATCGCCGCCAACCGCCGTGCCGAGCCCGGCACCCTGGTGGCGTTCTCCGGCGCCTCGCTGCTCAACCTGGCCCTGGGCAAATACGGTCGTTTCGACGAGAACGCGGTGAAATGGCTGGCCACCGTCGGCAACGATTACGGCACCCTGGCGGTGCGTGAGGATTCGCCTTACCAGAACCTCGACGATGTGGTGCAGGCGCTGAAGAAAGACCCGAAAAGCATCGTGGTCGGCGGTGGTGGCAGTGTCGGCGGCCAGGGTTGGGTGAAGATCGCCTTGCTGGCCCGCGCAGCCGGCGTCGACCCGCGCGAGTTGCGTTATGCCGCCTTCGAGGGCGGGGCCGAGCATTACATGGCGCTGATGGGCGGGCACGTGGATCTGGTCACCGGCAGCGCCAGCGAGATTCGTGCGCAGCAGGGCAACAAGATCCGCACCCTGGCGATCTTCAGCGAGGAGCGCCTGGGCGGTGAGCTGGCCTCCATTCCCACTGCCCGCGAGCAGGGCTACGAGATCCAATGGCCGCTGATTCGCGGCTACTTCCTCGGCCCGGATGTGAAAGAGCAGGACGTGGCCTGGTGGAGCGAGCGCTTCGCCAAGCTCAACGCCTCCAGCGACTTCCAGGCCTACCTGGCCGACCGCGACGTGCTGCCTTACTACGTCACCGGTCCGGAGCTCGAAGCCCTGGTGAAAAGCCAGGTTGCGGAGTACCGCAAGCTGGGCCGCGAGTTCGGTCTGGTCGAGTAGTCGAGTCCTCCTGCGCCGTCACCGACGGCGCAGCATTCTGGAGCGCATCCACATGCATGATCGTATCTTCGCGGGGATCACCCTGCTGCTGTGCTGTGTCCTGGCATTCCTCGCCTGGGGTTACAGCGCATCCTTTTCCTACGAGCCGGTGGGGCCCAAGGCCTTCCCGCTGCTGCTGTTGCTGCTGATCGCCTTTGGCTGCGTGCAACTGCTGCTCAAGCCGAGCAGCGATACCCACGGCGAGGAACCGCCGCTGAACCGGGAGGTGATGTTCAAGGCGCTCGCCTTCCTCGGTCTGATGATCGGCTATGCAGTGCTGTTCGAAACGCTCGGCTTCATCCCCGCCAGCGTGCTGTTCGGTCTCGGCATGGCGCGTCTCTACGGTGGTAGCTGGCTGCAAAGCCTGATCAGCGGGGTCGTTCTGGCCCTCGGCCTCTACCTGCTGTTCGACAGAGCCCTCGCGGTACCGCTGCCGCTTGGCATCCTTGCAACCCTGGAGAGCTGAACCCATGGATACTTTCGGTTATCTCAGCCATGGCTTCGGCGTGGCGCTTAGCCCCTACAACCTGGTCACTGCGCTGTGCGGCACCCTGATCGGCACCGTCGTCGGCCTGCTGCCGGGCCTCGGTCCGATCAACGGCGTGGCGCTGCTGATCCCGGTGGCCTTCGCCCTCGGCCTGCCACCGGAAACCGCGCTGATTCTGCTCGCGGCCGTATACCTGGGCTGCGAATACGGCGGCCGCATCTCCTCGATCCTGCTCAACATTCCAGGTGAGGCGTCCGCGGTGATGACCACCCTCGACGGCTATCCGCTGGCACGTCAGGGCCAGGCCGGCGTCGCGCTGTCGCTGTCGGCCTGGAGCTCGTTCATCGGCGGCCTGATCGCCACGGTCGGTGTGGTGCTGTTCGCGCCGCTGCTGGCCAGTTGGGCGGTGGCCTTCGGTCCTGCCGAATACTTCGTGCTGATGGTGTTCGCCATCACCTGTCTGGCCGGGATGGCCGGCAACAAGCCGTTGAAGACCGCCATAGCCGCGCTGATCGGCCTGTTGCTGTCGTGCGTGGGTATCGATGCCAACAGCGGCGTCTATCGCTTTACCTTCGGCAGCCTGGGGCTGGCCGATGGCATCCAGTTCGTGGTGCTGGTGCTGGGGCTGTTCTCGGTCAGCGAGCTGCTGGTGCTGCTCGAGCGCACCCACCATGGCCAGAAAGCCATCAAGGCCAGCGGGCGCATGCTGTTCAGCCTGAAGGAGGGCGGCTTCGTCCTGGCCACCAACCTGCGCAGCGGCGTGGTCGGTTTCGTCCTCGGCGTGCTGCCTGGCGCCGGCGCGACGCTGGCCAGCGCGGTGTCCTACATGAGCGAGAAGCGTCTGGCGGTCAAGGACAACAAGTTCGGCAACGGCGACCTGCGTGGCCTGGCCGCACCGGAAACCGCCAACAGCGCCGCAGCCTGCGGCTCCATGGTGCCGATGCTGACCCTCGGCGTGCCGGGTTCGGGCACCACCGCGGTGATGCTCGGCGCCCTGACGCTGTACAACATCACCCCGGGCCCGCTGCTGTTCCAGAACCAGCCGGACATCGTCTGGGGCCTGATCGCCTCGCTGTTCGTCGCCAACCTCATGCTGATCGTCATGAACGTGCCGATGATCAAGGTCTTCACCAAGGTGCTGGCCGTGCCTTACTGGGCGCTGGTACCGGCGGTGGCGATCATCACCGCCATCGGGGTGTATGCGGTGCATGCCACGACCTTCGACCTGTACCTGATGATCGCCATCGGCATCTTCGGCTACGTCATGCGCAAGCTGGATTTCCCGCTGTCGGCGATCCTGCTCGGCTTCATCCTGGGCGGCATGATGGAGCAGAACCTGCGCCGGGCACTGTCCCTGTCCAGCGGCGACATCGGTATCCTGTTCGCCAGCCCGATCACCTGGGTGGTCTGGGGCCTGGTGGCGGTGATGATCCTGCTGCCGTTCTGGCGCGTCTGGCGCGCACGTCGCCGGCAAGCCGCCGCCAGCCTGGCCTGATTGGCGTCGAAGGAGGATGCGCATGCGTGTGGTGATACCGGAAGACTATCAGCGGGTCGTGCAGTCTCTGGATTGCTTCCGCCTGCTGGAGGGCTTCGACGTCCGCGTGTATCACGATCACGTCTGCGATCCGGACCTGCTGGCCGAGCGCTTCGCCGACGCCGAGGCGCTGGTGCTGACCCGGGAGCGCACCCGTATCGATGCCGCGCTGCTGGCGCGGCTGCCGAACCTGAAGTTGATCAGCCAGACCGGGCGAGCCGGGCCGCATATCGATCTGCAGGCCTGTCGCGAACGCGGCGTTGCCGTGGCCGAGGGCAGCGGTTCGCCCATCGCCGCGGCCGAGCTGACCTGGGCGCTGATCCTCAATGCCCGGCGCCAGTTGCGCGAAGCCATGAACGGCCCGTATGCCGGGCGCTGGCAGGTCAACCTGGGCCAGCGCCTGTATGGCCAGACGCTGGGCATCTGGGGCTACGGCAAGATCGGCCGACGCCTGGCGCGTTACGGTAGTGCTTTCGACATGCGCGTGCTGGTGTGGGGCAGCGCGGCCTCGCGCCAGGCCGCTGTCGCCGATGGCCATGAGGCCGCGCCGACGCGCGAGGCCTTCTTCGAGCAGGCCGACGTGCTCAGCCTGCACCTGCGCCTGCTGCCGGCCACCCGGCATTGCGTGGGCGCCGCCGACCTGGCGCGGATGAAGCCCGACGCCCTGCTGGTCAACACCAGCCGCGCCGAGCTGATCGCACCCGGGGCACTGCTCGAGGCGCTGGATCGCGGCCGGCCGGGGCAGGCCGCGCTGGATGTGTTCGAGCAGGAGCCGATCCTGCAGGTTGACCATCCGCTGCTGAGGCACCCGCGCGTGCTCTGCACCCCGCATCTCGGTTACATCGAGCGGCACAGCTACGAGGCCTACTTCGGCGAAGCTTTTGCCAATGTTCGGGCGTTATTGCGAGAGCAGCCCGCAGGGCTTTGTTGAGCCCCAGTTAGCACTGGCCATTTTCGCGATCTTCTCGCCAGTGCTGCAGCCTGCTCAACACTGCGGCAGGCTGCAGGCGCGCCTGCGCCGCGTCGGGGCAACCTTCGCTTACTGGAACAGGGCCGCGTTGGCGGCCAGGACTTCGTCGGCGCACTGGGCGTCCAGGTGGCCGCCCGGGGCACCGGCCACGCCGATCGCGCCGATCACGTTGTCGCCGGCTTTCACCGGGACGCCGCCGCCCAGCAGGAGGAAGCCGGGGATGTCGGTGAGGTTGGCGGCGCCCGGGTGCTTCTGCGCGTTTTCCATGATGGCCAGGGTCGGCGTCTTCGCCGACGCGGCGGTGAAGGCCTTGGCACGGCTGGCCTCGATGGTGTGCGGGCCGGCGTTGTCGGCGCGGGTGAAGGCCTTGAGCAGACCGGCGCGGTCCACCACCGCGGCACTGACGTTGTAGCCCTTGGCCTGGCAGGCGGCGACCGTGGCGGCCGCCAGTTGCTGGGCGTCGGCGCTGGAGAGGTTGCGTTCCTGCAGCACCGCGGCATTGGCGGCGCCGGCGCACGTCAGGGCGCAGAACAGGGCGGCGAGCGAAAAACGGGGCATGGCTAACTCCTTGTCTTGGATAGAGGTGAGGAGTCGTCAGTGTGACCAGCGCCAGCCAGCCGGGGTATTCGCTCGACTACGCCCAGGGCTCCGTAGTGCTACGGAGGCGGCGCGTCCAGCAGACCGGCGTACTGGCGGATCAGCTGCGCCAGCGAGTCGGCCGCGAGCTTGTCGAAGACGTGGGCCCGGTGGGTCTCCACGGTGCGTGGTGACAGATCGAGTTCGCGGGCGATTTCCTTGTTGCTCATGCCCTGGACGATACGCACCAGCACCTCATGCTCGCGCCCGGAGAGGCGCGCCAGCCGTTCGACGGCCGCCTGGGTCAGCGCCAGGCGCTCGCGGCTGGCGATATGGCTGCGCACGGCGGCCTGCACGGCGTCGAGGAACACGTCGTCGTCCACCGGTTTCTGCAGGAACTCCATGGCCCCGCTCTTGAAGGCGCGGCGGCACAGGTCGACGTTGGCGTGACCGGTGAGCATCACCACCGGCAAGTCGGACAGCTCTGCCAGCCTGGCCAGCACGTCCAGCCCGCCGATGCCGGGCATACGGATGTCGAGCACCACGCAGCCGATCGCGTGCGGCGACAGCGAGGCGAGGAAGGCCTGAGGGTCGCCATGGCCCTCGCTGCGCAAGCCGACGCTGCGCAGCAACAGCGCCAGGGCCTCGCGCACGGCGTCATCGTCGTCGACCAGATGGACCAGCGGGGAATGGTCGGGCAGGCTCATGCAGCGGCTCCGGCGATAGGCAGGCGCAGGGTGAAACAGGCGCCCGCCGGGTCGAGGTTGCGCGCCGTGATCCGGCCGTCCATGGCGCCGGCGAGGGTTTCGCACAGCGCCAGGCCCAGCCCCATGCCCTGGGCGCGGGTGGTGTAGAAGGGCTCGAACAGCCGCGGCAGGGCTTCGTCGGGGATGCCAGGGCCGTTATCGCTGACCTCGAACCGGTATTCCATGCCGTCGCGGCCGCCGCTCAGGGCGATGACGCGGGAGGCGGGCCAGTCGGCCAGGGCATCGACGGCGTTCTGCACCAGGTTGTGCAGGATCTGTTCGAGTGCCACCCGGTCGCCCAGCGGGCGGGCGCCGGGGCTCGCGTTGTGCCAGCTGAGGCGGATGCCGCGGCGGCTCAGCTCCTCTTCGCGCAGGAACAGCAGCGAAGCCGCCAGGGCATCGGGGTCTACCGCCGCGCGCGGGGAGGGCGCGCAGGGCTGCACCAGCCCGCGCATGCGGCTGATGATGTCCGCCGCCCGGCGCGCCTGGCCGGCGCTGGCGAGCAGGGCCTGGCGCACCGCGGGGCGTTCCTCCTCGTCGTCGAGCAGGCGTTCGGCGGCGCGTACCTGGGCGAGGATGGCGGTCAGCGGCTGGTTCAGTTCATGGGCGATACCGGCGGCCATTTCCCCCAGGGTGTTCAGGCGCGTCATCGCCGCCAGGCGGACCTCTTCCTGCCGGCGTCGCGCCTCGGCGCGCGAGCGCTGCCAGGCCGCACTGGCCGCGGCCAGCAGGTAACTGGCCAGCGCCCAGGCCAGCCATTCGGTCCAGGGCCAGTCGCTGGGTGTGAGCCTGCGCCAACTGTGCAGGGGAAAGGGCTGGCTGGCCGCGCCCAGGGGCTTGTGCAGGCTCATGGTGCCGCCCAGCGAGCTGCCAGCGGGCTGGCGCGCCAGCAGCGTCAGCGGCCCCATGCCCAGGTCCAGCGTCAGGGTGGCCAGCGTCGGGGGAAAGTCGCCGGCGGGAATAAAGCGCCGGGCATCCAGCAACAGGCTCCAGCTCGACGGGGCCACCAGCCAGTAGCGCGCCCGATCCACCGCCAGGGCGACGGGGCGCCCCAGCTGGCGGGCCTGTTCCAGCGCGCCAGGCAGGCCCGCCGAAGCTGCGCCGCTGCCTTCCCAGGCGCCGCCGCGCAGGTAACCCAGGCCCAGCAGCTGCGGCATGGCCGGCTGCAGGCTGGGCAGCAGTTGGGCGGGACTGGGCGGATGGCTCAGCGCGGCCAGTGTGGCCAGTACCGCTTCGTGCTGCACGACCTTCTGGCTGAGCATGCGCTGCGCGATGCTGGTGTCCTGGAAGAAGCGCTCGTAACGGTCGGCCTGCTCCTGCCAGCCGATCCAGACCGCCACGGGAGCGAACAGGGCCAGCCAGAGAACCAGGGTGCGGATGTCGGTCAGGGGCTTCACGGCGGATATCATGCCAGCCGCCTCGGGGGGCTGCCATCCGTAAGGCTACGGAGACGCGCGGGGCGACTAGCGGTGCACGGCGTGCAGCCGTTCGGCCGGAGCGGCAGGCGGGCTGGCGGCAGGGCCGATCAGGTGTGGCTGCCCAGGACCAGGCTGTCGAGCGCCGGCATGTGCGGCTCGTCTGCGATGACCTGGCCGGGGCGGTGTGCCTGGCGGTACTCGCTGGGCGTGCAACCGCAGGACTGCTTGAAGGCGCGGGCGAAGTAGGAGGGGTCCTTGAAGCCGGCCTCGTAACCGATGCTGGTGATGGGCATCTGGCTGTTGTCGAGCAGCTCCTTGGCGAAGTCCATGCGCTTGTTCAGGATGTACTCCATAAAACCGACGCCGACGACGTCCTTGAACAGGCGGCTGAAGCGGAAGGGGGTCATGCCGCAACGCTGCGCCAGATCCTTCTGGTCGACGCTCTCACGGAAATGCTGATCGATATGCTGCAACACCTTGTGCAGTGGCTGCTGCTTCTGGTGCTCGGTGGTCAGACGGATGCTTTCGGGCAGGGTCGGGTGACGCTCCACCAGCGGTTTCCTGGAGTGACCGCTGACACTGCGGCGTAGCTCGCACAGTTGCTGCAGGGAGTGCAGGTAGCGACTTTTCTCCGCCGCCGAGAGCGGCAGCACCATGTATTCCCAGACCCGCGAGCGCATGGCCCATACGGCCAACTCCTCCGAGTGTTGCACGGTGAACATGGTGATCGGGATCGAGGGCGCGGTACGTTTGACCTCCAGCAACAGGTTGAGACCGAGTGCATCCGGGCGGTCGAAATGCATGCAGATCATGTCCGGCTGTTCATGGGTGCGCTCCGGCAGAGCGGAGTTCTTGGCCAGACGACAATCGCAGGTTGAACGGAAATGGCCGATCAGTTCTTCCACCGATCGGTCGTGCGTCAGATCGAGCCATAGCAAGAATGGCTTTGTGGCCGAGTTAGACTTCATACCCTTAGCTCTGCGCCTCTGTTTTTGCGCCTCCCCGCCTTGAGTATTGTCACTGTGCCACTACTGTAAAGATCGAATAAAAATAAGAAACAGGTGGCTTAGGTTCTTACGCTCTAGATTTATCTGCGTGCCTAGTGCCACGCGGACTCCTCGTGTTTTCTGGATATATTGGCCAACTACCGCCGGTCGCTTGAGAATTAGTTGCAGAATCATCCGTAAGTTATTCCTTTAGCTGGACTTTTCCTGGCCGGCCGAGGAGGGCGGCGATGGCCTCCGGGCGAGCCTGCCAGTGCGGCAAAAAAGTCCTAGCGATTCGCAAAAAACTCCTAACTCCCTGCTTGCCCGCCTGACTAGGGTTCAAGCAGGCGGGGCAGGTAGTGCCGCCGATTTCCTGGAAGAACAACTTTCGAGTGAGGTGGGCGAAATGACTTTTCAAGCAATCAAGACTTCGGTGATGAAGTTCGTAAAAGACGAAGATGGTCTGACCGTCGTGGAATATGCCGTGGCCGGTGGGCTTATTTCACTGGTGGTGGTTACAGCGTTTACCAACTTGGGAACAGCTGTAGCTGGCGTGATTCAAGATCTGATTGACGCCATTACCTGAAGTCACAGATCGAGTCTGCAGCTATGTCCATGGAGCAGATGGTCCCCGTCATTGTGCTGCTAGGGCTGCTGGGCATTGCGGTGGCGAGCGATCTGCGCCGCCACCGCATTCCCAACCTTCTGGTGGTGCTGGGCCTGGCCCTGGGGCTGGCCGGCCAGGCTTATGCCGGCGGTCTGGCTGGTCTGGCCACCAGCCTGCTGGGGCTGTCGATCGGCTTCGCGGTGTTTCTGCCCCTGTATGCCCTGGGCGGCATGGCCGCCGGCGACGTCAAGCTGATGGCCATGGTCGGCGCCTTTCTCACCCCGAGCAGTGCGCTGTGGGCGGCGTTGTTCAGCCTGATTGCCGGAGGCCTGTGCGGCTTTCTGCTCGTGCTGCTACGCGGGCAGCTGCTGCAGACCCTGGGACGCTACGGGCTGATGTTCAAGGCCCGCGCCTACCTTGCTCCGGCAGCGGATGAAGTAGCCGGCAAACCCTTTCCTTATTCGGCGGCGATTCTGTTGGGCACCCTGGCCAGTCTGTACTGGCTGCATTTCGCCCAATGACCCGGGAGGCACGTCATGTATGCAGTCAGCGACAGCGATGCCTACCCCAGCGAACGCGAAGCCGTAGAACGTCTGGCCCCGCAGCCGCGGAGCATCAGCGAAACCGGCCTGGCGGATAACTTTCTCGGCGATCTGGTGTGCAAGCACCTGCACGATGCCGGGGTGCTGGCCATGCCGCAGCTGGTCGAGCGCCTGGCGCTGACCGGCGCAGTGCTGGACGAGATCCTGGCCTTTCTGCGCAAGGATGGCCGGGTCGAGGTACTGGGCCAGGCCGGGGCGCAGGCGGCCAGCCAGGGGCTGCGCTACGGCCTGACCGAGCGCGGTCGCAGCGCCGCCCGCGATGCCCTGGCACGCAGCGGCTATATCGGCGCGGCTCCCTATCCGGTGAGCGGCTACCGTTCGCTGCTCAAGGTGCAGACCATCCACCATGGCCGCATCACCTCGCGCGACATGCATGCGGCCTTCGCCAGCGTGGTGCTGTCCGAGGCCATGCTCGATCAACTGGGCGTAGCCCTGAATTCCGGGCGCGCCATCATGATTTACGGCCCGGCCGGCACCGGCAAGACCTACATCAGCAGCCGTCTGATTCGTCTGTTCGCCGAGGCCGTCTGGGTGCCTTACGCCATCGCCATCAACGACGCCGTGATCGAAATCTACGATCCCCAGGTGCATCAGCGTCTGGATGACGACGGGCAGGCAAACAGCCTGATACTCAACGAAGGCATCGACCGTCGTCTGCTGTGCTGCCGGCGCCCGGTGGTGATCACCGGCGGCGAGCTGAGCATGGAACAGTTGGATATCCGCTACGACCCGTTCAGCCGCCAGTACCAGGCGCCGCTGCAGCTCAAGGCCAGCAATGGTCTGTTCATCATCGACGACATGGGGCGCCAGCGCATGGCGCCGGCCGAGCTGCTCAATCGCTGGATCGTGCCGATGGAGGAGAAACGCGACTTCCTCAATCTCGGCGGAGGGCGGCATTGCGAGCTGCCGTTCGACCTGGTGCTGGTGTTCTCCACCAACCTCAACCCGCTGGAACTGGCCGACGAGGCCTTCCTCCGACGCATCGGCTACAAGCTGCATTTCGACTACCTCAAGCCCCACGAGTACGAGCGCATCTGGCGCCAGGAATGCGAGCGCCTGGGCATCGCCTACGACCCGATTCTGCTGCGCTATGTGCTGCAAGGCCTGTACGAGACCGAGGGCATGCCGCTGGTGCCCTGCCACCCGCGCGACCTGCTGGGCATGGCGCTGGATCGCCAGCGTTACCTCGATGGCTCCGGGCCGTTGTCTGCGCGCGAGCTGGAGTGGGCCTGGCGCAACTACTTCGTCCAACTCGACTTTCTTGGATAAGGAGATACAGACATGAGCGCACGTACTCTCACCCTGGTAGCCCTTTCCCTGATTCTCGGCCTGGGCGCCGCCTGGATGGCCAACAACTGGCTCAGCGCCCGGCTCAATGCCAGCCCGGACGACAACCTGCAGAACGTGGTGGTCAGCACCGTGGAGATTCCCTTCGGGCAGATGGTCGAGGCCCAGCACGTGACCGTGGTGCGCATGCCCAGGGGTACCGCGCCGGACGATGCCTTCGATGCCACGGACAAGGTGGTCGGCAAGATCGCCACCTTCACCATGCTGCGCGGCGACATCGTGCGTGGTGCGCGCCTGGCCGAGCACCTTGGCGGCAGCACCCTGGCCTCGCTGATCGAGGCGAACAAGCGGGCGGTGTCGGTGCGGGTCGACGATGTGGTGGGCGTTGGCGGCTTCCTGCTGCCAGGCAACCGCGTCGATGTACTGGCCACCAAGAAGAGTGGCGGCAACAACGAAGCCGAATCGAAAACCATCCTCGAAGACCTCCGGGTGCTCGCCGTCGACCAGACCGCCAGCACCGACAAGACCCAGCCGGTGGTGGTGCGCGCGGTAACCCTGGAGATGACCAGCGAAGAGGCCGAGGTACTGGTCAAGGCGCAAACCGAAGGCAAGCTGCAGCTGGCGCTGCGCAACCCGCTGAACGACCAGAAAAAGCCGGAAGTCATTGCCAAGCCGGTGCCCGCGGTCGCACCTGCGCCCGCCCCGGTCGTCAAGGTGCTCAAGCCGGCGCGCCGCGGCGGTGATGGCGGCGGCGTCACCATCATCCGCGGCACCGCTGTCGAGGTGAGCAAGGTACAGCTGTAGAGAGGCCAGGTGCCGGCATCGGAACCGTTCGACGCCCCCCTGCAATCAGGCAAAGCGGCATACCCAGAAAGGAGCAGGACATGGATAACATCCAGAGACTCGGGACCTTTGCGTTGTACGTGCTAGGCGCCTGGCTGCTGTCGGGTGCCGCGGTGCAGGCAGCCGAGGCGCCATCGGCGGCGGCCGCGATGCCGGCCGCCAATATCAGCAATATCCAGGTGCCGATCTACAAGTCGCGGGTGTTGACCACTCGTGCGCCGGTGAAACGGGTCTCGGTGGGCAATGCGGAGATCGCCGATATCCTGATCACCAGCCCGACCCAGCTCTATCTGCTCGGTCGCTCCCTGGGCAGCACCAACGTGCTGCTGTGGGATGGCGGCAACCGCCTGATCGACAGCCTCGATCTGGAAGTGGTGCACGATCTGGGCGGCCTGAAAGGCAAGCTGCATCAGCTGATGCCCAACGAGCGCATCGAGGTGTTCAGCGCCCAGGGCGCCCTGGTGCTGCGCGGTCAGGTGAGCAGCGCCGCCGTGATGGATACCGCGATCAAGCTGGCCAAGAGCTACACCGCGCAAAGCGCCAGCGTGGTGCAGGGCGAGGGCGAGGCAGCCGCGGCGGCGCCGACGCAGTCGCTGGAGGTGATCAACCTGCTCACCGTCGGCGGCAGCCAGCAGGTGATGCTGGAGGTCAAGGTGGCGGAGATCCAGCGCAACCTGTTCAAGAACCTCAACGTGCGCTTCAACGCCCTGGACTTCGGCTCCTCCGGACGCTGGTCCGGCGGCGGTTTCAACAGTGGCACCGGCGCGGGCGGCATTCCCCTGGGCTTCGTGCCCGACCCGGTGAACGACGGCTTCATCATTCCCGACCCGACCAGCCTGATCGGCAGCGGCAAGGGCATCTTCGCGCAGTTCCTCTCCGACGAGTTCCTGTTCAATGTGGTACTGGAGGCGTCCAAGGACAACGGTTCGGCCAAGGTCCTGGCGGAACCGACCCTGACCACCCTCACCGGGCAGCAGGCGGAGTTCATTTCCGGCGGCGAGTTTCCCGTGCCGATCACCGAGGACGATGGCATCACCATCGAGTTCAAGGAGTTCGGCGTGGGGGTGAAATTCCTCCCGGTGGTGCTCGATTCCGGGCGCATCAACCTCAATCTGAATGTCTCGGTCAGCGAACTTTCCAACGTCAACTCGCTGGTGCTGGACACCGGCCTGGAGAGCGTTCTGGGCGACGGGGTGACCCAGGTGATTCCGTCGCTGACCAAGCGCAGCGCGCAGTCCACCGTCGAGCTGGGCAACGGCCAGACCATCGCCATTGCCGGTTTGATCAGCGAGAACACCCGCGATTTCGTCAGCCGTTTTCCGGGGCTGGGCGATATCCCGGTGCTTGGTCACCTGTTCCGCAGCCAGCAGTTCCTCAATGGCGAAACCGAACTGGTGATCCTGGTGACGCCGCACCTGGCCAAACCCATAGATGCCCGCAGCGTGCGTCTGCCCACCGAGAAGTTCGTCGAGCCGAGCGATCTGGATTTCTACCTGCTCGGCAAGACCAAGGGACGCCAAATGGGGCGGCAGGTGCCCGTCAGCCTGGGCGTCAGCGAGGGCAGTTTCGGCCACGATCTCGAGTAGTTACAGCTGGCGCCTACACGGGCTGCAAATGTGCAAGGAGGTTCGCCCTGGCGGGCCTCGCAAGAGCAACGATTGGAGGCAGCGACCATGAAAACCACGATTGCCCTGTGCCTGCTGACGTCCGCCTTGGCCGGCTGCATGAGCTACGACGAGGGCCGGGTGGGCCCGTTGGGCTCCACCATCTATGACATCCACTACCAGCAGATCGCCGACAAGGCGCAGGCGGCCGCTCCTGGTAGCGAGGTCTCCGCCACGGGCACCGATGGACCCTTGACGGAGAAGGTCATGGACAGCTATCGCGGGGTGACCGGTGACGCGCAACAGGTCGGTCAGCCCATTCAGATCAATATCGGCAACTGAGGGCACGAGCATGAACCCCCGTATGCACCGGTCGTTTCGTCCGCTGCCACGTCGTCAGCGGGGGGCGGTGATAGTGCTGGTCGTGGTGGCACTGGCGGCCATGTTGCTGATGGCCGCTCTGGCCCTGGACGGCGGGCATATGCTGGCGAACAAGACCCGTCTGCAAAGTGCCGTGGACGCCGCGGCGCTGAGCGGCGCCAAGACCCTGAGCCAGGTCATGGGCTCGGGCAATGCCTCGAGCCTGGCGCGCGATGCGGCGCTCGATACCCTGGCGCTCAATGCCGGCGCAGCCGGCAATGGCGAACTGGCCAACGCCATCAGCGCCGCCGGCGGCGTCGGCGCCTTTGCCGTGGTGCAGCTGGCCACCAGCGTCGAAGGACCTTTCGCCTATCCGGGGCCGACCGATGCCCGTTTCGTGCGGGTGACGGTGGCCAATTATTCCTTGAGCCGGTTCTTCTGGGATTTCGCCGCGGCATTCGGCGTGGGCAACCTCGGCGACAAGGCAGTGGCGGCAATCGCCACCGCCGGGCCGAGCCAGACCGCACCCTGCAACCTGGCGCCCTTGATGGTCTGTGGCGATGCCGATCAGTACGACCCGGGCAATGGCCTGTTCTGGGGCTATCGCTTCGGCGACCTGGAAGTGTTGAAGAGCGCCGCCGGCAACGCGCCGGCCATCGGCCCCGGCAACTTCCAACTGATCCGTCTGGGCGACAACACCGGTGCCGACGATATCCGCGACGCCCTGTGCGAGGGCATCGACCAGTGTCTGACCACGGGCGAGCCGGTCGAGACCGAGCCGGGCAACAGCGTGGGCCCGGTGGCCCAGGGCCTGAATACCCGCTTCGGGGTTTACAACGGGCCGGTCAGTGCCGCGGCCTGCCCGCCGGATCTGGTGACCAGCTTCACCACGCCGCGCATGACCTATGCCGAGCCCAATGTGGTGCACCAGAACCAGCAGGTCCAATCCAGTGGCGGCGATCTGTACACCAGCAGCGGCGCCCTGCTCGACTACAACGACTGGGTTGACAGCGTTGCCGACTGCCCGAGCGGTTGCGAGGCCAACGGGGTGTTCGAGCGGCGCCTGTTGAAGATAGTGGTGGGCGACTGCGACGGTGCCTCCGGCGGACAGACCTCGGTGCCGGTGCTGGGCTACGGCTGCTTCTTTCTGGTCCAGACGGTCAGCCAGCAAGGCAACCAGGCGCAGATCTTCGGCCAATTCGTCACCGATTGCGAAGGGGACAGCGTGCCCGGGCCGGTACTGGACGATGTGGGGCCGAAGATCATCCAGCTGTACAAGACCTATCTCGACCCGACGACGCCGAGCCCGGATTCCTAGGCGCAGTGTCGACCGGTCAGCGGTAGTTGTAGCCCGGAAGCAATCCGGGGGAGGCAGGAGCCCCGTGCAACTCCGTTCCCGGATTGCTTCCGGGCTACGCGGTGGACCCTGTTACTGGGAGGTGCTTATGCACGTTCATTCATTCAAGCCCGACCAGGCTCAGCGCGGCGTGGCCATGGTGGAGTTCGCCATCGCCCTGCCGTTGCTGCTGTTGCTGTTGCTGGCCATCGGCGAGTTCGGCCGCATGCTCTACCACTACAACAGCCTGCTGCAGGCCAGCCGCGACGCCGGTCGCTATGTCGCCGGGCAAGCCTGGAACGCGACCCTGGGGCAGATCGATCTGAACGGCGATCTGCAGAGCAAGACCAAGAGCGTCGCCGTCTATGGCGTGCCGGCCAACCCAGGCGGCTACCCGCCGGTGGTGCCGCAGCTGACGACCGCCGACGTGACGGTCGAGCCAGTCGGCGGCGAGCACGTGCGAGTCAGTATCGCCTACCTGTTCCGTCCGGTGATCGGCGCCGCACTGCCGACCTTCTTCGGCGAACCGATTGTCCTGGGCATCACGCTGAATTCCAGCGTGGTCATGAGGGTGCTGTGATGAACGGAAAACGCATGCAGGGGGTGTACGTGGTGGAGTTCGCCATCATCGGCCTGCTGCTGTTCACCCTGTTGTTCGGCGTGCTGGAAATGGGTCGCCTGTACTTCACCGTCGGCACCTTGAACGAAGTGGTACGGCGGGGCGCGCGGCTGGCGGCGGTCTGCCAGATCAGCGACCCGGTGGTGTTGCGGCGGGCGATCTTCAATGCGGCGAACGACGAGGGGGCCAGCGGCCTGATCGGCAACCTGGATACGGCCGATCTGAGCCTGGTTTATCTGGACGAGAACGGCGCCGTGGTGGCCAGCCCCAATGATCCGGCGAATCTGAGTTCGATCCGTTTCGTCCAGCTCAGCATCGAAAACTTTACCTTTACGTTACTCATTCCTGGATTCGCTGGGGGCGTCAGCCTGCCGGTGTTCAGGGCGATCTTGCCCCGCGAAAGCCTCGGCTCTGATGGCGAGGGTGGAGACACATCATGTTGAAGTCCAGTGAAGCGCCGACGGCCGCGCGCGCGGCCGGCAAGCGTGGCTTGCAACTGCTGATCAGCAGCCGCGACGCATCTGCCCTCAATCATCTGCGCACGGTGAGCCAGCGCCTGGCCAACCTGGAGGTGAGCACCAGGCTGGTAAGCAACGGGCATACCGACCCGCTGTATGGCCTGGAACAGATGCCCGATCTCCTGTTGCTGCGCGTCAGTCACCTGTGGCGCGAAGAGCTGGCGGCCTTGCTCCTGCGGCCGGCCCATGAGCGGCCGCCCTTACTTATCTGTGGCCCGCTGGAGGAGCGCGAAGGCATCCGCCTGGCGATGCAGGCCGGCGCCCGCGATTTTCTGCCCGAGCCGGTGGCCGCCGACGAACTTCTGGCCGCCCTGGGGCGGATGATCCAGGAAACCCAGGCCGGCCAAGCCACGGGCGGCAAGCTGATCGCGGTGATCAATGCCAAGGGCGGCTCGGGCGCCACCCTGTTGGCCTGCAACCTGGCCCACCAGTTGAGTGCGCGCGGCGGCAATACCCTGTTGCTGGACCTGGATCTGCAGTTCGGCAGCGTGGCCCATTGCCTGGACGTGCTGCCGACGCACAGCCATGTGGAGGTGCTGCAACAGATCGAGGACATGGACGGTGTCGCCTTGCGCGGCTTCTGCAGCCATTTCAGCCCGACACTGCATGTGCTGGGCGGCCGCTCCGGCGAGCTGTGCCTGCCGCAGGACGTGCGTCTGGAGCAGCTGGAGGCGCTGCTGCGGCTGGCGCGCAGCACCTACGACTGGGTGGTGGTGGACCTGCCGCGGCAGATCGACCACCTCACCGGCATCACCCTGGAGCAGGCCGATCAGGTCTATATCCTGGTCCAGCAGAGCCTCAGCCACCTGAAGGACGCCACCCGCCTGGTGCGCATCATGCGCGAGGAGCTGGGCGTGCAGGGCGAGCGCTTGCAGGTGGTGGTCAACCGCTACGACAAGGCCGCGCCGGTGAGCCTGCAGGACATCGCCGAAGCGCTGCGCTGCACGGCGTTGAAGAAACTGCCCAACGACTACCTGGTGGTCAGCGAGAGCCAGAACACCGGGGTGCCGCTGGAGCTGCATGCGCCGCGCGCCCCGCTGACCCTCGGCATGCGCGAGTTGAGCCAGGCCCTGCTCGGCACCAAGGCTGCCGAGCAGGGCTTGCTGAAACGCACCTTTGGCCGACTGTTCAGGGGATAGACCATGCTCAGTGAATTTCGCAATCGCCTACGCCAGCACGCCGTCAAGAACCCGCCGACGGCCGCGCCCGAGGAGCTTGTGCTCGGCGAACAGAGTGCCGAGGCGCCCATGGCCTGGGAAAACAGTGCGCCGGATGCGCTCTACGAGACCAAGTCGCGACTCAACCCGATGGAAGCCGAGTGGCGGGAGAGGATCTACCAGCAGTTGCTCAAGGTCATGGACCTGTCGCTGCTCGATTCCCTCGAGCCGGACGAGGCCGGCCGGCAGATCCGCGAGCTCAGCCAGCGCCTGCTGGACGAGCATTCGGCGCCGGTAAGCGCCAGCAGCCGCCAACTGATCATCAAGCAGATCACTGACGAAGTGCTGGGGCTCGGCCCGCTGGAACCTCTGCTGGCCGACCACAGCGTGTCGGACATCCTGGTCAACGGCCATGCCTCGGTGTACGTCGAGCGCCACGGCAAGCTGCAGCGCACCGACGTGCGCTTTCGCGACGACCAGCACCTGCTCAACATCATCGACCGCATCGTTTCCAGCCTGGGACGGCGCATCGACGAGTCCTCGCCGCTGGTGGACGCCCGGCTCAAGGATGGCTCGCGGGTCAACGCGATCATCCCGCCGCTGGCCATCGACGGGCCGAGCATGTCGATTCGGCGTTTCGCCGTGGACCTGCTGAACACCGAGAGCCTGGTGCAGATGGGCACCCTGACCCCGGCCATCGCCCTGGTGCTCAAGGCCATCGTGCGCGGGCGGCTGAACGTGCTGGTGTCCGGCGGTACCGGTACCGGCAAGACCACCATGCTCAACGTGCTGTCCAGCTTCATTCCGCACAACGAGCGGATCGTCACCATCGAGGACTCGGCCGAGCTGCAACTGCAGCAGCCGCACGTGGTGCGCCTGGAAACCCGGCCGCCGAACATCGAGGGCCGCGGCGAGGTCAACCAGCGCGAGCTGGTGCGCAACAGCCTGCGCATGCGCCCAGACCGCATCGTCATCGGCGAGGTGCGCGGCGCCGAGGCGCTGGACATGCTGACGGCGATGAACACCGGTCACGACGGCTCGCTGACCACCATTCACGCCAATACCGCGCGCGACGCCCTGGGACGCATCGAGAACATGGTGTCGATGACCGGCGCGACCTTTCCGATCAAGGCCTTGCGTCAGCAGATCGCCTCGGCCATCGACGTGGTGATCCAGCTGGAGCGCCAGGAGGATGGCAGGCGGCGGCTGGTCAGCGTGCAGGAGATCAACGGCATGGAGGGCGAGATCATCACCATGACCGAGATCTTCGCCTTCGTCCGCCGCGGCATCGGCGAACAGGGCGAAGTACTCGGCGACTACCGACCGACCGGCATGGTGCCGGCCTTCCGCGACGTGCTGGCCAAGCGTGGCATCGAGCTGCCGCTGAACCTGTTCCGTCCGGAATGGATGGAGGGGCAGTCATGAACCAGATTCCCAGCGAATTCATCCTGGCCTTCCTCGGCATGGTCTTCGCCGCGGTGTTCCTCCTCAGCCAGGGCCTGGTGGTGCCGGTGTTCGGCGAGGCGGGCAAGGTGCGCAAGCGCATCCGCGGGCGTCTGCACGTGCTGGAGCAGGCCAGCAACCTGCCGAACATGCAGACGATCCTGCGGCAGAAGTACCTGCGTCGCCTGTCGCCGCTGGAGGCGCGGCTGGAGCAGCTGCCGGGCATGGATGCGTTGGCGCAGATGATCGAGCAGGCCGGGCATCATTACCGCGCCTACCGGGTGGTGCTGCTCGGCCTGCTGCTGGGGGGCGCCGCCGGCCTGCTGCTGTGGTGGTTCACCCGGTTCTGGTGGCTGGCCTTGCCGGTGGCCTTGGCGGTGTGCTGGTTGCCGGTGCTGAAGATCGCCAGCGACCGCGGCAGGCGCTTCGCCCAGTTCGAGGAGGGCCTGCCGGATGCCCTGGACGCCATGTGCCGCGCCCTGCGCGCCGGCCACCCGTTCAACGAGACCCTGCAACTGGTGGCCGAGGAGCACCGCGGCCCGGTGGCCCATGAGTTCGGCCTGACCTTCGCCGACATCAACTACGGCAACGACGTGCGCCGGGCCATGCTCGGTCTGCTCGAACGCATGCCGAGCATGACGGTGATGATGCTGGTGACTTCGGTGCTGATCCACCGCGACACCGGCGGCAACCTGACCGAGGTGCTGGAACGGTTGAGCAGCCTGATTCGCGGGCGCTTTCGCTTCCAGCGCAAGGTCAGAACCTTGTCCGCGGAGGGACGCATGTCGGCCTGGGTGCTGGTGGCCGTGCCGTTCGTGCTGGCTGCGGCGATCGTGCTGTCGAGCCCGACCTATCTGCCCTTGCTGATCAAGGAACCCATCGGCCAGAAGCTGGTGATGGCGGCTTTCGCCGCCATGCTGGTAGGGATTTTCTGGATTCGCCGGATCATCCGGATTCAGGTCTAGCCGCCGCTCGTAGAGGAGGAATGGGTCATGGACTATCTGCTGAGTCTGCTCAATCGCGTGGTGGGTAACGAGGAGCTGGCGCGCCTGTTGTTCGTCGGCGCCATAGGGCTGAGTGCCGTGCTGGCGATGGTCACCCTGGCCGTGCTGGTGCTGGGGTTGCGCGATCCGGTGCAGCGGCGCCTGGCCCTGATCAAACGTGGCCATGGCGGCCTGGGCGCCAGCCAGGAGGCGCCGAGCAACCTGCAGTTGATGCTGGAGCAGGTGGGGCAGCGGTTTGCCCCCGACGAGCAGGGCCAGGAATCCGCCACCCGTACCCTGCTGACGCATGCCGGCTATCGCTCGCCGGCGGCCGTGCAAATCTACTGGGCGATACGCCTGCTGGCGCCGCTGCTGCTGGTGGGCCTCAGCCTGCTGGTCTTGCCGCTGATACCCCAACTGTCGCTGGCCATGGGCATCGCTCTGGTGGCGGGCGCGGCGGCCGTCGGCTGGCTGGTGCCGGCCATCTATGTCGACAAGCGCAAGGCGGCGCGGATGACCCGCTTGCTGGTGGCCTTTCCCGATGCCCTGGATCTGATGGTGGTCTGCGTGGAGTCGGGGTTGGCCTTGCCCCAGGCCATCGAACGGGTGGCCGACGAAATGGCGGTGAGCCAGGCGGAGCTGGCGGTGGAACTGGCCCTGGTCAACGCGGAAATCCGTGCCGGCATCCCCAGTACCGAGGCGCTCAAGCACCTGGCCGAGCGCACCGGTCTGGAGGATATCCGCGGGCTGGTCAGCCTGCTGGCGCAGAGCATTCGCTTCGGCACCAGTGTGGCGGCCACCTTGCGTATCTACGCCGAAGAGTTTCGCGACCGGCGCACCCAGAAAGCCGAGGAGGCGGCCGCGAAAATCGGTACCAAGCTGGTATTCCCACTAATCTTTTGCCTGTGGCCGAGCTTTTTCCTGGTGGCCATCGGTCCCGCACTCATTGGAGTGCTCAAAGTCTTCGGGAAGGTGTGAAATGAACAGGATCAGTCTGCTGCTGGCTACGATGGTCGTGCTGTCCGGGTGTCAGAGCATGGGACCGGAGCCGTTGAGCAATACGCGCTCGATCTATACCGGCGACAATTCGCTGCTCTACCAGGTGAAGAAGCAAGCCAGCTCGCCCGAACAGGCCATGCAGATCGCCGCCATGGCCTATAGGGCGGGCGACCTGGATCAGGCCCTGTACCAGTACCTGCGCGCCCTCGAACTGGACCCGGAGCGCTACGCGGCGCTGGTCTGGGTCGGACGCATCCACCGCGAGCGGGGTAATAACCAGTTGGCGGAGATGGCCTTTGCCGAGGTGCTCGGCAAGGATGCGGAAAACCTCGCGGCGCTGACCGAAATGGGCCTGCTGCAACTGGCCCTGCGCCGTCAGGAGAAGGCCGCGCAGATACTGACCGCGGCAGTGGCCATCGACCAGAAACGCTTCGCCGGCGAGGCGTTGCAGGTCGACAGCCAGTCGCCGCTCAAACTCTACAACGGCATGGGCGTGCTGGCCGATCTGCGTAACGATTTCGCCGCGGCAGCGCTCTACTACGGCCTGAGCCTGCGCATCGACCCGGGTTCGGCGCTGGCCCACAACAGCCTGGCGTATTCCCAGTATCTGGCCGGCGACTGGTCGGGGGCCGAGCGTCAGTATCGCCGCGGCATCGACCTGGCGCCGAACTATAAGCCGCTATGGCGCAACTACGGCCTGCTGCTGGCCAGGAGCGAGCGCTACGAGGAGGCGTTGTCGGCTTTCGAGCAGGTCGGCAGTCGGGCCGAGGCCAGCAACGACGTGGGCTACGTTTGCCTGATCGAGGGCCGGCTGGATATCGCCGAGCAGTTCTTTCACAGCGCCATCGAGCAATCGCCGGCTCACTATGCCCTGGCCTGGGACAACCTGCGCCGGGTCGAGCAGCTCCGCAAGATCCGCCTGCAAAGTAGCCAGGCGCCCCTGGTCGAAGCGGTCGCCGGCGTTCCCGGCGAGCCGCAGGCGCTGCCCTGAACTCAGGAGGGACGCTCGCGCCGGCCGAGGAGGGCCAGGTGCCCGCACCGCCGGGCGGGCGACGCGGTAACGGCACGCGGCCTCGGCCGCCTTGCTCTGCGCCGCGATTTACCGGATAAGTTCGACACGTGCGCGGCGCCTCGTTGTTGCGCAGAGCTGTCGACAGGAACAACGATGATTCACGGCAAAACCCTCGCTGCCTGGTACGTCAGTCACCCGCTGCTCAAGGAGCTGGTCGCGCTGCGCGAAACCGCCTGGTTCAACCCGGCCAGCGCGCCGGTCGCCGAGGCCCTGGCCGACGTGGGGCTGGGCGCGGAGGATGTCGCCCAGGCCAGCGCGCGTCTGCAGCGCTTCGCTCCCTACCTGGCCAAGGTATTTCCGCAAACCGCCGCCAGCGGCGGGATCATCGAGTCGGCAATCCGGCCGCTGCCCAGGTTGCACCAGTTGCTGCTGGACGAGGCCGGCCTGCCCGGCAGCGGTTCGCTGTGGCTCAAGCTGGACAGCGAGCTGCCCATATCCGGATCGATCAAGGCGCGCGGCGGCATCCACGAGGTGCTCAAGCACGCCGAGGATCTGGCCCTGCAGGCCGGCCTGATCCGCCTCGACGACAACTACGAGGCCCTGGCCAGCGCTGCCGCGCGGCAGTTCTTCGGCCGCTACAAGGTGGCGGTGGGCTCCACCGGCAACCTCGGCCTGTCGATCGGCATCATCAGCGCCAAGCTCGGCTTTCAGGCCTGCGTGCACATGTCCTCGGATGCGCGGCAATGGAAGAAGGACAAGCTGCGGGCCAATGGCGTGACGGTGGTCGAGTACGCAGCGGACTACAGCGTCGCGGTGGAGCAGGGCCGCCGCCAGGCTGCGACCGATCCGAGCTGCTATTTCGTCGACGACGAGAACTCGCCGCAGCTGTTTCTCGGCTATGCCGTCGCCGCGGAGCGCCTGGAGCGGCAGTTCGCCGAGGCCGGGGTGGTGGTCGATGGCGATCATCCGCTGTTCGTCTACCTGCCCTGTGGCGTCGGCGGTGGCCCCGGCGGCGTCGCCTTCGGCCTCAAGCTGGTGTTCGGCGATGCCGTGCACTGCATCTTCGCCGAGCCGACCCATTCGCCCTGCATGCTGCTGGGGGTGTACACCGGGCTGCACGACGCGGTCAGCGTTCAGGACTTCGGCATCGACAACCTCACCGCGGCCGACGGCCTGGCGGTGGGCCGGCCCTCCGGCTTCGTCGGCAGGGCGATGCAGCGGCTGATCGACGGCTACTACACGGTCACGGACGAGGAGCTGTACCGGCTCCTGGCCATCGCCCATCAGGAGGAGCGGGTGCGCCTGGAGCCCTCGGCGCTGGCGGGGGCGCCGGGGATGCTCAGGGTGCTGGGCGCCGACGCCTACCTCGACCGCATCGGCGTCGCCGCGACGCAGCTGGCGAACGCCACGCACCTGATCTGGGGAACCGGCGGCAGCATGGTGCCGGACGCGGAATTCGCCGCCTATGTCGACCGAGGCCGCGGCCTGCAGCGGCGCCGCTGACGCTCGCCGCCCGCGGGCGAGCCATTGCAGGGTGTTATGGCAGGCATGCGCCTCTGATATTGGCGCGGGCGCCGAGGCCGCCCTAGAGTCGGGCGCGACCGACTCCAACAAGAACAGCACGGGACTTCCCATGACTACTTTCCGCCTCAGCGCCCTCGCCCTGGCGCTCGCTCTTTCCGCCGCGGTGCAGGCCGACGCGGCGACGGCCAAGCCGGCCAGCGACAGCACCCGCACGCTCAACCAGGCCTGGCTGCAACGCCTGCCGTTCGAGGACCAGACCAGCTTCGCGGATGCCCGGCGCGGTCTGATCGAGGCCTTCGCCGGCCGCGTCGAGAACGCCAAGGGCCAGGTGGTGTGGGACCGCATGGCCTACAACTTCCTCGACGGCAACGCTGCGCCGGCCAGCGTCAACCCCAGCCTGTGGCGCATGGCGCAGTTGAACAACATCGCCGGCCTGTTCGAGGTGCGCGAACGCATCTACCAGATTCGCGGCATGGACCTTTCCAACATGACCATCATCGAGGGCGACAGCGGGCTGATCCTGATCGACCCGCTGATCAGCGCCGAGACCGCCCGCGCCGGGCTCGAGCTGTATTACCGGCACCGCCCGCGCAAGCCGGTGCGGGCGGTGATCTACAGCCATTCGCACGTCGACCATTTCGGCGGCGTGCGCGGGGTGATCGACGAGGCCGACGTCAAGGCCGGCAAGGTGCGGGTGATCGCGCCGGAGGGCTTCTACGAGCACGCGGTCAGCGAGAACGTACTGGCCGGGCCGGCGATGATGCGCCGCGCGCAGTACATGTACGGCTCGCTGCTGCCGCGCGGCGAGCGCGGCCAGGTGGATGCCGGCCTGGGCAAGAGCACCCCGGTCAATGCCACGGTGACCCTGATCGCGCCCAGCGAGCTGATCGCCCAGCCGCTGGAGACCCGCCGCATCGACGGCGTCGAGATCGAATTCCAGCTCACCCCCGGCACCGAGGCGCCGGCGGAGATGAACCTGTACTTCCCGCAGTTCAAGACCCTGTGCATGGCCGAGAACGCCACCCATACCCAGCACAACGTGCTGACCCTGCGCGGCGCGCTGGTGCGCGATCCGAAGATCTGGTCTCACTACCTGGGCGAGTCGCTGGCGCGCTATGGCGACGAGGCCGAAGTGCTGTTCGCCCAGCACCACTGGCCGACCTGGGGGGGCGAAAGGATTCGCGAGTACCTGGCCGACCAGCGCGACATGTACGCCTTTCTCGACAGCCAGACGCTGCGCCTGATCAACCAGGGGCTGACCTCCACCGAGATCGCCGAGCAGCTGCAGAGCCTGCCGCCGCGCCTGGCCAGCAAATGGTACAGCCGCGACTACTACGGCTCGCTGAGCCACAACGTGCGCGCCGTGTACCAGCGCTACATGGGCTTCTACGACGGCAACCCGGCCAACCTCGACCCGCTGCCGCCGGAAGCCGCGGGCCGGCGCTACGTGGCGGCCATGGGCGGCGCCGCGGCGGTGCTGGACACCGCCCGCCAGGCCTTCGCCGCCGGCGACTACCGCTGGAGCGCGCAACTGCTCAATCACCTGGTGTTCGCCGAGCCGGACAACCGCGCCGCCCTGGAGCTGCAGGCCGACACCCTGGAGCAGCTCGGCTACCAGAGCGAGAACGCCACCTGGCGCAACATCTACCTCAGCGGCGCCCAGGAACTGCGCCAGGGCGTCAATCCCCAGCGAGCGGGCAACGGCGCGCCGGACATGGTGCGGGCGCTGACCCCGAGCATGTTCTTCGACTACCTGGCGGTGCGCATCGATGCGCTCCAGGCAGCCGACGAGGACCTGCGGATCAACTGGCGCTTCACCGACCTGGAGCAGGAGCACGCCCTGACCCTGCGCCACGGCGTGCTCACCCACCGCAGCGGCGCACGCCATGCCCAGGCGGATATCGAGCTGAGCATGAGCAAGGCGCTGCTCGATCGCATCGCCCTCAAGCAGACCAGCTTCGCCCAGGCGACGAAAGACGGCGCCATCGTCGTCAGCGGCGAGCGGCAGAAGCTGTTCAAGCTGCTGGGCGGGCTGGAACAGCCGAAGTCGAACTTCAACCTGGTCACCCCCTGAGCTGCACGCGGCGCCCCGCGAGGGGCGTCGCGCCTGCCTTTCAGCGGCCTGCCAGGGCCGCTTCTATCGCCAGCACGCACAGACTCACCTGCACCAGGCCGACGCCCAGCACCATGGCGATCCTGGCCCGGCCGCGTTCCGCGTCGAGCATCGCCAGGCTGTGGCGATAGCGCCTGCGCTGCCCGGCCCAGAGTACCAGGGCGGTGGCCAGCGCCAGCAGCATCAGCGCCGGCTGTGCGCCGCGCAGCGCCAGGCAGGCGACCACCAGCAGCGACAGTTGGGTACGGCGCCAGGCCAGCTCGGTGCGTTCGGCCTGCAGCCCCGCATCAGCCATGCCCGTGCCACCCGAACAGCACCAGCAGCAACAGCGCCGCCAGGCCGCCGCCGATCGCCAGCGCCGGCACCAGAACGGGCAGGGGCAGGGCGCTGCGATGGCGCAGGGCACGCTCCACTGCCAGCCAGCGCAGGCAGGCGCCGAGGCTGAGCAGCAGACTCAGCGCCAGCAGGCTGAGGGTGATCGACAGCCGCAACCAGGGCGCGAAGGCCTGACCGGCGAAGGTTTCCACGGCGATGCCGCCGCCGAGCAGGGCTAGCGCGGTACGGGCCCAGGCCAGGAAGGTGCGTTCGTTGGCCAGGGTGAAACGGGGGTCGGGCTCTTCGCCGCCGAGCAGGGCTTGCGTCAGGGGTTTGCGCAAAGGAGGAGGGGTCATGGGGCACCGGAAAGATGGGAGGCAGATTGCACGGCGAGGGGCGGAGCAAGGCGCCTGTAGGCGCGAATTTATCGGCTATGTCTGCGTTAAGTGTCGGCAAAGTCCCGCAGGGTGGGCTTTAGCCCACCAGTGGTAGTCCGCGTGGGCTAAAGCGGATCGTCGCCCAGCCCAGCCTACAAGGCTACGCGTCGCGCCTGACGCGGATGAACCTCGGGCGGCCGCCACAAAAAAACCGCCGACCCACAACGGGCCGGCAGTCGGGTAAAGCATCAGCGCAGGCCCTTGCTGCGCAGGGCGCCCGGCGAGTAGTCGGAGGCGCTGGCGCGGTAGCTGAAGTCGAACGGCTGGCGCTGTTCGTTGACCAGGCCCGAGGCCAGATAGCGGCCGTTGTTGAGGTCGTAGGTCACTTCCATGGCGTTGACCGCGGCCTGCCCGGTCGGGTGGTAGAAGCTGTGCGCCTCGCCGATGCGCCAGAGCTCGCCGCGGTTGTCGTAGTGATCGGCGGCGAGGATCGCCCAGGTGTCCTCGTCGATGAAGTAATGGCGCTTGCTGTAGATATGGCGCATGCCCGGTTTCAGGGTGGCGACCACCTCCCAGACCCGATGCAGCTCGTAGCGGGTGGCCTCGGGGGCGACGTGGCCGGGCTGGATCAGCTCCTCGTAGCTGCGCTCGGGCGAGGCCAGGCGGTAGCTGTTGTAGGGCACGTAGAGGGTCTTCTTGCCGACCAGCTGCCAGTCGTAGCGGTCGGGCGCGCCGTTGAACATGTCGCGGCCGTCGGCGGTGCGCAGGCCGGCGGTGGTCGGCCCGGCGCTGTCGTAGGCCACGCTCGGCGCGCGCCGCACGCGGCGCTGGCCGGCGCTGTAGACCCAGGACAGACGCGGCTCGGCGACCTGGTCGAGGGTCTCGTGCACCAGCACCACCTCGCCGACCATGCGCGCCGGCGCGGTGAGCTTGTGGCTGTAGTAGTAGAGGATGTTGCGCGCCTTGTCGGGTGCCTGGCCCTGCACCGCCTCGCCACGGGTGAAGTACTGCTGGGTGGTCATGACGGTATAGGCGCCGTCCTTCTGCGGCGCGGCACTGTCGGTGATCAGGCTGAAGCTGGGGTTGCGGTTGCGCGTGAGGTGGTTCCACAGCACCTCCAGGCCGTTCTGCGGAATGGGAAAGGCCACCACGCCGGCGAAACCGTCCACGCCGTTGCCGCCATTGCTCAGCTTGGCGTTGACCGCGTTGCGCGCGGCCGCCTGGGCCACGGACTCGGAGACCGCCACGCTACGGTGGCTGGGGTAGACCGGCAGCCGGTAGCTGTCTGGAAAGCGCCGGAGCAGGGCGATCTGACCGGGACTGAGGTGCTCCTGGTGCTGGGTGTAGTTGCTCGCATCGATGGTCAGCAGCGGCTGCTCATCGGCGAACGGATCGGCCGGTATGCCGTTGGCCAGCAGCCTCAGGTTGGCCTTGGCCAGGCCGTCGTCCCAGGCGGGGATGCGCCCGTCGGCGCTGGCGGCGCGCTCGGCGCCGATGGGGGTCAGGGTGGTTTGCAGCTGCGCCGCTTGTTCGGCGGTTACGGCTGCCAGGGCCGAGCCGGCCTGCAGCAGGGTGCAGAGCAGGGCGCCGCCGCGCAGCAGGGTTTTGGTGTGGTTCATCAGGGACTCCGCTTAGAAATTGACGCCCAGGCTGATCGAGACGAAGTCGCGATCGCCGCGGGTGCCGTAGTCGCCGTCGATATAGTCGGTGTACGCCAGGCTGGCGTTGTAGGTGTTGTTCAGCGTGGCATCGAGGCCGAGGCTGATGGCCTTGGAGCCTTCGCTGAAGGCCGAGCCTTCGCCGGGGCCGTTGCCGTCGACGTCGTGCTGCCAGGACAGGCTGGGGCGCAGGTCGATGCCGGCGATGGCGTTGGCATAGCTCCAGGTGGCGCGCAGCCGGTAGCCCCAGGAGAAGGCGGTGAGGAAACCTTGGTCGTTGCAGTGCTCGGGCGTCTTCGAGATGGACGCGCAGGCGCCGCTGGCGAGGATGCCGTTGCCGAAGGTGCCGTTGCGCCCGTAGCGCGGGCCGAACTTGCCTTCCAGGCCGCCGACCCAGGTGCCGCCGACCTCGCCGACCAGCACCAGCTGATCCGCGCCCATCACCTGGCTGAAGGAATGGGTGGCGGTGACCTGGGCCTGGGTCACCTCCTTGCGCAGGTAGCCGTTGAACAGGCTGTCGGCCTGCGCCGGGCGGATGCCTTCGGCGACCAGCGGCGAACGCGCGGCGTCGTTGAGCAGCGACTGGATGACGTCGGTGCCGTTGAACTGGATCGGCATGTTCGGCCGGTAGCTGACCTCGCCCTGCAGCGCCGTGCCGGTACGCAGGTTGGTGGAGAAGGTCAGGCCGTACAGGCGGATGTCCTCGGGGTACTGCACCACGTACTGCGAGGTGCCCAGGCGCAGGGCGTTGTCCAGCGCGTTGCCGAATACCGGGCTGTTGTAGTACGGACTGCTGATGGTGCCCAGATAGGGCAGGCGGCTGTGGTAGTTGGCCAGGTAAGCGCCGAACTCGGTATCCAGCTCGGCGGCGAACCAGCGCAGCGACAGGCCCCACTGGCCGCCGTTGCGGGCGTCCTGGTCCTGGCCGCGGGGGATGCGGATGCCCTCGTCGGTGAGGTTGACGCCGAACGGCGTCAGCGCCGCCACCGCCGCCGGGATGCCGGTCAGCACGCTGCCGACGTCGAGGCCATCGCAGCCGTCGGCCATGAAGTCGTTGCTGGAGAAGAAGGTGCCGCAGTTGTCGAGCTGGGTCTGCTCCCAGTCCAGCTGGTAGAAGAAGTCGCCGGAGAGCGCGTCGCTGAGGTTCTGCGACAGGTAGAACATGTTCACCGGCACCAGGCCTTCCTTGACCTCGGCGCCGGGCCGGCGCAGCGCCGACAGGTTGTAGGGGTTGACCGTGTTGAGCCCGCCCTGGATGAAGGTGCTCTCGCCCCAGTTCACCACCTGCTTGCCCAGGCGGGCCGAGCCGGGCTGATCGGCGACGGCGTAGTTGTAGTAGACGAAGGCGTCGAGCAGCTCGGCGCCGGCCGATTTCGCCGAGCGTTTGCGGTTGTTGTCGACCACGTCCTTGAACGGCTGCTCGCGGTCGCGCAGCACGTAGTCATACCAGTAGCTGCCGCGCAGGAAGGCGCCGAAGTCGCCATGGCGCAGCTCCAGGTCGTGGGTGCCCTTGAAGATGCCGGAGAAGGCGTCGCCTGCGCCGAAATTGCGCCGACCGTCGTCGCCGCTGGCACTCTGCATCAGCTTCGGGTCGGGATTGGCGGTGGCGATGCTGGTGCCGATCGACAGCGAAGAATCCAGCTGGGCTTCGAGTTCGCCAAACTGGAAGTTAGCCGCGGCGGCCGAGCCGATCAGGCAGCTCAACGGCAACAGCAGATAAGGGGGCTTGATAAAGTCCGATGCTTTGCATCTCATCACTCATTATCCTCTTTGTTGTCGAGTGAATAGTTAAGTTGTGGGTGCGCTGTCGATAAGTTGGTCCGGACAATATTCGGGGCGAACGTTTAATTCGTCTGGCGATATAGGGCAGGCCGCGAATTAATTGTTCCGGTGGAAAAACTTAATGTTTCGCGCGGTAACTCTGGGTAGTGCCTACTCCCTGGATGGCGGTGTTTCGGCGATACTAGGGGCGCCTGAAAAAGCCGACAAATAGTGTCTTCGGATAGTTGCCATAACGCTTCGGCATAGCCAGAGAGAACCGCATGACCCTCAAGCAGCTCCGCTACCTGATCGCCATCGCCGAGGCCGGCAGCTTTTCCGCCGCTGCACGTCGCGCCTATATCGCCCAACCGGCCCTGAGCCGGCAGATCGGCCTGCTGGAGAGCGAGCTGGAGATGCAGTTGCTGGAGCGCCAGCACGACGGCGTGGCGTTGACCGACGCCGGGCGCCGGCTGTACGAGGTGGCCCGCTCGGTGGTGCAGAAACTCGATTCGGTGAAGGACGAACTGGCGTCGACCCGCGGCGACCCCAGGGGCCACGTGTCCATCTCGATTCCGGCCACGGTCTCGGCGCTGCTGCTGCCGGAGATCATCCGCCGGGCCACGGACAAGTTCCCCGGCATCAGCCTGACCATCTGCGACGGCCTAACCCGCGAAGGCGGCCAGTCCATCGAGCTGGGCAAGGTGGATTTCGGCGTGGTGCCCAACGCCGAGGAGCTGGAGCACGTGATCGCCGAGCCGATCTTCACCGAGGACCTGTACTGGGTAGGGCCGGGCTCGAGCGCCGAGAGCAATACGCCGATCAGCCTGGCCGAGGCCGGCGCCACGCGCCTGGTGATGGCGCCGCGGGCCCTGCACCTGCGCCGGCGTATCGAGCAGGCGGCGATGGAGGCGGGGGTAACGCTCAACGTGGTCTACGAGCAGCAATCCGCGCCGGGGATCGCCAGCCTGGTGCGCCATGGGCTGGCGGCGACCATCTGCAACTGGCCGCCACTGGAGGAATTGTTCGAGTCCACCGCGGCGCGGCTGATCGTCGAGCCGCGCATCACCCGCACCGTGTCAATCGCCTACTCGGTGCACAAGCCGCTGTCCTTCGCGGCCTCGTGCATGCGCGATCTGGTGCGCGGGCTGCTGCTCGATGCGGTGAGCGACGGCCGCTGGCGCGGCAGCCTGATCGAGCGCAGCCCGGAGGAGTCAAATCAGGCCCGCGAACAGGCGCCGGACACCGCTTCCTGAGCCCGCAGGCGCTGGCGCGAGCGTTGCGGGTTCATGCTCACCAGGCCGATCAGGCCCGCCACCACCAGCACGCCGCCGCACACCAGAAAGCCCTGGGCATAGCCCAGCGGATGCGCGGCGCCGGCGCCCTGCACCAGCATGCCGGTGATCACCGGCGCCGACAGGCCGGCCAGCGAGGCCACCGCGTTGCCGATGGCGAGGATGCCGCCGCGCTGGCTGCTGGGGGTGAACTCGCCGAGCATGGCCGGACCCACCGAGTACATCACCAGGGCCAGGCCGCCGCTCAGGGTCAGGCAGGCGACGCGGGTGGCGACCGACAGCTCGGTGAGGATCAGCGAGGCCGACAGCAGGCCGCTGGCGATCAGGCACACCGAGACGAAGGCGCCGCGCGCCACCCGCGAGGAGTAGCCGCTGCGCAGCAGGCGCTGCGACAGCCAGGCCATGAACAGGCTGAGCGGGGTGGTGACCAGCACGAACATTACGAAGATGTGCCCGGTTTTCAGCGGGTCGATGCCCAGGCCGATCTCCAGGTAGCTGGGCACCCAGGTCAGGGTCAGCGCCAGCGACCAGTTGGCGGCGAAGTGGCAGAGGTAGTTGCCCAGCACGCTGCCGTCGCTGAGCAGGCGGCGGTAGGGCAGGCGCTCGCCATCCGGCGCCAGCTGGCCGGCCCGCAGGCTGTCGAGGCTGCCTTCGCGGCCGAAACGCAGCCACAGCACGCACCACACCGCGCCGATGGCGGCCAGCACCGCGAAGTTGACCCGCCAGCCGTAGTTCAGGCTGATCCAGGGAATCATCGCGCCGGCCACCAGCAGGCCCATGGCGCTGCCGGAATGCAGCAGGGCCACCGGCAGGCTGCGGCGGTCGTTGGGGAACCACTTGTACAGCGCGTGGGTGGCCACCGGCGAGGCGGGGCCCTCGCCGATGCCGAGCAGCACGCGGCAGGCGACGATCATCCACAGCGAGCTGGCGAACAGCATGGGCAGCTGGATCAGCGACCAGAACAGGCCCATGCCCAGCAGCAGGGTGCGGGTCGGCCGGCGGTTGGCGAGAAAGCCGCCGATCACCGCGGAGATGGCGAAGAACCAGTGCAGGGCGCCGCCGATCAGGCCGAACTCGGTCGGGGTCAGGCCCAGTTCCTGGGTCATGGGCACGGCCACCAGGCCGATCACCACCTTGTCGAGGAAGTTGACCAGCATCATAAAGGCCAGCAGGAAGGCGATGGTCCAGGCGGTGCGAGGGTGGAAGGCAGGGGCGTCGCGAGTCATGGGGGTAATCTCTGATCTTGTTGTTATGGAAAAAGGCCCGTCCCGCGTGGGGGACGGGCCTGTCCTGCCGCCCTAGCCGGGCATCAGGATGCCCTTGGCAATGGTATTGCGCTGGATCTCGCTGGTGCCGGTGAGTACCCGCATCATACGCGTGGCACGGAACAGCCACTCGACCGGATGGCCCTTGATCAGCCCGGCGCCGCCGTGGACCTGCACCGCCTTGTCGGCGATGCGGAAGGCGGTTTCCGAGGCGAACAGCTTGCACATCGGCGCCTGCAGCTTGATGTCGCCGCCGGCGTCGTTCAGCGCGGCGGTGGCGTACATCATGCTGCGCGCGGCGTACAGCTCGGTGGCCATGTCGGCGAGCTGGTGGTTGATGGCCTGGAACATGGCGATCGGCTGGCCGAACTGCTTGCGCGTGCGGGCATGCTCGAGCGACAGGTTCAGCGCCAGCCCGGCCATGCCGAGCATGGTCGGGCAATGCAGCAGGCGGTTGAGGGTGATGCGGCCCATGGCCAGCTTGAAGCCTGCGCCTTCCTCGCCGATGCGGTTGTCCACCGGCACCCGCACGTTGTCCAGGTGGATGTTGCCGTGGGCGCCGCCACCGGACATCACCGCGTAGTCGCTGTCCACCCGCACGCCGTCTGCCGTCAGGTCGACGAAGAAGGCCGAGATGCCCTGGGCACCGCGGCCGGGTTCGGTCACCGCGAGCAGCACGGCGAGATCGGCATAGGGCGCGCCGGAGATGTAGCGCTTGGCGCCGTTGAGCACATAGTGCTCGCCGTCGCGGCGCGCGGTGGTGCCGATGGCGCTGGCGTCGGAGCCGGCCTCGGCCTCGGTGAGGGCGAAGCACACGGCCTTGTCCGCCGCACACACCGGGCGCAGGAAGGCGTCGACCTGGCGGGCGCTGGCCACCTTGAACAGGTGGCCGATGCGCGGTGGCCCGGACAGCTCGCCGAGCACGTGCGCGGCCAGCGGCGAGCCGCTGAGCGCCGCCGCCTCCTTCACCGCGCACAGTTCGGCGACACTGAGCCCGGCGCCGCCGAGGCTTTCCGGCAGCATGGCGTTGTAGAAACCCAGTTCGCAGGAGCGCTTCCACAGGTCGCGCAGCAGCGGCCTGGGCACCGGTTCGCCCCAGAGGATGCCCTCGCGTTGCGCCAGCGGGGCGACCTCGTCGCGGATAAAGGCCTTGAGCCCGTCGATCAGTTGGCTGGCCTTGGCGCTTGGTTCGATCATGTTGAACTCTCCCATCAGATGCGGCGGTCGGTGTTTTGCCAGTAGGTTTCGCGGATCAGGCGGCGCACCACCTTGCCGTTGGGGTTCTTCGGCAGCTCCTGGACGAAGTCCACCGCGCGCGGTTTCTTGAAGCTGGCCAGGCTGCGGCCGCAATGCTCGATGATGGCCTCGGCGCTCAGGCTCGCGCCCGGCTTGAGCACCACCACGGCGCGCACCGCCTCGCCCCATTGCTCGTCGGGCACGCCGACCACCGCCGCCTCGAACACCTGCGGCAGGCTGTAGAGCACCTGCTCCACTTCGGTGGGGTAGATGTTGAAGCCGCCGGAAATGATCATTTCCTTCTTGCGGTCGACGATGAACAGGTAACCGCGCGCGTCCACCGTGGCCAGGTCGCCGGTGAGGTAGTAGCCGTCGCGCATCACCTCGGCGGTGAGCTCCGGCGCCTGCCAGTAGCCCTGCATGATGTCCGGGCCCTTGACCACGATCTCGCCGATTTCGCCGGGCTTCACGTCCTCGAAGTTGTCGTTGACCACCCGCAGGTCGGTCTCGAAATAACAGCGGCCGCAGGAGGCCAGGCGGCTGAAGTCGCCGTCCTCGATCAGGTGGTCCTGCTCGGTCAGCACCGTGACCAGCGAGCAGGTCTCGCCGGCGCCATAACCCTGGGCGAGGATCGGCCCGAACACCGCGATGGCGCGCTTGACCAGCGCCGGCGCCATGGGCGCGGCGCCGTACATCACCAGGCACAGACTGGACAGGTCGAAGCGCTCGACTTCGGGGAAGTTGACCAGCCGATTGATCATCGCCGGCACCAGGAACAGCCGGGTCACCCGTTCGCGCTCGATGGTCTCCAGCAGCAGGCGGTCGTCGTAGCGCTCCAGCAGCAGGTTGCAGGCGCCGACCGCCAGCAGCGGCATGATCTGCATGCCGCTGGCGTGGGTGATCGGCCCGACATGGGCCATCACGTCGCCCGGTGCGGCGCGGCGGGTGGGGCTGGCGATGCTCTTGCGGATCAGCGCCTTGCGGTTGCCGAAGGTCAGCATGGCGGCCTTGAGCACCCCGGAGCTGCCGGAGGTGTAATGCAGCACGGCCAGGGCGTCGTCGGCCGGGTCACTGTGCACCGGCGCCTCGCTGCCGCGTTCCAGCAGCCTGGAATAGGCGAGATCGCCGGCCTCGTCGTCGAGCGAGACGATCCAGCGCAGCCTTGGGAGCTCTCCACGGCGGGCGTGCAAGGCGGCGGCGAAGCGCCCCTCGACTATGGCCGCCTGGCTGTGCGAGTCGTTGAGGATCTGCACGATCTCATCCAGGGACAGGCGGGCGTTGACCGGCACCTTGACCATGGCGGTCTTGTACAGGGCGATTTCCGCCTCGACCAGTTCGACCCGGTTCAGCGCCAATATGGCCAGATGCGCACCGGACTGCAGACCGAGCTCGAGCAAGCCCGAGGCCAACCTGTTGGTGCGAAGTTCCAGTTGCGCGAAGTTGATGCGCTGTTTGTTATCGACGAGTGCCTCATGGTCTGGCCAATAAAGTGCACTGCGGCTGATGATTTTTCCGAGGTTCAATTTGTTGTTCTCATCGGCTGGACAATGTTCGCCGATGCTAGCCAGGCAAGTTCGTCGATAACTAATACAAGAGTTCGATGCAGCCCATATCGTTATTGGATGGCGACAGATATAACGGCAACCGGCGCTAACTTACCCTGCAGCAAGATTGTCCGGGGACGTGCTGAGAATGCCCTTTACCGTAACCCCCGCGAAGGCGAGAGCCCAGCTACCAGGCTGGTCGTGGATCAGGTCAGCGCAAACGCTGTGCGGCGATAGAGCTGCGCTCCCGCCTGCGCGGGAATGACGACTACTTCAGCGGAGGGGCCGGCCGGCATAGCACGCTTGTAGGTTGCGCCGCGCGCACCAACGGCTGGTGCGCACGGTTTCGGCCGGGCTGGATGGGGTGTGAACGGCGTTACAGCACTTCGAACAGACCGGCCGCGCCCATGCCGCCGCCCACGCACATTGTCACCACGACGAACTTCACGCCGCGGCGCTTGCCCTCCAGCAGTGCGTGGCCGACCATGCGCGCGCCGCTCATGCCGTAAGGGTGGCCGATGGCGATGGCGCCGCCGTTGACGTTGAGCTTGCTCGGGTCGATGCCGAGCCGTTCGGCGCAGTACAGCACCTGGCAGGCGAAGGCTTCGTTGAGTTCCCACAGGCCGATGTCGTCGACCCTCAGGCCATGCTGCCTGAGCAGCTTGGGCACGGCGAACACCGGGCCGATGCCCATTTCCTCCGGCGCCAGGCCGGCCACGGCGATGCCGCGATAGAGGCCGAGCGGGGCGACGTCGTGGCGGGCGGCCAGGCTGCCGCTCACCAGCACGCAGGCGCTGGCGCCATCGGACAGCTGGCTGGCGTTGCCGGCGGTGACGCAGCCGCCGTCGACCACCGGCTGGAGCCGACTCAGGTCCTCCAGCTGGGTCTGCGGGCGATTGCCTTCGTCCAGGCTGAGGGTCACTTCCTCGTAGCTGACTTCGCCGCTCGCCTTGTCCACCAGCTTCTTGCGCGCCGTCACCGGCACTATCTCCTCGGCGAACAGGCCGGCCGCCTGGGCCGCGGCGGTGCGCCGCTGCGATTCGAGGGCATAGGCATCCTGCGCCTCGCGGCTGATGCCGTAGCGCTTGGCTACTCGTTCGGCGGTGTGCAGCATGGGCATGTAGGCGTGCTCGGCGTGGCGGGTGACATTGGCGTCGGCATCCGCGGCGGCCCATTGCATATGCGGGTTCTGCACCAGGCTGATCTGCTCCTGGCCGGCGCCCAGGGCGATCTGCATGCCGTCGACCATGATCTGCTTGGCGGCGATGGATACGGCCATCAGGCCGGAGGCGCACTGGCGGTCGATGGTCTGCCCGCTGACCGTCAGCGGCAGCCCGGCGGCCAGCAGGGACAGGCGCGCCAGGTTGGTGGAGGCGCTGCCGCCCTGCATCGCCGTGCCCATCACCACATCGTCGATAGCCGCCGGGTCGATCCCCGCGCGCTGCACGGCCGCCTGGATGGCGATGGCGCTCATGCTGGGCGCTTTGAGGTCGTTGAATGCGCCGCGAAAGGCCTTGGCTATCGGCGTGCGCGCGGTGGAAAGGATTACGGCATCTTGCATGGTCAACTCCTGGCTGATCGCTGGCGTCGCGGACGGAAATGGAGGCGAGACCGCCAAGCAGGCCGGCCCTGAAGGCCGGACAGCGGGGCCGGCGCGCTACACCGCCTGGCCGATGTCGCTGAGCCCGGCTCATCGCACCCTAGTGACCCGGCGACTATTTGAGAAATGACATGTCGTGATGCCAGGTATTCGCTCGCTGAATTGATGCGCCGGCTTGATCCGCCCAGCTCAACGGCCGGCAGGCTTCTCGCAGCGCTCGCGGACGCGCTGTCAGGCGGCCCCGAAGCACTGCTGGATAATTTGCAAGATGGCTGCCTGATTACGACTTATCGCTTCTATTTAACTGATTTTTAGCGGCCATTTTCCTAGTCAGGGTGATCGGCGCTACTGACGCCGCGACCAGCACAATTTGAATGCCGGCGGCAGGCCGGAGCTATAGACTCCTGCCAAACAACAACAGCGCCTGCGTGAACGCCTGCATGAAAATTCAACCTCTACCGCCCCTGAATAGCCTGGTGGCATTCGAGTCCGCCGCCCGGCATCTGAGCTTTACCCTGGCCGCCAAAGAGCTGAACGTCACCCAGGGGGCGATCAGTCGACAGGTGCGCCTGCTTGAGGATTACCTCGGCAAGACCCTGTTCGAGCGCACCACCCGCGAGATCAACCTCAGCCCCACCGGCAGCCAGTACTACGAAACGGTGCGCGAGGCCTTGCTGCAGCTGGCCCACGCCACGGGCGAAATCCGTCACTGGCGCGGCGCCCAGCAGGTGACGGTGGTCACCAGCACGGCGATGGCGTCGCTCTGGCTGTTGCCCAGGGTCGCTGAGTTCCAGCGCGACAACGAGGAGGTCGATCTGCGCATCATCGCCTACGACCATGTCAGGGACTTTTCCCGGCTCGATTGCGACCTGGCGCTCTATTACTGCCGCACGCCGCCGAAGAACATGCAGGTGACGTCGCTGTTCGCCGAGGAGGTGTTCCCGGTGTGCAGCCCGGGCTATCTCGCCAAGCATCCGGAGCTCACCGGGCTGGCGCAGTTGGCCGCCGGCACCTGGCTGTGGCTGGAAGACCCGCAGCGCGACTGGATCAGCTGGCCGGAATGGTTTCAGCGACTGGGCCACAAGGCACGGAACCCCAGGCACAGGATCAACATCAACAGCTACTCGATGCTGATCCAGTCGGCGCTGAGCGGGCAGGGCATTGCGCTGGCCTGGTCGAACCTGGTCGACAATCACCTGCAGACCGGCGCGCTGGTGCGGCCCATCGGGGACGTGCTGCGCACCGAGGCGCAATTCTGCCTGCTCGAGCCGCTTGGTCGCGGCAGCAGCCGGCAGAGCGTCAAGCGTTTTCGCAGCTGGCTGATGGAGCAGGTAGCCGGCCAGGCGAACGGCGAAGCAAGCCCCCCCTGAAGCGGCGCGGCCGCTTAGGTCGCGCGATAGCCTACGCCCGCTCGTCGGGCCATGCTTTGTCATAAACCGCTTATCTTCACGCATGGGGAGCTACCGTCCCGTGCTGCCTGCGGCCGCTCTGCATTGACGCATTAATGAGTAATAGTCATAAAAGCGGCGGTAAAAAATCGTTTGTCGAACAATCCCCCGCTTTCCGAAACTGGCCGCCAACGGACAAGGCCAGCGCGCCTGCCGATCACCACCACCGTGCCTTGCAGGGGATAACAACAATGACTCAAGCCACTTCTCAGCAGATCCCAGTGCATCAGCTGGAAACCGTTCTCGCGCCGATCCACGAGGCCACCGGCCTGTCCAACGCGTTCTACACCGATCAGAAGCTGTTCGAGCTCGAGCGCGACCAGATCATGGGCAAGACCTGGGCCTGCGTCGGTTTTGCCAGCGACCTGAGCCAGAACGGCTCGGTCAAGCCGGTCGACTTCATGGGCCTGCCGCTGCTGCTGATGCGCAACCGCGACGGCCTGGTGCAGGTGTTCCACAACGTCTGCAGCCACCGCGGCATGAAGCTGGTGGAGGAAGAGGGCACTGTGCAGGGCGTGATCCGCTGCCCCTACCACTCCTGGACCTACGACCTCAACGGCGGCCTCAAGGGCACCCCGCACGTCGGCGGCATCGACAAACACAAGGACGAGCGCTTCGCCTGCGAAAAGCACGGCCTCAAGGCCATCCGCAGCGCCATCTGGATGGACATGGTGTTCGTCAACCTGTCCGGAGACGCGCAGCCGCTGGAAGAGATGCTGGCGCCGCTGACCGCGCGCTGGAGCCAGTTCCTCGGCGACGACGGCATGGGCCTGATGCGCCGCCGCGCCAACATGGACGCCACCACCCTGGACATCGCCTGCAACTGGAAACTGGCAGTGGAGAACTACTGCGAGGCGTACCACCTGCCGTGGGTGCACCCGAGTCTGAACAGCTACTCGCGCCTGGAGGATCACTACAACATCCTGTTCGACGAGCAGTTCGCCGGCCAGGGCAGCTACGCCTACAACCTCTCCGACGTCGCCGGCACCCACCTGCCGCAGTTCCCCAGCTGGCCGCAGGATCGCCTGCGCAACGCCGAGTACGTGGCCTTCTTCCCCAACGTGCTGCTCGGTATCCAGGCCGACCACGCCTTCGCCATGCAGCTGGAACCGGTCGCACCGGGGCGCACCATCGAGCACCTGCGCCTGTTCTACGTCGGCGACGAGGCGCTGGGCGACGAATACGCCGCCTGCCGCAACGCCATCCTGGAGTCGTGGAAGGTGGTGTTCGCCGAGGACATCGCCTCGGTCGAAGGCATGCAGAAGGGCCGTCACTCGCCCGGCTACGGCGGCGGCGCGTTCTCCCCGGAGATGGACATCCCGACTCACTACTTCCACCAGTGGGCCGCGCGCAAGCTGCTGGCCATCGCCCAGAACGCCTGAGGAGCTCGCCATGTTTCCGATTGCCGAACACTGGATGAACTACATCGACGGTGAATGGGTGGACAGTGCCCAGCACCTGCAGGTGAGCAATCCCGGTACCGCCGAGCCGGTGGCGACCATCGCCCAGGCCTCGCGTGAGGACGCCGAGCACGCCCTGCTGGCGGCGCGGCGTTGCGTCGACAGCGGTGAGCTGACCCGCGCCCGCCCGGCGCAGCGGGTGACCTGGCTGCTGCGCGCCGCCGCCGAGATTCGCGCGGTGGCCGAGGAGGGGGCCTGGGTGCTGTGCCAGGAAAACGGCAAGAGCCTCAACGATGCCCGCGACGAGTTCATCGAAGCCGCTCGCTACTTCGAGTACTACGCCGGCATGGCCGACAAGATCGAGGGCACCTCGATCCCGCTGGGCAACGGCTACATGGACTTCACCCTCTACGACCCCATGGGCGTGTCGGCGCAGATCGTGCCGTGGAACTTCCCGGTGTCCATCTGCGCCCGCTCCCTGGCACCCGCTTTGGCTGCCGGCAACGCAGTGGTGATCAAGTCGCCGGAGCTGTCGCCGCTGGGCCTGTGCGTGCTGCTGCGTGCCATCGCCCGCGCCGGCCTGCCCAGGGGCGCGGTCAACCTGATCTGCGGCCGCGGCCGCGAGGTCGGGGCGCATCTGGTGAGCAGCGCCAAGGTCGACCAGATCGTCTTCACCGGCTCGGTGCCCACTGGCCAGACCATCCTGCGCGATGCCGCCGAGAATGCGATTCCCTGCGTCATGGAGCTGGGCGGCAAGTCGGCGGCCATCGCCTTCGCCGACGTCGACCGCCAGCAGCTGCTGGCCAGCGTCAAGGGCGGCATCTTCTTCAATGCCGGCCAGGTCTGCTCGGCCATGTCGCGCCTGCTGGTGCAGCGCGAGATCTACGAAGAGATCGTCGCCGCCGTGGTCGAGCTGGCCGAAGGGCTGTCCGTCGGCCTCGGCCAGGACAACCCGGACCTCACCCCGGTGGTCAGCGCCGCACAACTGGCCAGCATCGAAAGCCTGTGCCGGCGCGCCGTCGACGCGGGCGCAGTGGCGGCCACCGGTGGCGAGGCTTTCAGCGACAGGGCCGGGCACTTTATGCGCCCGACCGTGTTCCGCGATGTGCGCCCCGAGATGTGTATCGCCCGGGAAGAGGTGTTCGGCCCGGTCCTGGCGATCATCCCCTTCGACAGCGAGGAGCAGGCCATCGAGATCGCCAACGGCACCGACTTCGGTCTGGTCGCCGGCGTTTTCACCCAGGACATCAGCCGCGCCATGCGCTGCGTGCGGCGCCTGCGGGCCGGCCAGGTATTCGTCAACGAGTGGTATGCCGGCGGCATCGAAACGCCGTTCGGCGGTGTGGGGCTGTCCGGTTTCGGCCGCGAGAAGGGCCAGGAAGCGCTGTATAGCTACGTACGTACCAAGAACGTCGCCATTCGCGTGGCGGGGGAGTGAACGACATGTTCAAGACCTGGCTCTGTGTGGTCTGCGGCCTGATCTATGACGAGGCCCTGGGCTGGCCGGACGACGGCATTGTCGCCGGCACCCGTTGGGAAGATGTGCCGGCGGACTGGAAGTGCCCGGAGTGCAAGGTCGGCAAGGAAGATTTCGAGATGCTCGACATCAGCCCGGTAGTCGCCGCGGCAGCGAACCCCTCGACGCCCTTGCCGGTGCCCCCGGCGGCGCCCGCACAACCTGCGGCTGGCGTGCGTCAGCCCATCGTCATCATCGGCAGCGGTTATGCCGGCTATGGCCTGGCCCAGGCGCTGCGCCGCGCCGATGCCGAGGTGGAAATCCGCGTGCTGACCCAGGAGTCCGGGCACCTGTACTCCAAGCCAGCACTGTCCATCGGCCTGGCTCAGGGCAAGAGCGCCGAGGCGCTGGCCAGCGAGTCGGCCCTGGCCATCGAGAAGCGCCTGAAGATTCGCGTCTACCCGCATTGCAGGGTCGAGCGCATCGACACCACGGCGCGGCGCCTGCACACCACTATCGGCGAGATGGAGTACGGCCAGCTGGTGCTGGCCAGCGGCGCGGCGCCGATTCGCTTGCCCATCGAAGGGGCCAGCGACGCGCTGCTCAGCGTCAACAACCTGCACGACTATCGCAGCTTCCGCGAGCGCCTGGTCGGCGTGCGCCGCGTCGCCATCCTCGGCGACGGCCTGATCGGCTGCGAGTTCGCCAATGACCTGGCGGCCAGCGGCTTCGAGGTCAGCGTTATCGGCCTCGGTAAATGGCCGATGGAGCGCCTGTTGCCGGCCGAGGCCGGCCGGCAGCTGCAGACCGCGCTGGCGGAGCTGGGCGTGCAGTGGCACCTGCAGAACACTCTGCAGCGCATCGACGCACTGGAGCAGGGCTACCGCCTGACCCTCGCCGATGGCGAAGGCCTGGACGCCGATCTGGTGCTCTCCGCCGTCGGCCTGCGGCCCAACCTGGGCCTGGCCGAAAGCGCCGGGCTCGCCGTGGGCCGCGGCATCCGGGTCGATGCCCGCCTGCAGTGCTCGCAAGCGGGGATCTACGCCCTGGGCGACTGCATCGAGATCGACGGCCAGCTGCTGCCCTACCTGGCGCCGATCAACCAGGGCATCGCCGCCCTGAGCAAGACCCTGCTCGGCCAGCCAACCACGGTCAGCTACCCGCTGATGCCAGTGACGGTGAAGACCCCGGCCGCACCGCTGTGTCTGCTGCCGCCGGCCGTCGGCGTGGCCGGCGAATGGCGTTGCACGGCGACCGCCGATGGCCTCAGCGCCGGCTACTACGACGCCGCCGGCACCCTGCGCGGCTTCGTCCTGCTCGGCCGGCAAGCCCAAGCGCAGCGCAACAGCTGGCTGCAATCCTGTCAGAACGCACAACGGGCCGTGGCCTGAGGGCGCAAGCATGAACAAGAGCATCAATCTGCCCCACGACGACGCCAGCTGCGGTTGGTACGCCGCGCTGCCCGCCGCCGAGCCCGCCACGCGCCTGCAGGGCGAGCAGCGTGCCGACTACGCGGTGATCGGCGCCGGTTTCGCCGGCCTGGCCGCCGCCCGGCGCCTGGCCGAGCACCATCCCGAGGCGCGCATCCTGCTGGTCGATGCCCAGCGCGTCGGCTACGGCGCCTCGGGGCGCAACTCCGGTTTCGTCATCGACCTGCCGCACAAGTTCGCCCTGGAACACCCCGATCCGGCGCACAAGCAGCGCCTGCTCGGCCTCAACCGCGCCGCCATCGCCCAGTTGCAGGGCCTGATCCAGCGTCACGGCATCGACTGCCAGTGGTCCCACGCCGGCAAGTACCAGGGCGCGGTGGGGCCGCGCGGCATGGCCTATCTGCAGCATTTCGAGTGCCTGATGCAGGATCTCGGCGAGCCCTTCGCGTGGGTCGAGCGCGGCGAACTGGCCAAGGTCGTGGGCAGTCAGCACTACAGCGGGGCGATCTACACCCCGGGGTGCTATCTGATGCAGCCGGCGGCGCTGGTCGGCGGCCTGGGTCGCTCGCTGCCCGGCAATGTCGAGCTGCTCGAGGAATCACCGATCCAGCGCCTGCAGCGCGATGGCCAGGGCGGCTGGATTCTCCACGGCAGCACCGGCAGCATCCGCACCCCGCGGCTGCTGCTGGGCACCAGCATCTTCACCCAGGAGTTCGGCTACCTGCGCAACCGTCTGCTGCCGGTGATGACCTTCGCCAGCTGGACCCCGCCGCTGAGTGACGCCGAACTGGCCGTTTATGGCGGCCAGCTCGACTGGGGGCTGACCCCGGCCGATCACGCCGGCACCACGGTGCGCATGACCCAGGACCGCCGCCTGATCATCCGCAACACCTACAAGCACGTGCCCAAGTACGGCAAGAGCACCAGCGACGCCATGCGCGAGTCGGTGCGCAATGACCATCGCAAGGCCTTCCTGGCGCGCTTCCCGCAGTTGGCCGAGGTGCCGTTCAGCCACACCTGGGGCGGCGTCTACGCCATTTCGCGCAACTTCACCAACTTCTTCGGCGAGCTGGAGCCGGGCGTATTCGCCTCGGCCTGCGACAACGGCGTCGGCGCGGCCTGGGGCACCATCTCCGGCACCCTGCTGGCCGACCTGGCGGTGGGCGCCGATTCGGCGCAGCTGCGCGACATCCAGGCGGTCACCGGCATGCCGTCGCTGAACCCGCCGGAACCCCTCCTCGGCCTCGGCGTGCGCTCGCGCATTCGCCTGGCGGCCTGGAACAGTCGGAGCGAGCTATGAGCCAGGTCGTTTCCGACAAAGGCCCGGTGCTGCTGGTCGATCACCATGACCTGGACTTCATCCCGCGCGGCGGCCCGCCCGGCGCCGCCTTCGTGGCGCGGGCGATCGGCAACGAGATCTCGCCGCACATTGGCATAGGTTTCGCCCGCTGGGAGGGTGCCGAGGTAGCCTGGACCCTGCTGTACGACGAGGTGATCTTCGTCATCCAGGGCTGCTTCGAACTCAAGGCCAACGGCCAACTGTACCGGGTCGGGCCGGGCCAGCTGCTGTGGATTCCCGAGGGCACCGAGCTGGTCTACGGCGGGCATGCGCTGTTCGGTTACGTGGTCCATCCGGGCGACTGGAAGCAGCGCCACGGTCTGGCCTAGCCAGGGGAGCGTTGCAGATGGTCCCGCTTTGCTGCGCGCCCGGCTCAGGCGCAGTTGTTATCCGTGAAAAAGGGGTGAGCAATTGCTCGGACTGACCCAGGCGTTCGCTGCACTGTATCTGGCCAGTCTGCTGATGCAGCTCGGCTCGACCCTGCTGATGACCTATCTGGCGCTGCGCTTGACCGCCGGCGGTGTCGCCGATTTCTGGGGCGGCGCGCTGATGGCGGCCAATGCCCTGGGCATGGTGGTCGGCGGCAAGGTCGGCCAGGTGCTGATCGGTCGCGTCGGCCATATCCGCACCTACGTGGCCTGCTCCGGCATCATCTGCGCGGCGGTGCTGACCCACGCCTTCAGTGAAGCATTGCCCCTCTGGCTGTTGCTGCGCCTGCTGGTCGGCGTGGCGATGATGTGTCAGCTGATGGTGGTGGAGAGCTGGCTCAACGACTGCGCACAGAGCGATCAGCGCGGTAAGGTGCTGGGCATCTACATGGTCTCGGCCTACGTCGGCATGATGCTCGGCCAGCTGGCGCTGAGTATCGACGGCGACCTGGGCCTGCACGCGCTGCTCGGCGTGGTCATCGCCTTCGCCCTGAGCCAGGTGCCGATGGCGCTGACCCGTAGCACGCACCCGGCCATACCGAGTGCGGAACCGGTCGATCTGCGGCTGTTCCTGCAGCGGGTGCCGCAGTCGCTGATCACCGTGCTGGTATCGGGCATGATCAATGGCGGCTTCTATGGATTGTCGTCGATCTACGCCAGCCGGCAGGGCCTGGGCACGGTCGAAGTGGGGCAGTTCATGGCCCTGGCGATCGCTGCCGGCCTGCTCGCGCAACTGCCGCTCGGCTGGCTGTCGGACCGACTGCCGCGGGCCAGCCTGATTCGCGCGGTGGCGGCGTTGCTGATGCTTACCTGCCTGCCGCTGGCGTTCTATCAGGGGTTGTCGTTCGGTGTGCTGCTGTTGTTCAGCGCCTGCATCGGCTTTCTGCAGTTCTGCCTGTATCCACTGGGCGTCGCCTTGGCCAACGACAACATGGAGCCGCGCCTGCGGGTTTCGCTGGCGGGGCTGTTGCTGGCCACCTTCGGCGTCGGCGCCTGTATCGGCCCGCTGCTGGCCGGTGCGCTGATGGGGCATTTCGGCGCCTCCAGCCTCTATCTGTTCTTCGCCGTCAGCGCCGCCGTGCTGGCGCTGGCGGTGGGGCAGGGGCGCATGACCGGCGAGCACCTGCAGGACGATGCGCCGTTGCATCATCAGGCCACCCCCAACGGCATCGCCTGTGCGACTCTGGCGGCGGTGATCGAGCCGCCCGGTGCAGGGCCGCTGACGCCTGCGCCCGATCTGACAGGCGACCCCGGCCACTCCGGTCCATGAGCCATCGAGTCTCATAGCGAAGCGGCGCGGACGCGGCCATGCCGGCAACGGAGCCGCTGGCGTCGGACTCTCCCGGCGTTAAGGGCAGGCGCCGCGCACGCCCGGATTAATGACCAAAACTCATAAGTCGCGGAGTTTAAATGGTTTGTCGAGGACATACCCCTGACTGACCATTGAGCATCTGCAGAACGTCCAGAACCAGGAACCTCGGTGCCTGGGTTGGGTTCGGTAGAACAACTTATTACAAGAACAAAATCGAGGTGCGTGCATGAAGCCTATAGCTGCGCAAGGCCTGGTCAGTCGAGAGTTCAATATTCGAGTGCTGGGCCTGAACTTCCATCGGGTTATCTTTCCAGTCTCGTTCTCAATAGTCCTGCTGCTGGTTCTGCTGGCGCTGAGTAACCCGGTGCTCTTCGGCCAGACACTGGAGAGCGTCAAGGGCTGGATTCTCAAGAACTGCGACTGGTTCATCATCATCATGGGCAACCTGGCCGTGCTGTTTTGCGCGGGCCTGGCGCTCTCGCCCCTGGGCAAGGTGCGCCTGGGCGGGCGCGAGGCCAAGCCGGAGTTCAGCACGCTGTCCTGGTTTTCCATGATGTTCGCCGCCGGCATGGGTGTCGGCCTGCTGTACTGGGGCGTGGCCGAACCCGTGGCGCAGTACACCGCCTGGTGGAAGACGCCGCTGGATGTCACGGCCAACACGCCGGAGGCGCAGCACGCGGCGATGGGCGCCACCCTGTTTCACTGGGGGTTCCACCCTTGGGCCATCTATCTGACCAGCGCCCTGGTGGTCGGCTACTTCTCCTACAACAAGGGCCTGCCGCTGTCGCTGAGCTCCGGCCTGCAGCCCCTGATCGGCAAGGCGCACAAGGGGCTGCCGGGGCAGTTGGTCGATGTGTTCACCGTGGTGCTGACCGTCTTCGGCCTGGCCACTTCGCTGGGCCTCGGCGCCATGCAGGCCACCGCCGGCATTTCCCATGTGCTGGGCGTGCCCAACAACTTCACCTTCCAGCTGCTGTTTATCGCTACCGTGACCGGCATCGCCGCGATTTCCCTGTGGCGCGGGCTGGATGCCGGGGTCAAGCTGCTGAGCAATATCAACATGCTGCTGGCCCTGGGGCTGTTCCTGCTGGTGGTGGTCGGTATCGGCGTGCTGGAGTTCTTCTTCGGCGCCCTGACGGCCGCGCTGGATTACGGCCGCTTCTTCCTGCCGCTGAGCAACTGGGTCGAACGCCCGGATCAGGATTGGTTCCAGGGCTGGACGGTGTTCTACTGGGCCTGGTGGTGCACCTGGGGCCCGCTGGTTGGCATCTTCGTTGCGCGCGTGTCCAAAGGCCGCACCCTGCGGCAGATGGTGGGCATGGTGATGCTGGCACCGACCCTGGTCGCCGTGCTCTGGTTCGCCGCCTTCGGCGGCGGCGCCATCGCCCAGGTCGTCGACGGCAGCGGGGCGCTGGCGGCGGGCCTGACCGACGTCAACATGGCCATCTTCCAGTTCCTCGAAGTGCTGCCGCTGGGCGGTCTCGCCTCGCTGCTGGTCGTGGCCTTGCTGGTTATCTTCATGGTCACCTCGGTCGACTCCGGCGCCCTGGTGGTCGATAACCTCGCCGCCGGCGGAGATCCCGATACCCTGCCGTTGCAGCGGGTGCTCTGGCTGGTGATGATTGCCCTGGTCACCGTCACCCTGTTCGTGGTCGGCGGCGACACCGCGCTCAAGGGCATCCAGGCCGGCGCAGTGGCGATGGGCTTGCCGTTCATGGCCTTGATGCTGCTGATGATGGTCGGCCTGGTCAAAGGCCTGATCCAGGACTGCCGCAGCTGAACCACGGGCTACCCACGCCGCCCGACGCGCTGCTCGCTGGCAGTCGTTGGGCGGCGTTGTTGCAGTTGGCGAAAAGCGGGGCAGCCCTCTAACGCCGCCGATCGCCGCTCGGCCATCCACCCTTCAAATCCCTGCGCGAAGTCGCCATTGTCGGCGGCTTGGTGACCTCCTCGCATCTTCAGCGGCGCTTGCGCGAGATGTTCGACATCGTCCCGGGGCAATTTCGCAAACGTACGAATTCCCAGGAGAGCGGCGGGGGGGCAGCGGGCCGGCGCAAAAGCAGCGAACGAGCCGCGAGCAAATAGCCTGGCGCCGCTGTCTGAGAGGTATCCGGTGCCTCCGCCGTCGCGGAGGAGGTTGATTGGCGAGGTTGCATGATGCTCTGTCGGTTCATTTCGCGCGGTGTTCTGCCGTTCTGCTGGGCGGCGCTGTTGGCCAGCCAGGCCAGCGCCGAACACCGTCACGATGGTCATGACAAATGGGAAAACCGCTACCGGGACGGGCCGTGCCGCGTCAAAGAGGAGTTCGACCGGGGCGATTACCTGCTGGAAATCAAATGTCCGGACGGCCACGGGCGAAGCTGGCCGCGCGGTGAATGGAAGGAGGAGTTCCGCGACGGTGCCTGCCGGGTGAAGATCGACGCCAAGCGCGACGAGTACAAGAAAGAGGTGAAATGCAAAGAGTGGGATGACGACTGAGGGACGACCTTGCGCCGGCTGTCATGGCCCGGTCACCTGACGGTCATACCGCTGCCACCGCCATCCGCTGCAATCGCTGCAACCCGTCGAGAGGATGCAGCGATGCAGATATGCGTAATTGGGGCTGGCTACGTTGGGCTGGTGACGGCGACCTGCTTTGCCGAGATGGGCAACCGGGTGATCTGCGTCGAGCGCGACCCCCTGCGGGTGGCGCGGCTCGCCCGCGGCGAGGTGCCGATCTACGAACCCGGCCTCGAGGCGATGCTCAAGGCGCAACTGGCCAGCGGCCAACTCAGTTTCACCGCACAGCTCAAGGCCGGCATTCGCCGCGCCGAGGTGGTCTTCATCGCCGTGGGCACGCCCAGCGGCGAGGACGGTTCGGCCGATCTGTCCCATGTGCTGGCGGTGGCGGATGAGCTGGGCGAACAGCTCGAGCACGGCTGCCTGGTGGTGGACAAGTCCACCGTGCCGGTGGGCACTGCCGAGCGCGTCGCCCAGCGCATCAACGCCGCCCTGGCGCGGCGTGGCCTGCGTGCCCGGGTCATGCTGGCGAGCAACCCGGAGTTTCTCAAGGAGGGTTCGGCGGTCGAGGACTTCATGCGCCCCGACCGGGTCATAGTCGGCTGCGACGACGAGCGCGGCCGGGAGCTGCTGCGCCGGCTCTACGCGCCGTTCCTGCGCAACCACGACCGCCTGTTGTGCATGGGCGTGCGCGCCGCGGAGTTCAGCAAGTACGCGGCCAATGCCTTCCTCGCCACCAAGATTTCCTTCATCAACGAGATGGCCGGCATCTGCGCGCGCCTGGGGGTGGACATCGAGGAGGTGCGCCGCGGCATCGGCAGCGACAAGCGCATCGGCACCCACTTCATCTACGCCGGTTGCGGCTACGGCGGCTCCTGCTTTCCCAAGGACGTGCGCGCGCTGATCCGCACCGCCGAGCTGGAGGGTTTCGAGCCGGGCATCCTGCGTGCGGTGGAGGCGCGCAATGCGCTGCAGAAGACCCTGCTGTTCCAGGCCCTGCGCGAGCACTTCAACGGCCATCTGCAGGGCAGGGTGGTGGCGCTCTGGGGGCTGGCGTTCAAACCCGGCACCGACGATCTGCGCGAGGCGCCCAGCCTGGTGCTGCTCGACGCGCTGCTGACGGCGGGCGCGCGGGTACAGGCCTGCGATCCGGTGGCGACCCCGGCGCTGGCGTCGCGCTACGCCGAGTACCTGGCCAAGGGCCAGTTGCTGCTCAGCGATTCGCCCTATGTGGTCAGCGAGGGCGCCGACGCGCTGGTGCTGGTGACCGAGTGGAAGCAGTTCCGCCAGCCGGACTTTCTGCGCATCCGCGCCGCGATGCGCATGCCGGTGCTGTTCGACGGGCGCAATATCTACGATGCGGCGCAGCTCGCCGAGCTGGGTTTCCTCTATCGCGGCATCGGCCGGCCGGCGCTGGGCAGTTGTAAGGCCAGCGCAGCTTGATAGACTGGCGGCGCATTCCACACGCCATCTGGGAGTCCCATGATCAAGAAATGCCTGTTCCCCGCCGCCGGTTACGGCACCCGCTTCTTGCCCGCGACCAAGGCCATGCCCAAGGAAATGTTGCCGGTGGTGAACAAGCCGCTGATCCAGTACGGCGTCGAAGAGGCGCTGTCCGCTGGTCTCATCGAGATCGCCATGGTCACCGGCCGCGGCAAGCGCGCGCTGGAGGACCATTTCGACGTCAGCTACGAGCTGGAGCACCAGATCCGCGACACCGACAAGGAAAAGTACCTGGTCGGCATCCGCCGCCTGATCGACGAGTGCAGCTTCGCCTACACCCGCCAGGTGGAGATGAAGGGCCTGGGACACGCCATCCTCTGCGGCCAGCCGCTGATCGGTGACGAACCCTTCGCCGTGGTGCTGGCCGACGACCTGTGCCTGAACCTGGAAGGCGACAGCGTGCTGACCCAGATGGTCAAGCTGTACAAGCAGTTCCGCTGCTCCATCGTCGCCATCCAGGAAGTGCCGCGGGACGAGACCCACAAGTACGGGGTGATCGCCGGCGAGATGATCCGCGACGACATCTACCGGGTCAGCAACATGGTGGAGAAGCCCAAGCCCGAGGACGCGCCGTCGAACCTGGCGATCATCGGCCGCTACATCCTCACCCCGGACATCTTCGATCTGATCCGCGACACCCCGCCGGGCAAGGGCGGCGAGATCCAGATCACCGATGCGCTGATGCGCCAGGCCCAGCAGGGCTGCGTGATGGCGTACAAGTTCAAGGGCCAGCGCTTCGACTGCGGCAGCGCCGAAGGCTATATCGAGGCGACCAACTTCTGCTTCGAGAACCTGTACAAGACCGGCAAGGCCTACTGAGCTTCGGCAACCGGGGCCCCTGTAGGATGCGCCGTGCGCACCAGGCCTGCGCAACACAGGACGCCACCTTCGGGTGGCGTCTTGCGTTTCAGGGGATGGGCATCCGCTCCGACCCCGGCCCCAGCGGCTGGCCGTAGCTGAACTCGACGTAGTTGCCGGCCGGGTCGCGCAGGCCGCAGTAGTAGCCGACCGGGTAGGGCTCGTCGCGTGGCGGCCAGATCAGGCAGCCGCCTTCCTCGGCCATGGCCGCGACGCGGTCGACCTCCTCGCGGCTGGCCAGGGCGAAGCCGAAATGGCTGTAGTCGTCGCTGGCCAGCCGGCGATCCTGGCCGCCGGGCATGATGACGAAGATGAACTGATGCTCCTTGCCCGGCTCGGCCATCCAGACGATGCGCGTGCCCTTGCCGGGGCGCTGGTGGATCACCTGCATGGCGCAGTAGCGTTGGTAGAAGGCGATGCAGGCGTCCAGATCGGGCACGTGCAGCGCCAGGTGGGTCAGGGTCGGGCGCATGGCGGCTTTCCTCCTTGGCTGTCAGCTTAGTCTTTGCCTTTCCGGTATGCTGGCGTCCTGTCCAAGGAGGCCGCAGATGAGTTACGACTTCGACCTGTTCGTTATCGGCGCCGGTTCCGGCGGCGTCCGCGCGGCGCGCTTCGCCGCCGGTTTTGGGGCCCGCGTGGCCGTGGCCGAGAGCCGCTACCTGGGCGGCACCTGCGTCAACGTCGGCTGCGTGCCGAAAAAGCTGCTGGTCTACGGCGCGCATTTCGCCGAAGACTTCGAGCAGGCCGGCGGTTTCGGCTGGTCGCTGGGCGAGGCGAACTTCGACTGGGCGACCCTGATCGCCAACAAGAACCGCGAGATCCAGCGCCTCAACGGCATCTACCGCAACCTGCTGGAGAGTAGCGGGGTGAGCCTGTTCGAAGGTCACGCGCGGATTCTCGACGCCCATAGCGTCGAGGTGAACGGTCAGCGCCACAGCGCCGAACGCATCCTCATCGCCACCGGCGGCTGGCCGCAGATCCCCGACATTCCCGGGCGCGAGCATGCCATCAGCTCCAACGAGGCATTCTTCCTGGAAACCCTGCCCAAGCGCGTGCTGGTGGTGGGCGGCGGCTATATCGCCGTGGAATTCGCCTCGATCTTCCATGGCCTGGGCGCCCAGGTCACCCAGCTCTACCGCGGCGAACTGTTCCTGCGCGGCTTCGACGGCGCAGTGCGTCGGCACCTGAAGGAGGAACTGAGCAAGAAAGGCATCGACCTGCAGTTCAACGCCGATATCGAGCGTATCGAACGGCGGGCCGACGGCAGCCTCAATGCCACCCTCAAGGACGGCCGCGTGCTGCAGGCCGACTGCGTGTTCTACGCCACCGGCCGCCGGCCGATGCTGGACAACCTGGGCCTGGAAAACGTCGAGGTGAAGCTGGACGAGCGCGGCCATATCGAAGTGGACGAGCAGTTCCAGACCAGCACGCCGTCGATCCTCGCCATCGGTGACGTGATCGGCCGCGTACAGCTGACCCCGGTGGCGCTGGCCGAAGGCATGGCCGTGGCGCGCCGCCTGTTCAAGCCGGAGCAGTACCGCCCGCTGGACTACCGGATGATCCCCACCGCGGTGTTCAGCCTGCCGAATATCGGCACCGTCGGCCTGAGCGAGGAACAGGCGGTCGAAGCGGGGCACCGCGTGCAGATCTTCGAGAGCCGCTTCCGACCGATGAAGCTGACTCTCACCGAATGCCAGGAGCGCACCCTGATGAAGCTGGTGGTCGATGCCGACAGCGACCGCGTGCTGGGCTGCCACATGGTCGGCCCGGAGGCGGGCGAGATCGTCCAGGGTCTGGCCATCGCGCTCAAGGCCGGCGCCACCAAGCAGATATTCGACGAGACCATCGGCGTGCACCCGAGCGCCGCCGAGGAGTTCGTCACTTTGCGTACGCCAGTCAGTCGCTGAGGCGATTATGCAGGAGCTGTTCTACTTCGCCGACCTGTTCGGCGTGGCGGTGTTCGCCATCACCGGCGCGCTGATGGCCGGGCGCAAATCCATGGACCTGTTCGGCGTGCTGGTCATGGCCATCGTCACCGCCCTGGGCGGCGGTACCCTGCGCGACCTGATCCTGGACAACCACCCGGTCAGCTGGATTCGTGACGACACCTACATCCTGGTGGCTTCGCTGGCAGCGCTGGGCACGGTGGTCTGGGTGCGCATGACCCGACCGATCCACGAGAAGGGCCTGCTGATCGCCGACGCCTTCGGCCTGGCGGTGTTCACCGTGTACGGCACCGAACTGGCGCTGCAGCATGGCACTCCGGTCAGCACCGCGGTGATCATGGGGGTGATGACCGGCGTGGTCGGCGGGGTGATCCGCGACGTGCTGTGCAACGAGATCCCGCTGATCTTCCAGAAGGAAATCTACGCCACCGCCTGCATCGCCGGCGCGCTGACCTTTATCGGCCTGCGCGCGCTGGACACGCCGCACTGGCTGGATACCAGCGCCGCCATGCTGGTGGTGCTGGGCGCGCGCCTGGCGGCGATCCACTGGCACCTGGGGCTGCCGCGTTTTCATCTGCTGGACAGGCATTGAACATGATCGAGCGACTGGATCACCTGGTGCTGACCGTGGTCGATATCGACGCCACCGTCGCCTTTTACGAACGGGTGCTGGGCATGCGCCACGAGCGCTTCGGCGCCGGGCGCAGTGCGCTGGTCTTCGGTCAACAGAAATTCAACCTGCACCAGGCCGGCCGCGAGTTCGAGCCAAAGGCCGCCAGGCCGACGCCGGGTGCCATCGACCTGTGTCTGATCAGCACCTGGCCGCTGGAGCGCATCCTCAGTCATCTGGCAGCGCAGGGCGTCGAGGTGGAGGAGGGGCCGGTGGCGCGCACTGGCGCCATCGGTCCCATCGAGTCGGTGTACTTCCGCGACCCGGACGGCAATCTGATCGAAGTCAGCCGTTATCCGGCCGCCTAGGCTGCACCGCCAGGAGCGGTTCTCCCACTTTCATGTCTTGAGCAAGGCCCGCTGCCGCCAGGCGGGCGCGGCGACCGGGAACAACGCCTCGGTCGGGCGAAAACGCGCCAGGCCATAGGCCGCGACCCTGCGTTGGCGCTGCTGTGCAGTGGATAGGGCCAGGCGATAGCCCTGCTCGCTTATCGGTTGGCCAAGGAAATAGCCCTGGCCATTCTGGTACGTGCCTTTCTCCCCTTGCCACCAGGCCTCGACCAACGCCGGATCGGGCCAGGGCAGGTTCTCGTCCTCGTCCATGGCCACGTTGGCATCCGCCGGATCGTCGTTGGGGCCGGCGTCGTGCTCGGGGGTGTCGCGCAGCTCCAGATCGAGCAACGCCAGGTCTGCTCCAGTGATGAGGCTGAAGGCCTCACCGGCGACCCGGGCCTGCGGCACCTCCTGCATCTGCTGGATCAGCCAGGGCAGGCTTAACGGATCGCCCAGCAGGCCGATCGCCTGGATGACCATGCGGCGCTGCTGCGCTTGCGGCATCAACTGACGAATCCAGGCGACGCTGGTTTCTCTGGGCTGCCAGGCCAGTAGCACCGGCAAGGCGCGCTGCTGCAGCGGGCCCGGTTGTTCGGCGAACTGGCGCAGCGGCAGCAGCGCCTCCTCGTCGCCCATCTGCACCGTGGCCCAGTTGGCCCAGAAGCGCGCGTTTTCGTCGGCATGCAGGCGATGGGCACGGATCGCCGGCAGCAGATCGCGCCGGCGCAACTCGCCGGCGGTGCGCGCGGCCTGGGCGACGACTGCTGCGTCGGCATGCGCCAGCCCGGCGATCAGCGCCGGCCCCGGATCGCGGCGGTGCATGCCGCAGGCGGCCAGGCCGATCTGACGAAACAGTGCCTCGGGCGAGCCAAGCAGCTTGTCCACCCAAGGCTCGACTCGGGCCCAATCCAGCCAGCCCAGGGCCGCGGCCATAAAACGTGCGCTGTCGGGGGCGGCGCGCACATGCTCGGCCAGCCGGGCCATGGCGGCGGTATTGGCGGTCTCGAAGGCCAGCACCGTGGCCGCGAAGACTTCTCCCTGGGCGTTGGGATCGAGCTGCTGCAGCAGGGTTTCTAGAGCGACCGGGCCGGCGATACGTAGGCCGTCCAGATGGGCCTCGATACGGTTGTCCAGGGTGCTCAGATGGTTGAGGTCGTAGTGGGGCTCGTGGACGGCGATGCTGCGCAGCAGGCCGAGGAATGCGGCTTCTTCGCTGTGTTGGTCGAGCATGCTGGTGATCGGTGGCATCAGTGTTGTTCCATGCAGGTGGAGAGCGTGACTGCACTCACGGCTACACGATCCGACTCCACTGCTGGCCATCGAAGGACATCAGGTCGAACTCTCCGTTCGACCACATCACCCCCTCGCCGGCGCTCAACTGGTAGCAGGACTTCGGTTGATCCTCACCGAAGTTCACCGGTTGCAGTTGCACGCCATCCAAACGGTAGACATTCGACATGGTGGAGACGTAGAGGTGATCCATGAACCATTCCAAATCCCAGATATCGTTGCTGGTCTCTGCATGATCGATGACGCTCCATTGATCATGCCGCCCCTGTAGCAATACACCATGATGACCGGCCGCATACACCATGCCGTTGGGAGCGCACTTGACCGAAGTAAGAGTGACCGAGGTGGGTGATTCGCAGGGATGCCATCCATGTCCATCATATGACCAGATTGCGCCCTCGCGACCGACCGCATAAAGCTCCGTTTCGGAAAAGCCATGGATGGCCTGGGCATTGAACGTATCCGGCAGGCCATCATCGATGCGTGTCCAGGTCTTGGGGCCGTCGAAGCGATACACCATACCTCGCAGACCAACGGCAAAAGCCCGGCCGGCAATAGCTGCAACGGCACGTATGCCCCCGGTTCTCGGTTTCTGGGGAGCGGGCTTGCTGTCGTCGAAGATATCGCCCGAGCTGGTTCCGCTGGCCATGATCGCCGAGTAATAACCAGGCCCGGATACATCGATGAGACCAGGTCCCGGTTGCGAGACGATAGCCAGCGAATGAGCGTTGTAGTTGGCCTCGGTACGGATGAACTCACCATCCTTAAATTTCAGGATGATCGCATGGGGAATATCCTGGGCCTCTCTCTGTGGATCAGCCGCGTAGATGTAGCCCGCACCGGGAATGCGAGCGATCGCCGTGCGAATGATCAGGCCATCCAATGGTTTTGCAGGCATCTGGCACTCCTTGGTAGCAGGGAACTATGGGAAGGTTGTCGGGTTTGATGGCTCAGGCACATGGCCGGCTGTGGAAGGGCGTATCTTGTCATTCGGCCCAATACCCATCTGTTGGTGGCCTGCTCTTACTTGGCTTTTGGTGCATTCTTCATCGCACTGGCTACCGCCTTTCTTGGAGGCTTTGGCACCAACAGCCTCAGCGTCGGCGACATCCCAACGTGCGCTGGGATCGATTGTCTTGCCTGTCACATGGGGAGCCACCTTGGCGTGCGTCACCGTCAGCAGGTTGGTCTCCTCATGAATATCACCATGGGTACCGGTTGAGTGGCTGTGCCCATCCTCGCAGATACAAGGCGCCTTGTCGGGGTCGTACTTGTTATCGCCATTTGCATCCAGCAATAGCGCTTTGCCCCCCTTGCCGCGTTCTTTGAACTGAGACTTGGGCACGATATGGTGCGGTGTCTTGCCGTCACAGCAATTTGACGGGCTGTAAGGCGTCAGTACACAGGCCATTGCTTCCTTGCATTTGGGGTCTTTGCAAATCGCCTCGGAAGCTCCCGCTCTATTTACTGCTCCTGTGGAGTATGTATTGGCTTTGACATGGCGTTGGCAGTCGTTATCGGCCAGACCCTTGGTGACTGTGTGACAGGGATCGGAAGGATTGGCGGCTGCGGCAACCGCATCGATATAGGGCCAAAGCGGCGTATTGCCTGGCATCGACGCATGGTTATGGGTGGTCATATCCAGGTTCCTGACCACATTCTCTCCCTCGAACTTCACATCCATCGACCAGGAGGTGAAGTACACCTTGCCCTTGTTCTTGCTGGTGATCACCCCTTTCTTCGGCGCGCAGCCGGCCTCGTCGCCGTAGCTGGTCTTGAAGTAGCTCTTGTTCTTGAGCATCACTTCCTTGCCGGTGATCTTCACCGTGCGGGTGCCGTTGGTGGTGTCCTTGGCCATGCCGGTGTTGGGGTAGGGGATGGGCACCCCGGGTGGGGTGGCCGGGGTCTGCGGCGGGGTGAAGCAGACGTCGGGGAAGCAGGCCACGGCCTTGCCGTCGGCCGACTTGCACGACACTTCCATGTTGTTGGCGTAGACCTGGTTGCCCATCAGGCGGCCCTCACCGGTTGGTAGCTGAGCAGGGCGGCGGCGCGTTGGCCGGCGTCGTTACCCAGGTGGCAGAGGATGTTCGGCCCATCGCCGTAAGCCTTGCGGCTGGCGGCCAGGGCCACGGCGAGCATGGCCGGACCGATGGCGGCGCCGACTTCACCGATGCAGTCGGCCGGGTGCCAGATATGGAAGAACTCCTTGCGCACGCGCAAGGTGCGGCTCAGGGCCAGCGAGGCTTCCTTGAAGTAGTACTGCTCGCCGGACAGGTCGGTGACGCGGTAGTCCATCTGCTCCAGACCGCAGCCCACCTCGGCCAGCGCAGCGCGGATGGCCTGGGTCAGGCCCTCGGCGCGCAGGGGGATGTCTTCGCTTTCCACCGTGGCTGGCTCCATGCCGAAGCCCAGACCGAGGCAGGCCAGTTGCGGCTCCTCGCTGGCGACCGGAGCGCCGATCACCACGGCGGCGGCACCTTCACCCGGGATAAAGCCGTTGGAGTTCTGGCTGGTCAGCAGACGTTCGCGCTCCTCGAAGGCGGCCAGGGTCGGCGCGCTGAGGAAGGAATCGACACCGGCGATCAGCACGTGGCGATGGCCGCCCTGGTAGATCAGCTTGCGCGCATTGAGCAGGGCCACGGCGCCGCTGACACGGCCACGAGCGATGACATTGGAGCTGGGATGAAAGGCCAGGCCCAGCTCCCGCTCGATATCGTGCAGCAATTCGATGTCCAGGCCCTCCAGCCGCCCTGGGCGTTCCCGTTCGGCGACGCCGAGCAGCAGCGGGGTTTGCGCCGGATCGACGCCGGGGGCACTCTGCAGGGCTTCGGCGATGGCGCGGGCGGCCATCTTGATCAGCTTGGCGCGGCCTCGCCAGGGCTGTTCCAGCGGCACGCTGGCGGCGATCAGCCATTCGCCGCCACGGTCGATAAAGCGGGTTTCCTGGAAGTTGTCGATGGCGCAGCGAATCGCCGCGCAGCTGGCCGGGGCACTGAGGCCGACCGCGCTGACCATGCCGGAGCCGAGAATGCACAGGGCGTTCATCAGTCGGCCTCCGTCGCCTGGTGTCTGGACTTGACCAGGCTGCCGAGGCCGGCGTGGTAATCCTTGCCCAGCTCGCGGGCACGCCACCAGGCGCGCGACATGCTGCCCACCAGCACCTGGGCGATCTCGAACATGTTGCGTTTGAGCGGTCGACTGGTGCGCCAGGTCAGCTGCACCTGGCGCGCCTCGGTGTCGATCAGCAGGGTG
>MTEW01002203.1_pt2 | contig 79681 bp, 84 predicted proteins | sample 1042681 | NCBI WGS metagenome assembly MTEW01 (sample SAMN06185811, study PRJNA358809) | soil metagenome | isolation source: soil biostimulated with citrate as carbon source | place: India | collected 2015-05-23 | reverse complement strand
GAGTCGGACGATGTTTGGATCGAGATCTAGGCATCTAGTAGCGATTCGCGGTGACACATGCAGCACAGTGGGCACACCATACGTGTTTTTATCGCCGAGTGCGAATGGTCGATGCAGCTTTTTTGCAAATAACGACTGATGGGGCAGGCGGCACTCTTTGAAGCGTGGCGCCTGCATCGGTAAGATGCGCTCACTTTTTTTCGTAACCGCCCACTCAGGACACCTCGCCATGAGCATCAAATCGGACAAGTGGATTCGCCGCATGGCCCAGGAACACGGCATGATCGAGCCGTTCGTAGAGCGCCAGGTACGCGGTGCGGACTCCAGTCGGGTGATTTCCTACGGCGTGTCCAGCTACGGCTACGACGTGCGCTGCGCCGACGAATTCAAGGTATTCACCAATATCCACTCGGCCATCGTCGACCCGAAGAATTTCGACGAGAAGAGCTTCGTCGACATCAAGAGCGACGTCTGCATCATCCCGCCGAACTCCTTCGCCCTGGCCCGCACGGTCGAATACTTCCGCATCCCGCGCGACGTGCTGACCATCTGCCTGGGCAAGAGCACCTATGCGCGCTGCGGCATCATCGTCAACGTCACGCCGCTGGAGCCGGAGTGGGAAGGCCACGTGACCCTGGAGTTCTCCAACACCACCAACCTGCCGGCGAAGATCTACGCCAACGAAGGCGTGGCGCAGATGCTGTTCCTGCAGTCCGACGAGGCCTGCGAAGTGTCCTATAAGGACCGCGGCGGCAAGTACCAGGGCCAGACTGGTGTGACCCTGCCGCGAACCTGACAACCGCAGGAAGACGGAAGAAGCCGGGCATTGCCCGGCTTTTTCGTATCCGGCGCATGGCGCTGGTCGGAAAAGCTGAATCTTCCGCACGGGGCGCTACTCAACCTGCAACAGCCCACGTTCAGGAGAGCCCTGCATGTCTCTTATCGATTTCAACGCCGGCGGCGTTCCCGGCCAGCCCGACCCCGATGTACCTGATCAGCCAGGTAGACCCGTGCCACCGCAGGAGCCGGGTGAGCCGACGCTGCCGGATCAGCCGCCTCCGGCGCCCGTCGCCAGTTGTCGGCCGCGGCAGGTGTACGAGCGCAGTGCCCCGCCGGCCGAGCGGATCGCCGGGGAAAGTCACTGATTGCAGCCACCGACGCAGCATGAACTGCTGGTCGGACGGTGCCGAATGCGAAGAAGCCGGGCAATGCCCGGCTTCCTGGTTTTCGTTGCCTGCGATCAGGGCACCAGCGGCAGCTCGCGCTTGTGGCGCGTGGCGTTATAGGTGCGCACGATGGTGGCATAGGCCTCGTCGCTGACCTTCTGGCCATGCAGGAAGGCATCGATTTCGGCATAGGTCACGCCGTGAGCCTCCTCGTCCGGCTTGCCGGGGCGCAGTTCCTCCAGGTCGGCAGTGGGCGTCTTCTGTACCAGATGTTTTGGCGCGCCCAGGTGCGCGGCGATGGCGCGCACCTGGTGTTTAACCAGGCCCGACAGCGGAGCGAGGTCACAGGCGCCGTCGCCGAATTTGGTGAAGAAGCCCATCACCGCCTCCGCGGCGTGGTCGGTGCCGATCACCAGGCCGTTGTTGGCGTTGGCGATGGTGAACTGGGCGACCATGCGAATGCGTGCCTTGACGTTGCCAATCACGAAGTCGCGACGGGCGTCGCTCAGCTGTTGCAGGTGGCTGACCTGTTCGCTGAGGCCGATTACGCTGGCGGCGATGTTGACCGTGGTCTCTTCATCGGCATTGACGAATTTCAGCGAATCCTGGGCGTCGTGCTCGTCGTGCTGGGTATTGTGCGGCAGGCGCACGGCGATGAAGCGATAGGCCGAGTCGCCCGTTTCGGCGCGCAGCTCCTCGACCGAGAGCTGGGCCAGGCGTCCGGCCGTGGTGGAGTCCACGCCGCCGCTGATACCCAGCACCAGCACCTTGAGGCCGGACTGCTTGAGGGTGTTCTTGATGAAGGTCTTGCGCCGTTCGATCTCGGCGACCAGCGCGGCATCGTCGGCGAAGGGGGGCACCACGTCGAGGGCGGCGGCGATTTCGGCTTGGCGGTTGCTCATGTCTAGGTCCTCACTGGGTGACGCGAAAGACGTGTTTCAGGTAGCTGACGAAATTCTCGTCGCGGCACTGGGTCTTGCCGGGTGTGTCGGAGATCTTCGCCACGGGCTGGCCGTTGCAGGCGATCATCTTGATCACGATGTTCATCGGCTCGACGCCGGGTATGTCGCAGGTCAGGTTGGTGCCGACCCCGAAGCTTACGTGGATTCGTCCGGAAAGTGCACGGTAGAGCCGTAGCGACTTGGGCAGGTCGAGCCCGTCGGAGAACACCAGGGTCTTGCTCAGCGGGTCGATGCCGAGTTTCTCGTAGTGGGCGATGGCCTTTTCCGCCCACTCCAGCGGGTCGCCGGAATCGTGGCGCAGGCCGTCGAAAAGCTTGGCGAAATACAGGTCGAAGTCGGCCAGGAAGGCATCCATGGTGATGCAGTCGGTCAGGGCGATACCCAGCTGGCCGCGGTATTCGCGCACCCAGCAATCGAGGGCGGCAATCTGGCTGTCGATCAGCCTGGGGCCCAGTTGCTGGTGCGCCATCAGCCATTCGTGGGCCATGGTGCCGATGGGCTTAAGGTCGAACTCGCGGGCCAGGTGCACGTTGCTGGTGCCGACGAAACGCCCGGGGAAATCACGCTTGAGGATGTGCACCGCCTGTTCCTGCACGCGGTAGGAAAAGCGCCGGCGGGTGCCGAAGTCGGCGAGCTGGAAGCCGGCCAGCTCGTCCTCGCTGGCCTCGGCGCGCAGCCAGTCGAGCTTCTGGTAGAGGCGCTCGGCAGCCTGCTCCAGCAGTACCTCGCGGTAGCGATAGCGGTTGCGCACTTCGCTGACGATGGCCAGCAGCGGCACCTCGAAGAGGATCACGTGCAGCCAGGGGCCGCGCAGGCGAATGCTCAACTGGCCGTCTTCGATGCCCGTGTGGACGTAGCGCAGGTTGAAGCGGAACAGGCTGAGAAAGCGGATGAAGTCGGGCTTGATGAACGGGATGCGCTCGAGAAAGGCGAGCTGGTCCGCAGTGATGCTCAGCTCGCTCAGGCGCTCGATCTGGTAGCGGATCTCGGCCAGGTAGGGCGTCAGGTCCTCGCTGCTGCGGCAGCGGAACTCCCATTCCACCTCGGCGTTGGGGTAGTTGTGCAGCACCGCCTGCATCATGGTCAGCTTGTAGAAGTCGGTGTCGAGCAGGTTCTGCACGATCCGTTCGGCGAAGATGCTCTCGCTCATCCTTGGGTCTCCGTGGCTAAGGCGCTGTCCAGCTCATCCAGGCTGGAAGCAAGTGTGATGCCCTGTTCGCGCATGGCGGTACAGGCTGCATCGGCCGTATCGCGGGCGATGGCGCGGCAGGCCGGCAGGTAGACGGTCACTGCGAAGCCGGCGCGGCGCAGCTGCAGGGCCGTGGTTTTCACGCAGTAATCCAGGGCCAGGCCGCCGACCAGTATGTGGTCGACTGCATTGTGCCGGAGAAATTCGATCACGCCCGTGCTGCGCTTCTCGGCCAGGTCGTGGTAACAGGCGCCGTAGGGGTGCAGGTCGGGCTCCACGCCCTTCCATACGAAGTAGTCGTAATCCAGCGGCGCAGGCAGGCCTTCGAGCAGCTGGAAGCCGGGCGTGCCGGGCACGCAGTGGCTGACCCAGGTCAGATCGGCATTGGCCAGGGGCAAGGGCTGCAGCATCTGTGCGTGGCTGTCGACCACCCAGGCGGCCTGCGGACTGTGGGCATCCTTGCTGCCGATGCGCAGCTGGGCGCGTGTGGCCAGCTGATTCAGTGCCGGGACGATGGCATCGCCTTCGGGTATGGGCAGTTCGCCGGGGCACAGCGGGGTGAAGCCTTTCTGGGCATCTACGTCGAAGCTGGCGATCTTCATGGTGCGCTCCTCTCTGCGCTTGGATGGCTACATATTTCATCTGGTGAAATATGTAGTCAAGCGTTTTCTCATGGAAGCAGGTGAAAGACCGTGAGTTATTGGTCAAGATGAAATAAGTAAACGAAGCAGTGAGAATGCCTATGAGTGCAGCGGAAGTTCTCGCCGGGGTCGATATCGTGGCCCTGCGGCTGAATGGGGAAGGGGTTTTGCAGGTGCTGCTGGCTCGCCGCCAGCGCGAGCCCTATGCCGGGCAATGGGCGCTGCCGGGAGTACTGGTCAACGGCCGCTGCGCCGATGCCAGCCTGGATGCCGCGGCTGCCCGTGCCCTGGCAGACAAGGCGCGCCTGCAACCGCAATACCTGGAGCAGGTGGCCACGGTGGGCAATGGCGTGCGCGACCCGCGCGGCTGGTCGCTGAGCACCTGCTACCTGGCGCTGCTGGCGCCGGACGTTGAGCCGCAGGATGAACATCTGCAGTTCATCGATCTGTCGGCGCTAATCACAGGCCAGCAGGCCTTGCCGTTCGACCATGGACAACTGGTGCGCCTGGCGATGGAGCGGTTGCAGGGCAAATCGGTTTACAGCTCGTTGCCGCTCTATCTGCTGGCGCCGCGCTTTACCGTGACGGAGGCGCTCGCTGCCTTTCAGGCCTGCCTCGGCGAGCCGGTGCAGCACACCACGCTGCGCGGCAGGCTGGAGCGCATGAAGACGCAGGGCTGGATAGTCGATACCGGAGAGAAGAACTACCCGAAGATGGGACGACCTCAGGTGCTGCTGGAGCGGCGGCCGGCGGCAGGCGTGTTCATATTCGACCGCAGCCTGCTGGCCTGAGGGATCGAGCGCAAGCTGCGGGCAAAAAAATAGGCGCCAGAGGCGCCAGGAGCTTTGCAACACGATGCATGGCTTATGAGTCTGAACGTTTGGTTAAGTTCAATCCGATGATGGGAAAAGGCCATCCTTTCGCGCCGGCTTTTCTGCAGGCAAAAGAAAAGGCGCCAGAAGCGCCTTAAACGATGATCTATGGAGTAAGTCGAATACTCAGAGCGGTGCGCTGAGGAAAAGGTTCAGCGCACCCGACGAACGGTCATCATTTGCCCGGCATCAGCAGCAGACGCTGGTTGCCGTAGACCTTGTCCAGATTCTCCGATTTGAACGGGAAGCTCATGTAACCGGCCTTGAGCCAGGCGTCTATGCCGTCGGCGTAGTGCGGGCTGGCCGGGTTGCCCGACTGGCCGGAGCTGTTGACGCCGATCAGCGGCTCGTCGGCGGCGAAGTCCACCACGATGCGCATGGCCGGAACCAGCCAGGTATCGAAGTTTTGGCCCCAGGCATAGGCGGCGACGTTGAGGGTGCTGTGGTCGCCGCCGGCCGGGTAGGGGCCGCGGTCCAGATAACCTTTCAGGGCATTGATGCTGCTGCGCTGGCCGGCGCTCATGTAGGGCGCCAGGCGGGTGGTGTCGGTCACCCATTCGTAGGTGTGCAGCTTGCCCCATTGCCAGTTGCGCCGCTCAGCGCCCAGGCGGCTCTCGAGCAGGGCGATGCTGGCCGCCAGGCTGCGGGCCAGGATGGTCGGCTTGTCTTCCTGCTCGGGCGTGCGGACGTCGTTCCAGAACGGGCTGTCGGCGCGGCCGAGCAGGTGGTCGGCTTGTGCCGAGTAGGAGGCGTTGGCGGTTTGCACCAGTGCGTTCCAGGCCGGGCTGTCTTCCGGGCCGAGCTCGTCGAGGAAGATCTGCCGCGCGCTTTCGTGGAGGAAGGCGCCGTAGATGGCGGCATCGGCCGAGCTGGCCGCCAGTTTGCCGTCGAACGCCAGAAGGCGTTTCAGGGCTTCGTCGGCACGTTCGCGCTGGCCGGCCGGCAGCGCCGCGATGGCCTGGCGCAGCGGGTCGTGCATGGCCGGGTCGTTGAACATGGCCTGCAGCTTGGCGACGAAGGGCGAGGTCTGGTCGTACTGCATGGCGATCATGCTGCGACCGTCGTGGCTGCCGCGGCCGGCCAGTTCGGCGATGCGCTCGGCGCGCTCCGGGTAGTACCAGGAACTGGACAGCTGCATGCCGTAGCCCGGGGGTACGCTGCGCTCGTTGGCGGTGCCCAGCCAGCCTTGCGGTGGGTCCTGATCGTAAGGATGCAGCATCGGGTCGGCGAAGCCGTCCCAGGCGTAGCGCTCGTCCCAGCCGGGGGAGGGCAGCAGGCCACGGCCGTCGCGGCGGTTCGGGTAGCGTCCGGTGACCTGCCAGCCGATGTGCTGGGCATCGGCGAAGACGATGTTCAGCGGCATCGCGCGAATCTCGCGAGCGACCTCGAAGGCCGCGTCCACCGACTGCGCGCGGGACAGGTCGAAGAACGCATCGAGGCTCTGGTCGCGCTCGAACTGCGTGGTCTTGAGCGCCAGGCCGTAGCCGCTCTGCACGGGTAGCGGCTGCAGCGGATGCTTGCGTTCGCCCAGCACCGAATTGAGCAGCGGGCCGTTGCGCGTTTCGAAGAGCGTTTCGCGGATCGGCCGCTGACCCTTGATGAAGAAGGTTTCCTGGCGCTCGGTGACCGGCAGCCATTTGCCGTCGGCCTCGTACATCAGGCGGCTGCCTTCGCGGCGGATGCGCTCGAGATAGAGGTCCTGATTGTCGCCCATGACCATGGTCATGCCCCAGGCCAGCTTGCCGTTGTAGCCGGCGACCACCGCCGGCACGCCGGCCAGCGAGACGCCGGCGGCCTGGTACTTGGGCGAGCGGATCTGCACGAAATTCCACAGCGAAGGCATCGCCAGCGGCAGGTGCGTGTCGTTGGCCAGCAGGCTCTTGCCGCCACGGGTTCGCTGCGGCGCGATGGCCCAGTTGTTCGAGGCGGCGACGCCGAGCATGTGCTGTTCGGCGATCTGCGCGGCGGTGCGGGAAATCGCCTGCAGACCCGGCAGCTGGCCTTTCAGGTCGAGGCCGGCGAGCTTTTCCGCTTCGGCGAAGGGCAGCGGCTCGTCCGGGTAGATGGGCAGCAACCAGGGCAGCTTGTCGGCGCCCACGCGCTGCGCCAGGGTCAGCGCGGCGACCTCTTCCTGCAGGTTCACCGACAGGCCGAAGTTGAGCAGGCAGAACAGCAGCACCGAGTCCTCGGGTTTCCAGTACTCGGGACGGTAGCCGGCTTCGGCCAGGTCCATCGGCAGGCGGTCGCGGTAGCGGAACATGTAGGCGTTGACGCCTCGCGCATAGACCTCGAAGAAGCGTTTCAGGCGCGGCGAGGCGTCAGCGTAGAGGAACTCCGCGCTTTTCTTCAGGTTCACCGCGCGCATGAAGCGGTCCATCTCCAGCACGCCGGGGCCGGCCATTTCCGCCAGGCGCCCCTGGGCCAGCAGGCGCATGCCGACCATCTGGCCGAGGCGGTCGCCGGCGTGCACGTAACCCAGGGTGAACAGCGCGTCGTGGAAGGTACCCGACTCGATCAGCGGCATGCCGAGGGCGTTGCGCCGTACCGATGCGCTTTCGGCAATGCCCTGCACACGCTCCACGCCACGGGTGGGCGGCACGCTGTCGGCATAGCGGCTGTTGAGAAAGGATTGGCAGCCGGCGAGGCCGGTCAGCGAGGCGGCAAGAGTCAGGTAGGCCAGCGTACGCATGGCGGTTGTCCTTGGAGTGCGAGCGTTCAGAAGGGCGACAAGGGTGCGCGAAGCGCCGGTCGGGCTGCGACCGGCGCCAAAGTCGCCAAGGTAAAGAGGCTGGTCTGGCCTGGCAAGGGGGCGGCCAGCTGCCTGCTCATCGCCGCGGGCGTGCGCCGCTGCTGGGGGCGGGCTCAGGCCCTGTCCGGCCGGCTGGCGAGCCCTTCGTCGAGCAGCCAGCGCGCTGCCGTGCGGGCGGCGGCCTTGTGTTGCAGCTCCAGCTCGGTGAAGCGCTTCTCGAAGCGTCGGCGTGCGGGCTTGTCCAGCGCCTTCCAGGCGGCGTGGGTGGGCACGTCGGCGGTGGCTTCGAACAGCTGGTGAAAGACCTGGCAGCGGGCATCGTTGCTCAGGGCGCTGTCGTAGTTGTCGAGCAGCACCTTGATGCGGATGGCACCTTCGATCAGCGGCAGCTGCTCGTCCAGCAGGCTGCTGGCGAGGATGTTCAAGTCACCGCCGAGCCGCTGCCGGCGTTCCTGCTCGGCGGCGGCCTGGCTTTCCTGCTGCGCCCAGACGCGGCGCCACAGGTGCCAGGCATACGCCGCCAGCGCAGCGATCAGCAGCAGACCGGCCAGCACGAGCGTGAGCGTTATCGTGCTCATCCGAGCCTCAGGCGCCGTGGCACTTCTTGAATTTCTTCTGACTGCCGCAGGGGCAGGGGTCGTTGCGGCCGACATCCTTCAGGGCGTTGCGCACCGGCTCCTGATGGCCGTGATTGCAATGCGGCCCGTGAACGTGACCATGGTCATGCTGGTGATCATGGTTGCAGTCGGGGCCGTGGACGTGGGGTTGGTTGCTCATTGCGGTTACTCCGGGATGAAATCGCCCGGAATTATCTCGCCATTGCGCGCCATGTGCACGCGGCGTCCGAACAACATGCCGGTTTTTACCTCGCCCTTGAGGCTGTAGCGGATCGGCACGTCGGGTTTTTCCAGCGCCTTGACGATCTGCCGCACGTGGCGCCAGAGGTTGGTACGCACCGGTACCTCGAACACGTGATGGCCATGCGCAGGCACGGTGAACCACTCGTTGGAATGCCCTTCGGCCAGCAGCATGCCGTTGAGGTGGACGTTGTAGTCCAGCCCGCGCACCGGCAGGTTCACGCCGTTGGGATTATCGATACGAAAGCGCAGGCGGAACTCCTGTTCGAGCAGCCTGGCCTTGACCACATCAACTTTGATGAGTTGGACATCCGGGTCCTTGAAACTACCTGTCATCCAGGTAGAGCATCCTGTGAGGCCAGAAAACAGGCCGAAAAACATCAATAGGCTGATAATTCTTATCATTTGCGCCTGAGAAAGCATTTCATACCCCCGTTGCGCCCCAGTGTAACAAGCAAGCGCTCGGCTGCAACCGGGCAAGAGCCATTATTTTCAATACGATACGGTTGCTCTTCACGGTCTGGACGGTTCGAAACAACATGGATGAGACGCCTGCAGTATTAGCGCAAAAAAACCTGCGCCATACTGCAACCTGAATAGGACAGGAGTGTGACCATGAGTCGCTATGAGATCGCCTTCTCCGGGCAACTGGTGCCTGGCGCCCAACCGGAGCTGGTCAAGGCCAACATGGCCAAGCTGTTCCAGGCTGACGCCCAGCGCATTGCTCAGCTGTTTTCCGGCCGTCGCATCGTGATCAAGAACAATCTCGATGCGGCCGGGGCGGAGAAGTACCGGGCGACGCTGGAGCGCGCCGGTGCGCGGGTGGAAGTGGTCGACATGGACATGCCGATCGAGGAGGTCGAGCTGGCGCCTCCGCCTCCGCTCGAAACGGCCGGCGCACCGGTGGTGCCGGCCGCAGCGCCCAGGCCGGGACGCCTGCAGGTGGCTCCGCGCGACGAGTACATGGCGGCCTTCAGCGAAGTGGATGCGCCCGACTTCGGCATCGCCCCGGTAGGTGCCGATCTGCAGGACGCCAAGCCCGATGCCCAGGCGCCTCGCGTCGACCTCTCGCAGTTCAGTCTGGCCCCGGTGGGCAGCGACATGGGCCAGGCCAAGGCCGAGGCCGCCGCGCCACCGCCGGATACCTCGCATCTGAAACTGCAGGAGTGAGCGGCATTCTGCGCGCTGGGGTCGGCCACACCGGCTTGAAGGAACGCCGCGACGCCGGTCGCGGCATTCGCTCCGCTTAGCGGCCTGCTCGCAGGACGGGCTGGTGGGTCAGCCTGCCTGGCTCTTGCATTTGGCTTCGGCCTCTTCCGGTTTGAGATTGCGTACCGTGACGAAGAACAGCTCACAGGTCTGCATCTTGTCCGTCACCTGCCACTTCTGGGTACAGGCGGCGAGGGTCTGCTGCGGGTTGCCCGCAGGCTGCTGACCCATGCCGGCCTGCCAGCAGGCGGCGCTCAGATCCTGCCCCATCACCCGGATTCCGGTGGCGTTGGCCTTGTCTTCGCTGCCCTGGTTGTTGGCCGGATCGGCTGCATACCAGATATAGCTGGGATGGTTGGCACCCAGCACGGAAACCAGCTGGCCGGGCGCCGCGCTGATCTGTCCGAGGCCGAGCACGGGCAGGTTCACGCCGTACTGCTGCTTGATCCAGTTGCGCACCGGGCTGCCGAAGGCAACCATCGGCAGCGTACCGTCGCCCTTGCCGGCGCTGAGCTCGCTGACCATGCGCTGCTGGTAGCTGTTGAAGTAGCCGTAGACGCCCTCCAGGGCGCTGCCGGCGCTGGCCGGTGCGGCGATGGGGGCTATATCGACGATGGTCTGATAGGCCGGTGTCTGGGCCTGGGGAATGCCGTTGTAGCTGAGCAGCGCGGCCCAGCGGTCGGTGGTGCTGGAGCGCAGGTAGTCCTGAGCCTGGGTCAGCGAGTAATCGGGTGGGAAATGCAGCAGCTCGACGCTCTTGCGGTTCTCCAGCGCCATACCCAGCGGCAGGAAGAAGTACCAGTTGTACTGCCACTTGCCGTCGCGGTTCAGCTGGCTGGCGCCCTGGTAGGCGAGGTCGCCGGAATCGAGCAGCTGCTGCAGGGAGCGCCCGTAGCCCTGCGGCGTGCCCGAAAAATACGCCTGAATGCGTTCCCCATTGCGCAGCACGCGTACGCTGGCCTGGTCGTAACCGTCGCGTGCCAGGCTCTGTTTCAGGTAATGCTCGACGGTCTGTTCCAGCGTCCAGTCGCGGTAGCAGATCACGCTGCAGTTGTTCGGATAGGCGAACAGCCGGCTGACGCGCTGGCTGTCGCCCAGATCCGTGTAGTCCCCTGTCGGCCCATTGGGCTGTCCGGCGCAGCCCATAAGCAGGCTGGCCAGGATGAACGCGATACCACTCTTCTTGTGCATGGCCTTCTCCTTGTTGAATGTCCCTGCGGACGCTTCAACTCAAGCAGAAAGCGGTGCGAGTGCCAGTCAGGTGCCGAGATAGGGGGCGCAGCACTTCTTGAATTTCTGCCCGCCCTGGCAGGGGCAGGGGTCGTTGCGCCCGGCTTTCAAGGGCGCAGTCGGGTCGAGGAAGTACCAGCGCCCCTGAACCTGGACGAAGGCCGAGCATTCGCGATGGCAGTGCTCGCCGTTCTCGTCATGCCAGCGCGCGGTGAAGGTGACCTGTGCATGCTCGGGTTGGCCGCCGAATACCTCGCTGCCTTCGACTTCCAGGCCCAGCCAGGTGGCCTGGGCGCTCCAGGCGGCCATGGCGTCGCGGTCCAGGGCGCTCTGCTGCACGGGCAGGGTGGTGGCGACCAGATAGTCCACCAGGCCCAGCACGTATGCGCTGTAGCGCGAGCGCATGAGAAGCTCGGCGCTGGGGGCGTGGCTGCCGGCATGGTAGGGATCGCAGCATTGGCCGAGTAGTTTGCCACTGCCGCAGGGGCAGCTTGGATCGAGCTGGCTCATCGCCTCACCACCAGTATTTGCCGAAGTTTTCCGGGTTGGCCCAGAACTTGGCGTTGAGCCAGTCGGGGACCTGCTTGTAGTCGAGCAGATCGTAGGTAAACAGATGCAGGGTCTGTCCCTCGCGCTGGAACTGCTCGCTGGCCTGCATGGCGAGGGCGAAGAAATCGGTTTCGCGCCAATCGCTCGCCTGCAGATCCACCAGCACGGCGACCCGGCTGGCATTGAGATTACGAATGCCGCCCAGCAACTGCAGGCCTTCGCGCTTGGGCATGTGCTCGAGGCAATCGACCAGCAGGGCCAGGTCGAAGCGCTGTGCAGCCAGCTCTGGCGTCAGCGCGGTGGCCGGCGCCAGGCTGACGCTGCAGTCCGGATGCACGTTCTGGAAGGCGCTGAGCGCAGGCAGCTCGCTGGCGCCAAGCAGCAGGAGCTTCGCCGGGCTGTAACGGTCGAGCAGCGCGGCCAGGGCCTGCTGCGGGGTACGGGAACTTGGGCTGGCGGTCATGGAACATCCTCGAAAACTCGGCAAAGACTAACGTGACGCCGGGAACAGGCCTAGAGTCCGAGGAAATTATGCGCAATACCTCCTATAGCTGGCGGATTGCACAACTCCTGTCTTTACTACCATTGAATCGGTTATGGGCCGATGAACATTGGAGACCTAAAGTATGAGCATCACAAGGAACGCTGTACCCCTGATTCTGGCCAGTACCCTGTTGACCGGTTGCGCCGGCTTGCAGAAATCCGACTGGCCCACCTGTGCGGCGGTGGGCGGTGTCGGCGGTGCTGCGCTGGGTGCGATCGAAAGCTCCACCTGGGCGGGTGGCGGCGCCGTGCTTGGTGCCGGCATGGCGGCTGCCTACTGCTGGGTGCATGGCGCCGATGCGCAGCAGGTTGCCGTGGCCGAGGAAGTGGTCGTCGAAGAAGTCGTGGTCGCCGAACCTCGGGCCGAGGCGGTGCGGGTCGAGCTGGACGTCAAGTTCGACTTCGACAAGTCTCAGGTCAAGCAGGAAAGCTACGGCGACATCAAAGCGCTGGCCGACTTCATGAAGCAATACCCGCAGACCAGCACCGTGGTCGAAGGGCACACCGACTCGGTGGGCAGTGACGCGTACAACCAGGGCCTGTCCGAGCGCCGCGCCAATGCGGTGCGCGAGGTACTGGTCAACCAGTACGGCGTCGAGTCCAATCGCGTCCAGGCAGTGGGTTATGGCGAAAGCCGCCCGGTTGCCGACAACGCCACCGCCGAAGGCCGTGCCATCAACCGTCGCGTAGAAGCCGAGGTCGAGGCTCAGCCCTAAGCCGGGGTAATGCCTGAGCAGAGCCCGCCCGGCCACAAGCCGCGCGGGCTCTGCTGTTCTTGTGCTCAAGCGAAGCGGCGTCTTTACTCCTGTGTTACCGGCATTCAGTCGGTAACACAGGAGACACCGCCATGAGAGCCCACCTTTCGAGGGTTTTGCCTTTTCTCTTGGTCAGCAGTGTTCTCTCCGGTTGTGCCACGACTTCCAGTACGGGAGACGCGCCGCTCAACCAGGGGAACTGGCCCCTGTGCAGTGCGATCGGAGCCCTGGCCGGTGGCGGTCTGGGTGCCATCGAGAGTTCCACCTGGGCAGCAGGCGGCGCTGTCGCCGGTGCGCTGCTCGGCACCATCATCTGTTACGCGCAGGATGGCGACGAGGACAGTGACGGCGTGTTCGACCGCCGCGACCGCTGCCCCGGCACACCTGCCGGTACCGCCGTGAGCCATAACGGCTGCCCGTTGCCGCAGTACCCCGCCAGCGCCCCTGTTGCGCCTGCCATGGAGCCGGTAGCGCAGGACGAAGTCATAGTCCTGAGCGACCTGGGCAATGTGCTGTTCGCCTTTGACTCCGCGGAACTGACCGCCGAGGCGCGGCGCCTGCTCACCGATGTCAGCGCACGATTGACCGGCGCCAGCCTGGTCTCGGTGAAGGTCGTCGGTCATACCGACAGCGTCGGTTCGGACGCCTACAACCAGGGCCTGTCCGAGCGCCGTGCGCGTAGCGTGGCGGATTTCCTCGTTGCCCAGGGCGTGCCGGCCGGCAAGCTCAGCACCGAAGGACGCGGCGAGAGCCAGCCGGTGGCGGACAACGGCAGTGATGCCGGGCGTGCGCAGAACCGTAGGGTAGAGCTGTACGTTTCCCGTTGAGCAACGAGCGTGCCTCGGACCGGGGAGGGTCTGAGGCACGCTGCCTTGTCGCCAGGCGATAGACGAAGTCATGCAAAAACGCCCTCCAGACTGGTGGTCCGGGCCGCGAGCGGTTAACGTGCTGCGCTACTGGAAAACCGAGCGAGAGGGCGGGATGAAAGCACTGTTGATTGCTGGCAAGGCGCTGACCTTGTCGTTCTGGCTGGTATTCGGCGCGGCCCTGGTCAAATGGGTGGGGCCCCCCTTCGAACAACTGATCCACCTGTTGGCGGCATTCCTGCTGGTTCTGCATGGGGTGCAGCTCTGGCTGTTCGCCGACACCTTGACCGGCCGCAGCAATCCCTGGCTCGACCGGTTGCAGGTACTGCTGTTCGGCATCTTCCACCTCTACCCGCTGAAGCCGACGGTGGTGGCCGCCGCCGAGGCATCGGCCGCAGCCGAGGAGGCGGCGCATGCGTAATCTGCTGCTGGTGCTGTGGCTCGGCGCCGCCACGGCGACAGCCGATACGCAGATCACGGTACCTTCCCACGCCCTGATGCGCCTGCCCAATGCCGGCAGCGCGTTGCAGCTGGAGCGTCTGGAAGTGGCGGATCATGCCACGTTGCTCATCCCGGCTACGCTCACGGAGCTGCGCATCGGCCAACTGCTGATGGGGCGCGAAGCACGTATCGGTGTGGCGCCGAGCGAGCAGGCGCTGCGCCTGGAAGTGCTGGACGGCGAGATCGCCCCGGGTGCCTGGATCAGCGCCAGGGGCGCCGCGGGCAGCTATCAGCGACCCGCGACAGCAGGACGTGAAATCCATCTGAAGCTGCACCGGCTGACCTTCGACGACCTCACCCTGGACGTACGTGGCGGGCGCGGCACGCCTGGCTATGCGGGCCTGGATGGCGCCCATGGCCAGCCGGGTGGTTGCACCTGGGGGCAGGCCAGTGCCGGCCATGACGGTCAGGATGGCAGCGACGGTCTGGCGGGCGCCGCAGGCGGCAAGGTGACGCTGGAAGCCGCGCAGCACGTCGAGGTGGAGCGTCTGCGCGTGCTGCTCGATGGCGGTGCAGGCGGCGAAGCCGGGGCCGCGGGGCGTGCCGGTCGCGGTGGCAAGGCCAAGGGTTGCCTGCTCTACGGAGTCGATGGCGCCCCGGATGGCAAGCCCGGGCAAGCCGGGCGCGAAGGTCCGGCAGGGCCCGATGGCGCGTTACAGGTGCTGCGTTTCTGATCGAAGCGGGCAGCGCCCTCAGAAGGACGGGCGCATCGCCACCAGCGCCATCAGCGACAGGCCGATCAGCAGGTTGCTGCCCACCAGCTTGCGAATCTTGCCCAGTACCTCGCCGCCCGCAGGCCAGTTCTCGCTGGCCACCGCGCGGCGCAGCTCCGGCAGCCGCAGCGCCTGGATGCGCAGGAACAGGGCGAGCATCACCAGATACAGACCGATCATGATCTGCACGTAGCGCGGCGCGCCATCGAGGCCGCCATGGCTCAGATGCAGCATGGCGAAACCGCTCAGCGGCAGCGTCACCACCGCCACCCAGACCCAGACGAAGAACTTCTCGAACACGCCCAGCCACAGACGCAGGCGCGCCGGCGCTTCCAGCGCCTGCACGGCGACGGGACGCAGGATCATCCAGGCGAAGAACATCCCTCCGACCCAGACGACAGCAGCGAGCAGGTGTAGGGCATAGAGCGGTGCATAGGGCGTCATGTGGTGTCTCCATCGGGGCCGTTGGGCAGTTCGCGGCATTCGATTGGCACGCGAGTCTGCGCCAGATCGATTGGCGCGTTATGATAGCGGCCGCTCCGCGAATACTGAAAATTTATCCAGCCTTTTTCGTTTCAGAATCCATGCTCAGTACCGAACTCAAGACCCAGATCCAGGGCGCCTATTCGCGCTTTCTCGAGGCCAAGTCGCTCAAGCCGCGCTATGGCCAGCGCCTGATGATCGCCGAGATCGCCAAGGTGCTGGGTGCGATCAAGACCGACGACGAGGGTAAGCGCCTTGGCGAGCCCGCGGTGGTCGCGGTGGAGGCGGGCACCGGTACCGGCAAGACAGTGGCCTACAGCCTGGCCACCATTCCCACGGCCAAGGCCGCCGGCAAGCGCCTGGTGATCGCCACCGCGACGGTCGCCCTGCAGGAGCAGATCGTGCACAAGGATCTGCCGGATCTTTTGCGCAACAGCGGGCTGAATTTCAGCTTCGCCCTGGCCAAGGGGCGTGGCCGTTACCTGTGCCTGTCCAAGCTCGACCACCTGCTGCAGGACGGCGCCGCGCAGAGCGCCACGGCCCAACTGTTCGAGGAAGAAGGCTTTCGCATCGACGTCGACGAGCAGGGGCAGAAGCTGTTCACCGCGATGATCGAGAAACTGGCCGGCAACAAGTGGGACGGTGACCGTGACAGCTGGCCGGAGGAGCTGGAAGACAGCCGCTGGGCGCAGCTGACCACCGACCACAGCCAGTGCACCAACCGCCACTGCCCGAACTTCCAGCAGTGCGCCTTCTACAAGGCACGTGAGGGCATGGGCAAGGTCGACGTGATCGTCACCAACCACGACATGGTGCTGGCGGACCTGGCCCTGGGTGGCGGCGCGGTGCTGCCCGACCCGCGCGAGACCATTTATGTCTTCGACGAAGGGCACCACCTGCCGGACAAGGCCATCGGCCATTTCGCCCATTTCACCCGCCTGCGCTCGACCGCCGACTGGCTGACCCAGATCGACAAGAACCTGACCAAGCTGCTGGCGCAGAACCCTCTTCCGGGCGATCTCGGCCGGCTGATCGAACAGGTGCCGGAGCTGGCCCGCGAGCTCAAGACCCAGCAGCAGTTCATGTTCAGTGCCTGCGAGCAGATCGCCGACTTCAAGGCCGGCGAGGACATGGAGGGGCGCGAGCGCCCGCGTCACCGCTTCGTCGGCGGCGTGGTGCCGGAGCACCTGACCGAGCTGGGGCTGGAGCTGAAGAAAGGGTTCTCCAAGCTCAACGACCTGTTCACCGGCGTTACCGAGCTGCTCAAGGAAGCCATGGATGGTGAGGGCGCAGTGGGTATCGCCAGCCACCAGGCCGAGGAGTGGTATCCGCTGTTCGGCAGCCTGATGGCGCGGGCCAAGGGCAACTGGGAGCTGTGGCTGGCCTTCACCGCCGAAGACCCCGAGGAAAGCCCGCCCATGGCGCGCTGGCTGACCCTGGCCGAGAGCGGCGCGCTGTTCGACATCGAGGTCAACGCCAGCCCGATCCTGGCCGCCGAAACCCTGCGCCGCAACCTGTGGAACGTCGCCCACGGCGCTCTGGTGACCTCGGCCACCCTTACCGCGCTGGGCACCTTCGACCGTTACCGCATGCGCGCCGGGCTGCCCAAGGTGGCGGTCACCGCCATCGTGCCGAGCCCCTTCCACCACGCCGATGCCGGCCTGCTGCGCGTGCCGGATCTGAAGGCCGACCCGCGCGAGGCCGCCGCGCATACCGCGGCGATCACTCGTGATCTGCCGGGCCTGGTGGCTGGCAGCCGTGGCTCGCTGGTGCTGTTCTCCTCGCGCAAGCAGATGCAGGACGTGTTCGATGGCCTTGACCGTGACTGGCGCAAACGTGTGTTCATCCAGGGCAACCTGTCCAAGCAGGAGACCCTGAACAAGCACAAGGCGCGGGTCGATTCAGGTGAGGAGAGCGTGCTGTTCGGCCTGGCCAGTTTCGCCGAAGGCGTCGACCTGCCGGGCGCCTATTGCGAGCATGTGGTGATCGCCAAGATTCCCTTTGCCGTACCCGACGACCCGGTGGAAGCGGCGCTGGCCGAGTGGATCGAGGCACGTGGCGGCAACCCCTTCATGGAAATCGCCGTGCCGGATGCGTCGCTGCGCCTGGTACAGGCCTGCGGTCGCCTGCTGCGTACCGAGGCCGACCGCGGCACCATCACGCTGCTGGATCGCCGTGTGGTTACCCAGCGTTACGGCAAGGCCATTCTCAATGCCTTGCCACCGTTCCGCCGGCAGATAGATTAGGCGGTTTATTCACCGCCCCTGTTGCGCTGCTCCAGCTCATCACCCAGGCGCCCCAGCGTCGGCCGAATGCCGGCGCGGTGAGCGGCGCGGGCGATGGCATGCGCAGCCAGCGGGGCGCTGGCCAGCAGAATCAGCAGGCCGAGAAAGGCTTCCAGGGCCAGTTCGCCGCTAGTGGCCAGGGCTACCGCACCCAGCAACAGCACCGCGCCGAGTACCCCGGCCTTGCTCGCCGCGTGCATGCGGCTGTAGCTGTCGGGCAGGCGCAGCACGCCAATCGCGCCGAGCAGGGAAATCAGCGCGCCGGCGAGCACCAGCAGCGAGGCCAGCCAGGCTTGGATCTCGTTCATGGACGTTCCTCGCTTTTTTCCGGCATCTGGCTGTGGGCGTCGTCGAACAGGAAGGCAAAGGCCGCCGTGCCGAGAAACGACACCAGTGCCAGCAGTACGGCGACGTCGATGAACAGCGCTTCGCCGCGCATCAGACACAACAGCGCCATGGCGGCGACCGCCAGCAGGGTCAGGGCGTCGATGGCCACCGCGCGGTCCGGTCGGCTCGGCCCGCGCAGCAGGCGATACAGGCTGATCAAACCGCTCAGCGCGAGCAGGACTGCAGCCAGTGGCAATACCCAGGCTGCTCCGGCCAGGTGCAGGGTCATGGCGTTACTCCTTCGGCTTTACTCGCATCGAGCCAGGCCAGCAGACGGCGCTCCAGTTCGATGAGAATGTCGGTCATGTCCTCGCGGCGGCGCGCATCGAGGGCGTGGATGTAGAGCAGGCCCTGCTCCGGGTCGTAATCCAGGGCCAGGGTGCCAGGGGTCAGGGTCAGCAGGGTGCCGAGCAGGGTGACCTTGTCCACTTCGCGGCGGGTGACCGGGTAGGCCAGTATCGCCGGCTCTACGTCGACCCGACGCGCCAGCACCAGAGCGGCGACGTGATAGGTGGCGAGAAACACCTGGGCGATGAACCACAGACAGAAGCTGATGCCATGCTCCAGGCTGCGCGCGTAACGGCGCAGGCGCGCCACGGCCACGCCCAGCAGGCGTGCCAGCAGGTAGAGCAGGGCGAACGCCAGCAGCCCACCGCCCAGGTGCCCGGCGCCAACGCTCCAGGCCAGTACGGCGCTGGCCAGCAGATGGATGAGAAACGACATCAGGCACCTCCTGCGCCAGCGAAGGGTTGCAGATAGGCTTGCGGGTCGGCGAGCTGCGCGGCGGCCGCCACCGCGTAGTCGATCAGCGGGCCGGCGCCCAGGCCGATCAGTACGGTCATCAGCGCCAGGGCGCTCATGCCTATCCAGGCCGGGCGCATGCCGGTGACCACGTGCAGCGCCTCTTCACCCTGTGGGTGAGGTTTGAGGAAGGCCTCGTTCCAGATCTTGTTCATCGACAGCAGGGTGAACACGCCGGTCAGCAGCGCGATGCCCGCCGCCCACCAGGCTGCGGCATCCAGGCTGGCCTTGACCAGCAGGAACTTGGCCCAGAAACCGGACAGCGGCGGTATACCGGCCAGCGACAGCGCCGGAATGGCGAAAAGCAGCGCCAGCCAGGGCATGCGCTTGTACAGCCCACCCATGTCGGCCAGCCGCTCGGAGCCGCAGATGCGCGCCGCCAGCCCGCCGATGAAGAACAGGTTGGCCTTCACCACGATATGGTGGATCAGGTAGAACACCGCGCCGGCCAGCGCCAGCGGGGTGGCCAGGGCCAGACCGAGGATCATGTAGCCGACCTGGCTGACGATATGGAACGACAGGATACGGCGCACCTCGGTCTGCGCCGCCGCGCCAAGCACGCCCACCAGCATGGTGGCGCACGCCACCCACAGCAGCAGTTGATGGGGCAGGCCGTATTCCGGCCAGAGCAGGGTTACCAGGCGGATCAGCGCGTACACGCCGACCTTGGTCAAAAGCCCGGCGAACATCGCCGACACCGCGGTGAGCGCTACGTGGTAGGTGGCCGGCAGCCAGCCGAATACCGGGAACAGCGCGGCCTTGATGGCGAACGACAGCAGCATCAGCAGCAGCGCCGGGGTGACGCCGGGCGGTGCTTCGCCGCTGCGCATGATCACTGCCAGTTCACCCATGTTCAGCGTGCCGCTGGCGCCGTAGACCAGGCCGGCGGCGAGCAGGAAGATCAGCGTGGCGAACAGGTTCAGCGCCACGTAGGTCATGCTGCCGGCCAGCCGGCGGCTGCCACCGCCGAGGGCCATCAGGGCGAAGGAGGCGATCAGCAGCACCTCGAACCAGACGTACAGGTTGAAGATGTCGGCGGTGATGAAGGCGCCGCAGATACCGGTCAGCAGGCCCTGGATGAACAGGTGGAAGTCGCGGCCGATCTTGCTGTCGTTGTCCTTGGCCACGCCATAGAGCAGGGTCACCAGTGCGACCACGGCGCTGATGGCGATCATCACCGCCGACAGCCGGTCGATCACCAGGCTGATGCCGAACGGTGCCTGCCAGCCGCCGACCTGGCCGGTCAGCACCACCCCCTGCGCCGCCTGCCAGACCAGCACCAGGCCGACTGCCGCCAACAGGGCGGCGCCGCTCAGGCTGAGCACGCGCACGGCCAGCAAATTACGGCGCAGGATGATCGCCAGCAGCAGGCTGCATAGGGGCACCAGAATCGGTGCAACCAGTAACGCGTGGTTCATCGGCGAACCTCCGCACCCTGGGCGTCGCTCTCATGTTCGCTGTCGTGCCAGTCCGGTGCCGGTTGCTCAGTAATCGAGCTGACCGAGTCGGTGGTCTTGTCGCCATGCAGTTCGCGGGTGCGCTTGAGCAGCGCCAGGGCGAAGATGAACAGACTGAAGCCGATGACGATCGCCGTCAGCACCAGCGCCTGCGGCAGCGGGTTGGCCGCATCGAGCGCATTGCCGGCCTCGACGAAGGCCGGACGCTCGCCGAAGAAGCGCCCGGCGGTGAGAACCCCCAGGTTGATTGCGTTACCCAGTACCACCACACCCAGCACCACGCGCTTGAGATTGCGGTCCAGAAGCATCCACAGGCCCAGACCCGCCAGGCCTCCGGTCGTGATTGCAGCGAGCCATTCCATCAGTGGCGAACTCCCGTGAGCTTGTCGATCATGTGCAGGGCAGAGCCGAACACGGTGAGGAAAACGCCGATATCGAAGAGCAAGGGCGTGCCCAGCGGCAGCCCGCCGGGGAAGGTCCAGAGACCGGTGAGAAAGGCACTGCCGGCGAGCAGGCCGAGAATGCCGGCACCTGCCGCGCAGCCCAGACCAATGCCGATCAGTTGCGCCGGCGCCAGCGGCAGCACGCGGCGAATTTGCCCGTGGCCGTAGGTCAGTACCAGCAGGATCAGACCGCAGGCCGCCACCAGACCGCCGATGAAACCGCCGCCCGGCAGGTTATGGCCGCGCCACAGCAGCAGCAGGGAGGCAGCCAGCATCAGCCAGGCCAGCGGGCGCAGACCCTGGCGCAGCAGTGGCGAGGTGAAGGCGTCTTCACCACTGTGCTCGTTGCCGAAGCGCCGCCCGGTGCCGAGCAAACTGGCTGCGGCAAGCGCCGAGAGCGCGACCACGAGGATTTCGCCGAGGGTATCGAAGGCGCGGAAGTCCACCAGAATCACGTTGACCACGTTATGCCCGTGACCGACCGGCAGGCTGTTGGCCTGGTACCACTGGGCGATGTCGCCCGGCAGCGGCAGGCTTACCGCCAGCAGCAGGGCGCCGGTCACGCTGAGGCCGAAGAGGATCGCCACGCTGGCATGCAGACGGCGCTTCCAGGGCGCGCGGGCACCGCTGGGCGGCACCGTGGGCATCTTGCGAAACACCAGGGCGAGGAAGATCAGGCTGAGGGTTTCCACCATCAGCTGGGTCATCGCCACGTCCGGGGCATTGACCGAGACGAACACCAGCGCCAGACCCAAGCCACAGGCGCCGAGCGCTGCCAGCAAGGTCAGGCGGCCGGGCAGGAATGCCGCCGCCACACCGCCGGCCAGTGCCAGCAGGCAGCCGGCCAGGCCCAGCGGCGAGATCGGGCTGTAACTGCCCTGCAGCAGCTGCGGCAGGGCCGGCAACAGGCCGACCGCGAGCAGCCCACCAACCGCCAGGGCCAACAGCACCAGATGCTGGCGCAGCGAGCCGTGCTGGAAGCGTGCGGCGAGCAGCCCGGCGAGGTGGAAGACGCGTTTGAGCAAACGATCCCAGAGCAGGTCGCCGCTGACGTTCCAGGCCGCGTTGGCGCTGTCCAGCAACTGCCGCACGCGGTCACGCATCACGTAGAACAGCACCCCTAGCGACACGGTCAGCAAGCTGGCCAGCAGCGCCGGAGTGATGCCGCCCCACAGGTACAGATGCACGTCCACCGGGCCGCGAGCCACGGCCTGTACCGCGTTGTTCACCAGCCAGGTTTCCGGCCAGGCATTCCAGGCGCCGAGCAGGAAGCCGCCGATGGCCAGCAGCATCGGCCCCAGCCACATCGGCAGACCGACCTCATGAGGCGCGCGTGGATAGTCGCCACGCTTGCCGAGGAAGGTCTGCAGGAACACCAGGCCGGCAGCGGCGAACAGCAGGGCATTGGTGAGGATCATCACCAGGGTTACTGCCCAGCCGATATGACCCATCTCGATCAGGCCGCTGTACTTGAACTCCTTGGCGATGAAGCCGAAGAACGGCGGCAGGCCGGCGTTGGAGAATGCCGCCAGGGCCACGGCTGCACCGGTCAGCGGCATGAAGCGGATCAGACCGCCTAGGCGCGCCAGTTCGCGGGTGCCGGTGGCGTGGTCGATGGCGCCGACCGCCATGAACAGCGCACCCTTATAAAGGGAGTGCGCCACCAGGTAGAGCACGAAGGCCTGCAGGCCGTAGCTGGTGTTGGTGCCGATCAGCATGGTCAGCTGGCCCAGCACGGTGACCGTGGTGTAGGCCAGCAGGCGCTTGAGGTCGGTCTGGCGGAAGGCGAGGAAGGCGCCGAGCACCGCGGTGGCGGCGCCGAAAGTGATCAGCAGCGTGCCCCAGCCGACGGAACCGCCCAGCACCGGATTTAGCCGCGCCAGCAGGTAGATGCCGGCCTTGACCATGGTCGCCGAGTGCAGATAGGCCGATACCGGTGTCGGTGCGTTCATCGCATTGGGTAGCCACAGGTGGAAGGGCACCTGCGCCGACTTGGTGAAGCAGCCCAGCAGCACCAGACCCATGATCGCCGGCAGCAGCACGTGGCCTTCGATCTGCTCGGCGCTGAGGCTGGAGAACTGCCAGTTGCCGGTGGCGCCGCCGAGCAGGATCAGCCCTGCCAGCAGCGCCAGGCCGCCGCCGCCGGTGATCAGCAGGGCCTGCAGCGCTGCCCGGCGCGAGACGGCCTTTTCGTGCTGGAAGCTGATCAGCAGGAAGGAGGCGATACTGGTCAGCTCCCAGAATACGAACATCGCCACCAGATCGTCGGCCAGCACCAGGCCGAGCATCGCCAGCATGAACACCAGCAGGTAGGCATGGAAGCGGCCGAGGTGGACGTGGCTCGACAGGTAGCTGCCGGCGTACAGCACGATCAGGCTGCCGATGCCGCTGATCAGCAGGGCGAACAGCAGCGAGAGGCCGTCCAGACGCAGGCTCAGGTTGATACCCAGAGCCGGAATCCAGCTCATGCTCTGCACGACGGCATCGCCGCCGGCGATCAGCGGAATCTGTTGGACGAACCAGATGAAGGCCACCAGCGGCGCCAGCATCAACAGCCAGCCCGTGCGAGCACCCAAAAGGCGCGTCAGGCCGGGCGCCATGACGGCGGCCAGGGAGATCAGGGACAGTAGGTAGAGCACTCGTTTCTCCTGTGCCGAGCGTCGAATCCAGGGCCGCCTGACGATCACGCACCTGCCTGTGGCCGGCGTTTTCCGGTCTGAAACGGGTTTCAGGGCGTATCGGTCATATCAGGCCGCGCTTTTTTCAGAATAGGAAAAACCAATCGAAGATCGCTATTTTATGAAGTTTCAGAACATTGCATGATAGGCGGCCTTCGTTGCCGCCACGCTTGGCACGCCACCCGAACAGGAGAACAGTGTGCAGATTCAGGGCTATTTCGACTTGCGCTTCGAGGCGGTGAAAGAGGCGTTCGCCGCCCTGTTCGAGGACCCGCAGGAGCGCGGTGCGGCCCTCTGCGTCAAGGTCGGCGGAGAGACGGTGATCGATCTTTGGGCCGGGGTGATGGACAAGGACGGCCGGCAGGCCTGGCACAGCGACACCATCGCCAATCTGTTCTCCTGCACCAAGCCGTTCGCCGCCGTGGTGGTCCTGCAGCTGGTGGGCGAAGGCAAGCTGGACCTGGACGCCCCGGTGGCCCGCTACTGGCCCGAGTTCGCCGCCGCCGGCAAGGAGCGTATCAGCGTGCGTCATCTGCTCTGCCATCAGGCCGGGCTGCCGGCGCTGCACCAGATGCTGCCGGCCGAAGCGCTGTACGACTGGCAGACCATGACCAGCGCCTTGGCCGCCGAAGAGCCCTGGTGGCCGCTCGGCGAAGGGCATGGTTATGCGCCCATCACCTACGGCTGGCTGGTCGGCGAGCTGATCCGGCGGGTGGAAGGGCGCGGCCCCGGCGAGAGCATCGCCGCGCGCATCGCCCGGCCATTGGGGCTGGATTTTCATGTCGGCCTGGCCGACAGCGAATTCGACCGCGTCGCCCATATCGCGCGCGGCAAGGGCAACCTCGGCGACGCCGCGGCGCAGCGCCTGCTGCGGGTGATGATGAGTGAGCCTGCGGCCATGAGTACGCGCTCGTTCACCAATCCGCCTTCGATCATGACCAGCACCAACAAGCCCGAGTGGCGGCGCATGCAGCAGCCGGCCGCCAACGGCCATGGCAATGCGCGCAGCCTGGCGGGGTTCTACGCCGGCCTGCTCGACGGCAGCCTGCTGGAGAGCGAGCTGCTCGGCGAGATGACCCGCCAGCACAGTCTCGGTGAAGACAAGACCCTGCTGACCCGCACCCGTTTCGGCCTGGGCTGCATGCTCGATCAGGCCGATGTGGCCAATGCCACCTACGGCATGGGGCCCCGGGCGTTCGGTCATCCGGGCGCGGGGGGCTCCAGCGGGTTCGCCGACCCTGATCGGGACCTGGCGTTCGGCTTCGTGACCAACAATCTAGGACCGTTCGTCTTGATGGACCCCCGAGCGCAGAAACTTGCGCAAGAGATTGCGGACTGTATCTGATTGAAGCGGCTAAACTTGCGCCAGCTGATCGATACCATCCATAACGATCCGACCATTAGACTTGTGTGACCTCGGGGGCTTCATGCGTGCCAACACCATTTTCGCTTTCACCTGCTGCCTGCTGATTGCGGGCTGCGCCGGCTCGGAAAAGAAGGAAGTCGCCAAGGCGGCCGTGATGCCGCCGCCCCAGGTGACCCGCGCCTGGCTCGACGAGTACGAGCCGAAGCTGCGTGAAGCGGTCAAGGGCAGCCACTTCGAATTCGAGCGCCGCGAGAACCTGCTGGTGGTCACCGCACCGGTGCAGGGCTCGTTCAACCCGGACCGCCCACACATGCTGCTGCCGGTCAGCCTCGGCCCTATCACTCGCGTCGCCAAGCTGCTGGAAAGCGACGAAGACATGGCTGTCGTGGTGCTCGGCCATGCCGACAGCAGTGGCGATGCCACCCGCAACCGTGAACTGAGCGACCAGCGCGCACGCGCCGTCACCTCCATCTTCCGCCTCAGCGGCCTCAAGCAGAACCGCCTGCAGGTCATGGGCCTCGGTTCGGACATGCCGCGCGCCGCCAACGACAGCGCTGCCGGCCGCGCACTCAACCGCCGCGTCGAGATTCTGCTGACCTCGCGCGACACCATGCAGGGCCTGATCGCCAAATACAGCCAGCCTGCCAAGGCCGATGCCATCGACGGTCCCAAGGTAGCTGCCGCAGATCAAGGAAAATTGAGCAAGTCGGAGTAAGCTTGGCGGCATTTCCCCTCTGTGAGGAACTGCCATGACCCAGACGTTGGCCGACATGCGCCGCGACTACACCCGCGACGGCCTGAGCGAAGCCCAGGCCCCGCTGGATCCCTTTACCCTGTTTCGGCAGTGGTTCGATGATGCGGTGAAGACCGAGCAGTTGCCGGTCGAGCCCAATGCCATGACCCTGGCCACGGTCGACGAGGACGGGCGCCCGCACTGTCGGGTGTTGCTGCTCAAGGGTCTCGACGAGCGTGGCTTCACCTTCTTCAGCAACTATGAAAGCGCCAAGGGTCGCCAGCTGGCGGCGCGCCCCTATGCCGCGATGACCTTCTTCTGGCCGAGCCTGGAGCGTCAGGTGCGTATCGAAGGGCGGGTCGAGCGTGTCACGCCGGCCGAGTCCGATGGCTACTTCCAGGTGCGCCCGCTGGGCAGCCGCATCGGCGCCTGGGCCTCGCCGCAGAGCCGCGTGATCCGGGATCGCGCCGAGCTCGAGAATCTGCTGGCGGAAACCGAGAAGCGCTTTCTCAATCAGGCTCCGCACTGCCCACCCCACTGGGGCGGCTATCGCCTGTTGCCCGAGCGCATCGAGTTCTGGCAGGGGCGGCCGAGCCGCTTGCATGACCGCCTCGATTACCGTCTGCAGGGCGAGGCCTGGATCCGTCAGCGCCTGGCGCCCTGAAACGCCTGCCTTCGCTGGCGTAGCGCGCCAGCGATCAGCCTACAATGGCGGCCTCACCCGCGAGGCCGCCTGCATGCTCGAACTCGATTCCACCCTGGCCCAGCACATCGTCGATCGTGCCATGGCCATCCTGCCGCACAACATCAACGTCATGGACGCCCAGGGAATGATCATCGGCAGCGGTGATCCCAGCCGTCTGCATACCCGTCACGAGGGGGCGCAACTGGTGCTGGCCAACCGCCGCGTAGTGGAGATCGACGCCCAGGCCGCAGCCTGCCTGCGTGGCGTGAAGCCCGGGGTCAATCTGCCGCTGCTGCATGCCGAGCAACTGATCGGCGTGCTGGGGATCACCGGCGATCCGGACATCGTCAGGCCTTACGCCGAGCTGGTACGCATGGCTGCCGAAATGCTGGTCGAGCACCGCGTGCTGCAGGCCGAGCGGCACTGGCAGCGGCATCAGCAGGAGGCCTGGCTGCGCCAGCTGCTGGATCCGCAGCAGCGGCTCAGCAGCCTGGAAATCGAGGCCGAACGCCTGGGGCTGCAGCTCACCTGGCCGCGACAGATATGCCTGCTGCGTCTGGTGGAGGAGGGCGATCCGCTGCCGCGCCAGGCACGCCTGCTCGCCGCGCTGGGTAGCAAGAGCGAGCATCTGCTGGCGCCGCTCGGGCGGCACCAACTCTTGTGGTGCAGGCCGTACAGCGCCGGTCGTGATGACCACGCCTGGTTGGCGCAGGCCGATGAGCGTGAGTGGGGCATACGCTCGCTGGCGCTCAGCGACCCGCTGCACGACCTGGCCGAGCTGCGTCAGGCCAGCCTGGTGCTGCGCGATCTGCAGGCCTATGGCCTGGCGCGTTTTCCGGAGCGTCGCCTGTTGCCCCTGGAAGAGCTGCGTCTGCCGACCTTGCTCCATGCTCAGCGCCACAGCTGGTTGCTGCAGGGCTGGCTGGCGCCGCTGCGCCGGGTGTTGGCGCAGGACCCGCACGGCACCTTGCGCGCCACGCTGGAGGCCTGGTGCGCGCATGACGGCCAGGTGCAGCTGTGCGCGCAGGCGCTGGGCATCCACCGCAACACCCTGCGTTATCGTCTGGAACGTATCGGCGAGCTCAGCGGACTGGACCTCGATCGCCTGGATCAGCGCCTGCAACTGTCGCTCGGGTTGGGCCTGCTGGAGTCGGGCGAGGCCGATTGATCCGCAAGCGCAGTCAGCGGATCGATCTTGCGGTCAAAGGTTGTGCAGGTGCACAGCCGAAGCTGCATTTGAATGCGCGTTGGTGGTGCCTGCGCACAGGGCGGGGCAAGGGTGGGCTGGGCGACAATTGAGGCGCCTGTCGGCATTCCCATCCGGGCCTGACGCCCGCCATAACAACAATGAGGAGACTGGTCATGGGCCTGGTCCTGATTCTGCTGGCACTGATCGCGTTCATCGTGCTGTCCACCACCCGATTGAAGCTGCATCCCTTTCTCGCCCTGCTGGCCGCGGCGCTGATCGCCGGTTTCGCCTACCAGCTGCCCAGTGGCGAAATCATCAAGACCATCACCGCCGGTTTTGGTGGCATCCTCGGTTACATCGGCATCGTCATCGTGCTCGGTACCATCATCGGGGTGATGCTCGAGCGCAGCGGTGCGGCCATCACCATGGCCGAGACGGTGATCCGTCTGCTGGGCCAGCGCTTTCCCACCCTGACCCTGTCGATCATCGGCTATCTGGTGTCGATTCCGGTGTTCTGCGACTCCGGCTACGTCATTCTCAATTCGCTGAAAAATGCCCTGGCCGCGCGCATGAAGGTTTCCGTGGTGGCCATGAGCGTGGCCCTGGCTACCGGCCTGTACGCCACCCATACCTTCGTGCCGCCGACGCCGGGACCGATCGCCGCCGCCGGTAACCTGGGCCTGGAAACCTCGCTGGGCCTGGTGATTCTGGTCGGCCTGCTGGTGGCTGCGATCACCGCGGTGGCGGGCATGCTGTGGGCCAATCGTTTCCTCAAGCAGGACGACCACGAGCTGCTGGAAGAGGCGCCCAGCGAGCTGCTCGCCGACAATGTCGATTTCGCTGCGCTGCGTGCCCGCTACGGCAAACTGCCCAGTGCCTGGCAGGCGTTCTCGCCGATCTTCGTGCCCATCGTGCTGATCTGCCTCGGCTCGGTCGCGGCCTTTCCCAGCAAGCCGCTCGGCGAGGGCGTGCTGTTCGAGCTGCTGAGCTTCCTCGGCCAGCCGGTCGCCGCCTTGCTGGTCGGCCTGGTGCTGGCCTGCTCGCTGCTCAAGGGCGAGGGCAAGCGGCAGCAACTGCACGATCACGTGGCGCATGGCCTCAAGGAAGCCGCGCCGATTCTGCTGATCACCGGTGCCGGTGGCGCTTTCGGCGCGATTCTCAAGGCCACCGCGCTGACCGGCTATCTGGGCGATACCCTGTCGGCTCTGGGTATCGGCCTGTTCATGCCGTTCCTGGTGGCCGCCGCCCTGAAGAGCGCGCAAGGTTCATCCACCGTGGCCCTGGTCACTACCTCGGCCATGGTGGCGCCGCTGCTGGGCAACCTGGGTCTGGACAGCGAGATGGGCCGCGTACTGACGGTGATGGCCATCGGTGCCGGTGCCATGACCGTATCCCACGCCAACGACAGCTTCTTCTGGGTGGTGACCCAGTTCAGCCGCATGAAAGTGGCCACCGCCTATCGCGCCCAGACCATGGCCACCCTGGTTCAGGGCGTGGCCGGCATGCTGGCCGTCTGGCTGCTCAGCCTGGTTCTGCTGTAATCCGCTTTATCGGCGGGCGACCTCGGGTCGTCCGCTCCTTTCGAGGTGTTTCATCATGAAAATCGTCATCGCTCCCGACTCCTTCAAGGAGAGCCTCAGTGCGCCCGAGGTGGCTGCAGCCATCGCGCGCGGCTGGCAGCGGGTGTTCCCCGAGGCCGAATGCCTGCTGCGACCCATGGCCGACGGCGGCGAAGGCACGGTGGATGCGCTGCTCGCCGCGGTCGGTGGCGAGCGCCGCGAGTGCTGGGTGCGCGGTCCCATGGGCGAGCCTGTGCGCGCCCACTGGGGCTGGCTGGGGGAGGGCACCGCGGTGATCGAGATGGCCGCCGCCAGCGGTCTGCACTGGGTGCCGCGCGAGCAGCGCGATGCTCGTGTAGCCAGCAGTTTCGGTACTGGCGAGTTGATCGCCGAGGCGCTGCAGGCTGGCGCCACGCGCATCATCCTCGGCCTCGGCGGCAGCGCCACCAACGATGCCGGGGCCGGTTTGCTGCAGGCCCTGGGCATGCGCTTTCTCGATGACCAGGGTCGTGAACTGGCGGCAGGCGGCGCGGCACTGGCGGCGCTCGATCAGCTGGATCTGAGCGGCCTGGATGCGCGACTGCTGCAGGTACAGATCGAGGTCGCGGCAGACGTCGACAACCCGCTGTGTGGTGCGCGCGGAGCCTCGGCGGTGTTCGGGCCGCAGAAGGGCGCCACACCCGAACAAGTTGCCGAACTGGATACGGCCCTCGGCCGTTTCGCACGCATCGCCGCCGCGACCCTGGGCGAGGATCATGCCGAGTTCCCCGGGGTCGGCGCGGCCGGAGGGTTGGGGTTTGCCGCACGCGCCTTCCTCAAGGCCACCTTTCGCCCGGGTATCGAACTGGTGGCCGAGCTGTCCGGCCTGGCAGAGGCGGTGCAGGGCGCCGATCTGGTGATTACCGGCGAGGGACGGATTGACGCGCAGACCCTGCACGGCAAGACGCCGGTCGGTGTCGCGCGCGTCGCGCAGGATGCCGGCGTGCCGGTGATCGCCCTGGCCGGCAGCCTGGGTGAGGACTATCAGGCGCTCTACGATGCAGGTATCGAGGCAGCCTTCAGCCTGGCGCCGGGCCCGCTTTCGCTGGAGCAGGCCATGGCCGCTGCGGCCGGCGAACTCGAGGCCCGCGCGGTGGATATTGCCAGACTGTGGCACCTGGCCCAGGCCGGCGCTCGTTGAGCGCGGGCTGCGGGCAGAACCTAACTGAACTGTCTCTGTCTGAATCTACTATTGTTGGTGCAGGCTCGTGACAGTCGCGCGGACGCGGCGTCTAATGGATCGAGACATCTCTGGAGGAATTGCTATGCGTAAACCCACTCTGCTCATTACCTCGCTGGCCGCGCTACTGGCCCTCGGCGGCTGTCAGTCCAGCCTGACCGGAGACACCTATAGCCGCAGCGAGGCGCGGGCCGTGCAGACGGTACGCATGGGCACCATCGAGTCGCTGCGACCGGTGAAGATCGAGGGTACCAAGACCCCCATCGGCGCAGGTGCCGGTGCGGTTGTCGGTGGCATCGGCGGCAGTGGTATCGGCGGTGGCCGCGGCAGCGCGGTGATGGCGGTGGTCGGCGCGGTAGCCGGCGGTCTGCTCGGTGCCGCAGCCGAGGAAGGCCTGACCCGCACCCAGGGTGTGGAGATCACCGTGCGTGAGGACGATGGCACGCTGCGCGCCTACGTGCAGGAGGTCGAGCCCAACCAGGTGTTCCGCGTCGGTGAGCGCGTGCGCATCATGACCGTCAACGGCACCAGCCGCGTCACCCACTGAGCGCGGCCCAGAGCCGGAGTAGCTGCAGGGCTGCTCCGGCTTTTTTATGCCTGCCAGTAAAACCTCGGCCTGTGCCGGAAGGGATGCTCGGCGCCATTGGTAAAAAAGCTTGGTACATGCCTGTTGCCGCAGCCTGCGGCTGCTACTCTCGATGCCCGTTGGGCACGCCTGGGGCCGCGTGGTGTAACCAAGTGTGTTTAGTAATACTTCAATACATGACGTTGCATTGATAGTTATGGATAATCGGCGGTTATTCTTGTGCCGACAACGACTTAGCTGCTTCGTTGTGGTGCAGTGGGGATTACCGTCAGGGAGTTGCGACTCCAATTCTCGTCGTCGGGACCGCGTTCCCGGCGTGCCAGCATAAGGGGTTTTGCCGATGGCGCTTGCGCTGATTGTCGCCTTGCCATTTCTTGGATTGTTTCTGCCGGTACTGGCCGACCGGCTGGGGCGCTCCGCCTGCGCCGTGGCCGCTGCCGTGGCGCCCGTGGTGGCGTTGGTCCTGCTGTTCAACTATCAGCCGGCGGTGTTTGCCGGCGAGGTGCTGCGGGTCAAGCTGGAGTGGCTACCCCACCTGGGCCTGAATCTCAGCCTGCGCCTCGATGGCCTGGGCTTTCTGTTCGCCCTGCTGATCCTCGGCATCGGCCTGCTGGTGATCCTCTACGCTCGCTATTACCTGGCCAAGACCGAGCCGATGGGGCGTTTCTTCGCCTTCCTGCTGTTGTTCATGGGCGCCATGCTCGGCGTGGTGCTGTCGGAAAACCTGCTGTTGATGCTGATGTTCTGGGAGCTGACCAGCCTGTCGTCGTTCCTGCTCATCGGTTTCTGGGGTTCGCGTTCCGATGCCCGCAAGGGCGCGCGCATGGCCCTGGCGATCACCGGTGGCGGAGGGCTGGCGCTGCTTGCCGGGATCCTGCTGCTCGGCCATATCGCCGGCAGTTTCGAGCTGTCCCAGGTGCTGGCCGCCGGCTATGCGATCCGCGCCCACGAGTTGTATCCGTTGGCTCTGGCCCTGGTGCTGCTGGGCGTGTTCACCAAGTCGGCGCAGTTCCCGTTCCATTTCTGGCTGCCGCACGCCATGGCTGCGCCGACGCCGGTTTCGGCCTATCTGCACTCGGCGACCATGGTCAAGGCCGGCGTGTTCCTGCTGGCGCGTCTGTACCCGGCACTGGCCGGTTCCGAGTGGTGGTTCTACATGGTCAGCCTGACCGGCCTGGCCACGCTGCTGGTGGGCGCGGGCATGGCGCTGTTCCAGCATGACCTCAAGGGGCTGCTGGCCTACTCGACCATCAGCCACCTGGGCCTGATCACCCTGCTGTTCGGTCTGGACACCCGCCTGGCCGCGGTCGCCGCGGTGTTCCACATCATCAACCACGCGACCTTCAAGGCGTCGCTGTTCATGGCGGCGGGCATCATCGATCACGAGACCGGCAGCCGCGACATGCGCCGCATCAACGGCTTGTGGAAGTACATGCCGCACACCGCCGTGCTGGCCATGGTGGCCGCTTCGGCCATGGCCGGGGTGCCGCTGCTCAACGGCTTCCTGAGCAAGGAGATGTTCTTCACCGAAACCCTGCACCAGCACCTGCTGGGCGGCTTCAACTGGGTGATTCCGGCTGCCGCGACCCTGGCCGGCGTGTTCTCGGTGGCCTATTCGCTGCGTTTCATCCACGACGTGTTCTTCAACGGCGAGCCGCTCGATCTGCCCAAGTACCCACCGCACGAGCCGCCGCGCTACATGAAGGTGCCGGTGGAAGTATTGGTGTTCCTCTGCCTGCTGGTCGGCGTGGTGCCGGCCTACACCGTGGCGCCGCTGCTGGCCGCGGCGGCTACTTCCACCCTGGGTGGCGACCTGCCGGAGTACAGCCTGGCGATCTGGCACGGCTTCAATCTGCCGCTGCTGATGAGTTTCATCGCGCTGTTCGGCGGCATCCTCGTCTACGCCTGCCGCAAGCCGCTGTTCCGTTGGTACGAGGGGCTGCCAAACCTGGATGCCAAGGACGTGTTCGATCAGGTGGTGCGCTACCTGACCCGCATGTCGGTGCGCATCACCACGTTTCTGGAGTGCGGGTCGCTGCAGCGTTACCTGGCCTGGATGATCGGCAGCGCCCTGACTCTGGTGGTGGTGGCGCTGTCGCCGCTCGACAGCCTCAGCGGTAGCGTGGCGATGACTCCGCTCGATCCCCTGACCGTGATCGGCATGCTGATCCTGATGGTGACCGCGGTGCTGACGGTGATCTTCCACCGCCGCCGACTGGTGGCGCTGATCATTCTCAGCGGTGCCGGTCTGATGGTGGCGCTGGCCTTCGCCCGCTTCTCCGCCCCGGATCTGGCGCTGACCCAGCTGTCGGTGGAGGTGGTGACCATCATCCTGCTGATGCTCATCCTGTACTTCATGAGCGACCGTACGCCGGCCGAATCCAGCAGCCTGCGCGGGCTGCGCGACCTGGTCCTGGCGCTGGGCAGCGGCACCATGGTGGCGATGCTGACCTACGCCGTGCTGACCCGGCCGTATCAGAGCATCTCCTCGTTCTTCCTCGAGAACAGCGTTTCCGGAGGTGGGGGGACCAACGTGGTCAACGTGATCCTGGTGGACTTCCGCGGCTTCGATACCCTGGGCGAGATCACCGTGCTGGCGATTGCCGCCATCGGTATCTACGCCTTGCTGCACAGCCTGCGCCTGCCGCACCCGACCCACGACAAGAACGGTCGCCCCTGGTCCAGCGATGCCCACCCGATGATTCTCGACAACCTGGCCCGCGCCATGCTGCCGATGGCGCTGCTGATTTCGGTGTTCATCTTCCTGCGTGGCCACAACCTGCCGGGCGGCGGCTTCATCGCCGGTCTGATCACCTCGGTGGCGTTGATTCTGCAGTACATCTCGCATGGCGTGACCTGGACCCAGGAGCGCCTGAAGTTCAGCTATCACGCCACTGCAGGTTGGGGCGTGCTGATCGCCGGTCTCACCGGTCTGGGCAGCTGGGCCTTCGGTTCGCCGTTCCTGACCTCGGCGTTCGGCCATTTCCATATTCCGCTGATCGGCGAGATCGAACTGGCCACCGCCATTCTCTTCGATCTCGGGGTGTATCTGGCCGTCGTCGGCGCCACCCTGCTGATCCTTTCCAACATCGGCCATGTCAGTCAGGACGAGTCGTGCAAGGAGGTCATCTGATATGGAGGCTATGTTCGCGATCACCCTTGGGGTACTGGCGGCCAGCGGCGTCTACCTGCTGCTGCGGGCGCGCATCTTCCCGGTGGTGATGGGCCTGACCCTGATTTCCTATGCGGTCAACCTGTTCATCTTCGCCACGGGGCGGCTGGGCACCGGCGTGCCGGCGGTGATTGGCAAGAGCGCCGAGTACGGCGACCCGCTGCCGCAGGCGCTGGTGCTCACCGCCATCGTCATCGGCTTCGCCATGACCGCTTTCGTCGTGGTATTGGCCCTGCGCGGCCTGGGTGAGTTGAAAACCGATCACGTCGATGGCGAGGAGCCGCGCGCATGAGTCACGCCATCATCCTGCCCGTTCTGCTGCCGATGTTCTTCGGCGCGCTGCTGTTGGTCGGTCACGGCTGGTCGCGTGAGATCAAGCGGGCTATTTCCCTGCTGGGCTGCCTGGCACTGCTGCCGGTGTGCATCCATCTGCTGCTGCTGGCCGGGGCAGGGCAGTTGCAGGTCTATGCCCTGGGCAACTGGGCCGCGCCGTTCGGCATCATGCTGCTGCTGGACCGTTTCAATGCGGTGATGCTGCTGCTGACCGCGCTGCTCGCCACCTTCGCCCTGCTGTACGCCTGCCGCGGCGAGGATGAGCAGGGGCCGAACTTTCACGCGCTGTTCCAGTTCCAGTTGCTGGGCATCAACGGTGCGTTCCTCACCGCCGATCTGTTCAACCTCTTCGTGTTCTTCGAGATCCTGCTGATCTCGTCCTACGCGCTGCTGTTGCACGGCAATCGCGCCAGTCAGGTCAAGGCCGGGGTGCACTACGTGGTGCTCAACCTGCTGGGGTCGTCGTTCTTCCTGATCGGCGTCAGCCTGCTGTATGGCCTGACCGGCACGCTGAACATGCCCGACCTGGCCGCCCGCGTGGCCAGCGCCGATGTCGCCGATGCGCCGCTGCTCAAGGCCGCCGCCTATCTGCTGCTGATCGTCTTCGGCCTCAAGGGGGCGGTGCTGCCGCTGTACTTCTGGCTGCCGCGCGCCTATGCCGCGGCGCCGGCCTCGGTGGCTGCTCTGTTCGCCATCATGACCAAGGTCGGCTTCTACGCCATCGTGCGGGTGTTCACCCTGATCTTCGGCGAGCAGGCCGGGCCGCTGGCCAATCTGGGGCACGAACTGCTCTGGTGGCTGGCCCTGCCGACCATCGCCCTGGGCGTGATCGGCGCCCTGGGCGCACGCCAGTTGCAGGTGCTGCTGGCCTATCTGGTGGTGGTGTCGGTGGGCATGCTGATGGCCGGCTTTGCCATCGGCACCGCCGCGGCGCTGAGCGCCGCGCTCTATTACCTGGTGCACAGCACATTGATCAGTGCCGCGCTGTTCCTGCTCGCCGGCCTGGTGGTCGCCCAGCGTGATTCGGCCGGTGGCGATCTGCAGCAGGAGCGCGTGCTGCGGCAGCCGCTGTTGCTGGGTTGCCTGTTCTTCTTCGGTGCGATTTCCGTCGCCGGTCTGCCGCCGTTTTCCGGCTTCATCGGCAAGATGCTGCTGCTGCGCGCGGCCGAGCCGGGCTGGCAGGCCTGGAGCCTGTGGCCCGTGGTACTGATTGGCGGCTTGCTGACCCTGATTGCCCTCAGTCGCGCCGGTACCACGTTGTTCTGGCTCGGCCAGCAAACGTCGCCGTCGACGGCCGCGCCGGCCGATCGCGTCAGTCTGCTGGCGGCCCTGGGCTTGCTGCTGGCCAGCCCGCTGCTGCTGATCGGCGCCGCACCGATCCTGGCCTATCTGGAAGCGGCAGCGGTGCAGTTGCTCGATCTGCAGCCCTACCTGTCGATCATCGCCGGAGGTGCGGCATGAAGCGTTTCTTCCCCCATCCCCGGATGATGCTGGTGCTGGCGGTGCTCTGGCTGCTGCTGGTCAACACCCTGAACCTCGGCCATGTGCTGCTCGGGCTGTTCCTTGGCTGGGCCATCGTCAACCTGTGCAGCGACTTCCTGCTGCACGTGCCGCGGGTGCGCAAACCGCTGGGGCTGGTGCTGTTCATCGGCAAGGTGTTCTACGACATCGTGGTGGCCAACCTGCAGGTGGTGCGCCTGGTTCTGGGGCCGAAATCCCGTCTGCAGCCGGCGTTCGTCGAGGTGCCGGTGGAGATCGACAACGAGTTCGTGTTGTCCGCGCTGGCCTGCATCATCTCGCTGACCCCGGGTACGGTGTCGGCGAACATCAGTTCCGATCACAGGACGCTGCTGCTGCACGGGCTCGATGTGCCGGATCGCGACGAGCTGGTCGCGACGGTGAAGAGCCGTTACGAAGCGCCCTTGCTGGAGATATTCGAATGCTCGAGAACGTAGTCTTTCTGTGCATGGGCATCCTCACGCTGGCCATGCTGCTCAACGTCGCGCGCATGGTCGAGGGGCCCAACGTGGTGGATCGCGTGCTGGCGCTGGATACCCTGTACATCAACGCGCTGGCGCTGATCGTGCTGTTCGGCATCTGGCTGGCATCGGATCTGTTCTTCGAGGCCGCGCTGCTGATCGCGGTGATGGGCTTCGTCGGCACGGTCGCAGTGGGCAAGCACCTGCTGCACGGCGACATCATCGATTAAGGGAGAATGCCCATGCCGTTCTGGCTGGAACTGTTGATTTGCGCCTGCCTGATCCTCGGCAGCCTGTTCGCCCTGGTCGGTGCCATCGGTCTGTATCGCCTGCCGGATTTCTTCACCCGCCTGCACGGGCCGACCAAGGCCACGACCCTGGGAGTCGGCGGCACGCTGATCGCCTCGATGCTGTTCTTCGCTCATCACACCGGCAGCCTCAGCCTGCACGAGGTGCTGATCACGCTGTTCCTGTTCCTCACCGCGCCGGTCAGCGCGCATATCCTGTCCAAGGCGGCCATGCAGCAGAAGGTCGAGCTGACCGAGCGCACGCGCGGCCAGCCCTGGGACGACGATCACTGACGGTCGCCCACTGCCAGGCGCTTCTCGCGCCTGACTGTCACTGTCGCTGAGCAATCGCAGCCCCTACACTGCAGCTTTCGACAGGGAGAGTGCGATGCGGGGTAGGGGCAGTGCGCTGGCGATGGCCGCGTTGGTACTGGCGATGGCGCTGTGGGGCAGCTCCTTCATCGCGCTCAAGCTGGCGTTCGCCGAATTGCCGGCATTGTGGGTGATCGCCGGGCGCATGCTGCTCGGCGCGCTGGTGTTTCTCGCCGCCTGGCGCTGGCGCGGGCGTGTCGACTACCGCCGGGGTGACTGGAAATACCTGCTGGCGCTGACGGCCTGCGAACCCTGTCTGTACTTCATCTTCGAGGCCCTGGCGCTGCAACACACCAGCGCCTCGCAGGCCGGCATGATCACTGCGCTGCTGCCGCTGCTGGTGGCCCTTGGCGCCTATCTGTTCCTCCACGAGCGTCTCACTCGCACCACCTTGGCCGGCTTCGCCCTGGCACTCGGCGGCGCGCTCTGGCTGAGCCTGGCCGGCAGCGCCGACGAGCATGCGCCCAATCCCTTGCTGGGCAATTTCTTCGAGCTGCTGGCGATTCTCTGCGCCACCGCCTACACCTTGCTGCTCAAGCACCTGACCGGGCGCTATTCGCCCTTCATTCTGACCGCGCTGCAGGCGTTGGTCGGCTCGCTGTTCTTCGTGCCGCTGGCGGCCTGGCAGGCCGACTGGCCGAGCAGCTTCAGCCCCCAGGGGCTGGCAGCAGTGGCCTACCTCGGCGTGGTGGTGACGGTGGGCGCCTATGGCCTGTTCAATTTCGGCGTCAGTCGTCTGCCGGCCAGCCAGGCCACCGCCTTCACCAACCTGATCCCGCTGTTCACCCTGGTGTTCGCCGCCGTGCTGCTGGGCGAGCGCTTGAGCGCTGAGCAGATGGTGGCGGCGGGGCTGGTGTTCGTCGGAGTATTGCTCAGCCAATGGCGCAGCCGCGCACCACTGCCGGCCGGTGTGCTGGATTGAAGGGAGAGTCGCAAGGATGAGTCAGTTGCTCATGCGCCAGGCCACCAGCGGGGATATCGAGGCGCTCTGTGCGCTGCTCCTCGAGCATGGGCCCAACCCCTGGAATCATCTGCCGGAGGCGGAGGTGCGCAGCCATCTTGCAGCCATCGCCGAGGGTGCGACGCTGGCGGTGCTGGCCGAGGAGCAGGGGCGCTTGCTGGGCTTCGTCAGCTATCGCCTGACCAGGGATTTCGCTGCCCATCAACCGCTGGCGCGTGCCGGGCACGTGCATGGCTATATCTGCGAGGCGGTGGTGCATCGCGACTGCGTCGGCCGCGGACTCGGCGCCCGTCTGCTGGGCGAGGCGGTGCAGGACCTCTGGCGCCTGGGCGTGCACGACATCTATATCGATCGCCATGAGGAGAATGCCGCCTCGGCCGGGATGATGCGCAAGGCCGGTTTCACCGAGCTGCTGACCTACGCCGACCCGGCGCGGCGGCCCAACGGCTCGGGGCGTTCGACGCTGTGCTGTCTGCGGGCTGGGCAATGACTCGGCGACTGCTCGCCATGGCCGCGCTGGCCGCCGCGCAGATGCTGCTGGCGTGGGTGCTTTACCGCAGCGCTTTCGAGGCCTATCGGCTGATGGTTGGCGGGGTTCGCCGCGATATCGCCTATGGCCTGCAGCTACAGCACGCGTTGTATCTCTTCGGCGCTCTGGCCGTGTGCAATGCGGTTTGGCTGCTGAGTTGCCGCAGCCGTCGCAGCGGCCTGATCGGTTGTGGCCTCTGCGTGCTGCTGTGGGCGGCATTCTGGGCCAATGCCTTCGCCAGCCTGCCGTACCGCAGCCTGCTGGTGGTGGGCATCGGTACGCTGGTGCTGGCGATGCCGTTGCTGCTTCGCCTCGGAAGGCCCGGCCAGGTCGCTGACGCCCGGCCGGGCTGCGCCGCTTAGCGGTTCAACCCGAGCATGTCCTTGGCCACCGCCTCGGCCACGCGAATGCCGTCGACCCCGGCCGAGAGGATGCCGCCGGCATAGCCCGCGCCTTCGCCGGCCGGGTACAGGCCCTTGAGGTTCAGGCTCTGCAGGTCGTCGCGGCGGGTGATGCGTACCGGCGAGGAGGTGCGCGTCTCGATGCCGGTGAGCACCGCATCGGCCAGGTCGAAACCCTTGATCTGCTTGCCGAAGGCCGGCAGCGCTTCGCGGATGGCTTCGATGGCGAAGTCCGGCAGCGACGGCGCCAGATCGCCCAGTTTCACCCCCGGCTTGTAGGAGGGCTGCACCTCGCCCAGAGCGGTGGACGGCTGGCCTTTGATGAAGTCGCCCACCAATTGCCCGGGCGCCTCGTAGTTGCGTCCGCCGAGTACGTAGGCGTGCGATTCCAGGCGCTCCTGCAGCTCGACGCCGGCCAGCGGGCCGCCCGGGTAGTCCTGCTCGGGGGTGATGCCGACGACGATGCCGGCGTTGGCGTTGCGCTCGTTGCGCGAGTACTGGCTCATGCCGTTGGTCACCACACGCTCCGGTTCGGAGGTGGCGGCCACCACGGTGCCGCCCGGGCACATGCAGAAGCTGTACACCGAACGGCCGTTGCTGGCGTGGTGCACCAGCTTGTAGTCGGCGGCGCCGAGCTTCGGATGGCCGGCGTATTTGCCCAGGCGCGCACGGTCGATCAGCGACTGCGGGTGCTCGATGCGGAAGCCCACCGAGAAGGGCTTGGCTTCCAGGTACACGCCGCGGGCATGGAGCATGCGGAAGGTGTCGCGCGAGCTGTGGCCGAGGGCGAGTATCACGTGGCGGCTGGTGAGCTGCTCGCCGCTTTCCAGCACCACCCCGGTAAGCTGGCCGTTTTCGATGAGCAGGTCGCTGACGCGCTGCTGGAAGCGTACTTCGCCACCAAGGGCCTTGATTTCCTCGCGCATGGTGGCGACCACACCGGTCAGGCGGAAGGTGCCGATATGCGGCTTGCTGACGTAGAGAATCTCGTCCGGCGCGCCGGCCTTGACGAACTCTTCCAGCACCTTGCGCCCATAGTGGTTGGGGTCCTTGATCTGGCTGTACAGCTTGCCGTCGGAGAAGGTGCCGGCGCCGCCTTCGCCGAACTGCACGTTGGAGGTCGGGTCGAGCACGTTCTTGCGCCACAGCCCCCAGGTGTCCTTGGTGCGCTGGCGCACCTCCTTGCCGCGCTCCAGCACGATGGGACGCAGGCCGGCCTGGGCCAGGATCAGCGCGGCGAAGATGCCGCAGGGGCCGAAACCGACCACGATGGGGCGTTCATCCAGCGGCGCCTCGGCCTTGCCCACCGGCTTGTAGGTGATATCCGGCGCCGGGCCGACGTGCTTGTCGTCGCTCAGGCGGGCGAGCAGGGCGGCTTCATCCCGTAGTTCACAGTCGATGGTGTAGATGAACGGCATGTCGCCGAATTTCTTGCGCGCATCGTAGCTGCGCTTGAACACGCTGAAGGCCAGCAGGTCGGCATCGTCGATACCCAGGCGCTGGACGATGGCCGGGCGCAGGGCCTCTTCGGCATGGTCGAGGGGCAGTTTCAGTTCGGTCAGGCGAATCATGGCGAGTTCCCGCAGGGCCGGTGGTGATCCGGCAAGGTGAAGAAGGGCGGCGATTGTACAGGATCAAAGCCGCCGGGTCGTCGCTCAGGCCGCCTGCGGCAGCGGCCAGGCCAGCAGCACGTCGAGCATGCGGTTGGCGAAGGCCCATTCGTTGTCGTACCAGGCCAGCACCTTGACCAGATCGTCCTGTACCCGGGTGTGGTTGAGATCGACCACGCAGGACACCGGGTAGGCATTGAAGTCACTGGAGACCAACGGCAGCTCGTTGCATTCCATCACGCCCGGGGTCATGCCGCGGGCGCCGGCCTGCAATGCCGCATTGATCGCCTCGCGGCTGGTCGGGCGTTCGGCGCTGAAGGTCAGATCGAGCAGCGACACATTGGGCGTCGGCACCCGCACCGACAGGCCGTCGAGGCGCCCGGCCAGTTCCGGCAGCACCAGGCCGATGGTCTTCGCCGCGCCGGTGCTGGTGGGGATCATCGACAATGCGGCGGCGCGGGCGCGGTAGAGATCGCTGTGGGCCTTGTCCAGCAGGTTCTGGTCGTTGGTGTAGGCGTGCACGGTATTGACCAGGCCCTGGCGGATGCCCACCGCCTCGTGCAGCACCTTGGCCAGCGGGGCCAGGCAGTTGGTGGTGCAGGAGGCGTTGGAGACGATCTGCTGGGTGGCCAGCAGGTCGTGATTGACGCCATAGACCACGGTCAGGTCGGCGCTCTCCAGCGGGTGCGAGAGCAATACCCGCTGCGCGCCGGCCGTCAGGTGCTGTTCGACCTGCTCGCGCTTCTTGAACTTGCCGGAACATTCCAGCACCAGATCGACCCCGAGGCGGTTCCACGGCAGGTTGAAGGCGTCGCGCTCGCTGAGCAGGTGGACCGCCTGGCCGGCCACATGCAGTTGTTCGCCCTGCAGCGCCACCTCGCCCGGGAAACGACCGAAGGTGGAGTCGAAGCGGGTCAGGTGGGTGAGGGTGGCGTGGTCGCCGAGATCGTTGATGGCGATCAGGCGGATGCGCTGCTGCAGATCACGCTGCACCAGGGCGCGCAGCAGCGCGCGGCCGATGCGCCCGTATCCGTTGAGGGCTACTCGTAACATGGTTCTCTCCTTTCAACTGTGCTGCCTTGAGCTTAGGAGCAGGGAGAGGGGGCTGCCGCGCAGGACTGTGGCAAAAGACTTCCGCGATAGGGTTTTGACGTCGCTGGTGACAGCCTGGAAGAGGCTGGCGCCAGAGCGCGGGCGGTCAGTTGCGCGCACCACCGAAATGGGCGCAGCCGCGCAGCACCTGGCCGTCCAGGCGCAGCTCGGCACTGAGGTGGTTGACGGCGCCGCTCATGCCGTCGACGCAGCGCTGCGGTGCCACCCAGAGATCGAGACGGCGGCCGTTGGCTTCGCTGCTGAAACTCAGGCGGCCCTCCGGCAGTTGCTCTTCCAGGTAGGGCAGGGCTAGTGGCTCCTGACCGGGCCGGTTGAGGACCAGGCCCTTGTTGCCGACTTCCACCTGCCAGAACGGCTCGTTGCCTGCGGCGCGCAGGGTCAGGCGCTTGAAGTTGAGGTCGTCGCAGCCGTGGCCTTCACCCTGGATACGGTACAGCTGGCTGAGTTCGAAGCGGCCATCGCTGCCATTGCCCTGGCTGCCACCCAGCTGGCCGGCCAGATCGGCAAACAGGCTGTCCTGACCGTCGGCCAGCAGTTGGCCGGCTTCGCGGGTCACCCCGGTGTTGCCGTCGACCACGACGAAGCGCCGCTGCTCCTGGCAGGGGGTAAAGAACAACTGGCCGCCCTGGGCCTGCAGCTGGCCCTGCAGGCGCGTAGCGGGAGGTGGGCCTTCGGGCTTGCCGGTATATACCTGGCAGGCAGTCAGAAGCGGTAGCAGGGCGAAGCTGGTGAGCAGGGTACGGGTGATGGACATGAAAGCCTCCGAACGGGAGCCGCCACCATAGCCACAGGTGTGCGCCGGCTCAAGCCGTTTGCTTTTGACGGCGCGCACGGGCTGCGGCCTAATGCGTCGGATCAGCCGCTGCCCCCGAGTTTTCCGCCATGCCCAGTCCCGCCATGCGCCCCAGCACCCTGCACCTGCCCCAGGGCGAGTGGGCGACCGTGCTCGATTGCCTGTGCGATCGCTTCCCGGCCATCGACCGTTCCACCTGGCTGCAACGCATGGAGCGTGGCCGCGTGCTGGATGCCGAGGGCGCGCCCATCGGCCCGCAGCATCCCTACCGGGTCGGGCTTAAGGTGCGCTACTTCCGCGAGGTGCCGAACGAGACGCCGATTCCCTTCGAAGCGCACGTGCTGTGGCAGGACGAGCACCTGCTGATGGCGGACAAGCCGCATTTCCTGCCGGTGATGCCGGCCGGCGAGTACGTCGAGCAGACCCTGCTGGCGCGGCTGGTGCGTAGCACCGGCAATCCCGATCTGGTGCCGATCCATCGTATCGACCGCCTCACCGCCGGGCTGGTGCTGTTCTCCGTCGACCAACTTAGCCGCGGCCGGTACCAGGCGCTGTTTCGTCAGCGTGCGGTGGAAAAGCGCTACGAGGCCATAGCCCCGGCGCTGCCGCAGCTGCAGTTTCCCCATGTGCATCGCTCGCGCATGGTGGCAGGCGAGCCGTTCTTTCGCATGCAGGAAGTGGCGGGCGAGGCCAACAGCGAGACGCGCATCGAGGTGCTGGAGCGTCGTGGCGAGTTGTGGCGCTATGGGCTTTCGCCGGTGACCGGCAGGAAGCATCAGCTGCGCGTGCATCTGGCCGGCCTCGGCGCGCCCATCGTCGGCGACGATTTCTATCCCGAGCTGCACGAGAGTCGCAGCCAGCCGGACGATTACGCCAAGCCGCTCAAACTGCTGGCGCGCGGCCTGCGTTTTGTCGATCCGCTCAGCGGGCAAGTCCGTGAGTTCGAGAGCCAATTGCAGTTGCAGTGGTAGCGCTGGTGCGCATGGCGCACCCTGCGGATCGGCGTGTCGTAGGGTGCGCCGCGCGCACCTGACGCGTCTAAAAAAAGCCCGCACAAGGCGGGCTAAGCGTGGCGTTTGCTCCAGAGCCTGAACAACGGCTCGGCGAGAAACATCACCAGAAACAGCCGCAGCACCTGCAGTGCGGTGACCAGCGCCACCGACAGCTGCAGCGCCTCGGCGGTCAGGCACAGCTCGGTGATGCCGCCGGGCATCATGCCCAGCATCAGTGACAGGTGATCCTCACCGGCCAGCCAGCCTAGCGCTTCGCCGAGCAGGGCTGCGGCGAGCATCGCCAGCAGGGTGAACAGCAGCACGCGGGCGAGAAAGCCCGGGGCGCTGCGAAAGAAGGCGCGGTCGAAATGGCAGCCCAGGGCGCAGCCGATCAGCCATTGGCCCAGTTGCCCCAGGCCCGGTGGCAGCCCGATATGCAGGTCGAAGGTGGCGCTGGCCAGGGCGCAGGCGGTCAGCGGGCCGAGCATCCAGGGGTTGGGTTGTTTCAGGCGTGCCCAGAGCATGGCCAACAGTCCACCGGCGGCCAGCAGGGCGAGCAGCCAGGCCCAGTCCACCGGCAGGGGTGGCGGGGCGCTGACATCGGGCAGGCCCCAGGTGAACAGCGCCGGAATCAGCAGTACCACCAGCAGCAGGCGCAGGCTGTGGGCGGCAGCCACGCGGGCCGGTTGCGCGTCGTGACGCAGCGCCAGGTTGACCATCTCGCTGGCGCCGCCAGGCATGCTGGCGAAGAACGCGGTGGCGCGGTCGACACCGGCACGGCGCAGGATGGCGATGCCGATCAGGCTCAGCAGCAGGGTGCCGAAGGCGCCCATGACCACCACCGGCAGGTGGCTGACGACCTGCTCCAGCACCTCGCTGGTGAAGTGCAGGCCGATACCGCTGGCCACCAGCCACTGGCCGGCCTTGCGCCCGCCGGGCAGTTCGCTGAAGGCGCGGTTGCTGAGGCAACGCAGGGCGATCACCGCCAGCAGGGATCCGACCATCCACGGCAAAGGCCAGCCGGCGAGGCTGGCCAGATAGCCGCCGACCGCACCGGTCAGCGGCGTTACCCACAGATCACGCGGTAGCGGCATCGGCCTGCGCCTTGAGCTGCTTGCGCCGGCGCATCCAGCGGATGCCCGGCAGGGCCAGCATCAGCACCACCAGCGCCCACAGGGTCAGGGTGATCGGGCTGCCCCAGAGGATGCCCAGATCGCCGGCGGAGATCGACAGGGCGCGGCGCAGGTTGTCTTCCATCAGCTCGCCGAGGACGAAGCCGAGGATCAGCGCCGACAGCGGGAAGTCCAGCTTGCGCAGGATGTAGCCGAACACGCCGAGGCCGATCATCAGCACCAGGTCGAACACCGTGCTGTGCACCGCATACACGCCGACCATGCTGATCACGGTGATCGCCGGCACCAGCACCCAGTTGGGTACGGCGAGCATGCGCGAGAACAGGCCGACCAGCGGGATGTTCATCACCAGCAGGATGACGTTGCCGATGAACAGCGAGGCGATCAGGCCCCACACCACGTCCGGCTGCTGCTCGAACAGCAGTGGGCCGGGGGTGATGTTGTACAGGGTCAGTGCGCCGATCATCACCGCCGTGGTGCCCGAGCCAGGTACGCCGAGGGTCAGCATGGGGATCAGCGAGCCGCAGGCCGAGGCGTTGTTGGCGGCTTCCGGAGCGGCCAGGCCGCGCAGGTCGCCCTCGCCGAAACGGCCCTTGGGCCCGGCCAGGCGCTTCTCGCTCATGTAGGTCATGGCGCTGGCGATGGTCGCACCGGCACCGGGCAGGGTGCCGATGACGAAGCCGGCCACGGCGCTGCGGATCATGGTCCAGAAGCTCAGGCAGAACTCCTTGAAGTTGAACAGCAGACGCCCGCTGGCCTTGACCGCCTGCTGGCCGCTGTGGGTCTTCTCCAGCATCAGGAGGATCTCGCTGACGCTGAAGAAGCCGATCACCACGATGACGAACTGGATGCCGTCGGACAGGCTGACGCTGTCGAAGGTGAAGCGGTACACGCCAGTGGTCGAGTCCACCCCGACCGTGGCCAGGGCCAGGCCGATCAGCGCCGCCATCAGGGTCTTGACCGGCTTGTCGCCGACCATGCCGCCGAGGCAGGCGATGGCGAAGATCATCAGCACGAAGTACTCGGCCGGGCCGAAGGCCACCGCCCATTTCGCCAGCAGCGGAGCGAACAGCACCACGCCGCAGGTGGCGATGATGCTGCCGATGAACGAACTGACCGCCGACAGCGACAGGGCGATACCGGCCTTGCCCTGACGCGCCAGCGGGTAGCCGTCGAGGGTGGTCATCACTGCCGCGGCGTCACCGGGCACGTTGAGCAGAATGGCGGAGATACGCCCGCCGTACTCGCAGCCCAGGTACACGGCGGCAAGCAGAATCAGTGCGGTTTCCGGCGGCAGACCGAGGGCGAAGGCCAAAGGCAGTAGCAGCGCCACGCCGTTGATCGGGCCAAGGCCCGGCAGTAGGCCGACCACGGTGCCGACGAAGGCGCCGAACAGCGCCACCAGCAGGTTGGTCGGCCGGGTGGCGACGTCGAAGCCCTGCATGAGGAAGTTGAGGGTTTCCATTTCAGCTCTCCACGAAAGCGTCTAACAGGCCGAGCGGCAGGGGCACGTCCAGCAACAGGTCGAACAGGCTGTACAGCAGCACGCCCATCGCCACGGCGCTGATGGCGCACGGCAGCGGGCGGCCGGTGAACAGCAGGCCGAGGGCAAAGGTGGCCAGGGTGGTGCTGACGACGAAGCCGAGCAGCTCGAAAGTCAGCGCATAGGCCAGCAGCACCACCACGCACAGGGCGCTGCGCAGTGCCATGGGGACGTCCAGGCGTTGCTCGAGCAAGCCGGGTTTGATCATCAGCCACAGGCTGCCGGCGCCCATCAGGGCCAGCAGCAGCAGGGGATAGGCGCGCGGGCCGACCGGGTCATAGGCGAAGGGCGCCTGGAAGCCCCAGGCAAGGACGGCGAGCCAGACGCACAGCAGCAACCAGATCGCGGAGAACAGGCGAACGTACATGGTGATTTACCTCAGGGGCGTCGACCGCCGAGCGCCGGCGGCCGAACGCGGATTGCGCAAGACGTGCTACTGAACCAGGCCGAACTCGCCGGCCAGCGCCTTGTATTCCTGCACCTGCTTGAGCACGAAGGCGTTGAGCTCGTCGCCGGTCAGCGACAGGGGGAAGAGGTCGCGCTGCTCACGCAGGGTGGCGAAATCGTCACGGGCGAGCATCTGGTCGAACTGGCCTTTCCACCAGTTGTAATCCTCGTCGCTGACCTGCGGGCCCATGTAGAAGCCGCGGATCACCGGCCAGCTGATATCGAAGCCCTGCTCCTTGGCGGTGGGGATGTCGGCCAGTTTGCCCGGCAGGCGCTCGTCGGCCAGCACGGCGAGGATGCGGATCTTGCCGGCCGCCAGCTGTGGGGTGACTTCGCCGAGGCCGCTGGAGGTGACCTGGACGTGGCCGCCGAGCATGGCGGTGAGGGTCTCGCCACCGCCTTCGAAGGCGACGTAGCGCAGGTTCTGTGGGTCGATACCGGCGGCGCGGGCGATCAGCGCCGTCTGCATCCAGTCCTGACCGCCGATGGTGGCACCGGCGCCGAATACCACGCTGCTCGGATCCTTCTTCAGGGCCTCGACCAGTTCGCCGAGGTTCTGCCAGGGCGCATCGTCACGCACGGAAATGGCGCCGTAGTCGGTGCCGATGGCCGCCAGCCAGCGCACGGCGCTCTCGTCGTAGCGGCCGAACTTGCCCTGGGCCAGGTTGAGCAGGGAGCCGGAGGAGAAGGCGGTGATGGTGCCCGGGTCCTTGGCGCGCTGCGCGACCACCGCGTTGTAGGCCACGGCGCCAACGCCGCCGGGCATGTAGGTGACGCGCATCGGCGCCTTGAGCAGACCGGTGTCCTTCAGGCCGCTCTGGGCCAGTTTGCAGGTCAGGTCGAAACCACCGCCGGGCTTGGCCGGGGCGATGCATTCGGGGCGCTTGGGTTCGGCGGCCAGCAGCTGGCCGGCGAAGGCCAGGCAGGAAACCGCCAGGGCGGCACGGGTCAGGGCAGATTTCATGTTGGATTATCCTCGCGGGTCTTGTTGTTGTTTACCAGATCGGCAGGCTGTAGCCGACGATGACACGGTTCTCGTCCGCATCGCGGGCGAAGTCGGAGCGGAAGCTGGCGTTGCGCAGGCGCACGTAGAGGTCCTTGAGCGGGCCGGTCTGCACCACGTACTTGAGTTCGATATCGCGTTCCCATTCGCCGCCACGCTCGTCGCTGCCGGCGATGCGGGCATCGTCGCCGCGGATGTAGCGGGTCATGAAGGTCAGGCCAGGGACGCCGAGGCTGGCGAAATTGAAGTCGTAACGCGCCTGCCAGGAGCGCTCGTCGGCATTGGCGAAGTCGTTGATCTGCACGAAGTTGATCAGGAACGGATCGCTGCCGTCGATGTAGGCGAAGCCGGTATCGCCGCTCATGTCCTGGAAGCCCAGGCCGAACTTGTGCGCGCCGATGCCGTAGCTGAGCATGGCATTGACGGCGCGGTTGTCGACCTTGCCGGCGTTGGCCGCACCGCTGTCGCGGCTGACGATGTAACGCAGGTCGCTGCTCAGGGTGCCGGCACCGAGCTTGTGGCTGCTGAGCAGGCCGAAGAAGTGCTGGCGGTAGATGTCGTCCAGATCGGCGAAGTAGTAGCGGCCGGTGAAACCGGGAGCGAACTGGTAGTCGACGCCGGCCAGGTCCAGGTGGTCGGCGCTGACGCCGCTGGTGAAGCGGCGGTTCTTGGCGTTGAGCACCAGGTCTTCGTCATCGGTGGAGGCGCGGTCGATGACCTTGTCCAGGCGGCCGCCGGTGAAGGTCAGGCCGTCGAGCTCCGAGGAAGTCAGCAGGCCGCCTTCGAACACCTGCGGCAGCAGGCGGCTGTCGCTGGCCTTGACCACCGGCAGCTCGGGCACGTGCGAGCCGTAGCGCAGCTCGGTGGCGGAGACCTTGACCTTGGCGGTCAGGCCCAGGCGGCTGAATTCGTCGGCGGAGCGGCCATCGTCGTGTACCGGCAGCAGATCGGTACCGGTGCGGCCGCGGCCCGAGTCGAGCTTGATACCGAGCAGGCCCATGGCGTCGAGGCCGAAACCGACGGTGCCTTCGGTGTAGCCCGATTGCAGGTCGAGGCGAAAGCCCTGGCCCCATTCTTCGCGCTTGTTCTGGCCGGTGCCTTCACGAAAGTCGCGGTTCAGGTAGATGTTGGTGGCGGTAAGGCTGGCCGTGCTGTCTTCGATGAAGGCGGCGCTGGCGAGAGGGGCTGCGCCGGTGGCGGCGATAGCCAGGCAGAGCAGGCGTACAGGCGGCAAAGCCTGGCGTGAGGCTGCGAACATCATGTGGTCTCCGTTCTTGTTCTTGTAGCGACCTAGCACCACTGCAGGGTCACTTGAGCAGGTGGATCGAGCCACCATGAGACGATGCTATGAGGGCAAGCTTTCGCCAGGCTTTCATGCCGGCAAGTTTTTCCGGCGCCATCTACGATGCGTTCTGGTGATGCCCCGGCGCCGGATTCGCTTGCCATCATGGCAATTGGGCAATTCACAGCGGCCATGGCGGCGCTACACTGCGCGCCTCGAACGATGCTGCAGCTGGAGGTGGCAGTGCGGATTCTGCTGGTCGAAGACCACCCGCAATTGGCGGAAAGCGTGGCCCAGGCGCTGAAAGGCGTCGGCTGGACGGTGGACGTGCTGCATGACGGAGTGGCCGCCGACCTGGCGCTGTCCAGCGAGGACTACGCCCTGGCGATTCTCGATATCGGGCTGCCCAGGCTGGACGGCTTCGCCGTGCTGGCGCGCCTGCGCGACCGCGGCCAGCGCCTGCCGGTGCTGATGCTGACCGCCCGTGGCGAGGTCAAGGACCGCGTGCATGGCCTCAACCTCGGCGCCGATGACTACCTGGCCAAGCCCTTCGAACTCTCCGAACTGGAGGCGCGGGTCAAGGCGCTGCTGCGTCGCAGCGTGCTCGGCGGCGAGCAGCTGCAGCGCTGCGGCGATCTGGTCTACGACCTCGGCGCGCGTCGCTTCAGCATGAAGGGCGAGGCCCTGAGCCTGACCGCCCGCGAGCAGGCGGTGCTGGAGGCGATGATCGCGCGGCCCGGACGGGTGATGAGCAAGGAGCAGTTGGCGGCCCAGGTGTTCGGCCTGGATGAGGACGCCAGCCCCGATGCCATCGAGATCTACATCCATCGTCTGCGCAAGAAACTCGAGGGCAGCGGCGTGCGCATCGTTACCTTCCGCGGCCTGGGCTATCTGCTGGAGGCGATCGAGGCATGAGCCGCAGCGTCAGCCTGCGCGGCCGCCTGCTGCGGCGCCTGGCGCTGTTGCTGTCGCTGATTCTGCTGCTGAGCAGCCTGAGCGCCTACTGGAGCGCGCGGCGCGCGGCAGACACCGCCTATGACCGTACCCTGCTGGCCTCGGCGCGGGCGGTGGCCGACGGCCTGTATGCCGACGATGGCCGGCTCAGGGCCAATATTCCATACGTGGCGCTGGATACCTTCGCCTACGACAGTGCCGGGCGCATCTACTACCAGGTGCTCGACCTCGACGGGCAGCAGGTCTCGGGCTACGAGGACCTGCCCCCGGCGCCTGCCGGCACGCCCCGTACCGATGACTACCCCGCGCTGGCGCATTTCTACGATGCCGAGTACCGCGGTCAGGGCGTGCGGGTGGTGAGCCTGTTGCAACCGGTGAGCGAGCCGCAGCTCAACGGCATGGCGGAGATCCGCGTGGCCGAGACGCAGGGCGCGCGCGAGCGCATGGCCCGCGAGCTGCTGGTGGGGACCCTGTGGCGCATGGGGCTGCTGTCGGTCAGCGCGCTGCTGCTGGTGTGGCTGGCAGTGAGCCTGGCCCTGCGGCCACTGGAGGCGCTGCGGCGTGAGGTGGCTGAGCGTGCCAGCGACGATCTGCAACCGCTGCCGGACACCGGCCTGCCTCGCGAGGTGTTGCCGTTGGTGGAGGCGCTCAACCAGTTCAACGAGCGGCTGCGCGGGTTGTTCGAGCGTCAGTCGCAGTTCATCGCCGATGCCGCCCATGAGCTGCGCACGCCACTGGCGGCGCTCAAGGCACGTATCGCCCTGGGCCTGCGCGCCGAGCAGCCGCAGGAATGGCGCAGCACGCTGGAGCAGGTGGCGCAGCAGGGCGATCGGCTGACCACCCTGGCCAACCAGCTGCTGTCGCTGGCACGCATCGAAAGTGGCGCGCGGGCCATTACCGAGGGGGGCGCGCAGCGGATCGATCTCAGCCAGCTGGCGCGCGAACTGGGGCTGGCCATGGCGCCGCTGGCGCATTCACGAGGTGTGGCGCTGGCGCTGGAGGCCGAACAGCCGGTGTGGATCGACGGCGAGCCGACCCTGCTCAACGAGCTGCTGAGCAACCTGCTCGACAACGCCCTGGCGCATACGCCGTCCGGTGGCAATCTGATCCTGCGGGTACTGGCGCCGGCGATCCTCGAGGTGGAGGACGACGGTCCGGGCATTCCCGAGGCCGAGCACGACAAGGTGTTCGAGCGCTTCTACCGCCGCAGCACGCAGGGCAACGGCGCCGGGCTGGGGCTGGCCATCGTCGGCGAGATCTGCCGTGCGCACCAGGCCCGGGTCAGCCTGCACCAGGCCGTACCGCACGGTTTGCGCGTACGGGTGGAGTTTCCGGTTTCAGTGACTGAGGGTTAGCGGCTGCTGAATCTCCAGCAGGTATTGCGCCACCTTGCCGCTTTCGCGTAGCTGCGCCAGGCCGCGGTTGAAGCGTTCGATGAGTTCGGCGTTGCCGGGGACTTCGCGCGACAGCAGCAGATGCAGGTTGTCGCTACGCAAGGGGTGCGGGTGGACGCTCAGGCGCGCTCGCTCGGCGGGGCTGAAGTGGCGGTGGAGCATGTCGAAGCCCACCACCTTGTCCATCGGGAACAGGTCGACCCGCCCGGCCAGCAGTTGGCGAAAACCCTGTTCGTCGTTGGTCAGACGCACCACCTGCAGTTCGCCGGCTGCCTCGGCGCGCTGGAAAGCCTCGCCGTAGTCGTAGCCGCGGGTGGCGGCGATGCGCAGATCGCGCAGGTCCTCGATGCTGGTCCAGTCGAAGTCGCGCGTCTTGCGATGAAACAGATAGTAGCCGCTCTCCACCACCGGATCGCTGATATGGAAGAGCCGTTCGCGCTCGCTGTTGTGCAGCCATACCGCACTGCCATCGCGCTCGCCCCTTTCCGCCATCTTCAGCGAGCGTGCCCAGGGGTGGAACTCCCACTGTACCTCGACGCCCTGCAAGGCGAAGGCTTCGGCGACGATGCGCGAGGCGACGCCGTGGTGGGGCAGGTGCTCGCCCAGGTAGGGTGGCCATTCGCCGTTGGTCAGCCGCACGCTGTCTGCAGCCTGGGCGCTGCCGCAGAACAGGACGAATAGGAGAAGTGCGAAGCGCATGGCTCTACTTCCTCAGGCGATTGACCTGAGTGTAGAGGCGGTTTGCCATCCGTGGCGAGTCGCTTTTACTGCAGCATGCTCATGGCCGCTTCCATGGCGGCGGACATGTCCTCGTCGGCCTGCATGTCGACCTGCGGGTCCAGGCCGAGCTTGGCGAACGCCGGCACCTTGCTCCAGTCGAGCTGGGTGTAGGGGTGCTCGCTGCCGAGATAGCTCTGCAGGGTGGCGACCTGGACGATGTCCACGTAGTCGGCCTTGGCCGAGTCGCGGGTGAAGTCCAGATACTGGCTGGGCACGATGGCGATGGGCTCTGGGAACTCCCAGGTACGCAGGATCTTGTCGCCGATGATCGGATGGATCTGCTCGATCACGTGGTTGAGGCTGATGGAGTCGGCCAGCAGCTCGTTGTGTTCTTCGGCATAGGTGAGAATCGGCAGCACGCCGATCTGGTGCACCAGGCCGGCGAGGGTGGCCTGGTCGGGCATCAGACGCGTGTAGTGGCGGCACAGTACATGGCAGATGCCGGCGATCTCGGTGCTCTTGTTCCACACTTCGCGCATCTTGCGGTCGACCACGTCGCTGGTGGCCTGGAACATCTGCTCCATGGCCAGGCCGGTGGCCAGGTTGCAGGTGTAATTGATGCCCAGGCGGCTGACCGCCATCTGCAGGTCGGTGATTTCCTTGTTGCTGCGCAGCAGCGGGCTGTTGACCACCTTGATGATGCGCGCGGTGAGGGCGGCGTCGTTACCGATTACCTTGCTGATCTGCGGTATGCCCACATCCGGGTCTTCCGCCGCTTCGCGCACCCGCAATGCCACCTCGGGCAGGGTGGGCAGCACCAGTTCATCGTTCTCGATGGCGTGGATCAGTTCCTGTTGGACTTTTTCGGCAAGCTTGCTCATTTAGGGGCTCTCTTAGGCAAACCGGTACGGCGCCAGGGAAGTTTAGTCAGCGCTGGATTTCCTTGTCGGCATCCAGCTGATAAGGCAGGTCGAGCAGGGCAAGTGTCGGACCTTCGCTGCTGCCGAGCTGGATGCGCCCGTCGGTGACGGCGTCCTCCTGCAGAACGGCGAGCAGTTCCACGCCATCTTCGGCCTGTGCCGCCAGTACCACCTCACCGACGCTGGAGGCGTGTACCGGGGAAAACAGTTCGGTGCCGGCAGACGGTACCTCGGTGCCGCCCAGACGCAGGCGATACAGGCGGCGCTTGAGTTTGCCCAGGTATTGCATGCGCGCGACGATTTCCTGGCCGGTATAGCAGCCTTTCTTGAAGCTCACGCCACCCAGGGCCTGCAGGTTGATCATCTGCGGGATGAACAGCTCGCGGGTGGCGCCGAACACCTGACCGACCCCGGCGCGCACCTGGGCCAGCAGCCAGAGGTTCAGCGGCGCCTGGGGCAGATGCCGGCTCAGCATGGCGTGCAGATGCTCGGCCTTGTCCACCGCTGCCCAGAGTTCGACGCGGCCGTCGCCAAGGCGCACGGCCAGCAGACCCTCGGCACTGGCCAGGGCATCGGCGTGATCGCCCGGAACCAGGCCAAGTTCGCTCAGCACGGCGTCGCCACCGCTCAGGCCGAAGCGTACCCAGGCCGCGCTTTCGTCGCCGAGCTTGGACTTGGAGAACACTGCGTATTTCTGCAGGTCGGTCATCTGCGGTTCGATCAGCTCGCGGGCCATGGCCAGCAGGTAGCCGTCTTCCACCGGCACGATGCGAAAGCTCGACAGCATCCGGCCCTTGGGCGTGCAGCGAGCGCCCAGACTGGTCTGGCTGGCGGAAAGGTAGCTGAGGTTACAGGTCAACTGGCCCTGAAGAAACTTGCCGGCATCGGGGCCGCGCACGGCCAGCAGGCCTTCGTGGTCGAGGAGAGTGAAAAACGCGCTATCGGCCATGGTGGGAATCGAGTCGCTGGATGAAAGTCAGGGGCGTCATCATAGAGGGCGTGGTAGGGCCTTGTCAGCGCAATTGCACAGGGTTGCGGTGAACACTGAGGCAAATCGCCGTTATACTGCCGCCCTCGTTCGAGGAGTCCGTTGCATGGTTGAGCAAAGTGAACTGAATCGTCTCTTCTGGCATAGCCGTCGCGGCATGCTGGAGCTGGACGTACTGCTGGTGCCCTTCGTCAAGGAGGTCTATCCCAGCCTGGACGCCGAGGATCAGGCGCGCTACCGCAAGCTGCTGGAGTGCGAGGATCAGGACATGTTCGGCTGGTTCATGCAGCGCGGCGAACCGGAAGATGCCGATCTCAAGCGCATGGTGCGCATGATCCTGGATCGTGTCCAACCCAAGTGACGTGTTCGAGTGCCGCTGGCAGCCCTCCCGCGGGCTGCTGAGGCTCTATCTGTGCGTTCTGTTTCTGGCTCTGCTGGCGCCCTGGCTGGCAGAGATTCCCGTCTGGCTGCAGGTGCTTTCATTGCCGTTGTGCCTGGCGCACGCCGGCTGGGTGCTGCCGCGGCATATCCTGCTCAGCTCGCCTGAAGCCATTCGCGGTTTGCGCCGCGATGCCTGCGGTTGGCACCTGTGGAGTGCGGCCAAGGGTTGGCAGGCGGTGCAGCTGCGCCCCGACAGCCTGGCGTTGCCGCTGGCGGTGGTGCTGCGTTATCGCCTGCCGGGTCAGCGCTTCAGTCGCGGGCTATGCATCGCGCGCGACGCGCTGGCGCCGGAGCAGCATCGGCGCCTGCGCTTGCGTCTGAAGTTCAGCAGGCGACGCTGGGCTGAGCCTGGGGTGTCGGCACCAGAATAGTGTCTTGGGCTTCGGCCAACTGCTCGGGGTAATCGAGGGTGTAGTGCAGGCCGCGGCTTTCATGGCGCTGCATGGCCGAGCGGATCATCAGCTCGGCGACCAGCGCCAGGTTGCGCAGCTCGATCAGGTCGCGACTGACCTTGTAGTTGCTATAGAACTCATCGATCTCGTCCAGCAGCAGGCGTACGCGGTGCTGGGCGCGCTGCAGGCGCTTGTTGGTGCGCACGATGCCCACGTAGTCCCACATGAAACGCCGCAGCTCGTCCCAGTTGTGCGCGATGATCACGTCTTCGTCGGAGTCGGTCACCTGGCTGGCGTCCCAGCAGGGCAGGTTGGTCGGCATATCCACGGCATCGAGCTGGGCGACGATGTCGGCACAGGCCGAGCGGGCGTACACGAAGCACTCCAGCAAGGAGTTGCTGGCCATGCGGTTGGCGCCGTGCAGACCGGTGAAGCTGGTTTCGCCGATGGCATACAGGCCTGGCACGTCGGTACGGCCGTACTGGTCGACGACCACGCCGCCGCAGGTGTAATGCGCGGCCGGCACCACCGGGATGGGCTGCTTGGTGATGTCGATGCCGAAACTCAGGCAGCGCTCATAGACGGTGGGGAAGTGGCTGGTGATGAATTCGGCCGGCTTGTGGCTGATGTCCAGGTACACGCAGTCTATCCCCAGGCGCTTCATCTCATGGTCGATGGCGCGCGCGACGATATCGCGCGGTGCCAGCTCGGCGCGTTCGTCGAAGCGCGGCATGAAGCGCTCGCCGTTGGGCAGCTTGAGCAGGCCGCCTTCGCCACGCACGGCTTCGGTGACCAGAAAGCTCTTGGCTTGCGGGTGATACAGGCAGGTGGGGTGGAACTGGTTGAATTCCAGGTTGCCTACTCGGCAACCGGCGCGCCAGGCCATGGCGATGCCGTCGCCGCAGGCGCCATCGGGGTTGCTGGTATAGAGGTAGACCTTGGCTGCGCCGCCGGTGGCGAGTATCACGAAGCGCGCGGCGAAGGTGTCCACTTCGCCCTTCTCGCGATCCAGCACATAGGCGCCCAGGCAGCGCTCGCCATCCAGGCCGAGCTTGCGCTCGGTGATCAGGTCGACCGCTACACGCTGCTCCAGCAGCTCGATGTTGGGACGCTGCCGTGCCTGCTCCAGCAGGGTATTGAAGATCGCCGCGCCGGTGGCATCGGCCGCATGGATGATGCGCCGATGGCTGTGGCCCCCTTCGCGGGTCAGATGAAATTCGAAGCCGCCGTCCTCGCGGGCGGTTTCCGCCTCGCGGGTGAAGGGTACGCCCTGATCGATCAGCCACTGGATGGCTTCGCGGCTATGCTCCACGGTAAAGCGCACGGCATCGGCACGGCACAGACCGGCACCCGCGTTGAGGGTGTCGGCGACGTGGGATTCCACCGTGTCGGTGTCGTCGAGTACTGCCGCTACACCGCCCTGGGCCCAATAGGTCGAACCGTTGGCCAGGCTGCCCTTGCTCAGCACCGCGACACGCAGGCTGGGGGGCAGGGTAAGGGCGAGGGTCAGGCCGGCAGCGCCGCTGCCGATGACCAGAACGTCGTGCTGGAAATGATGACTCATGAGCGAATTCCGCGGGGAAGCGGGCCCTAGTATATAGAGAGGTCCGGCGGCACAATAGCCGGCTTATGACCGACCGCGGTGCTCGGGAACTTTCTTAGTCGTTAAGGTTCCAAGAGGGGTCGCCCATATAAGGGAGAACGCTTGTGCGTGCCCGTAATCAACCTCGACATAGCCGTCGAATTATCGGGCAAACAGGGGCAATAAGATTTATTCGCGCGAATTGGGAAGGGTCCCATTGGCGCCATTCCTTGTAGAGAAAAAGAACTCTGCAGGAAGCTTGCTTGGAGGGGAGAACTTTTGCGAAAGGCCCGAGTCTATCTTGGCAAGCTGATTCGCTCAGGGACGCAAACCTCCTCCAGGCATCATGAGGAGAATGCATGCTAACCCAGGAAGATGATCAGCAACTGGTCGAGCGAGTGCAGCGTGGTGACAAGCGTGCCTTCGATCTGTTGGTGCTGAAGTATCAGCACAAGATCCTCGGGTTGATCGTGCGATTCGTGCACGACACCCACGAGGCTCAGGATGTCGCTCAGGAGGCTTTTGTAAAAGCCTATCGGGCGCTTGGAAACTTTCGCGGTGACAGCGCGTTCTATACCTGGCTGTACCGCATCGCCATCAACACGGCGAAGAATTATCTGGTGTCTCGCGGACGTCGACCGCCAGATAGTGATGTCAGTAGCGATGACGCGGAGTTCTACGATGGCGACCACGCCCTCAAGGACATCGAGTCACCGGAACGGGCATTGCTGCGCGACGAGATCGAGGCCACCGTGCATCGAACCATCGCCCAGCTACCGGATGATTTGCGTACGGCACTGACTTTGCGCGAGTTCGAAGGTCTTAGTTATGAGGACATCGCCAGCGTCATGCAGTGTCCGGTAGGTACGGTGCGTTCGCGGATTTTCCGTGCACGCGAGGCAATTGATAAGTCCCTGCAACCCCTGTTGCAGGAAGCCTAAGGCAGCGGCGACAGCCAAGAGAGGAACACCATGAGTCGTGAAACCCTGCAGGAATCGCTGTCCGCGGTGATGGATAACGAAGCGGACGAACTGGAACTGCGGCGTGTGCTTGTAGCAGCCAGTGAGGATGGCGAGCTGCGTGGGACCTGGTCGCGTTACCAGATCGCCCGTGCAGCCATGCACCGCGAGTTGCTGGAACCCCGTCTGGACATCGCAGCAGCGGTTTCCGCGGCGCTGGCCGACGAGGCCATCCCGGCTCGCAAGGCATCCATGTGGCGCAGCGTCGGGCGCGTGGCAGTGGCCGCTTCGGTCACCGTCGCCGTGCTGGCAGGCGTGCGCTTCTACAATCAGGACGATTTGAGTGGTGCTCAACTGGCCCAGCAAGGCGCTTCTCCGGTAATCTCGGCCCCGCAAGTGCAGGGCCCCGCATTGCTCGCCGGCTACAACAGCGGTGAAGAAGCTGGCGAAGCAGCCAAGCCGGGCACTGCCAGTTGGCATGAGCAGCGTCTGCCTACCTATCTGCGCCAGCATGCTCAGCAGGCGGTGATGGGTACCGGCGAGACTGCGCTGCCCTATGCGCGAGCCGCGAGTCTGGAAAATCGCTAAGGAGCCACATGCGCGCGATACCCCTCTGTTTGCTCAGTGGTCTGCTCGCACTTCCGGTGCAGGCCACTGAAGTGCAGGATTGGCTGAGGCGCCTTGCCGAGGCCGAGCGCCAGCAAAGCTTTCAAGGCACCTTCATCTACGAGCGTAATGGCAGTTTTTCCACCCATGGCATCTGGCATCGGGTGGAGGAGGGGGGTGAGGTTCGCGAGCGGCTGTTGCAACTCGATGGGCCTGCCCAGGAAGTGCTCAAGGTCGATGGTCAGGCCCAGTGCGTCAGCGGCGCCCTGGCCGACCAGGTCAGTGAGGAGCAGGCATGGCCCGCTCGGCATCTCGATGCCGAGCAGCTGAGCAACTGGTACGACATCCGCGTGGCCGGTCAGTCGCGTGTCGCTGGCCGCAGCGCGGTGGTGCTGGTGCTGGCGCCGAAGGATCAGCACCGCTATGGCTTCGAGCTGCACTTGGACCGGGCAACCGGCCTGCCGCTGAAGTCGCTGTTGCTCAACGAGCGCGGTCAGCTTCTTGAACGCTTTCAGTTCACCCAATTCAATACCGCCATCCCCGACGCGGCTGCGATGCAGCCCGGTTCGCGTTGCCGTCCGGTGCATTTTCGCACCGTCGATACGATGGCCGAAGGCAGTTGGCGCTCCGACTGGCTGCCACCCGGTTTCACCCTCAACACCGCTCAGCTACGACGCTTGCCGGCCTCCGATGCGAAGGTTGCCTACCTGATGTACGGCGATGGGCTGGCGCGTTTCTCGGTTTTCCTCGAGCCCTTGCAGGGCAACGTGGTGGAGGATGCGCGCAGCCAGCTGGGGCCTACCGTGGCGGTGTCGCGGCGCATGGCTACCGAAGCCGGCGACGTCATGGTCACCGTGGTCGGAGAGATTCCGTTGGGTACCGCCGAGCGTATCGCCTTGTCCATGCGTGCCGGGGTGCCTGAACAGGCCAGCCAATGATCGAAGAACAGGGGCGTGTGGTGGCGCTCGAGCCCGGCGCCGTCTGGGTGGAGACGCTACGCAAGAGCACCTGCTCGAGTTGTTCGGCCAATGCCGCTTGCGGTCAGGGGCTGATGGATCGCCTGGGTGTCGGGCGTCAGCGCGGCTATGTGCGTGCCCTCAGCGACAGTCCGCTGTCGGTTGGCGACACCGTGGTGATCGGTGTGCGCGAAGATCTTCTGGTGCGTAGTTCCCTCCTGGTTTATCTGCTGCCTCTGTTAGGGCTGCTGGCTGCTGCACTGGCGGCGGATGGCCTTGGGCTGAGTGAGCCGCTGGTCATCCTGGCCGGTCTGCTCGGCCTGTTCTTCACTTGGCTACTGGTTCGCTGGCGCGCTTCGCGCGTTGCCGAGAACCCCGCGTTGCAACCGGTTGTCCTACGTACGCTGCTGGTATCCGTGCCAGCGGCGGGTTGAGTGTGTGCGCGTTTTACATGGGGAGTCGTAGTTCGATGAGAAATCTCAAATCCGTAACGCCGCTGCTGATGGCAGCGCTGCTCTGGGGGCAGAGTCTGCTGGCCCAGGCCAGCCTGCCGGACTTTACCGCTCTGGTTGAGGAGGCCTCGCCTGCGGTGGTCAACATCAGTACTCGTCAAAAAATGCCGGAGCGCTCCGTGGCTGCTCAGCCCGGGCTGCCCGATCTGGAAGGCCTGCCGCCAATGTTCCGCGAGTTCTTCGAGCGCAGCATTCCGCAGATGCCGCGCAATCCGGGCGGTCGTCAGCGTGAAGCGCAGTCGCTGGGTTCCGGCTTCATCATCTCCGCCGATGGTTACGTGCTGACCAACAATCATGTGGTGGCCGATGCCGATGAGATCATCGTGCGCCTGTCTGACCGCAGCGAGCTGGAGGCCAAGCTGATCGGCGCCGATCCGCGCAGCGACGTGGCACTGCTCAAGGTCGAGGGCAAGGGGCTGCCCACCGTGCGCCTGGGCAAGTCCGACGAACTCAAGGTCGGCGAATGGGTACTGGCCATCGGCTCGCCTTTCGGTTTCGATCATTCGGTGACCGCCGGTATCGTCAGCGCCAAGGGGCGCAACCTGCCGAGTGACAGCTACGTGCCCTTCATCCAGACCGATGTGGCGATCAACCCCGGCAACTCCGGCGGGCCGCTGTTCAACCTCAAGGGCGAGGTGGTCGGCATCAACTCGCAGATCTTCACCCGCTCTGGCGGCTTCATGGGCCTGTCCTTCGCCATCCCGATGGAAGTGGCCCTGCAGGTTTCCGAACAGCTCAAGGCCGACGGCAAGGTCACTCGCGGCTGGCTCGGCGTGGTGATACAGGAAGTGAACAAGGATCTGGCCGAGTCCTTCGGCCTGGATCGTCCGGCTGGTGCCCTGGTGGCGCAGGTTCTGGAAGATGGTCCGGCGGACAAGGGCGGTCTGCAGGTCGGTGACGTGATTCTCAGCCTCAACGGTAAGCCGATCGTCATGTCGGCGGATCTGCCGCATCTGGTCGGTGGCCTCAAGCCGGGCGAGAAGGCCGAGATGGACGTGGTGCGTGACGGTTCGCGCAAGAAGCTCAAGGTGACCATCGGCACCTTGCCGGAAGAAGGTCAGGAACTGGCTGCTGCCGGTTCGACCAAGGGTGGCGAGCGCAGCAGCAACCGCCTGGGTGTGACGGTGGTCGAGCTGACCGCCGAGCAGAAGAAGGGCCTGGACCTGCGCGGTGGCGTGGTGGTCAAGGAAGTGCTCAGCGGTCCGGCGGCCATGATCGGCCTGCGTCCGGGCGATGTGATCACCCACCTGAACAACCAGGCCATCGATTCGACGGCCACCTTCGCCAAGGTGGCGCAGGAGCTGCCGAAGAACCGCTCGGTGTCGATGCGCGTGCTGCGTCAGGGGCGCGCCAGCTTCATTACCTTCAAACTGGCCGAGTAAATCGCGGCGCAGGTCAGGCAGGGGCGCTTTCGGGCGCCCTTGTCATGTGTGCGGCCGGTGCGCCAGACGTGACGTGGAGGCGCTTGATCGGGTACACTCCGCGGCTATTTTCGGCGGGCATATGGCCCGTGGCCTCTTCGAGTGTTGATCTGTGAGTGACCTGAGTCATATCCGCAATTTTTCCATCATTGCCCACATTGACCACGGCAAGTCCACCCTGGCTGACCGTTTCATCCAGATGTGCGGCGGCCTTGCCGCGCGCGAAATGGAGGCTCAGGTCCTGGACTCCATGGACCTGGAGCGTGAGCGCGGCATCACCATCAAGGCCCACAGCGTCACCCTTCACTACAAGGCGAAGGACGGCAAGACCTATCAGCTGAACTTCATCGATACGCCCGGCCACGTCGACTTCACCTACGAAGTCTCGCGTTCGCTGGCGGCCTGCGAGGGCGCGCTGCTGGTGGTCGATGCCGGTCAGGGCGTCGAGGCGCAGTCGGTCGCCAACTGCTACACCGCCATCGAGCAGGGCCTCGAGGTCATGCCGGTGCTGAACAAGATGGACCTGCCGCAGGCCGATCCGGACCGCGTCAAGGACGAGATCGAGAAGATCATCGGCATCGATGCCACCGACGCCGTGGCCTGCAGCGCCAAGAGCGGCATGGGCGTGGACGAGGTGCTCGAGCGCCTGGTGCAGACCATTCCCGCACCGACCGGTGATATCGAAGCGCCGTTGCAGGCGCTGATCATCGACTCCTGGTTCGACAACTACCTGGGCGTGGTCTCGCTGGTGCGCGTGCGCCAGGGTCGCGTCAAGAAAGGCGACAAGATCCTGGTCAAGTCCACCGGCAAGGTGCATTTGGTCGACAGCGTCGGTGTCTTCACCCCGAAACACACCGCCACCGCCGATCTCAAGGCCGGTGAAGTGGGCTTCATCATCGCCAGCATCAAGGACATTCACGGTGCGCCGGTGGGCGACACCCTGACCCTGTCCTCGACCCCCGAGGTCGAAGTGCTGCCGGGCTTCAAGAAGATCCAGCCGCAGGTCTACGCCGGTCTGTTCCCGGTGAGCTCAGACGATTTCGAGGACTTCCGCGATGCGCTGCAGAAGCTGACCCTCAACGACTCGTCGCTGCAGTACATGCCGGAAAGCTCCGATGCCCTGGGCTTCGGTTTCCGTTGCGGTTTCCTCGGCATGCTGCACATGGAGATCATCCAGGAGCGCCTGGAACGCGAGTACGATCTGGACCTGATCACCACCGCGCCGAGCGTGATCTACGAGCTCGAGCTCAAGACAGGTGAAACCATCACCGTCGACAACCCGTCCAAGCTGCCGGACGTTTCGTCCGTCGCCGATTTCCGTGAGCCGATCGTCACCGCGACCATTCTTGTGCCGCAGGAGCACTTGGGTAACGTCATCACCCTGTGCATCGAGAAGCGCGGCGTGCAGCGCGACATGCAGTTCCTCGGGTCTCAGGTACAGGTTCGCTACGACCTGCCGATGAACGAGGTGGTGCTGGACTTCTTCGACCGTCTGAAGTCGACCAGCCGTGGTTATGCGTCGCTGGACTATCATTTCGACCGCTACCAGTCTGCCAACCTGGTCAAGCTGGACGTACTGATCAACGGTGACAAGGTCGATGCCCTGGCATTGATCGTGCATCGCGACAACGCGGCCTACAAGGGCCGTGCGTTGACCGAGAAGATGAAGGAACTGATCCCTCGGCAGATGTTCGACGTGGCGATCCAGGCAGCCATTGGCGGCCAGATCATTGCGCGGACCACTGTCAAGGCGCTCAGAAAGAACGTGCTGGCCAAGTGCTACGGTGGCGACGTGAGCCGTAAGAAGAAGCTGCTGGAGAAGCAGAAGGCCGGTAAGAAACGCATGAAGCAGGTCGGTAACGTGGAAATCCCACAGGAAGCCTTCCTCGCTGTGCTCAGGTTGGATAGCTAAGGCTCTATGTCGATCAATTTCCCGCTCCTGTTGGTTATCGCAGTCGCCGTTTGCGGCTTTCTGGCTCTGGTGGATCTGATTCTGCTGGCTCCGCGCCGTCGTGCGGCCATCGCGGCGTATCAGGGGCGGGTCGACGATCCCGATGACAGGGTGCTGGAGCGCCTGAGCAAGGAACCCTTGCTGGTCGAGTACGGCAAGTCGTTCTTCCCGGTGCTGGCCATCGTCCTGGTGCTGCGCTCGTTTCTGGTCGAGCCGTTCCAGATCCCGTCGGGCTCGATGAAGCCGACCCTGGAAGTGGGCGATTTCATTCTGGTCAACAAGTTCGCATATGGCATTCGCCTGCCGGTACTGGACACCAAGGTGATCGAGGTGGACAACCCGCAGCGCGGCGATGTGATGGTGTTCCGCTACCCCAGCGATCCCACCATCAACTACATCAAGCGGGTGGTGGGCCTGCCGGGTGATCGCATCCAGTACACCCAGGGCAAGCGCCTGCTGATCAATGGCGAGCCGGTAGCCGAAAAGCTGGTCGGCGAAGAAACCGGCAGCCTGGGCAGTGCGATGCTCTATCAGGAGCGTCTTGGCCAGGTCGAGCACACCATCCGCAAGGAAATGACCCGTATGCGTCGTGAGCCCGGTGGTGAGTGGGTGGTCCCGCAAGGGCACTACTTCATGATGGGTGACAACCGCGACAACTCCAACGACAGCCGCTACTGGCGCGACCGTCATATCCCTCAGGAGCTGTGGGGCATGGTTCCGGACGACCATATCGTCGGCAAGGCGTTCGCCATCTGGATGAGCTGGCCGGAACCCAAGACCAGCAATCTGCCCAACTTCTCGCGTGTCGGCCTGATTCATTGAGCACTGGCGCGCTGCTTTCGGCAGCGCCGCAGGCTATAAATAGTCTGGCCGTCAGGCTTTCCAACAAGACCGTCTATTGGGGATATACATGAATTTCGCGCGCTCGCAGCAAGGGCTTTCCATTCTGGGCTGGCTGGTGGTTCTGGCCGTGGTGGCGTTCTTCGCCAGCACGGCATTCAAGGTGATGCCGCACTATCTCGACTACATGTCGCTGGAAAAGATCATTACCTCGGTGGAAACCGACAAGGCGGCGGATGTGCGTACCATTAATGACTTCTACCTTCACGTTAGCAAGGGCATGCAGGTCAACAACATTCGTGACCTGAACATGCGCGACATCCTGGAGGTCAAGGTGGAGAACAACGAGTTCAGAGTTCACCTCAAATATGAAAAACGCGAGCCGCTGATCGAGAACCTCGATCTGGTGGTGAATTTCGACAAAGAATTTCGTGTACGGATGCCGTGAGTCCCAATCTGTCCCGCCTCGAGCGCAAGCTCGGCTATAGCTTCAAGGACCAGGATCTGATGATCCTGGCCCTGACCCATCGCAGTTTCGCCGGTCGCAATAACGAGCGTCTGGAATTTCTCGGTGATGCCATCCTCAACTTCGTTGCCGGCGAGGCGCTGTTCGAGCGCTTCCCGCAGGCCCGCGAAGGTCAGCTGTCGCGCCTGCGTGCCCGTCTGGTCAAGGGCGAGACCCTCGCCGTGCTGGCGCGCGGTTTCGAGCTGGGCGAATACCTGCGCCTGGGCTCCGGCGAGCTGAAGAGTGGCGGTTTTCGCCGCGAATCGATTCTCGCCGATGCGCTCGAGGCGCTGATCGGCGCCATCTATCTGGATGCCGGCATGGACGCAGCGCGTGCGCGCGTGCTGGACTGGCTCAGTGGCGAGCTCGATGGCCTGACGCTGATCGACACCAACAAGGATCCGAAGACGCGCCTGCAGGAGTTCCTGCAGTCGCGCGCCTGCGAACTACCCCGTTACGAGGTGGTGGACATTCAGGGCGAGCCGCACTGCCGTACCTTCATGGTCGAGTGCCAGGTGGCCCTGCTCAATGAAAAGACCCTGGGCCAGGGCGGCAGCCGGCGTATCGCCGAGCAGGTCGCCGCGGCTGCGGCGTTGATCGCCCTCGGGGTGGAGAACGGCAATGACTGATGCACCTGTGAGCCGCTGCGGCTATGTCGCCATCGTCGGCCGCCCCAACGTGGGCAAATCGACGCTGCTCAACCATATTCTCGGGCAGAAGCTGGCGATCACCTCGCGCAAGCCGCAGACCACCCGGCACAACATGCTCGGTATCAAGACCGAGGGCGAGATCCAGGCCGTCTACGTCGACACCCCCGGTCTGCACAAGCACAACGACAAGGCGCTCAACCGCTACATGAACCGCAGCGCCTCCAGCGCACTGAAGGACGTCGACGTGGTGGTGTTCGTGGTCGACCGCACACGTTGGACCGACGAGGATCAGCTGGTGCTGGAGAAGGTGCAGCACGTCAAATGCCCGATCCTGCTGGCGGTGAACAAGGCCGACCGTCTGGAAGACAAGAGCGAATTGCTGCCGCACCTGAACTGGCTGGCCGAGCAACTGCCGCAGGCCGAGATCGTGCCGATCTCCGCGTTGCAGGGGCAGAACCTCGACACCCTGGAGAAACTGGTGGGCGAGCGCCTGCCGGAGTCCGAGCATTTCTATCCCGAAGACCAGATCACCGATCGCTCCAGTCGTTTCCTGGCTGCCGAGCTGATCCGCGAGAAGATCATGCGCCAGCTCGGCGCCGAGCTGCCGTACCAGATCACCGTGGAGATCGAGGAGTTCAAGCAGGACGGCCCGATCCTGCATATCCACGGTCTGATCCTGGTGGAGCGTGACGGACAGAAGAAGATCATCATCGGCGACAAGGGCGAGCGCATCAAACGCATCGGCCAGGACGCGCGCAAGGACATGGAGACCATGTTCGACTCCAAGGTGATGCTCAACCTCTGGGTCAAGGTCAAGGGCGGCTGGTCCGACGACGAACGCGCCCTGCGTTCGCTGGGTTACCTGGATTGATCGCGGCGCCGTGCGCATCCTCGGTGTTGCGCGTGGCGCATTCTGGCGGTTACTGACATGACTTCTGCCGCCTACGTTCTGCATAGCCGCCCGTACAAGGAAAGCAGCGCCCTGGTGGATTTCTTCACCGCCCAGGGCCGCGTGCGTGCGGTACTGCGTGCCGCGCGCGGCAAGGTCGGCAGCATTGCCCGGCCATTCGCCCCACTGGAACTGGAGCTGCGCGGGCGCGGCGAGCTGAAGACCGTCGGCCGCCTAGAAAGCGCCGGCATTCCGCTGCTGCTGAGCGGCGAGGCGCTGTTTTCCGGGCTCTATCTCAACGAACTGCTGATCCGCCTGCTACCGGCCGAAGATCCGCACCCTGTGATGCTCGAACACTACGGTCTGACGCTGCAGGCTCTGGCTGCCGGTCGTGCGCTGGAACCGCTGCTGCGCGCATTCGAATGGCGCCTGCTGGACGAGCTGGGCTATGGTTTCGCCCTGGATCGCGATCAGCATGACCAGCCCATCGATCCTGCGGCGCTGTACCGCTGGCAGCAGGACATCGGCCTGGTGCCGGTGATACAACTGCAGCCTGGCGTGTTTCAGGGCCGCGAGCTGCTGGCCATGGCCGAAGCCGACTGGCAGACGCCGGGCGCGCTGGCTGCCGCCAAGCGCCTGATGCGCCAGGCGCTGGCACCCCATCTCGGCGGCAGGCCACTGGTCAGCCGCGAACTATTCATGACGCTCAAGGAGTCCAAGCGTGACTGAGGCCAATCGTATTCTGCTCGGCGTGAACATCGACCACGTCGCCACCCTGCGCCAGGCTCGTGGCACGCGCTACCCGGACCCGGTCAAGGCCGCGCTGGACGCCGAAGAAGCAGGTGCCGATGGCATCACCGTGCACCTGCGCGAAGATCGCCGACACATCCAGGATCGCGACGTGCGCGTGCTGGCCGATGTGTTGCAGACGCGGATGAACTTCGAGATGGGCGTTACCGACTTCATGCTCGGTTTCGCCGAGCAGATTCGCCCGGCGCATGTCTGCCTGGTACCGGAGACCCGTCAGGAGCTGACTACCGAAGGTGGCCTGGACGTCGCCGGTCAGGAAGCCCGCATTGCCGCTGCGGTGGAGCGTCTGACGCTGGCCGGTTGCGAGGTGTCGCTGTTCATCGACGCCGAGGAGCGGCAGATCGAGGCCGCCATGCGCGTCGGCGCGCCGGCCATCGAGCTGCACACCGGCCGTTATGCCGATGCCCATACGGCGGAAGAGGCCGCGCAGGAACTGTCGCGTATTCGCGATGGCGTCATCTGCGGCCTGAACCACGGGCTGATCGTCAATGCCGGCCACGGCCTGCATTACCACAACGCTGAAGCCGTGGCGGCGATTCCCGGCATCAACGAGCTGAACATCGGCCATGCCATCGTCGCCCATGCGCTGTTCGTCGGCTTCAAGCAGGCAGTGGCCGAGATGAAGGCGTTGATCGTCGCGGCAGCCTACCGCGGCTAACCTCATGCCGCCGATCAACGACCGGTCGGATGGCTTCTCGTAGGGTGCGCCGTGCGCACCGGCCAGGCTCCGCGGTATTCCCGGTGCGCATGGCGCACCCTACCTAGCCTCGCGCAAAGGCTTGGATCATCTGCGTAGCGAGGGCCTCGACAGCCTCGTTACGCTGATGACCGCGTATCAGCTTGATGTGGTATTCGCCCAGCGGTGGCAGCCCCTGTTCTGCGCCGAGTCGGCACAGCGGCGGTTTGACTAGGCTGCGCGGGAAGGGGGCGATGGCCAGGTCGGCGGTCATTGCCGCTTCCTGGCCGGCGCACTGCTCGCAGGAGTAGGCAATGCGATAGGCCACACCCTGGCGATCCAGCGCATCGAGCGCGGTGCGGCGCCAGGCGCAGCCGGGGTTGGCCAGTGCCAGCGGCAAGGGCGAGCGCTGCAGGGCCAGGCCACCGTCACGCCCGGCCCAGACCAGCTCCTCGGAATAGATCACTTCGCCGCGGGCATCATCCAGGCCGTCGTTGCCGGCATTGATCAGGGTCAGATCCAGCTCGCCGGCATCCAGCTTGGCCACCAGATCCACGCTGCGCCCCACGTTCACCTCGACTTCCACCGCCGGATGGCTGCGGGCGAACAGGGTCAGCACGCCCGGTAGCACGCGGTCGCCGATATCGTTCGGCGTGCCGAAGCGCACGCGGCCAGTCAGCGTCGGGGTGAGAAAGCGTGCCACCGCCTCTTCATTGAGCTTGAGCAGGCGCCTGGCGTAGCCCAACAGCAACTCGCCTTCGGCGGTCAGACGAACCTGTCGTGCCTCACGGATAAACAGGCGCTGGCCGAGAGTTTCCTCCAGGCGCTTGATCTGCAGGCTCACCGCCGCCGTGCTGCGAAATACCTGCGCAGCGGTACGGGTAAAGCTGCCGCTGTCGGCGATGGCGACGAAGGTGCGCAGCACATCGCTTTCCAGAAGCGGCAAAGTGGTCGGAGCGGTAGCGTTCATGATCGTTAAATATTACTTAACCATGGGTTTGGTATTTGTCGTTTGTTTGAACGATAGGTGCGTTTCATCCTGATCGCAACCCCGGCAAAAAGCCGGCCGCGAAACGGAGGAAAGGTCATGAAAGGTTCGAGCAATTGCAACGAGTCGCGTCCGCCCATGCCCGAGTTCTATATGCCGGCCATGTGGCCGCTGGATCTGCAGAACGGCATCGTCGACTGGATCGGCGCCTGGTTCTGGCGTCGGCGCATGCGCCGCCTGCTGGCGCAGGACATCGAGGGACGGATTCGCCTGGGCAGCGCCCGCGGTGTGGTGGAGCAGGGTGCTGGTGAGCCGCTGCGGCTCATTGCACAGCGGCGGGCTTACTGGTTGCGCGGGCGGTAACGCCCATTCGCTGGTGCAGGCAGTGCGCTACGGCTTGCGCGCAATCAGCACGGCGCGGGTCGGTGCCGGCAGGCCCTCCACGGTGCGGCTGTGGTCGGCCGGGTCGAGAAACTCTGGCAGCGACTGGAAGCGCATCCACTCGGTGGCGCGTTGTTCTTCCACCGAGGTGGTGCTGACGTCGACGCAGCGCACGTCCTCGAAGCCGGCGCGGCGCAGCCAGCGCTCCAGCGCCGGCACCGAGGGCAGGAACCAGACGTTGCGCATCTGCGCGTAGCGGTCTTCAGGCACCAGCACCTGTTCGGCATCGCCTTCGACCACCAGGGTTTCCAGCACCAGTTCGCCGCCCTTGACCAGCGCGTCCTTGAGATCCAGCAGGTGGTCGATGGGCGAGCGACGGTGATAGAGCACGCCCATGGAGAACACCGTATCGAAGCCCTGCAGCTTGGCCGGCAGTTCCTCGAAGGCCAGCGGCAGGTGCCACACCGGTTGCTCCGGCAGGTAGCGCTTCATCGCCAGAAACTGGCAGAGGAACAGCCAGTTGGGGTCGATGCCGACCACGCTGCTCGCACCCGCGCCGAGCATGCGCCACATGTAGTAGCCATTGCCGCAACCGACATCGAGGATGCGCTTGCCGGTCAGATCCAGGTGCGGGGCGACGCGCTGCCATTTCCAGTCCGAGCGCCATTCGGTGTCGATATGCACGCCGAACAATTCGAACGGCCCCTTGCGCCAGGGAATCAGGCCCTGCAGAGCAGCCTTCAATTGTGCGCGGGTCCCCTCGTCACAAGCGCCGCCAAAGGCGAAGCGTTGAACCAGTTCCACCTCGCTCACCGACAGGTCCGGCAGGGCCTGCACCGCGCCATACCAGCGCGCCAGGTCGCCGTGACCGATGGCCAGCTTGGCATCGAGCTGGCCAGGCAGGTCAGCTGTCCATTCCTGCAGCGGGGTGCCGGCCAGTTGTGCCTGCAGGGCATCGAGATCCAGATCGCGCATCATGGCAGGGCCACCAGCGAGGCGAAGTTCAGGCACTGGAACCAGGGCACCACCTTGCTGAAGCCGGCAGCCAGCAGGCGTTCGCGGTGCTGCTCGAGGCTGTCGGGCAGCATGACCTTCTCGATGGCGCTGCGCTTCTGCGCGATTTCCAGTTCGCTGTAGCCGTTGGCGCGTTTGAAGGCGACATGCAGCTCGGTGAGCAGCTCGTGCTCGGCGGCGTCCTCGAAGCGCAGCTTCTCCGAGAGGATCAGCGCGCCACCGGGCAACAGTGCCTGGCGAATGCGCGTGAGCAGCTCCAGGCGCCGCTCCGGCGGGATGAACTGCAGGGTGAAGTTGAGCGTGACCAATGAGGTGGGCTGCAGGTCGAGGGCGAGAATATCGGCCTCGATCACCTCCACCGGCAGCAGCTCCTGGAACATGGCGTCCTGGGCATGCAGGTATTCGCTACAACGCGCGACCATGGCCGGGGAGTTGTCCACGGCGATGACCTTGCAGCCATCGATGCGCACATGGCGGCGCAGCGCCTGGGTCACCGCACCGAGCGAGGCGCCGAGGTCATACAGGGTGGTGTGCGGCTGGGCGAACTGGCCGGCGAGCACGCCGATGTTCTCGACAATGGTCGGATAGCCGGGCACCGAACGCTTGATCATGTCGGGAAACACCCGCACCACATCCTCGTTGAAGACGAAGTCGGGCACCTCGGCCAGTGGCTGGGCAAATAGGCGATCGGGTTCTTGGCTCACGGCAGTCGCAACGGGTAGCGGAAAAGGCCGGCATTTTAGCCAAGTGCGGGCGAACAGTCAGGGCTTTCCCGACTGCTCGCTGCAGGGCATTAACGGCCTGCTAGGCCTTGGTGCGTTGGAAGGCCGAAGCGGTGATGCCCCACTGGCCGAGCCAGTAGGTGAGGATGATGGCGTAAGGCGCGGCGTCGAAGCTGGCGACGAAGCGGTCGATGCCGATCAGGCTGTCGGACAGCACGAAGAGCGCCGCACCGCCGGCGGCCAGCCAGGTGGAGCGCGGCTGCAGACCCGGGTGGCCGATGCGGGCCAGCGCGCGCCACAGCATCAGACTGATCGCCGTGGCATAGCAGGCCACCGGGATCAGCAGCTCGCCCAGGCCGCTGCTGGCCAGCACGGCGAACATCGCGCCACCGGCGATCAGCGCCAGCAGCAGAGCGGGCAGGGCCGGTTGCCGGCTGTCGGAGACGTAGGCGCGCAGGTAGGCCAGATGGCCGAGCAGAAAGGCGCCGAGGCCGAACACGAACAGATCGCCGGGCCAGTCCAGCAGGATGTCGCCGGCCAGGGAGAATACAAGACCAACGGCGATCCAGCGGCGGTAGGTGCCGGCCGGCGCCTGGCGCAGCCAGAGCAGCAGGGCGATCACCGGGATGCCCTTGGTCAACAGGCTGAGCTGGGCATCGCCGGTAATCCGACCGTAGAGAAATACCGCAGCCCCCGCCAGGCCGAGCAGCAACCAACGCATAGCAAGACTCCCTTCGTTCTTGGAATGGCGCGACTATGCCCAGCGACCGAGCGGCTGCCAATGCGACGGGCGCCAAATCGAGTGGCGGATCGTGCCGCCACTCGACGCCGCCGGCCGTATTGGGCACCGTATGGGTTCGTTCAGGAGAAGCGCATGTCGATATCGCCACCTGTCACCGAACTGATCGAGCGCCTGTACCGCGAGGAGTCGCGCCGCGTGCTCGCCACCCTGATCCGTCTGCTGGGCGATTTCGACCTGGCCGAGGAGGCGCTGCACGAGGCGTTTCGCAGTGCGGTCGAACAATGGCCGCAGAGCGGTGTGCCGGACAATCCGCGCGCCTGGCTGGTCTCTGCCGGGCGCTTCAAGGCCATCGACAACCTGCGCCGGCAGCGTCGCTTCCAGCCGCTGGATGAGCAGGCCGAATTGTCCGACGAGGGTGACGTCGAGGGAGGCGAACTGCTCGAAGACGACCGCCTGCGCCTGATCTTCACCTGCTGTCACCCGGCGCTGGCCAGTGATGCTCAGGTGGCACTGACCTTGCGCGAGGTGTGCGACCTGACCACCGAGGAGATCGCCCGCGCTTTCCTCTCCAGCCCTGCGACCCTGGCCCAGCGCATCGTGCGGGCCAAGGCGAAGATTCGCGATGCTCGTATTCCCTATGAGGTGCCGGGGCGCAGCGAGCTGCCCGAGCGCCTGGAGGCGGTGTTGCGGGTGGTCTATCTGGTATTCAACGAAGGCTACTTCGCCAGCTCCGGCGATTCGCTGACCCGCAGCCAGCTGTCCGACGAGGCGATTCGGCTGGGCCGCCTGCTGCTGGAGTTGCTGCCCGAGCCGGAAGTGCAGGGGCTGCTGGCGTTGATGCTGCTGCACGAATCGCGACGCGCTGCGCGCAGCGGCGTTGATGGCGAGGTGATTCTGCTGGAAGCCCAGGATCGCAGCCTGTGGAATCGCGAGCTGATCGCTGAAGGCGAGGCGCTGGTGCTGCAGGCGCTGCACTCGCGGCGTTTCGGCGCCTACAGCCTGCAGGCGGCGATTGCCGCGGTGCATGCCGAGGCGGCCAGTCTGGAAGAAACCGATTGGGCGCAGATCGTCGGGCTGTATGACGAGTTGCTGCGCCTGAACCCGTCGCCGGTGATCGAGCTCAACCGCGCCGTGGCACTGGCCATGCGCGATGGCGAGCAGGCGGGGCTGGTGGAAATCGACCGACTGCTGGCTGCGGGCGAACTGCAGGGTTACCACCTGGCCCATGCGGCGCGGGCCGATCTGTTGCGCCGGTTGGGCCGCCGCGAGCAGGCGATCGCTGCCTACCGCCAGGCCCTGGCGCTGGCGCAACAGGGCCCGGATCGGCAGTTTCTGCAGAGCAGACTGGAGGAGTTAGGTGACCCGTAGGGTGCGCTGTGCGCACCACATACGAGTGATAGGCGCTGCGGTCGTGTGCACCGAAATTCTTCGGTGCGCACGGCGCACCCTACGTACGGTTAGCCCGCGACCAATACGCGAATCGCTTCCAGGCGCAGGGCGGCTTTGTCGAACATCGCCAGGCTCTGTTCGCGTTGCTCGCGCAGGGCCTCGATCTCGCTGTCGCGTACGCTTGGGTTGACCGCGCGCAGGGCGATCAGACGGGCCAGTTCCTCGTCCAGTTCGGCGATCAGGCGGCGCTTGGCCTCGGCGACACGCTCGACATGGCGCGGCATGACCTTGGCTTCGGCGTCATTGATCTGCTTGGCCAGCACATCGCGCTGGGCCTGGACGAACTTATTGGCGCTGGCCCGTGGCACGCTTTCGAGCTGGTCGTTGAGGGTCTCGAAACCGACCTTCGGCGCCAGGTCGTTGCCGTTGGCGTCGAGCAGGCAACGCAGCGCGGCTGGAGGCAGGAAGCGTCCCAGCTGCAGCTTGCGCGGGCCGACCACTTCGCTGACGTAAAGCAGCTCCAGCAGCACGGTACCGGGTTTGAGCGCCTTGTTCTTGATCAGCGCCACCGCGGTGTTGCCCATCGAGCCGGACAGCACCAGGTCCATGCCGCCCTGCACCATGGGGTGTTCCCATGTGAGGAACTGCATGTCCTCGCGGGCCAGGGCCTGTTCGCGGTCGTAGGTGACGGTCACCGCTTCGTCGTCGCCCAGAGGGAAGCTGGCGTCCAGCATCTTCTCGCTGGGGCGCAGGATCAGGGCGTTGTCGGAGTGGTCTTCGCTGTCGATGCCGAAGGCGTTGAACAGCTCTTCCATGTAGATCGGCAGGGTGAACTGGTCGTCCTGCTCGAGGATGGCCTCGACCAGAGCCTCACCTTCGCCGGCGCCGCCGGAATTCAGCTCCAGCAGGCGGTCGCGGCCGCTGTGCAGTTCGCCTTCCAGGCGAATGCGCTCGGCGGTGGCTTCGTCCATCAGTTGCTGCCACTGGCCGTCGTCGCCGCTTTCCAGCAGCGGCAGCAGGCGCGGGCCGAACTGGTGCTGCAGGGCGTTGCCGGTGGGGCAGGTGGCGAGGAAGGCGTTCAGCGCCTGGTGGTACCACTGGAACAGGCGCTCCTGCGGGCTGTTCTCCAGGTACGGCACGTGCAGCTGGATGCGGTGCTTCTGGCCGATACGGTCGAGACGGCCGATACGCTGCTCGAGCAGGTCCGGGTGGGCCGGCAGGTCGAACAGCACCAGATGATGGGCGAACTGGAAGTTGCGGCCTTCGGAGCCGATTTCCGAGCAGATCAGCACCTGGGCGCCGAATTCCTCATCGGCGAAATAGGCCGCCGCGCGGTCGCGCTCGAGGATGCTCATGCCTTCATGGAACACCGTGGCGGGGATGCCGGAACGCACGCGCAGGGCGTCTTCCAGATCCAGCGCGGTCTCGGCGTGGGCGCAGATCACCAGCACCTTGAATTTCTTCAGCATCTTCAGGGTGTCGATCAGCCATTCGACGCGCGGGTCGATGCGCCACCAGCGTTGCTCGTCGTCGATCTCTTCCTGCGCCTGGTAGCTGACTTCCGGGTACAGCTCGGCGTGCTCGCCGACCGGCAGCTCGAGGTATTCGTCCGGGCTCGGCAGCGGGTATGGGTGCAGCTCGCGCTCGGGGAAGCCCTGCACGGCGGCGCGGGTGTTGCGGAACAGCAGGCGGCCGGTGCCGTGGCGATCCAGCAGTTCGCGCACCAGACGCGCGCGTGCTTCTTCGTCGCCACCATCAATGGCATTCAGCAGTTCACGGCCTTCATCGCCAAGGAAGCCGCCGATGGCATCGCGTGCCTGGGCGCTGAGCTTGCCCTGGTCGAGCAGTTCCTGCACCGCTTCGGCGACCGGGCGGTACTGGCTGCTTTCGGCGCGGAAGGCTTGCAGATCATGGAAACGATTGGGATCGAGCAGGCGCAGACGGGCGAAGTGGCTGTCCTGGCCGAGCTGTTCCGGGGTGGCGGTGAGCAGCAGCACGCCGGGGATGACCTCGGCCAGTTGCTCGACCAGCGAGTATTCGGCGCTGGCCTGCTCCGGGTGCCAGACCAGGTGGTGGGCTTCGTCGACCACCAGCAGGTCCCAGCCGGCGGCGAACAGCGCGTCCTGCGCCTTTTCGTCGTCCTTCAGCCACTCCAGGGCGACCAGCGCCAGCTGGCAATCCTCGAAGGGGTTGCTGGCGTCGCTTTCCATGAAGCGCTCGGCGTCGAACAGGGCGACGTCGAGGTTGAAACGCCGGCGCATTTCCACCAGCCACTGGTGCTGCAGGTTTTCCGGCACCAGGATCAGCACGCGGCTGGCGCGCCCGGAGAGCAGCTGGCGATGGATCACCAGGCCGGCTTCGATGGTCTTGCCCAGACCTACTTCGTCGGCCAGCAGTACGCGCGGTGCGATGCGGTCGGCCACTTCGCGGGCGATATGCAGCTGGTGGGCGATCGGCTGGGCGCGCGCGCCGCCCAGGCCCCAGAGGGACGACTGCAGCAGGCGGCTGTTATGCTCGAGACTGTGATAACGCAGGGCGAACCAGGCCAGCGGGTCGATCTGGCCGGCGAACAGGCGGTCGCTGGCCAGGCGGAACTGGATGAAGTTCGACAGCTGGGTTTCCGGCATGGTGACCGGTTTATGCTGGGCATCGAGGCCGTGGTAGACCAGCAGGCCGTCGACATCCTCGACCTCCTGCACGGTGAGCTTCCAGCCCTCGAAATGGGTGATCTCGTCACCCGGGGCGAAGCGCACACGGGTCAGCGGGGCATTGCGCGTGGCGTACTGGCGGGTTTCGCCGGTGGCCGGGTAGAGCACGGTGAGCAGGCGGCCGTCCTCGGCGAGGATGGTTCCCAGACCCAATTCCGCTTCGCTGTCACTGATCCAGCGTTGCCCCGGTTGATACTGCGCCATGCCTGTCTCCCGCGTGAAAAAGCCGGCTATGGTAACGGATGCGGCGCCGCGGCCAAAGCGGTCGTGGCACTATTGCCGTTCGGCTTAGTCGAAAGTGTAGCGAGCACCGGCTAAAGTCGCGGTTGACGGGGCCGACAGCCTGACCAAAGGAGGTGCTGAAACGTGCTACCGCCCATCCCCCATAGCCTAGTGCCGGTCACTGCCTCGCAGGACGTGATCAAGCCCAAGCCCGAGATTCCTCCGGTGACCCCGGCCGAGGGCAGCGCCAAGGAAAGTGCGTTGAGCCTGGACAAGCGCCATCCGCAGGAAACCGAAGAGCTGCTGCGCGATGAACAGCGTCGGCGGCAGCGCCGTGGCTACACCCCCGAGCAGCTGGCCGAAGCCGAGCCGGAAGAGGTGGAGCAGGCGCTGGGCGATCTGCCGCGAAAGGGACTTTGGGTGGATGTGGAAGTCTGAGACACTGATTTCATCCTCTTCTTCATAGACCTCACGATGCTGTTCGCCGACCCCTTGCCCGCACTTGCCGATGCCGAGCTGGACTATCTACCCGGCTGGGTCGACGCCGCACTTGCCGACAGCTGGCTGCAAGCCCTGGTCGAGCAGACGCCCTGGCAGCAGCCGGAGCTGTTCATCCATGGCCGTTATCACCGTACGCCGCGCCTGACTGCCTGGTATGGCGAGCCGGAGGCGCGCTATCGCTACTCCGGCAAGCTGCATGAGCCGTTGCCCTGGACGCCGCTGCTCGACGAGATTCGTCAACGGGTTGCGAAAGAGGTTGGTCAACCGCTCAATGCCGTACTGCTCAACTATTACCGCGACGGCCAGGACTCCATGGGCTGGCACAGCGATGCCGAACCCGAACTGGGGCGCAACCCGCTGATCGCCTCGCTGAACCTGGGCGGCAGCCGGCGCTTCGACCTGCGCCGCGTTGGCAGCACGCGCATCGAGCATTCGCTGACGCTGCAGCACGCCTCGCTACTGGTCATGCGCGGGCCGACCCAGCATCATTGGCAGCACCAGGTGGCGAAGACGCGCCAAGCCTGTGCGCCGCGCATTAACCTGACCTTTCGCCTGATCCGGTTTCCGCTATGAGCAATGACGACAAGCTGATCGATTTCGCCGCCGAACGCGACAAGCGTATCCACGACCTCAACGACAAGCGCCTCAACGAGATGCGCCAGGCGTTCGAGCAGGTGCTGCCGCTGGGCAAGGCCAAGAAGAAGTCGAAGAACAAACCGAAGAAGCGCTGATTCTCCCTCCTGAGTTCCGCCCCTGGCGGCCGCTTGGCCGCGTCCGCTGCCGTCGTACCCTCCCGTTTTCTTGACCTGCGTCAGTATTCCCGGCGCATCGATCCCGGCTGCTCTGCCGCGATTGATCCAGGTCAATTTTCCTGTTCTCGGCGCTGCTAACGTGAAGCCATCCCAGACAGACAGGCACAACAGGAGGCAGCCATGTTCGTCGATACAGTGGTTCTCGCCGGAGTCGGCACCGTACTTCTGATGATCGCCTTTTGTGGGGGCGTTGGTTACTTCATCTGGAAGGATGCGCACAAGCGCAAGCAGAGCTGATCCTTCCAGCTCACAGGGCACGCAAGGCAATTTGGGCGACTTCGGTCGCCCTTTTTTTGTTTCCGCCGTTGAGGTCCGTCTTGGCCTTCAGCAAAGCCGTGCAGAAAAGATGGAATTCCATTAATATTGGTAGCTACCTAATAATTAGGTTGATCTGTAGGCCGGTCATCCGCTCGTCTACGCTTTCCATCTGAACCATAAAGCTGCATTTCCATGCGCAATACCTTGCTGCTCTTCCTGGCCCCCAGTGCGCAGGCCGCACAATTTGCCATCAAGACCCTGCTGGGCGGTGGTCTGGCGCTTTGGCTCGCCTTTCGCTTCGGTCTGCAGCAACCGCAGTGGGCGCTGATGACGGCCTTCATCGTGGCTCAGCCGCTGTCCGGCATGGTGGTGCAGAAGGGCCTGGCACGTCTGCTGGGAACGCTGGTGGGCACCTGCATGGCGGTGTTGATGATGGCCCTGTTCGCTCAGGCGCCCTGGTTGTTCCTGCTTGCCCTGGCGGCCTGGCTCGCCCTGTGTACCGCCGCCTCGACCATGCTGCGCAGCGCCTGGAGCTATTCCTTCGTACTGGCCGGTTACACCGTGGCGATCATCGGTCTGCCGGCCATCGATGCGCCGCTGACGGTGTTCGATCAGGCGGTGGCGCGTTGCACGGAGATCTGCCTGGGCATAGTTTGCGCCACGGCAGTCAGCGCCATCCTCTGGCCGCAGCGGGTCGAGCGGCAGTTGGTGCAGCAGGCGCGTAGCGCCTGGCAGGCGGGGGTAGGGGCGGCCGCTGCGGCGCTGGCCGGCCAGGCATCGGCGCGTCAGGGGCTGCTGGAGGTGCTGGGCCGGATCGTCGCGGTGGATGCCCAGCGCGAGCATGCCTGGTTCGAAGGCAGCCGCGGCCGCCAGCGCGCCCGTGCATTGCGTGGTCTGAGCCGCGATCTGCTTACCCTGCTGCGTCTGGCACGTGGCGTGGCACGGCAATGGCGGCAGTTGAACGAGGCGCAAAGTCATGCCCTGGCGCCCTGGCTGGAGCAGGTGCAAGCGCAGCTGCAGGCAACGCAGCGCGATCAGTTGCCGGCATTGGCCTCTCGCCTGCGCGAGGCTGCGGAGGACGATGCGCTCGACGCCGCGCAGCGCTTCTGTCTGGAGCGCCTGGCGCTGCTGGTGCTGCGACTGGATACCGCCGGCCATTCTCTGGCGGCGGTGGAGCGCGGTCAGGTGACCGGCGAGGTGCCGCCGGCCTTGTCCTGGCACAGCGATTGGCAGACGGCGGCGGTCTACGGTGCGCGCAGCGCTCTGGCGTTTCTCGCGCTCTCGGCGTTCTGGCTGGCCACCGGCTGGACGGCTGCCAGCGGTGCACTGCTGCTGACCTGCGTGGTCTGCAGCCTGTTCGCCAGCCGCGAGAATGCCGCGCAGATCGGCCTGCTGTTCATGCGCGGGATCTTCTACGCGTTGCCGGTGGCCTTCTTCGTCGGCCAGATCCTGCTGCCGCAGTTGAACGGCTTCGCCATGCTCTGCCTGGCGCTTGGCGTGCCGCTGTTCTTCGGCGCGCTGGGCATGGCCAGCCCGGCGCTGGGGGCGACGGCCACCTCGTTCAGCCTGCACTTCATCGTGCTGTGCGCCCCGCAGAACGACATGCACTACGACGTCGCCTTCTTCCTCAACGAGTCCCTGGCCATGCTGATAGGCGTCGGCTGTGCGGTGCTGGCATTCAACCTGGTGGTCCTGCGCAACCCGCGCTGGCATGGCCGCCGCTTGCTGCGCGCGACGCTGCAGGATCTGGCCCGGCTCACGCGGCAGCCGCTGGTCGGCGCCGAAAGCTGGTTCGGTGGCCGCATGGCTGATCGCCTTCTGCAGCTGGCCCGGCACTATCCGGTGCTGCCCAGCCAGAGTCGCAGCCGTTGGGATGACGGCGTCGCCAGTCTCGACCTGGGCGACGAGCTGCTGCATCTGCGCGCCTGTCTGGCAGCGGGAGATCGCGCGCTGGGCGCGGCCGAGACCCAGTTTCTCGAGCATCTGCGCCGGCAACTGCTGCTTGGGCCGGCACCACAGCGCAGCGCAGCGCTCGACGACGCGCTGAGCGACCTGCTGCAGGCACTGCGCGCTGCGCCGCCGAGCATCGACCGGCGCCTCGCCGAGGCGGCCCTGCTGCAATTGCGCCAAAGCTGGCAGCACTGGTGCGAACAACAAGGGGAAAACCATGGGGTTGCGTGAATGGTCGCTGGGCGGCGTGCTGCTCAGCCCGATGCTGCTGTATGCACTGCTGGCACTGCTGCTCACCGGGCTGCTGCGTCTGGGCTTGCAGCGCCTCGGTGTGGCGCGCTGGATCTGGCATGAGGCGCTGTTCGACTGCGCCCTGTATGTCTGCGTATTGGCGGCCGTGGTGGCCGTGCTGGGATATTGAACGAGGAGAGTGACATGCGTTTCACCCTGCGTGTCGGCATTACCCTGAGCCTGGTGGCGGTGGCCGTGCTGGCCGGCGCCTGGTTATGGCAGCACTACCTGTATTCGCCGTGGACGCGCGATGCGCGGGTGCGCGCCGATGTGGTGACCATCGCCCCCGATCTGGCCGGCTGGGTACGCGAGCTGAAGGTGCGCGACAACCAGCATGTGGCGGCGGACGAATTGCTGATGAGTCTGGATCGCGAGCGTTACCAGGTCGCCCTCGAACAGGCGCAGGCCGTGGCCGAGACCCGCCGCCAGCAGTTGCTGCTGCGCGAGCACGAGGCCGGCCGTCGTATGCGCCTGGGGCCGCAGGCGATCAGCGCCGAACTACGCGACAACGCCCAGATCAGCGCCGAGATCGCCCGCGGCGAGTATCGCCAGGCGCAGGTGGCGGTCAGGTCCGCCGAACTGGACCTGGCGCGCAGCGAAGTGCGGGCCCCACGCGCCGGGCAGGTAACCAACCTGCGCCTGGCCGAAGGCAACTATGTGCGAGCTGGCGAGCCGGTGTTGGCCCTGGTGGACGAGTCGTCCTTCTATGTGCAGGCCTATTTCGAGGAAACCAAACTGCCGCGCATTCGCATCGGCGCGCCAGTGGAAATCTGGTTGATGAGTGGCGATCAGCCGCTGCGCGGCGAGGTGGAGAGCATCAGTCGCGGCATCGCCGACCGCAATGCCAGCCCGGATGGACAGCTGCTGGCCGATGTCGAACCGACCTTCAACTGGGTGCGCCTGGCGCAGCGCAT
>MTEW01003369.1_pt10 | contig 79876 bp, 70 predicted proteins | sample 1042681 | NCBI WGS metagenome assembly MTEW01 (sample SAMN06185811, study PRJNA358809) | soil metagenome | isolation source: soil biostimulated with citrate as carbon source | place: India | collected 2015-05-23 | reverse complement strand
CCCCGTTCAACTTCCCGGCCATGGTGCCGCTGTGGATGTACCCGCTGGCCATCGTCTGCGGCAACTGCTTCATCTTGAAGCCGTCCGAGCGCGATCCCAGCTCCACCCTGTTTATCGCCGAGCTGGCGCACCAGGCCGGCCTGCCCAAGGGCGTGCTGAACGTGGTCAACGGCGACAAGGACGCGGTCGATGCGCTGATCGAGGCGCCCGAGGTCAAGGCCCTGAGCTTCGTCGGCTCGACGCCGATCGCCGAGTACATCTATAGCGAGGGCACCAAGCGCGGCAAGCGCGTGCAGGCCCTGGGCGGCGCCAAGAACCACGCCGTGCTGATGCCCGATGCCGACCTGGACAACGCCGTCAGCGCGCTGATGGGCGCGGCCTACGGCTCCTGCGGCGAGCGCTGCATGGCCATCTCCGTGGCCGTGTGCGTGGGCGACCAGATCGCCGACGCTCTGGTGGAGAAGATCGTCCCGCAGATCCAGGCGCTGAAGATCGGTGCCGGTACCTCCTGCGGCCTGGACATGGGCCCGCTGGTCACCGCGGCTGCGCGTGACAAGGTCAAGGGCTACATCGATGCCGGTGTGGCGCAAGGCGCCAAGCTGGTGGTCGACGGTCGCGGCCTGGTGGTACCGGGTAACGAGAACGGCTTCTTCGTCGGCGGCACCCTGTTCGACCGGGTAACCCCAGAGATGACCATCTACACCGACGAAATCTTCGGCCCGGTGCTGTGCATCGTCCGCGTCGGCAGCCTGGAAGAAGCCATGCAGCTGATCAACGATCACGAGTACGGCAACGGCACCTGCATCTTCACCCGTGACGGTGAAGCGGCGCGCCTGTTCTGCGACGAGATCGAAGTGGGCATGGTCGGCGTCAACGTGCCGCTGCCGGTGCCGGTGGCCTACCACAGCTTCGGCGGCTGGAAGCGCTCGCTGTTCGGCGACCTGCATGCCTACGGCCCGGACGGGGTACGCTTCTACACCCGCAAGAAGGCCATCACCCAGCGCTGGCCGGCGCGCAAGAGCCATGAGGCGGCGCAGTTCGCTTTCCCCAGCAATGGCTGAGTGAGCTGCAGCGTTGAATGAGAAGGCCGGTCGCAAGATCGGCCTTTTTGCTATCGGCCCTATGCATATCTCCCATCTGCCGCCTCTGGTACAACAGCCGGCAGGTAGAAAAGGGAGAAACACCATGACCGAAGCATTCAGGCTGGATCTGCACACATACCTCGGGCGCCTGGGCTACTCGTCGGCGCCGCCAGCGACCCTCGACACCCTGCGCGAGCTGCAGGCGCGGCACACCGCCGAATTCCCCTTCGAAACCCTGGCCAGCATGCTGCGTGTGCCGGTGGAGGTCGAACCTGCCGCGATCCAGGACAAGCTGCTGCGTCAGGGCCGCGGCGGCTACTGCTTCGAACTCAACCGCCTGTATCTGCTGCTGTTGCAGGCGCTGGGCTTCGACGCGCGCGGGCTGACCGGCCGCGTGGTCATGGGCGGCCCGGAAGATGCCCTGCCGGCGCGCACCCATATGCTGGTGCTGGTGACCATCGATGGCGTGCGCTACATCAGCGACGTCGGCTTCGGCGGCATGGTGCCGACCGGCCCGCTTTTGCTCGACAGCGAGGCGGAGCAGACCACACCGCACGAGCCGTATCGCCTGTCGCTGGTGGACGGCACCTATACCCTGCGCGCCTTGGTGGCCGGCAGTTGGCGGGCGATGTACGTGTTCGATCTGCAGAAGATGGCGGATATCGATTACGTGGTGGGCAACTGGTACGTGTGCACCCATCCGGACTCACCCTTCCTTGGTCAGATGATTGCCGCGCGCACCGGGCCAGAGCTGCGCAAGACGCTGAACAACGGCAGCTTCGCCATCCACCGCCTGGGGCAGGCGAGTGAGCGCGTGCAGTTGCAGAGTGTCGATGAGGTGCTGAGGGTGTTGCGCGAGGAGTTCGGCATTCGGGTGCCGGAGCATTCCGAGCTTCGCTGGACCGTCGAGCGCTTGATTGCGGGGGCTTGAAGGCAGGCCGCAGATATCACCACGCTCTTGTAGGAGGGGGTTCAGCCGCGAAAGTCTCAGGAAGCCTCGAAGGCCCGCTGAGATTGTTGAAGGACCGCGATCAGTTCCCCTCTCCCGCTTACGGGGCGTAAGCGGAAACAGCGAAGCACTGCTTCGCCCGCTGAAGCGCCCTTAGCTCTGCGAAGGGCTGGGGCGCAGGGCGGGGGCTAGGGGAGAGGGCGCCTTTGCTTTTTGCATTTCGATGCCGCTTTTGCGTTGCCGGTGATTAGGGTTGGCCTTTTTGGCAAGCGCCGCTTACTGCTCGCCTTTCATCGCGCCGCTGAGGCCGAACATCAGCAACAGCAGATTGGCGTCCGGCTTCACGGCAGGCTGGATCTGCTTGCGCAGGGGGGCGTTGGGGCAGTGCTGCTCGGCCTTGCAGTCGTGTCCGTCCACGACGCGGGGGCCCGGTTCCTGCCAGGCGGCGGCGGCGATTGCCGTTACGCTGAGGGCGAGGCCAAGGAACAAACCTCGTGCTGTTTCTAGTTTCATCTTGCTAACCCCTTGAAAGCGCTGCCAAACGCTGTTCGCTAAACCTAGATCACTCATCGCCTAGTCGTTGCCTCGTGCGACGAACGGTCATCGAGCATGGCTGGCACCCGCCGGGGCTGTGCTGTGACACGGGCCGGATCGGTTGGTTCCATGGTGGTTCGGGTAACGTTCCAACGTCACCTTCGGTGCCTGTTACGCACAGGCTGTAACAGCCGGCCTTGGCGGGCGAAGTTGCGTTCAACTCGCTTCGCTATCTCGCGCAAGGCGCGAGATAGGGCCACTTCCTGGTGGGGGGATTGCGATCTGCCCGCTGCTGGGGCGGAGAAACGAATGCCGGCGCTGGACCGGCGTGCGCGTTATCAGGCAAGAGCTGTGCCCAGGCCGCGGGCGCCCTCGGCGAAAACTGCGCGGTAGCCGTGCAGCAGTTGTTGCCAGTCCTGCTCGGACCAGGGGCTGTGGCGTCTGAGCTGGCGCAGGTCATGGCGCGCCGCGCGCACCCGGCTCAGGCGTCGACGGCTTTTTTCCAGATCGAGCAGGGCGACCTGCGGCTGCCCCTCTTCAAAGCGTACGAACACGTGCTTGGCGTACAGGCAGCCATGCTGCCAATGGCCGAGGTGCATGCGTGCCAGGGTCGCGCCGATCTGGTGCAGCAGTTGGCCGTGTTGGGTTTCGTCGCACTGCTCGCGGCCGCCTTGGGCGTACCAGCTGTCGATATCGGTGAAACCCTGCAGTTCCGCGGTGACCAGCAGGCCGCGCCAGCCCTGTTGCGGGTCATGCTCGACGCCGCAGTAGACGAGTTGTGGCACGGGTACGCCGAGCGCTTCCAGGGCCAGCAGGGCGTTGCGTTCGCGCAGTACGGTAGGACGGCCCTTGGGATGCAGCAGGCTGCGGTAGATATGGCCGATCTGGCGTTTGGCGTAGAGCACGCCGCTCTGGTCGAGCAGGCGTTGCACGCCGCTTTCGCCGCCGCGCCGGGCGTTGGGTGCTTCGACCCAGTCGCCTTGCTGTTGCCACCAATGCTGGAAGGCCTGCTGTGAAAGATCGTTCGCGGTGCTCAGGGGCATGTTGTTCTTCTTATGTTTGTTTTAGGGATGCGCTTGGCACTCACCTGGGGAAATGGCACTAAGCCGTTCAGGGTTGTAACAAAACATAAGCAAACGGGGTGCCCGAGTCCACCCTCAATGTCCTCGGGGCATCTGACCGGCGCCGAACGGTAGCCCGTTATGGCTGTCGTGAACGGCCGCGCATAAAAAAACCCCGCGACTAGCGCGGGGTTCTTTTTACTGCGTGGGAGCCGGTCGGCTTACATCATGCCGCCCATGCCACCCATACCGCCCATGCCGCCCATGTCAGGCATGGCCGGAGCCTTGTCGTCAGCCGCTTCGGCAACCATGGCCTCGGTGGTGATCATCAGGCCGCCGATGGAGGCAGCAGCCTGCAGAGCGGAGCGGGTGACCTTGGCCGGGTCGAGAATACCCATCTCGATCATGTCGCCGTAGGTGTCGGTCGCGGCGTTGAAGCCGAAGTTGCCCGAACCCTGCTTGACCTTGTCGACCACTACGCTCGGCTCGCCGCCGGCGTTGGCAACGATCTGACGCAGCGGCGCTTCGACAGCGCGACGCAGCAGAGCGATACCGACGTTCTGGTCTTCGTTGTCGCCCTTCAGGCCTTCGATGGCCTGCAGAGCACGCACCAGAGCCACGCCACCGCCAGGTACCACGCCTTCTTCCACCGCAGCGCGGGTAGCGTGCAGGGCGTCTTCAACGCGGGCTTTCTTCTCTTTCATCTCGACTTCGGTGGCAGCGCCAACCTTGATCACGGCAACACCGCCGGCCAGCTTGGCCAGACGCTCTTGCAGCTTCTCTTTGTCGTAGTCGGAAGAGGTTTCTTCGACCTGCTTGCGGATCTGCGCAACGCGGGCTTCGATGTCGGCCTGGGCACCAGCACCATCGATGATGGTGGTGTTGTCCTTGTTCAGCACGACGCGCTTGGCGTTACCCAGGTGCTCCAGAGTGGCGCTTTCCAGGGACAGGCCAACTTCTTCGGAGATCACGGTACCGCCGGTCAGGATGGCGATGTCCTGCAGCATGGCCTTGCGGCGGTCGCCGAAGCCCGGCGCCTTGACGGCGGCGACCTTGACGATGCCGCGCATGTTGTTGACGACCAGGGTAGCCAGGGCTTCGCCTTCGACGTCTTCAGCCACGATCAGCAGCGGACGGCCAGCTTTGGCAACGGCTTCCAGAACCGGCAGCAGTTCGCGGATGTTGCTGATCTTCTTGTCGACCAGCAGCAGCAGCGGGCCTTCCAGCTCGGCAACCATGGTGTCCGGCTTGTTGATGAAGTACGGCGACAGGTAGCCGCGGTCGAACTGCATGCCTTCTACGACGGACAGTTCGTTTTCCAGGCCCGAGCCTTCTTCAACGGTGATCACGCCTTCCTTGCCGACCTTGTCCATGGCTTCGGCGATGATGTCACCGATGGAGTTGTCGGAGTTGGCGGAGATGGTGCCGACCTGAGCGATGGCCTTGGAGTCGGCGCACGGCTTGGCCAGGTCTTTGAGCTGAGCAACGATGGCGCTGGTGGCCTTGTCGATGCCGCGCTTCAGATCCATCGGGTTCATGCCGGCTGCAACGGACTTCAGGCCTTCGTTGACGATGGCTTGAGCCAGAACGGTAGCGGTGGTGGTGCCGTCACCGGCAGCGTCGTTGGCCTTGGAAGCAACGTCCTTGACCAGCTGGGCGCCCATGTTTTCGAAGGCGTCTTTCAGTTCGATTTCCTTGGCAACCGACACACCGTCTTTGGTGATGGTCGGGGCGCCGAAGGATTTGGCCAGAACCACGTTACGGCCTTTCGGGCCGAGGGTGGCTTTGACGGCGTCGGCCAGTACGTTGACGCCTACGAGCATTTTCTTGCGGGCGGAATCGCCAAACTTGACTTCTTTAGCAGCCATTTTGATCAGTCCTCAAATTCTTGAAGGTTTAAACGGAGATTCGTGGGAATCAGGCTTCGATGACAGCGAGGATCTCGTTCTCGCCCATGACCAGCAGGTCTTCGCCGTCGACCTTGACGGTGTTGCTGCCGGAGTACGGGCCGAATACCACCTTGTCACCGACCTTGACGGCCAGCGGACGGACTTCGCCGTTTTCCAGAACCTTACCGGTACCGACGGCAACGACTTCACCCTGGTTCGGCTTCTCGGCGGCCGAACCCGGCAGCACGATGCCGCCTGCGGTTTTGGTCTCTTCTTCGCTGCGACGGATCACGACGCGGTCATGCAGAGGACGAAGCTTCATTGTCGATCTCTCCTAACAATTGAATGGCCAACTTGCCGACTCTTGCTTGGTCGGCGGGTTTGTAAAATCCGGCGAGGCCGGGCGCGGCACGCTGGGCGCACCGCGAAAGTCGGACTGCCTCAGGGGCAGGCACCTTGCGGTGACTGCTACATGTGGGCGGGCAAGGGCATTTCAAGGGGCGGGGGTGAAATTTTTTGCGCAGCGAAGGGGGATATCGCACAGGGCAGTTCGATGCCAGCGTTGCGCTTGAGTAGAAGCCGACTTGCCGGCGATCAGCCAGGGAGATCGCCAGCAAGCCGGCTCCTACAGGTGCTTGGAGATCAGTCGCGACGCTCGTACTCGCCCTCGAGAACATTGGGGCGGGTTTGCCCGGAGCGGGCGGCCTGGTCGTCGAAGAAGGCGCGCTGGCGCAGGGCCTGTTCCTCGGCGCGGCGGCGAATCTTGCCGACCAGCAGGCGGCGGGTGAAGGGAATCAGGCAGAGCGCGCCGAAGACGTCACTGATGAAACCCGGCAGCAACAGCAGGCCGCCACCAACGGCGATCAGCAGGCCTTCGAGCATTTCCTGCTCGGGCAGCTCGCCGCGCGACAGTCTTTCCCGGGCGCGCCAGGCGGTGGCGACGCCGGCCACGCGCAGCAGCACGCTGCCGAGGATGGCGGTGCCGATCACCAGCATCAGCGTCGGCAGCACGCCGATGGCGCTGCCGACCTTGATCAGCAGAGCCAGTTCGATGATCGGAAACAGCAGAAAGAGGAACAGAAACGCGCGCATGAGTCGAAGTGTCCTTGGCGGAAGACAGGCTTCCCGTAGAAGTTAAATATGGCGCTCTGCGCTTAATTCAAGCTGAAGGCTCGCCGCTGGTCGGCCAGCTCTCGGCTCGGGCCAGTTGCACCAGGGCCTGGCGTACCGCGCCGGGGTTGCTGCAGGGCGCGGGAAACGGCAGCCAGTACAGGCTCTGGCCGATGCGCAGGTGAAAGCCTTCGCTGTCGATGCCGGCCATCTGCGCCGGCTCGTGCTGCGGCAGGCCGGCCAGTTCGACGTAATGGGCGATGGCATTGGCGTGGTCGTCGTTCATGTGCTCGACCATGCTCGCTTCGCTGCCGTCCGTCGCGAAGGGATTGGCCTGGGCGACCTGATCGAGCCAATGAATGGCGCCGAAGCCGCCGATAAAGCGCCAGCGCACCGGCTCCAGCCGCCAGAAATCGAAGTCATGCGCCCGATGGTAGTCGCGCGACTGAGGGAAAAAGCGGTAATAACGTTGTGCGGCCGCTTCGATTTCGCTTTCGTCATGCAACTGTCTTGCTTCGGCGAGCAAAGTAAGGCGGCCGACCGCCTGCACATCCTCTGCGCCGCGCTCGCCGACCAGTAGCGAGCATTTGGCGTCCTGCCCGAGATTATGGGTGTGCTGGGCGATGCGGCTGATCAGGATCAGCGGCCGGCCCTCGGCGTCCAGGCAGTAGGGCACCACCGATCCGAAAGGGAAACCCGGCATGGCCTTGGAGTGGGTGCTGAGCACGCCACGGTATTCCTTGAGCAGCAATTCTCGTGCATGCTTGCCGGCTTTCACGCTCACCTTATGACTCCTCGCAAAGAATCCGTCAGAAACGGACAGACGCCCTAGCATAGCGGTTCGCGGGCATCAGCGGGGTCGGTAAATGCTGCACCTTGAGGGGATAACGCGATGCAACTGAAAGACAAAGTCATCATCATCACTGGCGGCTGCCAGGGACTGGGCCGCGCCATGGGTGAGTACCTCGCGGCCAAGGGCGCCAAGCTGGCGCTGGTCGATCTGAACCAGGAAAAACTCGACGAAGCCGTGGCCGCCTGCAAGGCCGCCGGTGGCGACGCCCGTGCCTACCTGTGCAACGTGGCCAATGAAGAGCAGGTGACCCACATGGTCGCCCAGGTGGCCGAGGACTTCGGCGCCATCAACGGCCTGGTCAACAATGCCGGCATCCTGCGCGATGGCCTGACCATCCGCGTCAAGGACGGTGAGATGACCAAGATGAGCCTGGCGCAGTGGCAGGCGGTGATCGACGTCAACCTGACCGGCGTGTTCCTTTGCACTCGCGAAGTGGCGGCGAAGATGATCGAGCTGGGCAACCAGGGCGCCATCGTCAACATTTCCTCGATCTCCCGCGCCGGCAACATGGGTCAGGCCAACTACTCCGCGGCCAAGGCCGGCGTCGCTGCCGACACCGTGGTCTGGGCCAAGGAGCTGGCGCGCTACGGCATCCGCGTGGCGGGCGTGGCGCCGGGCTTCATCGAAACCGAGATGACCGGCAGCATGAAGCCGGAAGCCCTGGAGAAGATGACCTCCGGCATTCCGCTCAAGCGCATGGGCAAGCCGGCCGAGATCGCGCATTCGGTGGCCTACATCCTAGAAAACGACTATTACACCGGTCGTATCCTGGAACTGGACGGCGGCCTGCGCCTGTAATCGGCTGCGCCTGAACGCAAAACGCCCCGACTGGTTCGGGGCGTTTTCGTTTCCGGCTGCTGGTACGCACGGCGCGCCCTATGGGCATGATGCGTGCGGCTTTCCGTAGGGTGCGCCGGGCGCACCGCTGCTTTCAATGCGTACGAGCGACAGCGAAACGGCTCAGCTCGATCAGCGCATCGCGATACTCGCCGGCCGGCAGCACGTCCAGACAGGCGATGGCGCGTTCGGCATAGTCACGGGCGAGACGGGCGGTGTAGTCCAGAGCGCCGGCGGCATCCACGGCGGCGCGGATGCTTTCCAGGTCTTCGATACCGCCCTTCTGAATGGCGCGGCGCACCAGAGCGGCCTGCTCCTCGCTGCCTTCGCGCATGGTGTAGATCAGCGGCAGGGTCGGTTTGCCTTCGGCCAGGTCGTCGCCGACGTTCTTGCCCAGTTCGGCCGCATCGCCCTTGTAGTCGAGCAGGTCGTCGACCAGCTGGAAGGCGATGCCCAGGTGGTCGCCGAAGGTGCGCAGGGCTTCGCGCTGCGCCTCGTTGGCGCCGGCCAGCGCCGCGGCGCTGTGGGTCGAGGCCTCGAACAGCATCGCGGTCTTGCCGCGGATGACTTCCATATAGGTCTCTTCCGTGGTGCTGGCGTCACGCACCTTGGACAGCTGCAGCACTTCGCCCTCGGCGATCACGCGAGTGGCGTGGGAGAGAATCTTCATCACCGGCATGGAGCCGAGCTCGACCATCATTTCGAACGAGCGCGAATAAAGGAAGTCGCCCACCAGCACGCTCGGCGCATTGCCCCACTGGGCATTGGCGGTGCTGCGGCCACGGCGCATGTCGGACATGTCGACCACGTCGTCGTGCAGCAGGGTGGCGGTGTGCAGGAATTCGATGGTGGCGGCCAGCAGACGCAGGTCGTCGGCCTGGTAGCCCAGTGCGCGACCGCTGAGCAGTACCAGCAGCGGCCGCAGGCGCTTGCCGCCGGCGGAGATGATATAGTCGCCGATCTTTTCCACCAGTGGCACGCGGGAAACCACCTGTTGGCGAATGATGCCATCGACGGCGGTGAAATCGTCCGCTACCACGCGGTAGAAAGCCTGGGGTTGCATCGGCGGCTGGTGCTCCTTTGAGGTTGCGCGGCATGCTAGGTGGCGGGGTATGGGCTGTCAAGGCAAGCACCTGCAGCCCTTGCGTGGCGTCACGGCCTTGCGTACAATCGCGCACCCTGAACTTCCCCCTGGGCATTTCCCTGCCTTACGCAATTGCAAGGGTGTCACTTCCGGCCCCGAGCAGCCATGCCAGCCAATAACGATTTTTCTAAAGCGCTGGGTGAGCAGGATCAACGGAGATTTACCATGTACGCAGTGATTGTTACTGGTGGCAAGCAATACAAGGTCACCGAAGGCGAATTCCTCAAGATCGAGAAGCTCGAGCTCGCCACTGGCGAAGCCGTGACTTTCGATCGCGTTCTGCTGATCGGCAATGGCGACGACGTTAAGATCGGCGCTCCGGTCGTAGACGGCGCCAAAGTGGTTGCAGAAGTCGTTTCGCAAGGTCGTCACGACAAAGTGCGCATCATCAAGTTCCGCCGTCGTAAGCACCACATGAAGCGTCAGGGCCACCGTCAGTGGTTCACTGAGATCAAAATCACCGGTATCCAGGCCTGATTCGTCGGCCCCGATCCCTTTATAGGAGTATTGACTCATGGCACACAAAAAAGCTGGCGGTTCTACCCGTAACGGCCGCGATTCCGAAAGTAAACGCCTTGGCGTGAAGATGTACGGTGGCCAGGTCATCAAGGCCGGCAACATCATCGTTCGTCAGCGCGGCACCGAGTTCCACCCGGGTTTCGGCGTGGGCATGGGCAAGGACCACACCCTCTTCGCCAAGATCGAAGGCGTGGTCAAGTTCGAAGTGAAGGGCGCTTTCGGCCGTCGCTACGTGAGCGTTGTTCAGGCCTAATCGCCTGCGCGCTGGAAAAGCCCTGTCCGTAGGACGGGGCTTTTTTGTTTCTGTATCCTTGGGTTCTTGCCCGATGACCCGTAACGCCACGCTGTCTGCGTGGGGTCATCCGGCAAGGGCCTTTACGTTGTTCTGTTGACCCGCAGCTCTTGCGGGAGGCGTATCCATGAAATTTGTCGACGAAGTTTCGATTTTTGTAAAAGCCGGTGACGGCGGTAACGGCATGATGAGCTTCCGCCGCGAGAAGTTCATCGAAAAGGGCGGCCCCAACGGCGGGGACGGTGGCGACGGTGGCTCGGTATTCCTCGAGGCCGACGAGAACCTCAACACCCTGATCGATTACCGCTACACCCGCAAATTCCATGCGCAGAACGGCGAGAAGGGCGGCAGCACCGACTGCACCGGCGCCAAGGGCGAGGATCTGATCCTGCCGGTACCGGTCGGCACCACGGTGATCGACGTGGCCACCCAGGAAGTGATCGGCGATCTGGTCAAGGCCGGTCAGCGTCTGATGGTCGCCCAGGGCGGCTGGCACGGGCTGGGCAACACGCGCTTCAAGTCCAGTACCAACCGTGCGCCGCGTCAGACCACGCCGGGCAAGCCGGGTGAGTCGCGTGATCTCAAGCTGGAGCTGAAAGTGCTGGCCGACGTCGGCCTGCTCGGCCTGCCCAATGCCGGCAAGAGCACCTTCATCCGCGCCGTATCCGCGGCCAAGCCGAAAGTCGCCGATTACCCCTTCACCACCCTGGTGCCGAACCTGGGCGTGGTCAGCGTCGACCGCTTCAAGAGCTTCGTCGTCGCCGACATTCCCGGTCTGATCGAGGGCGCTTCGGAAGGCGCCGGTCTGGGCATTCGCTTCCTCAAGCACCTGGCGCGTACCCGCCTGCTGCTGCACCTGGTGGACATGGCGCCGCTGGACGAGAGCGACCCGGCCGAGGCTGCGCAGGTGATCATCGACGAGCTGGGCCGCTTCAGCCCGGCGCTGGCCGAGCGTGATCGCTGGCTGGTGCTGAACAAGATGGACCAGATCCCGGAAGACGAGCGCGAGGCGCGCAAGGCCGATATCGTCGCCCGTCTGGGCTGGCAGGGCCCGGTCTACGTGGTGTCCGCCATCAGCCGCGACGGCACCGAGCGCATCTGCCGCGACATCATGCATTACCTGGAGGTGCGTGCCGAACGCATCGCCGAAGATCCGGTATTCGCCGAGGAACTGGCCGAGCTGGATCAGCGCATCGAGGACGAGGCCCGCGCCCGCCTGCAGGCGCTGGACGATCAGCGTGCGCTGCGTAAATCCGGCGTGCGCAGTGTCGACGATATCGACGAAGACGATGATTTCTTCGACGATGAAGACGACGACGGCCCGGAAATCATTTACGTCCGGGATTAAGCAAATTTCCAACGCCGCTTAATTGCGGCGTTTTTGTAGGTGGGGTGGAACCCATCGTTTTCTGGCTAAGGTTGGAAGATCATGCGTGACAAGGTGACCGGCGCACGGCGCTGGGTGGTGAAGATCGGCAGTGCGCTGCTGACCGCCGACGGGCGTGGCCTGGATCGTGCGGCCATGGCGGTGTGGGTCAAGCAGATGGTGGCGCTGCGCGAGCAGGGCGTCGAATTGGTGCTGGTGTCCTCCGGCGCCGTGGCGGCCGGCATGAGCCGCCTGGGCTGGACCAGCCGACCTAGCGCGATGCACGAACTGCAGGCCGCCGCCGCGATCGGCCAGATGGCGCTGGTGCAGGCCTGGGAGTCGAGCTTCGCCGAGCATGGCCGCCGCACCGCGCAGATTCTGCTGACCCACGATGACCTGTCCGATCGCAAGCGCTACCTCAACGCGCGCAGCACCCTGCGCACCCTGGTGGGCCTGGACGTGATCCCGGTGATCAACGAGAACGACACCGTGGTCACCGACGAGATCCGCTTCGGCGACAACGACACCCTGGCCGCGCTGGTGGCCAATCTGGTGGAGGCCGATCTGCTGGTGATCCTCACCGACCGCGACGGCATGTATACCGCCGATCCGCGGCACAACCCCGATGCCGAGCTGATCCATGAGGCGCGTGCCGACGACCCGGCGCTGGACGCTGTGGCCGGTGGCGTCGGCGGCGCGCTGGGGCGTGGCGGCATGCAGACCAAGCTGCGCGCTTCGCGCCTGGCGGCGCGTTCCGGTGCGCACACCGTCATCGTCGGCGGTGCCATCGAGCAGGTGCTGGCGCGGCTCAAGGCCGGCGAACGCCTGGGTACTCTGCTGGCGCCCGAGCGCGGCCTGCTGGCGGCGCGCAAGCAATGGCTGGCCGGCCACCTGCAGACCCGCGGCACCCTCGTGCTGGACGCCGGCGCGGTGAAGGCGCTGAGTCAGGATCGCAAGAGCCTGCTGCCGGTGGGCGTGAAGGCCGTGCAGGGCAGCTTCCGCCGTGGCGAGATGGTGGTCTGCGTTGCTCCGGATGGTCGCGAGGTCGCCCGCGGCCTGGTCAACTACAGCGCGCTGGAAGCGCAGAAGATCATCGGCCAGCCGTCCGATGCCATCGAGAAGCTGCTGGGCTATGTCGATGAGCCGGAGCTGGTGCATCGCGACAATCTGATCCTCGTTTAAGGAGCATGCATGCGTCCGTTCAAGGGAGTGTTTCTGGGGCTGCTGATGTTGCCCGGCCTGGCACTGGCCGAGACCATCGGTGAGGTGTCTACGGTGTTCAAGTGGGTGGGGCCCAACGACAAGATCGTCGTCGAGGCTTTCGATGATCCCAAGGTGGCGGGCGTGACCTGCTACCTGTCGCGCGCCAAGACCGGCGGCGTGAAGGGTGGCCTGGGGCTGGCCGAGGATCGCGCCGAGGCGTCCATCGCCTGTCGTCAGGTCGGTCCCATTGCATTCAAGGGCACGCTCAAGGACGGCGAGGAAGTCTTCAAGGAGCGCACCTCGCTGGTATTCAAGACCATGCAGGTGGTGCGCTTCTTCGATGCCAGGCGCAACACGCTGGTGTATCTGGTCTACAGCGACCGGGTGATCGAAGGCAGCCCGCAGAATGCGGTGACCGCCATTCCGATCCTGCCCTGGGGCCAGTAGGGTGCGCTGTGCGCACCAGCTCAGGCGATGGAATGCTCGGTGCGCATGGCGCACCCTACGCCTAAAAGAAAACCGCCCCGAGGGGCGGTTTTTTTATGCGTGGCGATCAGCTCGGTACATCCAGCTGCAGGCGCTTGTTCGACTGCGTCTGCACTTCACGGTAGCGCTCGGCATCCTTGGACAGGACATCGGCCATGGCCGGGAAGATTTCGTCCAGCTTGGTGCGCCAGCCTTCGCTCTTGGCCTGCTCGGGGAAGCAGCGGCGAATCAGGTCGAGCATGATCGACACGGTCACCGAGGCACCCGGCGAGGCGCCGAGCAGGGCGGCGATGGTGCCGTCCGCAGCTGCCACCAGTTCGGTACCGAACTGCAGGATGCCGCCGTTCTTGCTGTCCTTCTTGATGATCTGCACGCGCTGGCCGGCCACTTCCAGGCGCCAGTCCTCGGCCTTGGCCTCCGGGTAGAAGCCGCGCAGGGTGTTCAGGCGCTGTTCCTCGGACTGCATCACTTCCTTGATCAGGTAGCGGGTCAGGTCCATGTTGTCGCGCGCCACCGCCAGCATCGGGCCGAGGTTGTTGGGGCGTACCGACAGCGGCAGGTCGAGGAACGAGCCGTGCTTGAGGAACTTGGTGGTGAAGCCGGCGTAAGGCCCGAACAGCAGCGACTTCTTGCCATCCACCACGCGGGTATCGAGGTGCGGCACCGACATGGGCGGCGAGCCCACGGCGGCCTGGCTGTAGACCTTGGCCTGGTGCTGCTTGACGATTTCCGGGTTGTCGCAACGCAGCCACTGGCCGCTTACCGGGAAGCCGCCGAAGCCCTTGCCCTCGGGGATGCCGGACAGTTGCAGCAGCGGCAGTGCGCCGCCACCGGCACCGAGGAAGACGAACTTGCTTTTGAGCTTGCGCGTGGCGCCGGAGCGAGTGTCCTTGATGTCCACCAGCCAGCCTTCACCGTCGCGCTTGAGGTCGGTGACCTTCTGGTTGCAGATGACCTTGGCGTTGGGCTGGCTGGTCAGGTAATCGAGCATCTGCTCGGTGACCGCGCCGAAGTTGACGTCGGTACCGGCCTGCACGCGAGTCATCGCCAACGGTTCGCTGGCATCGCGGCCCGGGATCAGCAGCGGCGCCCATTCGGCGATGGTGGCGCGATCCTCGGTGTACTCCATCTCGGTGAAGGCATGATGCTGACGCAGGGCCTCGAAACGCTTCTTGAGGAAGGCGATGCCGCTGTTGCCGCGCACGAAGCTCATGTGCGGAACCGGATTGATGAAGGTCTTCGGCGATTTGATCGCGCCCTTCTCGATCAGGTAGGCCCAGAACTGCTTGGACTCTTCGAACTGCGCGTTGATGGTCACCGACTTCTTGATGTCGATGCTGCCATCGGCACCTTCCGGGGTGTAGTTAAGCTCGCACAGGGCGGCATGGCCGGTGCCTGCGTTGTTCCAGGGGTTGGAGCTTTCCACCGCGCCGGACTCGCGCAGCTCCACCACTTCCAGCGTGATGCCGGGGTTGAGTTCCTTGAGCAGCACGCCCAGGGTCGCACTCATGATGCCGGCGCCTACCAGCACCACATCTACGCTTTGGTAATCGTTATGCGCCATTAACCTCTCTCCAAGAAAATCTGCACCAGATTGGCGGCCGCATGGCCGTCAGGGCGATACCGTCGGACTCAGGCGCAAGGCCCTGTCGTGAGGAGGGGAAGGTCAAGGCTGGGATTTGCGGACGCAAAACTGTTCATCTGTTCGCCACACTCTTGTGAAGTTTTAAAAACCGTTTTTTTCACGCTCTTTTGGAGCGGTGAACCTCAAAAGCTCGTCTGCCTCGGCGCGCTTTTTGCCCGTGCACGTCATGCATTGCATGGCTGCAATCGGTTCTGCATCTGGGCTAAAAGGCGGCTGGCCGGAAATGGCAGCACGAAGTGGGCGACTCTCTGGGGCGGGAGCGATGATATTGCAGGCCCGATCAGGAGACGTCCTTATAATCGGGGCGCGATTATAACGGTGAATGAGGGGAAATTGATCGCCCTGCGTGACTTTTCTTCTTCCGCCGGTCAGGCCGCCAACGGAGAGGGGTTCGATGCGCGAGTGACGACTGGCACAACCCTGACGCCGGCAGGCAGTGGCGCGCCGAGCCAGGAGATGTGCGCTTCGCTCACTTCGACCCAACCGGCCTGGTTCGGGTGTTCGCGCATCTGGCGCAAGGCGCGGCAATGGCCCTGTGCATCGAGCAGGGCGAAGTGGCGCATGGGGCGAGGGCTGAACAGGCGACGCAACAGCATGGCGAAGACTCCAGCGTAAGGGCTGGTAGCCTTTATGCCAGGGCGCGGTGACAGGGTGATGACAGGAACCGCAGTAACCCGCCGGAGGTCTCATGCAGCGCTACTGTCGGCGTCAGGCGGTGCTGGGTATACTGCCGGCCACTTTATACCTCACTCGGAGAGAGAGCATGCTGCACCGTGCGTTGATCGCCTTGCTTGCTGCCGCCAGCCTGACCCTGGCCGGCTGCGCCCTCAGCCCTCAGCAACTCACCCCGCAACCCAAACTCACCAGCTCGCTGACCCCGGTGGGGCAGGGGCAGCCGGTGGTGGTACGGGTGGCCGACGGCCGTCCTTCGCCGGTATTGGGTACCCGCGGTGGCCTGTACCCGGAAACCAGCGCCATCAGCGTCAGCAGCGACGCCATCCTGCCGCGTTTGCAGGCGGAGGCCGAGGCGGCGGTGCGTCTGCTCGGCTTCACCCCGTCGGCCAATGCCTACAATGCGCCACAACTGACCATCACCCTGGCTGAGTTGAAGTACCAGTCGCCGAAGGAAGGCATGTACGTCACCGAAGCGGACATCTCCGCCTCCATTCGTGCCGATGTGCAGGGCGGTAGCCGCCGCTACACCGGCCGCTACGGCGCTTCGCTGAACCAGCGTTTCGGCACTGCGCCGAACCAGCAGACCAACACCAAGCTGGTGACCGATGTGCTCAGCGATGCACTGACCCGGGCCTTCAAGGACCCGACCATCGGCCAGGTACTGCTGCAGTAACGCTGCAGATAGCAAAACGCCCCGCAATGCGGGGCGTTTTCGTTTGTGCGGGAGCCTCAGGCGGCTTGATCGTAGAGCTCCGGCAGGCTCATGCCGGTACGATTGTCGATATCCGGCAGGTCGTAATGCTCGTGGCCGCCGAGGGCGCAGTAGACCAGCCAGTGCTGGTCCTGCACGTTGAAGGAGAGTTCATCGATCACGGCGTCCACTTCATCCAGCGAGTCGATCAGGTAATCGCGATCCAGCGGTTGGGGATTGAGCATGGCAGGTCCTCCGAGGACATAGGGGATTGGCTCCAGCAACAGTCGTGACTGTTTGGTCACTGTCAGAGATACAAACCCTAGGCCAGGCATATGACAGTTTTCAGACGATTTCGGGATAGCGAGCGGCGTTCGTCGGAAACGAACTTCATAAAAGCGGGTTTTCAGTACACTGCGCGACGACTTTTCGGGGGCTGAGACGCGCCTGTTTTCAGCCGAAATCCCCATTCTGGTGCGGTGGCGAGCTTGCTGCACCACGCTGTTCTCGAGGTGTCGCATGTCGCTGCAGATGTTGTGGTCGCTGTTTCTCGCCCATCCGGCAGGGGCGGTGAATTCGTTGGCGCTGTTCTTCGCTCTGGCTGGCGCCTGGTTGTGCCTGATGACCCGCTTGCGCGAGCAGCGCGGTCTGGCACGTGTACTGGCGCAAGGCGAACTGGAGACGCTGGATGACGGCGACGAGCGCACCCTGCGGATCAACCGCTTCTTCTATCGTTTCGGGGCCACCTGCCTGGGGGCGGCTCTGCTGCTGTCCTGGTTCAGCACGCGCTTGTAGTCACGGATGAATCAATGAAAACGGCAGCCATGGGCTGCCGTTTTCGTTTCTGCCGCAGGGCTTACAGGGGCAGGCCCGCCTTGATCCGGTACTGGTTTCGCACCGGGTTGGCGTATTGCAGGATCAGGAACGGTTTCTCTTCGGCGCTGCAGGCGGCCAGGCGCTTGTTCCATTGGGCTTCGGCCTTGGCCAGCTCCTCGGCTGCGAACAGTTCATGCGCCGCGGGTACGTTCAGTTCGGCCTCGCGACTGTCCCACATGGCATAGGCCAGGTAATGCACCGGGAACAGGCGGTACTGGCCGAGGATGTGTCGGTCCAGCGCCTGCGCGAGCTGCTTGGTGTCCTCCAGACCGGCGACCGGCGGGCCGAAGTGCAGGTGCACGCGGCCCTTGTAGCCGGTGATGCCCAGGGCGATGCTGGCGTCGTCTTCACCCGGCGCCTTGGTATAGCTGCCGGTGGCGGCGCGCACGCTCAGCTCGCGTGCCTTGGCCAGGTCGCAGGGGTCGTATTCGTAGCTGATCGAAACCGGGATCAGGTTGAGCGAGTCGATCACCGCAGCGAACGGCTCGTCCTTGCGGCTCATGTGGAACATCTTGAGGATCGCCGAGTCGGTACGGTCGTCACCGTCCTTGGCACGGCCTTCGGCCTGGGCGATCCAGATCGATTCGCCGTCTTCGCGGATCGAGTGGTTGATGTAGGCGGAGAGCAACTGGTACGCCGCCAGCTTCTCGCGGCGGCCGCTGATCGAGCGGTGCACGATGAAGCTCTTGTTCAGGCGCATCAGATCGCTGACGAAGGGGCGTTGCAGCAGGTTGTCGCCAATGGCGATGCGCGGCGTCTGCAGGCCGGCATGGTAGACGGCGTAGTTGACGAAGGCCGGGTCCATGACGATGTCGCGATGGTTGGCCAGATACAGATAGGGCTTGCCCGGCTGCAGGTGCTCCAGGCCGGAGTAGCTGATGCCGTCGCTGGCGTGCTCGATGGTGCGGTCTATGTAGGGCTCGATCTTTTCCTGCAGCTTGGAGACCGAATCGATGCTGGCGAACTCGCTGCGCAGGCGCGCGGCGATCAGCGGCTTGAGCAGCCAGCCCAGTGGCCCGGCCAGGCGCGGAAAACGGAAGCGGGTAAGGGTGCCGAGAAACGCCTGGTCGGCGAGCAGGCGCGCCAGAACGGGGCGCACTTCTGCATCGGCATAGGGTCGGATGGCATCGAATGCGCCCATCATGCTCTCTTGTTCTAAAACGGCTAAGGTTGAAATGAGGATCTGCCCGGCAGGGTGAGCAATAGACCGGCGATTATACCGCCAAGTCACACGGAGGCCGCGATGCTGGAGAGCGAGTCTTATCTCTGCCCCTACTGCGGTGAGCCGGCCGAGGCCGTGCTCGACCTGTCGGGAGGCGATCAGTCCTATATCGAGGATTGTCCGGTGTGCTGCCGGCCGATCCTGTTCGAGCTGCATACCGATGGTGTCGACTGGCAGTTGGAAGTACGGGGAGAGAACGACTGATGCAGCGAATCTACGAACCGGAGAATCTGCTGGAAGGGCAGATGCTGTTGGGCATGCTCGCCAGCGAGGGTATCGAGGCGCACCTGCTCGGCCAGCATCTGGTCGGGGCAGTGGGCGAGTTGCCGGCATGTGGTCTGCTCGGCCTGCTTGTGGCTGACGAGGATGCCGAGCGGGCGCGGGCGCTGATCGGTGCGTACAATGCCGCGCAACCCGTGCCCGGCGACGAGCCGGAGTCCTTTCAGGGCGTATTGCTGTGCTGATGCGCTCTTTGCCGCTTCTCGAGTACTTCCATGTCCGGACGCTACGCCCTGTTTCGTTGGTCTCCCGCTTTCGCGGCGCTGCCCGGTTTTCCGGCCGATCAGCAGCCGCACTGGAACATCGCGCCTAACGGCCAGGTGCTGTTGTTGCGCGTGGGGCGCGACGGGCGGGAAGCGGCGCGTGCCCGCTGGGGGCTGACTCCGGCCTGGCTGCAGGACCTGTCCAAGACCCCCGCCCATGCCCGCGCCGAAACCCTCGCCGAGCAGCCGATGTTTCGCGAGTCCTTTCGCCTGCGCCGCGGCTTGTTGCCGGCCAATGGCTTCTACGAGTGGCGCGGTTCCGCGCGCAAGCGGCCGTACTGGATGACCAGTGGCGACTCGCTGATGTACTTCGCAGCGCTGTGGGAGGTCTACCCGGTAGGGGGGCACGAGTATCTGAGCGTGGCCATGATTACTCAGGAGGCTGCCTCGCTGCGCCGCCCGCTCATTCTCGGCGAGCACGAACAGGCATTGTGGTTGAGCAACGACACGCCGCCCGAGCAGCTGGCAGCGCTGCTGGCCAAGCCGCAGGTTGCGCTGCGTGAGCGCGCACTGGCTACGCTGGTCAACGATCCGAAGCTGGATGCGCCGGAGTGCCTGACTCCGGCGTGAAGCCTTAGGCTGTCGCGGGACGGCTAGGCCGTGCCCCGCGCAACAACCGCTGGAAGAGTGGTGCGCATGGCGCACCCTACAAGCCGCTTACACCTTGAACTGATTGATCAGCCTGCGCTGCTGTTCGGCCAGCTTGGTCAGTTCGGCGCTGGCCTGGCTGGCCTCGTCGGCACCGGCAGCGACCTCGTTGGCCACCTGGCCGATGTTGGTGACGTTGCGGTTGATGTCTTCGGCCACCGCGCTCTGTTCTTCCGCTGCACTGGCGATCTGCGTGTTCATGTCGTTGATCACCGAGACCGCCTGGGTAATGGATTCCAGCGAGTGGGCGGCTTGGTTGGCATGCTCCACGCTGTCGTCGGTCTTGCTCTGGCTCTGTTCCATGACCTTGACCACTTCGCGGGTGCCTTGCTGCAGCTGCTGGATCATGCTCTGGATTTCTTCGGTGGCCTGCTGGGTCTTCTGCGCCAGGTTGCGTACCTCGTCAGCGACCACGGCGAAGCCTCGGCCCTGTTCGCCGGCGCGTGCGGCTTCGATGGCGGCGTTGAGTGCCAGCAGATTGGTCTGTTCGGCGATGCCACGAATGGCGACGAGGATGGCGTTGATGTTCTCGCTGTCCTTGGCCAGGTTCTGCACCACGCCGACGGCGCGGCCGATCTCGCTGGCCAGGGCGGCGATGGCGGCCGAGGTTTCCTGGACCACCTGCTTGCCCTGATTGGCCGCCTGGTCGGCATGGTGGGCGGCTTCGGCGGCCTGAGTGGCGTTGCGCGCCACGTCCTGCGCGGTGGCGGTCATCTGGTGCACGGCAGTGGCCACCAGTTCGATTTCCGCCAGCTGCTTCTGCACGCCCTGGTTGGTGCGGATGGCGATATCGGCGGTGTGCTCGGAGGAGTCGCTGACCTTTTGTACCGAGGTCACCACGTCGCCGATCATGGTCTGCAACTTGGCGAGGAAGGCGTTGAAGCCCTGGGCGATACGGCCCAGCTCGTCGTTGCGTTCCACCTGCAGGCGCACGGTCAGATCGCCGTCGCCCTTGGCGATGTCATCGAGCATGCCGACCATCTGCCGCAGCGGGCGGGCGATGCCGTAGCCGACGAACCAGATCACCAGCAGACCGAGGCCGGCGATCAGCAGGCCGACCAGGGTCATGCCCAGGGTGTCGCCGTCGCGCTGGGCGCTCAGCTCGGCCTGCAGTTGGCGCAGATCGGCCATCACGGTGTCCAGCGGCAGCACCAGCATCAGCACCCAGCGGGCGTCGCTCTGGCCGATGGCGAAGCTGAGAAACAGCTCGATATGACTTTGGGCGGGATCGTCCTCGACATGGATGTCGTATTTCGGCGTGCCGGGTTGCAGGCCGCTCAGGTTGGCCAGCTCGTTGGCATCGAGCAGCAGCGTCGCCGGTTCGCCAAGCTTGTCCGGCGCCTGGGTCGAGGCCACCAGGCGGCCGTTGCCGGCGATCAGCGCCATCTCGCCGGCGCCGCCATAGAGCTGGGCGTCGGCCTTGGTCAGCAGATCCTGGATGAAGTTGACGGCCAGGTCGGCACCGGCGATGCCGCGAAACTCGCCGTCCACAAGAATCGGCGAGGTGAAGGAGGCGAGCATGGTCATCTTGCCGCCGACGTCGTAGGGGGCCGGGTCGATCACGCAGGGGCGTTTGCGCTCCTTGGCGCACAGGTAGTACTCGCCCTCGCGGACGCCGGTGGGGAGCAGGGTCTCGCTTTCCATCGAGCCGATGGCGTCGATCCCCAGGCTGCCGTCGGCATTGCGGTACCACCAGGGCAGGAAGCGGCCGGTGCCGTCGTAGCCGTTCTCGCTGCTGCCGGCATAGAGGTCGTCACTGGCGTCGAAGGCATTCGGTTCCCAGCCGATGTAGCTGCCGAGCAGTTTGGGATTCTGCGCCGTGGTCTCACGCACCAGGTTGGCCAGCTCCTCGCGGCTGATGCTGAGCAGCGGGCTGCCGCTGGCGTCGGTCATGCCGAGCATGGCGTTGACCCGGGCCAGGCCGGCGGTGATCTGCAGCGGCTGTTCCAGCTCGCGCTGGATTTCGCTGACCTGCGCCTGGGCCAAGGCCGCCAGGCGTTGTTCGATGATCTGCTCGAGCAGCGTCTGGGTGCGCTGCTGGACCAGTGTCTGGGTGCGACCGCTGGCGAACAGGGCATAGAGCACCAGGGCCACGACCACCAGCAGCACGCTGGCACCGGCAAGAAAGGCGACGGAAAACTGGACCGACTTGAACTTCATGGGAGCTCCGGAGCGCGAGAGGCCTGTCTCAGGTATCGGCTGCAACAGGACGAAACCTTAATGGGCTGGCGCGGCCCATCCGGGTGGCGGTATTGGTTCTAGCAAAGATGGCGCACGGCGATCGCGCAAGTGCCGTGGTTGCCCGGGGTGTTGGAGCGGCCTAGCATAGGGCCGTCGTTTCAAGGAGATCGCTCGATGAGCAAGGTTGTTAACCTGAGTGGCCTGGCCGTGGCGTTGCTGCTGGCGGGCTGCCAGGCGGTGAATACCACCAGCGGTGGTGCGGTGGGCGTGGAGCGCAAGCAGTACATGTTCAGCATGCTGTCGGCCGAGCAGGTCAACCAGATGTATGCGCAGTCCTATCAGCAGACGCTGAGCGAGGCGTCGAGCAAGGGCGTTCTGGACAAGACCAGCAATAATGCCAAGCGCCTGCAGGCCGTCGCGGCGCGCCTGATTCCCCAGGCCCCGCGTTTTCGTCCGGATGCGGCCAACTGGCAGTGGGAGGTCAATCTGATCAAGAGCCCCGAGCTCAATGCCAACTGCGGCCCCGGCGGCAAGATCATCTTCTACAGCGGCATCATCGAGAAGCTCAAGCTGACCGATGACGAGATCGCCGCGATCATGGGCCACGAAATGGCGCATGCCCTGCGCGAGCACAGCCGCGAGGCCATGTCCAAGGCCTATGGCATCCAGATGGCCAGGCAGGGCGCCGGCGCCTTGCTCGGCCTCGGTGAAGGCGGAATGGCATTGGCCGATACGGTGGTGCAGTACAGCCTGACGCTGCCCAACAGCCGCGCCAACGAGAACGAAGCGGACCTCATCGGCCTGGAGCTGGCGGCCCGTGCGGGGTACAACCCCAACGCGGCGATCAGCCTGTGGCAGAAGATGGAGGCCGCTGGCGGCGGTGCGCCGCCCGAGTTCATGAGCACTCACCCTTCGTCCAGCAGCCGTATCGCGTCGCTGCAGGCCGCCATTCCCAAGGTGATGCCACTGTACGAACAGGCCAGGGCCGGGCGCTGAACCCAGGTCTCGGCAGCAGAACGACGGCGCGGCGTGAGCACTCACGACGCGCCGTCGGCGTTTCAGGGCAGGGCTTTTTCCGCGAAGGGGCGGGTTTGCAGGCCCAGTTGCGCGCGGAAGCTTTCCATGTCGAACATGGTGCAGATCTCGCGGATCTCATGGCCTGGCGTCAGGCTCCAGAACGCCATGGCCGATATGCTGAGAACCTTGTCGCTGGGCGGGTAGCCCAGGGCTGGCCTCTGGATGGTGCCGATCAGGGTGCTCCAGGTGACCACCTTGTAGTCCTCGGCAATGCATTCTTCGACCAGTACCTGCAGGTCCGGCATCGCGTGGCGAATGTCCTGGACCATCTGGGCGAAGCCGGCGCTGTCGAGCGGGGTGCCGATGAACGAGCTCTTGTAGAGAAAGTCGCGGCTGTGCAGCTGTTCGGCCAGCGCCAGGCGGCCCTTGTTCCACGTCAGGTCGATGTGCTGGCACACCACCTTCTTGCGATCATCCAATGACATGACGCCCTCCAGACTGCTGGCTCAATTGCGTGATCTGTCGGCAATTTAGCAGCAGGCGGGAGGGGGCTGGGATTGGCCGAAATGCCGCTTCGCTGGCGTCAGCGATGTGTCATAGCAACCCGCTCAGCGCCAGCGCCTGGTAGCCGGCATAGACGCCCAGGGCGGCAAAGGCGCATGCAGCCAGGCGGCGGATCAGCGTCAGCGGCAGGCGCTCGGCGGCGAAGTTGCCCGCCAGCACCACCGGCACGTTGGCGATCAGCATGCCCAGGGTGGTGCCGATCACCACCAGCACGAAATGCGGGTACTGCGCCGCCAGCATCACCGTGGCGACCTGGGTCTTGTCGCCCATCTCGGCGAGGAAGAAGGCGATCAGGGTGGTGAGGAAGGGGCCGTACTTCTTCAGGCCGGATGCTTCGTCCTCGTCCAGCTTGTCGGGGATCAGCGTCCAGGCGGCCACGGCAATGAAGCTGGCGGCGAGTATCCAGCTCAGGGTAGCGGGGGAGAAGAATCCGGCGACCCAGTTGCCAACGGCACCTGCGGCGAAATGGTTGGCCAGGGTGGCGACCACGATGCCCCAGATGATCGGCCAGGGCTTGCGAAAGCGCGCGGCCAGCAACAGGGCAAGCAATTGTGTCTTGTCGCCGATTTCGGCAAGGGCAACGATGAGGGTGGGGACGAACAGGGATTCCAGCATCAGGCTTCCTAAAGGGGCGGGTCGACACGGCTATGACACGTACGACCTTCCCGCCCCGGGTAAGGTGTGCGTGTCATAGGTCTTGTCAAACCGCAGGCCTCTCTATGAAGGCCTTGGGTCGCACGCGCCATGCTCTGCGGAGCAAGTGTGTTGACGCGTGCCGGGCGAGCAGGGCGCTCGCGGGAGACTACTCCCCTAGGACGGGCGCCATTGTGCCCAAGCGTTGCGCTCCGGGCAACCCCGCTCAGCGCCGCGCGCTGTAAATGCGAAAACCCTCGGCCTCGGCCAGGGTGCGGCAAGGGCCGAGATGGCGCTCGATCAGCGGTGGATACTTGAGGAAGCTGTTAGCCACCAGGCGCAGCTCGCCACCGTCGCGCAGGTGGCGCGCGGCCTGGGTCAGCAGGTTTTCGCTGGCCTGATAGTGCGTGTGTACGCCCTGGTGGAACGGCGGGTTGCTGACGATGGCGGCCAGCTCCCCGGGCGCCGACTCGATGCCCGTGCCGGCGATCAGCTCGGCCTCCAGCCCATTGCGGGCCAGGGTCAGACGACTGCTGGCCAGGGCGAAGGCATCGACGTCCAGCAGGCTGACGCGGCTGGATGGGTAACGACGCTTGAGGGCGGCGCCGATCACGCCTGCGCCACAGCCGAAATCCAGTAGATGTCCCTGCGGCAGACTGTCCAGATGTTCCAGCAGCAGGGCGCTGCCACGATCCAGGCGGCCGTGGGCGAATACGCCCGGCAGGCTCACCACCTGCAGCGGTCCGTCGGCCAGTTGCAGGCTATAGACCTGGGCCAGGGCGTCGAGATCGGGCGTTGCCGGCGCCTGCTCGATCTGCACGCTCCAGAGCTGGCAGTGGCGCGCGCTGTCGAGCTTGCGCGGCTTGCCGTAGACCGCCAGTTGCTTGGCCGCGCGCTCGATGCCGCCGCGCTTCTCGCCCACCAGATAAAGCGGCCGGCCAGTCAGTCGCGAGGCCAGCGCCTGCAGCAGGTAGTCGGTCAGCTCGCGTGATTTCGGCAGGAACAGCACGGCCGCGCGATAGTCGCCTTTCGGCATCTGCGTGTCGAAGTGGCTACGACCGGCAAAGCGCGCCGCCAGTTGCGCCTGGTCGCCGGCATGCCAGCTCCAGCCATGCGCCTGCGGCAGGACGCCGAGCAGGTCGTCGGCCGGTAGGCCAGCCAGCAACAGCTCGCCTTTGAACAGCTCGGCCTGGCGCAGGAGAACTTCGCTTCGCGGGTCCATGGTGCTTCCTGAAATCTGTGATGCGAAAAAATTGAGGGGGCGGGGCGAGCTCGGCTCGCGAAACCGAGCATCGCTGTCAAGCGCACGCCACCTCGTCGCTCCCTTAAAAAGCTGCGCAGCTTACCCGACCACCCGGCGCGGCGCACCGGCGAAGAAGGCTTCTGCGTTTTCCACCACCTGGGCGACGATGCGCTGACGTGCCTCGCGGCTACCCCAGGCGTTGTGCGGGGTGACGATCAGCCGCGGAATGTCGCCGGCCAGCAGCGGGTTGCCGTCTTTCGGGGGTTCCTGCGTCAGTACGTCGGTGGCCGCGCCGCCCAGATGACCGCGGCGCAAGGAGTCGGCCAGGGCTTGTTCGTCGACCAGGCCACCGCGGGCGGTGTTGATCAACAGGGCTTGCGGCTTCATCAGGGCCAGCTCGGCAGCGCCGATCAGGTTGCGGGTCTGCTCGTTGAGCGGGCAGTGCAGGGTCAGCGCATCGACCTGTGGCAGCAGCTCGTGCAAAGCCAGGCGGTCGGCGCGCGCTGGTCTGCCCGGCAGCTGGCCAAGCACCACGCGCATGCCGAAGGCCTCGGCCAGGCGGGCCACTGCGCTGCCCAGTTCTCCGTGGCCAAGCAGGCCGAGGGTCTTGCCCTCGAGTTCGACGATGGGGTGATCGAGCAGGCAGAACTGGCTGGCCTGCTGCCAGCGACCGGCAGCCACGTCGCGCTGGTAGTCGGGCAGGCGGGTGGCCAGCGCCAACAGCAGCAGCAGGGTGTGCTGAGCCACCGAAGGGGTACCGTAACCCTGGCAGTTGCTCACCGTCACCCCATGGGCACGGGCGGCGTTCAGGTCGATGTTGTTGGTGCCGGTGGCGGTGACCAGTACCAGTTTCAGCTCGGGGCAGGCAGCGAAGGTGGCGGCATTCAGCGGCACCTTGTTGCTGATGGCCACCTGGGCGCCCTGCAGGCGCTTGGCAACCTGCTCGGGGGCGCTCTGTGCATGCAGCGTCAGCTCGGCAAAGGCCTGCTGCAGGGGATGCATGTCGAGGTCGCCAAGGTCGAGGGAAGCATGGTCGAGGAATACGGCGCGGGCGCTGTTGCTCATCAGCTGTACCTTTTCGCAGAGGGGGCGCAGGAGTAGATTGGCGAGCCTATCAGACCTCGACTGCCGCTGCGGAGCCCTCATGTACTGGACCGAGTTCCTCACCGTTGCCCTGATTCACCTGCTGGCCGTCGCCAGCCCGGGCCCCGATTTCGCCATTGTGGTGCGCGAGAGCGTGGCCTATGGGCGGCGTGCGGGGTTGTTCACCGCCTTCGGTGTCGGCACCGGCATCCTGGTACACGTGACCTATTCGCTGCTCGGTATCGGCCTGATCGTTTCGCAGTCCATTGTGCTGTTCAACGCGCTGAAATGGCTGGCCGCCGCTTATCTGCTGTACATCGGCATCAAGGCGCTGCGCGCACGTCCGGCAGCCCCGGCCAGTGCCGAGCTGAACCTGGCGGCAGGTGAGCGCAGTGGCCGTGGCGCCTTCGTCACCGGCTTCGTGACCAACGGCCTGAACCCCAAGGCGACCTTGTTCTTCCTGTCGCTGTTCACCGTGGTGATCAACCCGCACACGCCGGTAGCGGTGCAGGCCGGTTATGGCCTCTATCTGGCGCTGGCCACCGCGTTCTGGTTCTGCCTGGTGGCCTGGCTGTTCAGTCAGCAGCGTGTACGCGCTGGCTTCGCCCGCATGGGGCATTGGTTCGACCGGCTGATGGGCGCGGTGCTGGTGGGCATCGGCGTGAAGCTGGCGCTGACCGAGATGCGTTAAACGAAAGAGCCCCGCAACTGCGGGGCTCTTTCGTGATGGGTTGGCTTACAGCAGTTCGATGGCCACTGCGGTGGCTTCGCCGCCGCCGATGCACAGCGAGGCGATACCGCGCTTGCCGCCTTTCTTCTGCAGGGCGTTGATCAGGGTGAGGATGATCCGCGAGCCGGTGGAGCCGACCGGGTGCCCCTGAGCGCAGGCGCCACCGAAGACGTTGACCTTGGCATGATCCAGACCGTGTTCGCGCATGGCCAGCATGGTCACCATGGCGAACGCTTCGTTGATCTCGAACAGGTCCACCTCATCCTTGTTCCAGCCGGTCTTCTTCAGCAGGTTGCTCATGGCGCCGATGGGCGCCAGGGTGAACTCGCTCGGGTCCTGACTCTGGGTGGCATGAGCAACGACTCTGGCCAGCGGTTTGAGGCCGCGCCTGGCGGCTTCCTCGGCAGTCATCAGCAGCAGGGCGCTGGCGCCGTCGGAGATCGAACTGGCGTTCGCGGCGGTGATGGTGCCGTCCTTCTTGAAGGCGGGTTTCAGCGCAGGAATCTTGTCGAGGTTGGCAGTCAGCGGCTGCTCGTCATCCTTGACCACCACTTCGCCTTTGCGCGAGGTGACGGTGATCGGCACGATTTCCGCTTCCAGCGAGCCGTCCTTGATTGCAGTCTGGGCACGCTTGAGCGACTCGATGGCGTAGGCGTCCATTTCCTCGCGGGTGATGCCGTATCGGTCGGCGGTCTCCTGGGCGAAGGAGCCCATCAGGCGGCCAGTGCGCGCGTCTTCCAGGCCGTCGAGGAACATGTGGTCCTTGATCTCGCCATGGCCCATGCGCAGGCCGGTGCGGGCCTTCTCCAGTACGTAGGGGGCGTTGGACATGCTTTCCATGCCGCCAGCGATCATCACCTGGTTGCTGCCGGCCTTGAGCGAGTCGAAGGCTATCATCACCGCCTTCATGCCCGAGCCGCACAGCTTGTTGATGGTGGTGCAGCCGGTGGCGCTTGGCAGACCGGCATTGAGCGAGGCCTGGCGTGCCGGGCCCTGCTTGAGGCCGGCCGGCAGTACGCAGCCCATGATCACTTCCTGCACCTCGGCCGGCTCGATACCGGCGCGCTTAACTGCCTCGCGGATGGCGGCGGCGCCCAGATCGATGGCGGCCACGCTGGCCAGGCTGCCCTGGAAACCGCCCATGGGAGTACGGGCGCCGCTGACGATGACGATATCGGACATGGTGTTACCTCGAACGAACGTGTGGCTCGGTGCCGCCTTGTTTGTGGCGTGCCCTCTACGGCTGTAAGCCTTCGGGCCGCCGCGCAGCGACGTCAAGAACTGCTCCCGAAAGTTTTCAGGACTGGCGGGTTGTCTCGATTCTAACCTGTGACTAAAAGTGGCCATAGAGTCACGTTGCAAATCATTCTTTGGGCTGATTTCGCTGTGCAGGCACCGCTCTAGAGTCGCTGCATCATAAATTCCTGGCGTGCCTCAAGGTGACTTCATGCTGCAGACCCGACTGATCCCTTCCGCTACCAATGCCCACGCTTATCCGCTGCTGATCAAGCGCCTGCTGCTGTCCGGCAGCCGCTATGAGAAGACCCGCGAAATCGTCTATCGCGACAAGCTGCGTTACAGCTACGCCACCTTCAACGAGCGCGTCGCCCGGCTGGCCAATGTGCTCAGCAAGGCCGGGGTCAAGGCCGGTGACACCGTGGCGGTGATGGACTGGGACAGCCACCGCTATCTCGAGTGCATGTTCGCCATTCCCATGCTTGGCGCGGTGCTGCACACCATCAACATTCGCCTGTCGCCGGACCAGATCCTCTACACCATGAACCACGCCGAGGACCGCTTCGTGCTGGTCAACAGCGAGTTCGTGCCGCTGTACAACGGCATTGCCGGGCAGCTGACCACCGTCGAGAAGACCCTGCTGCTGACAGATGGCGATAACAAAAGCGCCGAACTGCCGAACCTTGTCGGTGAATACGAGAGCCTGCTGGCGGGGGCCAGCCCCAGCTACGACTTCGCCGACTTCGACGAGAACTCCGTAGCCACTACCTTCTATACCACCGGCACCACCGGTAACCCCAAGGGCGTGTACTTCACTCATCGGCAACTGGTGCTGCACACCCTGTCGATGGCGACCACCATGGGCGGCCTGGACAGCATTCGCCTGCTGGGCAACGACGATGTCTACATGCCGATCACGCCCATGTTCCACGTGCACGCCTGGGGCGTGCCCTACGTGGCCACCATGCTTGGGGTCAAGCAGGTGTACCCGGGGCGCTACGAGCCGGACATGCTTTGCCGGCTGATCAAGGAAGAGAAGGTCAACTTCTCCCACTGCGTGCCGACCATCCTGCAGATGGTGCTCAATGCCCCTGGCGCGCAGGGGCATGACTTCGGCGGCATGAAGATGATCATCGGTGGCAGCGCGCTTAACCGTTCGCTGTACGAGGCGGCCAAGGCCCGCGGCATCCAGCTCACGGCAGCGTATGGCATGTCCGAGACCTGCCCGCTGATTTCCTGTGCCTACCTCAACGAGGAGCTGCGCGCCGGCAGCGAGGACGAGCGCACCACCTACCGCATCAAGGCCGGCATTCCGGTGCCATTGGTGGAGGCGGCCATCATGGACAGCGAAGGCAAGCTGTTGCCCAGCGATGGTGAAACCCAGGGCGAGTTGGTCCTGCGCGCGCCCTGGCTGACCCAGGGTTACTTCCGGGAGCCGGAGAAGGGCGAGGAGCTCTGGGCGCATGGCTGGCTGCACACCGGTGACGTGGCCACCATCGACGGCATGGGCTTCATCGAGATTCGCGATCGCATCAAGGACGTGATCAAGACCGGCGGCGAGTGGATTTCCTCCCTGGAGCTGGAAGACCTGATCAGCCGGCACCCGGCCGTCCGCGAAGTCGCCGTAGTCGGGGTGCCCGATCCGCAGTGGGGCGAGCGTCCCTTCGCCCTGCTGGTGGTACACGAGGGACAGGCACTGGACGCCAAGGGCTTGAAGGAACACCTCAAGCCGTTCGTCGAGCAGGGCCATATCAACAAGTGGGCGATACCCACGCAGATCGCGCTTGTTACCGAAGTTCCCAAGACCAGTGTCGGCAAGCTGGACAAGAAGCGCATTCGCGTCGATATCGCCCAATGGCAGGAGGCCGGAAGCGCATTCCTGTCCACGCTGTAAGGTGCAAACTGGCTGGGTGGCCGAAGTGACTGCCCAGTCAAACAAGCGTTTGGCTTGCTAATTGCTGTTTCACGTCCATGCTTGGCTAGGGGCAGGGTCTGAAACCTGCGAGCCAGAGTGCCTGGGGGCTGCAAATCACACTTTCGAGGGATCAAGCAGTAGTACCCGCTGGCTATAGTCCAAGCATCCATAACAAAAAACACATGGAGTAGCGTCGATGACAAAAACAACACCCTACTGGCGCCTGGCGAAACTGCCGCTGGCTGTCAGCCTCGCTTCCACCCTCGCCGCTCCGGCATTCGGTGTGTCTTTCAATATCGGCGAGATCGAGGGTCAGTTCGATTCGCAAATGTCCGTCGGTGCCAGTTGGGCGGTGCGCGGTGCCGACCCTAGCCTGGTCGGCCTACGCAACGGTGGCGAGGCCTCGTCCCAGACCGGCGACGACGGTCGTCTGAACTTTAAGAAGGGCGAGACCTTCTCGAAGATCTTCAAGGGCATCCACGACCTCGAGCTGAAGTACGGCGATACTGGTGTGTTCGTGCGCGGCAAGTACTGGTATGACTTCGAGCTGAAAGACGAGAGCCGCCTGCTGTATGACATCGACGACAGCAACCGCAAGACCGCCGCGCAATCGTCCGGCGTGCAATTGCTCGACGCATTCCTCTATCACAACTACACCATCGCAGACCTGCCGGGCAGCGTGCGCGTCGGCAAGCAGGTAGTGAGCTGGGGCGAGAGCACCTTTATCCAGAACTCGATCAACACGATCAACCCGGTAGACGTATCAGCGTTCCGTCGTCCCGGTGCCGAGATCAAGGAAGGCCTGATCCCGGTCAACATGTTCTATGTGTCGCAAAGCCTGACCGACAACCTCTCGGCCGAGGTGTTCTATCAGCTCGAGTGGGACCAGACCGTTCTCGACAACTGCGGCACCTTCTTCGCCGTCGACGTGGTGCAGGATGGTTGCGTCGATCGTCTGGCCGTCAACGGTAGCGATTTGGGTGGTCCAGGCAGCCCGGGTTATCGCTATGTGGGGCGCATGCCCGACAAGGACGCTCGCGACAGCGGGCAGTACGGTATAGCACTGCGCTGGTTCGTCGAGGAGTTGAATAATACCGAGTTCGGCTTCTACACCATGAACTACCACAGCCGTACTCCGATTCTGTCTTACAAGGCCGGGCAGAGTGTCTACCTTTTCCCAGACTCGGTGGAAAATCCTGCCACTGGCGAGCTGTTCGCCAAGTACGGCCTGGAATACCCGGAAGACATTCGTCTGCACGGCGTGAGCTTCGCTACCAACATTGGCTCCACAGCGGTGAACGGCGAATTGAGTTACCGGCCGAATATGCCAATGCAGATCAACACCACCGACCTGACCCTGGCGTCCATTGCGCAAGGCCCTATCGCTGGTCTGCTTGGCGTACCGACCAACCTGCCGATCTATACCAGTGGCCATGCTGCGTTCGGTGAGGGTGAGATGCTGACCGGTTATGTGCGCAAGCCCATGACTCAGGCACAGGTCAGCGTTACCCAGTTCTTCGATCAGGTTGCCGGCGCCGAGCGCCTCACTGTAGTTGGCGAGGTGGGCTACACGCATGTCAGCAACCTGGGCAAGAATGAGCTGCGTTTCGGTCGTGCCCCCGAGTTCGGTGCGGGCGCCTATCCCGACAACAGCCTCTGCACCGGTACTGCGAACTCAGCGAACCCGCAGAACTGCGACGACAAGGGCTTCTTCACCAATACCTCCTGGGGTTACCGCCTGCGTGCAGTGCTCGATTACAACAACGCATTCGCCGGGGTAAACCTCAAGCCCAGCCTGTCTTGGTCGCATGACGTCGACGGCTATGGCCCGACCTTCAACGAGGGCAACAAGGCCATCAGCCTGGGTCTGGATGCCGAGTATCAGAATACTTACACCGCCAGCCTGTCCTACACCGATTTCTTCGGTGGTAAGTACAACACCAATATTGACCGCGACTTCGTCGCGCTCAGCTTTGGCGTGAACTTCTAAGCGGCCAGGAATTTCGAGGAATCATGATGCAAATGAAAACAACAAAAAAACTGTGGCAAAGCGGTGTCCTGACCCTGTCTCTGCTGGCGACCAGCGTGATGGCGGCGGTATCGCCGGATGAAGCGGCCAAGCTGGGTGCCAGCCTGACGCCGGTCGGTGCTGAAATGGCGGGTAACGCCGATGGGTCGATTCCGGCCTGGACCGGCGGTCTGCCGGCCAATGCAGGCAGCGTTGACGGCAAGGGCTTCCTGTCGGACCCGTTCGCCAGCGAGCAGCCGCTGTTCACCATCACCGCGCAGAACGTCGAGCAGTACAAGGACAAGCTGACCCCCGGCCAGCTGGCGATGTTCAAGCGCTATCCCGAAAGCTACAAGATGCCGGTCTACCCGACCCACCGTTCGGCGAGCCTGCCGGCTTCGGTACTCGAGGCGACCAAGCAGAACGCGGTGAACACCCGTATGGTTGAGGGCGGCAACGGGCTGGAGAACTTCAAGACTGCCAACCCCTTCCCGATCCCGCAGAACGGCCTGGAAGCGATCTGGAACCACATCACCCGCTACCGCGGTGGCAGCGTGCGTCGTCTGGTGACTCAGGCGACTCCGCAGCCGAATGGTTCCTACTCGCTGGTTTACTTCCAGGATGAGTTCACCTTCCGCGATGCGCTGACCGACTTCGATCCGAGCAAGGAAAGCAACGTACTGTTCTACTTCAAGCAGCGCGTCACCGCTCCGTCGCGCCTGGCCGGTAACGTGCTGCTGGTGCACGAGACCCTCAACCAGGTCAAGGAGCCGCGTCTGGCCTGGCTGTACAACGCCGGTCAACGTCGCGTGCGTCGTGCGCCGCAGGTGTCTTACGACGGTCCGGGTACCGCCGCCGACGGTCTGCGTACCTCCGACAACTTCGACATGTACAACGGTGCGCCGGATCGCTACGACTGGAAGCTCAACGGCAAGAAGGAGATCTACATCCCCTACAACGCCTACAAGCTGGATTCGCCGAACCTGAAGTACTCCGACATCATCAAGGCCGGCCACATCAACCAGGACCTGACTCGTTACGAGCTGCACCGCGTCTGGCATGTGACCGCGACCCTGAAGTCGGGCGAGCGCCACATCTATGCCAAGCGTGACTTCTACATCGACGAGGATACCTGGCAGGCTTCGCTGATCGATCACTACGACGGTCGCGGTACCCTGTGGCGCGTAGCCGAGGCGCATGCCCAGTACTACTACGACAAGCAGGTGCCGTGGTACACCGTGGAGACCCTGTACGACCTGCTGTCCGGTCGCTACCTGGCTCTGGGTATGAAGAACGAGGAGAAGCAGGCCTACGACTTCAACTACAAGGCCTCCAGCAGCGACTACACTCCGGCGGCCCTGCGCCAGGCGGGCGTTCGCTAACTGCTGTTGTCGAGTTACACGACGAAGCCGGCCTTGTGCCGGCTTTTTCGTTACGGACTGTAGCCGACGCTTCAAATGGCCAATACAAGTCGCTAGGCTGAGTTCAGGGTGCGCCTACACAAGACTTCCCAAGAAGTGGCCGATGACAGACCTTTCCCGTTCGCCTGGTTTCCCTTACGCACCGGCCTCGCCGGTCGAGGCGCGTTTCTACCGGCCACCGCTGCCGGCAGGGCATGTGCCCCGGCCCAGGTTGTGCCAGCGCCTCGAAGAGGGGCTGCAGGGGCGCCTGCTGCTGGTCTGTGCGCCTGCGGGGTTCGGCAAGAGCTCCCTGGCCATCGAGTTTTGCGAGGGGTTGCCCGAGCACTGGCACAGCCTGTGGCTGGGGTTGAGCGAGCGCGATCAGGACCCTGGGCGCTTCCTCGAGCGCCTGCTGCAAGGGCTGCAGCAGTTCTACCCAGCTCTCGGTGAAGAAGCGCTCGGCCTGCTGAAAATGCGTCAGCGCCACCAGCCGTTTGCCTTCGAACAGTGGCTCGATGGTCTGCTCGATGAGCTTGCCGACGAGCTGGATGACGGTCAGCCGCTGTTGCTGGTGCTGGACGACTATCACCTGGCGCAGGGGCCGGTGCTCGACCGTTGCCTGCAGTTCTTCCTCAATCACCTGCCACCCGGCGTCCTGCTGCTGGTGACCAGCCGCCAGCGGCCCGACTGGCATCTGGCTCGCCTGCGTCTGTCGCGGCAGTTGCTGGAGCTCAACGAACAGGACCTGAGGCTCACCACCGGCGAGGTGGATGCCCTGCTGAGCAGCCAGGGGGCTCGCCTGCAGAGGCCGCAGGTCGCCGATATCCTGCAGCGCAGCGAGGGTTGGGTAGCAGGCCTGCGCCTGTGGTTGCTGGCGGTCGAGGAGCTCGATGGCGATGCCCAGGAGGACCTGGCGCTGCATGGCGGCGAGGGGCTGATCCGCGAGTACCTGCTCGAGGAAGTGATAGAGCGGCAGCCGCCCGAGGTGCAGCAGTTCCTCTATGAGACGGCCTGCCTGGAGCGCTTCTGCGCCGGGCTCTGCGATGCGGTGCGCGACAGCCATGACAGCGCCGCGATCATCCGGCAGTTGCAGGCTAATCAGGTATTTCTGGTGCCGCTTGACGAGCAGGGCCAGTGGTTTCGTTACCACCACCTGTTTTCCGATCTGCTCAACGCGCGATCGCTCGAGGGCCAGGTTCGCTCGCAGGGCGGCGCTCATCTGCGCGCATGCCGCTGGTTCGCCGCGCAGGGCATGCTGGACTCGGCCATCGAGCAGGCATTGCTGGCCGGTCAGGCCGATGTCGCTGCCAGTCTGGTGCAGAACCTTTCCGAAGAGCAGATGCTGGCAGAGCAGAACATCGCCATGTTGCTGCGCTGGAAGACCAACCTGCCGGACGACCTGCTGGCCAGTACGCCGCGCCTGATCATGCTCTATGGCTGGGCGCTGGCACTGGCCTGCCAGCTGGATGCCGCGCAGGAGCTGCTGGAGCAGCTCGGACGTTTCCTGCCCGCGGCCGATCCGCTTAGCCAGCGCAGCCTGCTGGCGCAGTGGCAGGCGCTCGATGGCGTCATCGCGCGAGGCCGAGGCGACGGCGCGCGGGCCGAGCAGCAATGCAGCGAGGCGCTTGCCGGCCTGCCCGCGGAGCGCTATGGCCCCCATTTCATGTGTCTGTCGACGTTGGCCAATCTGGCCATGGTGCGTGGCGATCTGTGGCGAGCACGAGGCCTCAATCGCGAGGCCCTGGAGCTGGCGCAGCGCATCGACAATCCGCTGTTCGAAGCGCTGGCGCATTACGAGCGTGCTCGCGTGCTGCAGGCGCGTGGCGAAGTGCTGCGGGCGTTGAGCGAGGTGCGCCAGGGGCTGGCGCATCTTCAGGGCTTGCCTGTGCAGCGCAGCTATTCGGTGCGAGCACGTCTGACCCTGTACGAGGGCTATCTGCTCAGCCTGCGCCTGCAGCCGCGGGCGGCCGAGCAGCTGCAGGCCGGTATCGCCGAGGCGAGAAGCTGTCGCGACGTCGGTGTGCTGATCGGTTACTGCGTGCTGGCCTGCCTGGAAGGGCGCCGCGGTCGCCCCGCCGAGGCCTTTGCCCTCCTTGGTGAGGCGGAGCGGCTGATGCATGTATGGGACGTACCGGCGATCTACTACCTGGCGATGATCACCCTGATCAAGTGCGAGCTGTGGTTGCGTCAGGGGCAGGTCGAGCTGGCCGCCGCCTGGCTGCCGCAACTGGCCGAAACCTATGGCGATCAGGGGCGCGCCCTGGCGCCGGAGTTCCATCCACAGCTGGCCCTGCACATCGACTTGCAGCAGGCCGCGTTGGAGCGTCTACAGGGTGATGTGGAAGCCGCGGAGCGGCGTCTGCGCGCCTTGCAGCAGCAGGCCCAGGGGCTCGGTGGACAACTGGTGGGGCTGATGGCGCAGGCGCAGCTGGCTCAGCTGCTGCGGCAGACGGGCCGTGAGCGTGAGGCGCAGCAGCAGCTCGACGGCTGCCTGGAGGTCGCCCAGGGCGGTGCTCTGCTGCCGTTCGTCGAGCTGCTCGAGCATCAGCCGCAGTGGCTGCGCGAGCGTTTGCAGTTGCGTCCTGCTTGCCCGCAGCGCGATGCGCTGCTCGCCCAGTTGCCGGCCGCTCGTGAGGCGGACGAGGACGTGGCGCCGGAGGAGAGCGGTCCGACGGAAAAGCTCAGCGGCCGTGAGATGGCCGTACTGCAGCTGATCGCGCGCGGCTGTTCCAATCAGGAGATCAGCGAGCGCCTGTTCATCTCCCTGCACACGGTCAAGACCCACGCCCGCCACATCAACAGCAAGCTCGGCGTCGAGCGGCGCACGCAGGCGGTGGCGCGGGCCAAGGGCCTCGGCCTACTGCGCTGAGCCAGGCAGCGAGAGGTCCAGCGTCGGGGCCTTGATCGGCGGCGTCACCGGCTGCGCCAGCTTGGTCTGCACGTCACGATGAATCATCTGCAGCACCGGCAGCAGTGCGGCCATGTCGTTACCCACCTGGGGATAACGATGGTTGCTGGCGAGCTCTTCGATCCGTTTCAGCAGCCCCGCCTGGACGTCTGCCGGCAGGTGCACGTACAGCTCCGGCAACTGCTGGCTCAGCTCGGCGCTGTACAGCAGCAGCTCGTCGCGGCCGAAGGCCTGGGTCAGCTCCAGATAGTCCAGCGCGCTGTTGCTGAGCATGGCCGCCGCTGCCTTGGTTTCCTGCAGGCCCTGCAGGCGCACCGGGTTGCTTTGCTCGCTCTGCGACAGGGTCATCCAGAATTCGGTGGTTAGGGTGAACAGAATCGCCTGCTGACGCAACGAGTAGCTCATCAGGCCAAGCGCTTCGGCGGCATAGGGCTGCTGCTTGGCGCGGAAGTCGAAGTACAGGCGCATCAGCTCCTTGAGTTCGAACAGCACCTCGCGCGCCTCGTTCTGTCGCAGCTCCAGCGGCGCATAGATGTTGAGCTGCGGGCGAAAGTTCTCGGTCGAGATCATGCGCTGGTAGATCGGCCCGGTGAACTCGCCGCTGCGCCGTGGCAGCGCGTTGGCCTGTGTGCTGTCGAGCTGTTCCAGCGCTTCGCGCAGTTGCTGGTAGTCGCCGGCACGCCAGGGCTTGTGGATATCGGGAATGCGCTGGCCCAGGTAGAACAGCTCGGCTGCGCCGGCGTGCGGCAGCCAAACCAGCAAAAGGATGGCCAGCGGCCAGAGAAGGGGGCGTGCTAGGGTGAGCGACACGATGAATATCCACGGCTAGAGGCGGCTCCAGAGTACTCAGCTCGACAGCCGCAGTCACCCGCGCCTTGGTTGGGGGAAGAGCATGGGCGAGCTGACCGAGCGCGGGGCGATACGCGCGGTGTTCGAGGACCTCGGCGGTTACGGCGCGCTGGCCCCACAGCAGGGCAGCGGCAGCGAGGGCCCGCTGGTCGGGCACCTGCAGCGCACCAACATCCAGCTGGCGGCCATCGGCGTGTTCGCCCGCAAGGGCCTGGAGCAGGTCACGGTGAACGACCTGCTGGAGGCGGCGCAGGTATCGCGGCGTACCTTCTACAAGTACTTCGCCAACAAGATGGACGTGCTCGAGGGCATCTACCAGACCTCGGTGCAACTGCTGCTGGCGCGGTTTCGCCAGATGCAGCAGGTAGCCGGCAGCCCGCAGGCCTGGCTGCGCGCCATGGTCGGCCTGTTCTTCGACTACCACCTGGCGGTCGGATCGATCATCCGATTGATGCAGGAGGAGGCGCTGCGAGCCGATTCGCCGCTGGCCGCGCACCGTCAGCGCGCCCATCAGGAGATGCTGCGTTTGGTGGTGGAGCGGCTGGAGCCGGAGCTGACGCCGCGCGATCCGCTGGTGTATCAGGCGCTGATCTGGGCGCTGGAAGCCGCCTCGCTCGACCTGCTCGGGCGCAGCGCCAGCCGCGAACAGATCGAGCAGGCCAAGGCGGTACTCGGCGACCTGCTGATCGCCTCGCTGTGCCCGGGCTCAACCTAGGTTGGGCAGTGTTTGCCGCCAGGTCATGTTCTGATCACCGATACCTACAACAAGAATCGAGGTATCGCGCATGTCCAATAGCCTGTCGCTGCAGCCGCCATTGGCCGCTGGCTTCGCCCGCCTGGGGTTCGGTGCCCTGCCGCTGGAACGCCTGAAAGCGCGTTATGGCAACGCTGCCCAAGGCTCCCGCTATGTCGAGATCGACGGTTTCAATGTCCATTACCGTGACGAAGGCAGCCGCGACAAGCCGGCACTGGTGCTGATCCACGGCGTGGTGGCCTCGCTGCATACCTGGGACGGCTGGGCAGAGGCCTTCGCCCCGCACTACCGCATCATCCGTTTCGACGTGCCTGGCTTTGGCCTCACCGGCCCGGCGCGCGACGGCGAATACTCGGCCGAGCGCATGATTCGCGTGCTTGGCTTGCTGCTCGACTACCTGCAGGTGGACAAGGCGGATATCGCCGGCAATTCCCTCGGTGGTTACATCGCCTGGAATTTCGCCCTGGCCCAGCCCCAGCGGGTCGGCAAGCTGGTGCTGATCGACCCGGCCGGCTACCCCATGGCCAAGGTGCCCTGGATGATCGCCGCCGCCGCGCTGCCTGGAGCGACCGTGGCCATGCCGCTGTGGATGCCGCGCGCGCTGATCGCCCAGGGCATCAAGGAGGTTTACGGCGAGCCGGGGCGGATCAAGCCCGGTGTGGTCGACCGCTACTACGACCTGTCGCGCCGCCCCGGCAACCGCCGCGGCATGATGGACATCTTTCGCGTGCTGCTGAAGGTCAACAGGCAGGAGCTGCACACCACACCGCAACGGGTGGCCGGCATCCAGGCACCGACCCTGCTGATGTGGGGCGAGCGCGACCGCTGGATCTCGCCCCGGCACGTGCCGCTGTGGCAGCGCGACCTGCCGGGCATTCAGGTCAAGGTCTACCCGGGGGTGGGACACATTCCCATGGAGGAGATTCCCGAGCAGAGCGCGGCCGATGCGATGAGGTTTCTGCTGGGTTGAGCGATGCCCGTCGGGCGCGGATTCGGCGGGTTGCTCCCGCCTTGTCTGCGGCAGGATGCAATCCCGGGCTTTCGCTAGCGAAGCCCCGGCTTGCACCGAGCTACGCGGTCTTCATTCAGGCTGCGCTGGCCTGAGGTTGCGGCGCGCCGTCGAATTCCTCGCGGGTGGCGTGCAGCAGTGCGAGGTTGTCGTGTTCCCAGGGGTGGAAGTCCTTCTTGAAGAAGTCCAGATAGGGACGCAGGAGCGGGCGGAAAACCCCTTCCTTACCCCACATCCAGCGCAGCCCGTCGCGCCAGACGCGCCAGTTCCACAGCAGGCCGTCGACCTTGAGCATATGCGCCAGGCCGCGGGTGGTGTCGAGCACGAAGAAGAAGGTGCCCATGACCATGGCCCGGCGCAGCAGTTTGCGGCTGCCGCACACTTGGTTGTAGACGTCGAAGGCCACGGCCTTGTGTTCGGTTTCCTCCAGCGCATGCCAGCGCCACAGGCGCGCCAGCGTGGGATGGGCGCCGGCCATGTGGGCCGGGTTCTTCAGCAGTCCGTCGGCCATGATCGCGGTGATGTGTTCCAGCGCCGCGGTGGCGGCCAGCTGCCGCTGTGGCGAGAACTTCTTCTGGGTGTAGCGGATGCGCGCGCGGGCGCGCTTCTCGATGCGCTCGATGTCGTAACCCAGATCACGCAGGCGCTGGCTGTATTCCAGGTGCTCGCGACTGTGATGACCCTCCTGGCCGATGAAGCCGCGAATCTGCTCCTTGAGCAGCGGGTCGTCGATGCGATCACGGAACTGGCGCACCGAGTCGATGAAGAAGCGTTCGCCGTCGGGGAACAGCACCGACATGGCATCGAACAGATGGCTCTTGAACGCGTCGCCGTCGTTCCAGTGACGCGGCAGCGGGTTGGGCAGATCGAAATCCATGTGTCGCGGGCGGATCTGCAAACCTTCCGGGGTGGTACTGGCCATAAGGGCTCCCTTGCGCTGATGAAGTGCTACCGACTATGGCGCCCGTGGGCTCGCCGGCACAGGTTCGCAACAGCCAATGTTGCAGTCATATCCGGCCATCGGGGCTTGGCCAGTGGAAAGTTGGGGGATAGGTGACAGGCGCGTCGAGGAGATAGGGTGCGCCATGGGCACCAGCTGTTCGCCGCTGGTTGTGTGGGGGTACACCGCGCACCCCAGGGCGGACGCCGCCGCCCGAATGCGGCGCATAATCCTGCGGAAATCGCCTTTAGCTGGCCGGCGTATCGAATTCGCCGCGGTACTGCTGCACCAGGTGCAGGTTGTCGTGCTGCCAGGGGTGGAAGTCGGCCTTGTAGAAGTCCAGGTAGACCCGCACCAGCGGCCGATAGATGCCGCGCGAGCCCCATAGCCAGGCCAGGCCGTCGCGCCATACCCGCCAGTTCCACAGCAGGCCGTCGCGCTTGAGCATGTGCAACAGGCCCTTGGTGGTGTCGAGCGTGAAGAAGAAGGTGCTCTGCAGCATGGCGCGGCGGCGCAGCCAGGGGTTGCCGCTGACCAGCTGGAACACGTCGAAGGCCACCGCCTTGTGCTCGGTCTCTTCCAGGGCGTGCCAGCGCCATAGGCGCGCCATGCGCGGGTCCGCGCCTTCCAGCCAGAGCGGATCCTTCAGCAGGGCGTCGGCCATGATCGCGGTCAGGTGCTCCACCGAGGCGGTGGCGGCCAGTTGCAGCTTGCTCGGCAGGTGCTTCTGCAAAAAGGCCAAACGGCGCTTGAGGCCTCGCTCCAGATAATCGATGTCATAGCCCAGCTCGCGCAGGCGCTCGCTGTACTCGAGGTGCTCGCGGCTGTGATGGCCTTCCTGACCGATAAAGCCGCGTATCTGCTCCTTGAGTCGCGGATCTTCGACCTGCCCGCGAAACAGCCGCACCGAATCGATGAAGAAGCGCTCGCCGTCGGGGAACAACACCGACATGGCGTTGAACAGATGGGTCTTGAATGCATTGCCGCCGTGCCAGTGTCGCGGCAATGGATCGGGCAGCTCGAAGTCGAGCTGGCGCGGGCGGATCTGCAAGCCTTCCGGGGTGGTACTGGCCATGCCTGTTGCCTCCGGTTGCGGGACCATGGTGCAACTATGGGCTTGTGGCGCGGCCGCGGGCAAGGTTAAGGTCAGCCAAAACACGGGTCATTTACGGCCAGCCGCCACGACAAGACGCCCGATGAAAAACGCGCTGAACTTCACTGCCGAACTGGTTCCCGTGGCCTATGCCGAGGCCTTGCTGGCGCTGGCCGAGGAGCTGGGTGTGCCGCGCGATGCCCTCTTCGCCGCCGCACGGGTGCGCCCCGAAGTGCTGGGCAGCCCGAACGGTCGCCTGTCGTTCCAGGATTTTCACCTGCTCACCCAGGCCGCGCTGGAGCGCTGCGGCGAACCTGCGCTGGGCCTGGTGCTGGGCCAGCGGCTCAACGTTTCCACCCACGGCATCCTCGGTTATGCGGTGCTCTCCAGCGCCAACCTGGGCAAGGCGCTGCAGTTCGCTCTGAAGTACTACCGGGTACTTGGCCTGGCTTTCGAGCTGGAGTTGGTGGAGCAGGGCGAGGACATGGAATTGCGCGCCGTCGAGTCATTCCCCATGGGGCCGCAATCGCGCTTTGCCGCCGAAGGCCTGTTGACCAGCATTCACACCATCGCCCGCTTCCTGCTCGGCGAGGAATTGCAGGGGCTCGCTGTCGGCTTCGCCCATGCCGCGCCGGACTACGCCACACGCTACGCCGAGGTGTTCGGCGTGGCGGCGCAGTTCGAGCAGCCCTGGCACTGGTTGCGCCTGCCGCGGCACTATCTGCAGCGGCCCATGGCCCTGGCCAACCCCGCCACGGTGCAGATGTGCGAGCAGCAGTGCGAGGCGTTGCTGGCCAGCCTCGACGTGCAGGACGGCCTGCTCACCCGCGTGCGTCGCCTGCTACTGGCGCGCCCCGGCGATTTTCCCGACCTCGAAAGCGCCGCCAGCGCCCTGCACACCAGTGGTCGCAGCCTGCGCCGGCACCTGGCGCAGATGGGCACCAGCTACCAGCAGGTGCTCGACGAGGTACGCAAGCGCCTGGCCCTGCAGTACCTGACCACCACGCATTTGCCGCTGTACGAGATCGCCCAGCTGCTGGGCTTCAGCGACCCCTCCAACTTCCGCCGTGCATTCAGGAAATGGACCGGTAAACTGCCCGGCGATTATCGAAACGAGGCCCTCTGATGAACACCGTCGAACGCCCCTCCCTGATCCGCGAGACCTTTCCCGTCGGCCCCTTGCAGTGCAACTGCACCATCATCGGCGATCCGCTGACGAAGAAGGCCATCGTGGTCGATCCGGGCGGCAATCCCGATCTGATCATGGCGCGTCTGGAGGCCCATGGTCTCAAGGTGGTGAGCATCATCCACACCCATGCCCATCTCGATCACTTCCTCGCCTCCGGGCAGATGAAGGAGAAGACCGGCGCCACGCTGCATCTGCACAAGGAGGATCAGTTCCTCTGGGACAATCTGGAGATGCAGTGCCGCATGTTCGGCGTGCCCTACACCCCGGTCCCGGCGCCGGACAGGTGGTTGGCCGATGACGAGGAGCTGGCCTGCGGTTGTGGTGTGGCGCTGCACACGCCGGGGCATACGCCGGGTTCGATGAGCTTCTGGTTCGAAGACGCCAAGCTGCTGATCGCTGGTGACACCCTGTTTCGCCGTGGTATCGGCCGTACCGACCTGTGGGGCGGCGACTACGCCACCATCGAGCGCTCCATCAGGCAGCGCCTGTATCGCCTGGACGAGGACGCCACCGTGGTCACCGGGCACGGGGCGGATACTCGCCTCGGCGACGAGATGCGCGAGAACCCGTTTATCCGTGCCTGAACCCGCTGCCGCGGGTGCTGTCTACACTGGCATTCTGCCGTCCTTCGAGGAGAACTCGTCATGTCCCGTCTATCCCTGATCGCCGCCTGCTCCGCTGCATTGCTGCTGGCCGGCTGCGCCTCGCAGAACCCCTACGACCAGAGCGCCCCGAGCTCGAACAAGACCGCCACCTACGGCGGCCTGGGGGCCCTGGCCGGTGCCGCAGCGGGGGCGCTGATCAATCACGACAACCGCGGCAAGGGCGCGCTGATCGGCGCCGCGGTGGGCGGTGCGGCCGGTGCCGGTTATGGCTACTACGCCGACAAACAGGAGGCTGAGCTGCGTCGGCAGATGCAGGGCACCGGTGTCGAGGTGCAGCGCCAGGGCGACGTGATTCAGCTGATCATGCCCGGCAACATCACCTTCGCCACCGACTCGGCGGAGATCGCCAGCAGCTTCTACGCGCCGCTGAACAACCTGGCCAACTCCTTCCGCCAGTACAACCAGAACAGCATCGAGGTGGTCGGCCACACCGACAGCACCGGTTCGCACAGCTACAACATGAGCCTGTCGCAGCGCCGTGCGCAGAGCGTGGCCAGCTATCTGATCGCCCAGGGAGTGGATGGCAGCCGGGTCAGCACCCGCGGCATGGGGCCCGATCAGCCGGTGGCGAGCAACGCCACGGCCGAAGGGCGCGCGCAGAACCGCCGGGTCGAAGTCACCCTGCGCCCCCTGCCGGGCGTGCAGTAAGCCCGCACTTCCGGGATTTGTTCTGGGTCGCAGTCCAGCCGCTGCGCGGCTGGTAAGCTTGCGCGGAACTTCGTCCGCACAGTCGGTTCGAAGGCTCCGGCAAGCTGCCGACACCAGAACAACTCCCTAAGGAAGTCCCTATGAACACCAGGCGTAATCTGATCGCGGCCACCGCGGTCATGGCCTTGCTGGCCGGCTGTACCACCAACCCCTATACCGGCGAGCAGCAGGCCGGCAAAGCCGGCATCTACGGCGGTATCGGTGCGGTGACCGGTGCCGCGATCGGTGCAGCTACCTCGAGCAAGAAAGACCGTGCCAAGGGCGCGCTGATCGGTGCTGCGGTGGGCGGTGCGGCGGGTGGCGGCTACGGCTACTACGTCGATACCCAGGAAGCCAAGCTGCGCCAGACCCTGCAGGGCACCGGCGTGCAGGTGCAACGCAACGGCGATGACCTGAAGCTGATCATGCCGGGCAACATCACCTTCGCCAGCAACTCGGCCGACATTTCCAGCAGCTTCTATCCGACCCTGAATTCGCTGGTGCTGGTGTTCAAGGAATTCAACAAGAATGGCGTGAACATCGTCGGTCACACCGACAGCACCGGTTCGCTGGAGCTCAACCAGAGCCTGTCCAACCGCCGCGCCCTTAGCGTGGCCAACTACCTGACCGCCAACGGCGTACCGGGCCAACGCATTTCCGCCTACGGCGCAGGCCCGAGCCAGCCGATCGCCAGCAACGCCACCGATGCCGGCCGTGCGCAGAACCGCCGCGTCGAGATCAATCTGCGTCCGCTCTGAGGCGCCGATTCGCTGAAACGAAGCCCTCGCTTGCGAGGGCTTTTTTCTGCCCGCTCAAGCCCGTTGTGCGGCGCCGCGAGCCAGGCCCAGGCTGTTCCATGGTGCGGCGGCGACCGCCCGTCGCAACCCCTCTGGCCAAAGGCCAGTGATGCAAAAGCTGACTAGAATGCTTGCTGTGGTTCTGTGAAGGCCGTGCAGGGCGTGTCTCTGCGTATTGGTTCTGGATGACCGAAGGGAGAGCGAATGGACGACAGAGCTGTCGAGCGGCCGCACAGGCCCTGGGTGCCATTGCTGGCTGCGCTGGGGCTGCTGCTCGGCCTGGGCGGGCTGGTGTTCTGGCAATGGAGCACCCTTCAGGAGCGCGAGCGCGAGGACGCTCAGCGACGGTTCTTGCTGCAGGCCGAGGATATCGGTCAGCGCATAACGGCTCGTATGCGGACCTACGAAATGGTCCTGCGCGGTGTGTCCGGGCTGATGATCGGCAGCGATCAGGTCTCCCCAATCGAATGGGAGCGCGCCCTGGACCAGCTCCAGCTGCAGGACCGCTACCCCGGCATCCAGGCCGTGGCCTGGGCCCGCTACCTGGCGCCGGAGCAGCTCGCCGAATTCCGCGTCGAGCTGCAGGCGGACGAACTCGACTATCAGGTGTTCCCGCCCGGGGAGCGCGAGCATTACCTGCCGATCAAGTACGTCAGCCCGCTGGATTGGCGCAACAGGCGGGTGCTGGGCTTCGACATGCTCAGCGAAGGGGGCCGCCGTCTGGCCATCGAGCGCGCCATCGAAACGGGGCAGGCCAGCCTGAGCGGCCCCTTGGTCCTGCGTCAGGAGATCGATATCAACGTGCAGCAGGGCGTTCTGCTGTTCCTGCCGGTATTTCGTCCCAGAATGCCGCTCAATACGCCGGAGCAGCGCCGTGCTGCGCTGCTGGGGATGGTCCATGGCGCGTTTCGCAGCCACGATCTGATGGAAGGCATTCTGGGCAGCCAGACACGCCATTTCGACATCGTGCTCCGGGATGTGAGCGCACAAGGTGGTGAACTGCTGCGTGGCGAGGCCCCGGCCAATGGCTGGGTGCCGCGTTTCAGCAGTCAGTTGCAGCTGCCGCTGTACGGGCGCAACTGGGAGCTGGCGTTGACGGGCACGCCCGAATACGAGCGTAGCCTGATCGACCGCTCCGGTACGTTCAGCCTCTGGTCCGGCCTTGCCGTGGCGCTGCTGCTGGCCCTGCTGGTCGGCGGCTATCTCTATCAGCGCGAGCGCAAGCTGCACATGAGCGAGCAGGCCGCGCGAGACCTGCAGGAGCGCGAGGAGCGTTTTCGCCTGCTGGTGGAGCGTCTGCCGGTGGCCACCGTACTTTGTGACGCCAAGGGGCGGATCGAGATGGCCAACCGCAGCGCCGCCGAGCTCTTCGATTGCCCGCTCAATGGTTTGCTCGGCGAGACGGTGCTGCGTGTGCTGCCCAATATCGAATCGCCGCAGGATCTGCAGGAGCAACTGGGCGAGAGTGACGAGCGCATGGTGCGAACCCTGCGTGGCGAGTCGATCCCGGTGAGCATCAGCCTCAACCCGCTGCACGAGGGCAGCAGCTACCTGATCAATCTGGTCGATCTGCGTGCGCGCAAGGTGGCGGAAGAGCGCTTCCGCCTGGTGGTGGAGGCGTCGCCCAATGCCATCGTGCTGGTGGACGGTCTCGGCCGAATTGCCATGGTCAACCGGCAGACCGAACAGATGTTCGGCTACGAACGGCAGATGCTGCTTGGCGAACCGATCGAGATGCTGCTGCCCGCGGCTCTGCGGGGCGGTCATGTGGCGCTGCGCAGGGGTTACCAGGCCATGCCCGAACAGCGCCGTATGGGCGGCAACCGCGAGTTGTTCGGCCAGCATCGCGAGGGGCGGCTGATACCGCTGGAGGTCGGCCTGTCGCCAATCCGCAGCGGCAACGAAAGCCTGGTGCAGGCGGTGATCATCGACATCAGCGAACGCAGGGCCGCAGAGCAGAAGTTGCGCGAGCAGGCCGAGCAGTTGCTGCTGGCCAACCGCTACAAGTCCGAATTCCTCGCCAACATGTCCCATGAGCTGCGCACGCCGCTCAACAGCATCCTGATTCTCAGCGACCAGCTGCGGCAGAATCTGGCCGGCAATCTCACCGAGAAGCAGACCAAGCATGCCGACATCGTGCATCGCGCCGGCAGCGACCTGCTGCAGCTGATCAACGATGTCCTCGACCTGGCCAAGGTGGAGTCGGGGCGCATGCAGCTCAAGCTCGAACCGATCAACATGCAGGACGTGCTGGTGGAACTGGACGCCAGCCTGCGGCCGATGGCGGAGCTCAAGGGGCTCAGCCTGCATACCCAGATCGACGCCGGTGTGCCGCGCGTCATCCACAGCGACCGGGTGCGTCTGCACCAGATTCTGCGCAACCTGCTGTCCAACGCGCTGAAATTCACCGACCAGGGCGAGGTGACCCTGACCGTCAGCAGCGAAGGCCGGCAGGAAGACGAGCGCGAGCTGCTCTGCTTCAGTGTGCGCGATACCGGCATCGGCATCGATCCGGCCCAGCACGAGCAGGTGTTCCAGGCCTTCCAGCAGATCGACGGCTCCACCAGCCGGCGCTTCGGCGGCACGGGCCTGGGGCTCGCCATCACCCGCCAGCTGGTGCTGGCGCTCGATGGCGATATCGGCCTGCAGAGCACGCCGGGTCAGGGCTCGACCTTTACCGTCAGGTTGCCGGTGCAGAGCGCACCCGCCACAGCGGAGCCTGCCACCGAAGGCCCTCAGCGTGCCGGCGATGGTCCGCCGCTGCTGATCGTCGAGGACGACGCCAACTTCGCCGCGGTCATCGCCGAGGAGGCGCATGCCCATGGCTTTTCCAGCGTGCATTGCCGCACCGGCCTGCAGGCACTGGGGCTGTTGCAGCAGGAGAGCTTCAATGCGGTGATTCTCGACATCCTGCTGCCTGATCTCAGCGGCTGGCAGCTGTTCCGGCGCTTGCGCGCCCAGCCGAGCCATCGCTACACCCCGGTGCACATCATTTCTTGCGTGCCGCAGCCGGTGGGCTGGAACGACGACGGCACGCGCTATCTGGTCAAGCCCATCGGCCGCGACGAACTGGAACAGGTGTTTCTGGAACTGCAGCATGGCGCCGCGCACGAGCAGGCGTTACTGCTGGTGGAGGACGTGGCGGTCGAGCGTGAGCACTACCGCGAACATCTCGCCCAGCTGGGGTTCGTTGTGACCGCCTGTGCCAATGCCGAGGAGGCCCGTGCGGCCTACGCCAATGGCGAGTTCGCCGCCCTGGTGATCGACCTCGACCTGCCCGACCAGGACGGTTTCGCCCTGCTCGACAGCCTCAACCAGCTGCGGCCGTTGCAGGGTATGCGCGTGGTGATCAACACCGGCGTGGACGTCACCCAGCAGACCCTGCAGCGCCTGCGCCGCTACAGTGCGGTGGTGGTGCGCAAGCATGGCGATGACACCGAGGCGCTGTGCCAGGCCGTGCAGGGTTTTCTCGGCGACGTGCGCACGCCGCAGCAGGCCCACCCGCGCCTCAATCCGCTGCAGGGGCGGCGCATCCTGCTGGTGGACGACGACGTGCGCAACGTCTACGCCCTCACGGCCCTGCTCGATGAAGTGGGACTGCACGTCAGCTCGGCGAAGGATGGCATCGAGGCGATCGCCGCCTACCAGCGCGACACCTTCGATCTGATTCTGATGGATATGGCCATGCCCAACATGGACGGCTACACCGCCACGCGGCTGCTCAAGCAGGAGCACGGTTGCAGCATTCCGATCATCGCCCTGACCGCCCACGCCATGAAGGGGGACCGGGAGAAATGCATCACCGCCGGTGCCGACGACTACATGGCCAAACCCATCAAGCGAGACGAGCTGATTGCGCTTCTGGAGCGCTGGTTGAGCATGCCGCTCATGACGTCTGCCAGTAATGAACTAACCTGATGGCAGGAGTGATCGGGACCGGGCAAAAGGACAGAGGAGTTACGATGGCCCAGGCGCAGAGCAAGACCGTCGCCTTACCCGCCACGCAGGTTCTGCTGGTGGTGGATGACCGCGTAGAGAATCTCGAGGCCATGCAGGCGCTGCTCGAGGACGGCGAGTGGCAGTTGCGCTGCGCCAGCTCGGGGGAAGAAGCCCTGCGCTGCATGCTCGAGGAAGACGTCGGGCTGGTGCTGCTGGACGTGCAGATGCCCGGCATGGACGGTTTCGAAGTGGCCCGCCTGATGCGCGGCAACCCGCGTACGCGGCTGACGCCGATCATCTTCGTCTCTGCCATTGCCCAGACCCAGGATGCGGTGCTGCGGGGTTACAGCACCGGGGCGGTGGACTTCGTGCTCAAGCCCTTCGACCCCTCTGTGCTGCGGCACAAGATCCACAGCCTGCTGGAGCACGAACGCAATCGCAGCGAGTTGCAGCAGCTCACCCAGCAGCTCGACCGGGCACGAGCCTTCAACGCCTCGGTGCTGGCCAACGCCGCCGAGGGCATCATGGTGGTAGGGGAGGACGGCCGGATCCAGTTCGCCAACCCCGCCATGGCGCAGATGCTGGAGGGCGAAGTCGGTGACCTCGAAGGCGCCGAGCTGATGTCCTTCCTCAAGAATCCCGCCGTCGAGGGCGGATGGCAGGAGTCGGAGTTCTTCCGTCACTTCAAGCGCGAGGCCACCTACCGGGTGCACGAGGCCATGCTGCGCACGCTCAGCGGTGGCTGCCTGCCGGTGGCCTTGTCCTGTTCGCCGCTGCCGCGCATGCAGCAGGCCATGGTGGTCATCGCACTGGACATGTCGGTGGTGCGTAACCTGCACGCCCAGCTCGAGTCGCAGGCGGTGACCGATTCGTTGACCGGCCTGCTCAATCGCCGCGGCTTTCACCTCGCCCTGGAGTCCGCCCTGGCGCGGATCGAGCGCAGCGGTCAGCGCATCGCCGTGCTCTATCTGGATCTGGACGGTTTCAAGCGCATCAACGATTCGCTCGGCCATGACGTCGGCGATCAGCTGCTGCGCCGCGTCGGCGAGCAGCTCAAGGCCTGCCTGCGCCCCTACGACAGCCTGGCACGCATCGGCGGCGACGAGTTCACCGCGCTGCTGGACAACCTCGGCCACCCGGAGGACGCCGCCAAGGTGGCGGAGAAGCTGATCGAGCTGGTCTCGGTTCGTCACACCCTCGATGGCGTGGACTTCACTCTCGGCGCCAGTGTCGGCATCGCCTGCTTCCCCGAGTGCGGGCAGAGCGTCGAGGGTTTGCTGCGCTCGGCCGACATGGCGATGTATGAGGCCAAGCGCGCCGGGCGTCAGCAATACCGCTTCTTCTCGCCGGAGATGAACGGCCGCGCACGCTCGCGGCTGATGCTCGAGGAAAGCCTGCGCCATGCCATCGAGAACGACGACTTCGTGCTGGTCTATCAGCCCCAGTTCCATCTGAGTAGCGGGCGACTGCGCGGCTTTGAGGCCTTGCTGCGGTGGCAGCACCGGGTCGCCGGCATCGTCGCGCCCAACGTGTTCATTCCGCTGCTCGAGGAGACCCGCCTGATCAACCGCCTGGGCGAATGGATCTTTCGTGAAGGCGCCAGGCAGCTGGCCGGGCTCAGGAGCCAGTTCGGCGAGGAGCTGATCCTCAGCATCAACGTCAGTCCGGTGCAGTTCGGCATGCCGCAACTGGTGGCGGACCTGCAGCGGGTACTCGACGTCCATGGCCTGAAAGCCAGCCAGCTCGAGGTGGAGGTGACCGAAAGCGCGCTGATGCAGGACCTGGAACTGACCCAGGCGCAGCTGCGTCATCTGCGCGAGCTGGGAGTGAAGATCGCCATCGACGACTTCGGCACCGGCTACTCGTCACTGGCCTATCTGCGGCACTTCGAGCTGGATACCCTGAAGATCGACCGCCTGTTCATTGCCAATATGCTCGATTCGCCGCGCGATGCTGCGGTGGTCAGCACCATCATCGACCTCGGCCATCACTTGGGGCTGGAGGTGATAGCCGAAGGGGTGGAGACCCAGGCCCAGCGCGATTGGCTGGTCGAGCACCGCTGCAGCATCATGCAGGGCTTTCTGGTGGCGCCCGGCCTGTCGGCCGAGGCTGCGCTGCAGGTGCCGGCGCAGCTGGATTGGACCAAGCTGCCCCTGCCGCGCGGTGACTGAAGCGCCGGTGATGCGTCAGGTCTGCTGGTGAAGGCTGGCGAGCTCCGCGTCCTTCTCCTCCCACAGACGGTTCACCCACTGCTGGAAGGCCAGGCGGTACGCCTCGTCCTGGTCGTAGTTGCGGCCGATGAATTCCCGGGGAATCTCCACCTGCTTGAAGCGAACCTCCACGGCGTCGAGGCGGCCGCAGAGCAGGTCCCAGAAGCCGGGCACACCGTGCGGATAGTGGATGGTGACGTTGACGATGGCATGCAGCTGTTCGCCCATGGCATCGAGCACGAAGGCGATGCCGCCGGCCTTGGGCTTGAGCAGGTGGCGGAACGGCGAGTTCTGCTGCGCGTGCTTGGCCGGCGTCAGGCGCGTGCCTTCGAGGAAGTTGAACACCGCCACCGGGTTGCTCTTGTAGCGCGCGCAGGCGCGGCGGGTGGTGGCCAGGTCCTGGCCGCGCTTTTCCGGGTACTTGGCCAGGTATTCCTTGCTGAAGCGCTTCATGAAGGGAAACTCCAGCGCCCACCAGCACAGACCGATCACCGGTACCCAGATCAGTTCCTGCTTGAGGAAGAACTTCAGCAGCGGCATGCGCCGGTTGAGCAGGTACTGCAGCACCAGGATGTCCACCCAGCTCTGATGGTTGCTGGTGACCAGGTAGGAGTGACGGGTATCGAAGCGTTCCAGGCCTTGAACCTTCCAGTCGATGCGGCCGACCAGGCGCATCCAGAACTTGTTGAAGCCGATCCAGCTTTCCGCGATGCCGTGCATCACGAAGCGCAGCGCACGCTGCGCCGGGGCGAACGGCAGCAGCAACTTGAGCAGGGCGACGAAAAATAGCGGCCAGCACCAGAACAGGGTGTTGAGTGCCAGCAGCAGGCCGGCGAGCAGGCCGCGCAGCGGCGCGGGGAGCATATGCAGCATTGGGCGAACGCCTCCTTAGGCAGGCCGCGCGTCATGCGGGCGGCCTGGGTATGGGGCTTTCTACGAGCCCCGAATCGATCGAGCGCGCTGCGGCGATCCGTGCGGCAGGCTGGGTCGGCGCCAAGGTTAACGATTGTGCACTGACCTGCAAGTGCCAGTCATGACCGCTGGGTATCACCCCGTAGGGTGCGCCGCGCGCACCAGAGAAAACGCATTTGTTTCACGGCGCTACGGGCACACCCTACGGCGCTTCAGCTCGGCAGGTTGGCCGCCTGGATCGCGGTGAGGGCGATGGTGTAGACGATGTCGTCGACCAGGGCGCCGCGTGACAGGTCGTTCACCGGCTTGCGCAGGCCCTGCAGCATGGGGCCGACGCTGATGCAGTCGGCGCTGCGCTGGACCGCCTTGTAGGTGGTGTTGCCGGTGTTCAGGTCGGGGAACACGAACACCGTGGCGCGGCCGGCCACCGGGCTGTTCGGCGCCTTCTGCCGGCCGACGCTCTCGATGGCGGCGGCGTCGTACTGCAGCGGACCGTCGAGCAGCAGATCCGGGCGTTTTTCGCGGGCCAGGCGGGTGGCGGCGCGCACCTTCTCCACTTCCTCGCCGCTGCCGGAGTCGCCGGTGGAGTAGCTGAGCATGGCCACACGCGGTTCGATGCCGAAAGCCTGCGCCGAGTTGGCGCTCTGCAGAGCGATTTCGGCCAGCTGTTCGGCATTGGGGTCGGGGTTCACCGCGCAGTCGCCGTAGACCAGCACCTGATCCGGCAGCAGCATGAAGAACACCGAGGACACCAGGTTGTAGCCGGGCGCCGTCTTGATCAGCTGCAGCGCCGGGCGGATGGTATTGGCGGTGGTGTGGATGGCGCCCGACACCAGGCCATCGACCTCGTCCAGGGCCAGCATCATGGTGCCGAGCACCACGGTGTCTTCCAGCTGTGCCTCGGCCATCGGGGCGTTGAGGCCCTTGCCCTTGCGCAGCTCGACCATCGGCTCGACGTACCGGCCGCGAATCAGGTCCGGGTCGAGAATCTCCAACCCTTCCGGCAGTTCGATGCCCTGCGCGCGGGCCACTGCATGCACGTCTTCCGGCTTGGCCAGCAGCACGCAACGGGCGATGCCGCGCGCCTGGCAGATGGCCGCTGCCTGCACGGTGCGCGGTTCGCTGCCTTCGGGCAGGACGATGCGCTTGGCCGCGGCCTTGGCCCGTTGCACCAGCTGGTAGCGGAACGCCGGTGGTGACAGACGCAGCTCGCGCGGAGTGCCGCAGCGGGTGGTCAGCCAGTCGTGGTCGATATGCCCGGCGACGAAGTCGGAGACCTTCTCGGCGCGCTCGCGGTCGTCCACCGGGATTTCCTTGTTCAACCGGTTGAGGTTGGTGGCGGTGTCGTAGGAGCCGGTGCTCACCGTCATCACCGGCAGGCCGCTGGCCAGTGCGCCATTGCACAGTTCCATGATGCGCGGGTCGGGGGCGAAATCGCTGCACAGGAGCAGACCGGCCAACGGCACGCCGTTCATCGCCGCCAGGCAGGCGGAGAGAATGATGTCGTCGCGGTCCCCCGGCGTCACCACCAGGGTGCCGGGCTTGAGCAGTTGCACGCTGTTGGCCACGGCGCGGGCGCAGAGCACGATCTTGAGCATGCGCCGCTGTTCGTAGTCGCCGGCGTTGAGGATGCGGGCGCCGAGCAGCTCGGCGATGTCCTTGGTGCGTGGCGCATTCAGTTCATCCTGCCAGGGGATGCAGCCGAGCAGGCGAAAGTCCTCGGTCTTGAGCAGCGGCGAGAACTCCTGCAGACGTTCGGCGAAGGCCTCGATGCCGTCCTCGCTGCGCACCTTGTTGAGGATCACGCCGAGCACCTTCGGGTCCTTGGGGCCGCCGAACAGCTGCGCCTGGATCTCGATGCGGTCGGACAGTTCGGTGAGGCTCTCGTCCTCCGGCGCACTGACCAGGATCACGTCGGCATCCAGGCTCTTGGCCAGGTGGAAGTTGACCCGCGCGGCGTAACTGGCGTGGCGCGTCGGCACCATGCCTTCGACTATGACCACGTCCTTGTCGGCGGCGGCCTGCTGATAGAGGCTGATGATCTCTTCCAGCAGTTCGTCCAGCTGGCCGTCGCCGAGCATGCGTTCGACATGGCTGAGCGGCAGCGGTTTGGGCGAGTGCAGGCCGTGGGTGCGGGCGATCAGCTCGCTGGAACGCTCCGGGCCGAGGTCGCCTGCATGCGGCTGGGCAATGGGCTTGAAGAAGCCGACCTTGAGGCCGCTGCGCTCCAGCGCGCCGACCAGGCCGAGGCTGATGGAGGTGAGACCGACACCGAAGCCGGTGGGGGCGATAAAGAAGGTATGCATGAAAAAGCCTCAGTCGAGCAGGGCAAGAGTGTCGAGAGCGATCTGCCGCTCTTCGTTGGTCGGCACCACCAGTACCAGCGGGCCATGCGCTGCCTGGATCGGCCCGCCGACGCCGCGTACGCAGCGCGCGTTGGCTGCAGGGTCGAGGGCAAAACCGAGCAGGCCGAGGTGTTCGAGGGTCTTGCTGCGGATCAGCGCCGAGTTTTCGCCGATACCGCCGGTGAAGATCAGCCCGTCGAGGCGGCGCAATGCGCAGCTCATCGCCGCCAGCGACTTGGCCAGGCGATAGCAGAACACCTCGATGGCCAGGGTGGCCCCGGCATGACCCTGCTCGCGGGCCTGCTCCAGGCTGCGCATGTCGTTGGACAGGCCGGACAGGCCGAGCAGGCCACTGTCCTTGTTGAGCATGCTGTCGATCTGCTCCAGGCTCCAGCCCAGGGTGCGCGCCAGATGGCTGTGCAGGTTGGGGTCGACATCGCCGCTGCGCGTACCCATCACCAGCCCCTCCAGCGGCGTCAGGCCCATGCTGGTGTCGCGGCTGTGGCCGTTTTCCACGGCGCAGGTCGAGCAACCGTTGCCCAGGTGCGCCACCAGCCAGCTGCTGGCGTCCGCCGGCAGGCCGGCCATCTGTGCGGCCTTCTGGCTGACGTAGCGATGGCTGGTGCCATGAAAGCCGTAGCGGCGCACGCCGTGCTCGCGGTACAGCGCCTCGGGCACGGCGTAGCGGTAGGCGTGCTCGGGCAGGCTCTGGTGAAAGGCGGTATCGAACACGGCGACCTGGCTCAGCGTCGGGAACAGCTTCATCGCCGCCTCGATGCCCAGCAGGTTGGCCGGGTTGTGCAGCGGCGCCAGCGGCGCGACCTGGCGGATCGCCTGCAGGCTGACGGCATCCAGGCGGCTGGCGCCGGAGAAGTATTCGCCGCCGTGCACCACGCGGTGGCCGATACCGTGCAGCTCGCCTGCGGCGACGCGCTGCACGATCGGCAGCAGATGGGACAGCGCCAGGCGGTGGTCGGCGCCGGCAATGACCAGGCTGTCGCGTTCATCGCCCTGCTGCCAGTGCAGGATGGCTTCGGGGCTGCCCAGGCGTTCGGCCAGGCCGCTGAGGGGGAATTGCTCCTGGGCTTCGTTGACCAAGGCGAACTTGATCGACGAACTGCCGCAGTTGATCACCAGAATGTTGCGAGCAGACATTTAAGCTTCCTTGAATTCATCGCGCGACCGATCCCTGGCACACCAGCCGCAGGCGAAGGGGCTGCCCAGCCTGGCCTGACGTCGCTCGGGGTCGAGTACCCAGGCCCGATTCTGCCAGGGTGGTCGGTGGCGTACATGCTGAGTATGACCACAGGACAAGACTGCCACCCAGTCGCCGTGTTCGTCCTGACGAAAATCAACGATACGCGTGGTCCGTTTGTCAGGGCTCGGGTCGCAATCCCGATCGGCCTTGGTTAGACTTGTTCGTTCATTTCTCTTTCGCAAAAGGTCTCCCCATGCTGATCGCCGCCTACAAGGCCGTCTCCATCGACTATACCCTGACCAACGATGCCGGTGAGGTGATCGACAGCTCGGCTGGCGGCGCACCGCTGGTCTATCTGCATGGTGCGGGTAACATCATCGTCGGCCTGGAAAAGGCCCTGGTCGGCAAGAAGGCTGGTGACGAGGTCGAAGTGGCCGTCGAGCCGGAAGAAGCCTACGGCGAGTACAGCGCCGAGCTGGTCGCCACCCTGAGCCGCGCCATGTTCGAAGGCGTCGACACCCTGGAAGTCGGCATGCAGTTCCATGCCTCCGGTCCGGACGGCAGCATGCAGATCGTCACCATCCGCGATATCGATGGCGACGACGTGACCGTCGACGGCAACCACCCGCTGGCCGGTCAGCGCCTGAACTTCAAGGTCAAGGTGGTGAACGTGCGTGACGCCAGCGAAGAGGAAGTGGCCCACGGTCATATCCATGGTGAAGGTGGTCACCACCACTAACAGACGGAGTTGCCCGTCAGGCGACTTGCGGTCGTTCACTGCGGAGCAACCGCTGCTAAGCTCAAAGCTCGCGATAAAGGCGCCTAATGGCGCCTTTTTCTTGTATGCCGGCGTGCCTGTCGGCAGCCGCTTCGATGGTTTTCAGGGCCCACGCCCGCTGCACTGAATTCGCTGAGGAAGTTCGTCATGAGTGCCTTTCACGATCTCAATCTCCGTGCCCTAAATGGCCAGGAACTGCCGCTGGCACCCTACAAGGGCCAGGTGGTGCTGGTGGTCAACGTCGCCTCCAAATGCGGCCTGACGCCTCAGTACGCCGGGCTGGAGAAGCTCTACCAGCAGTACAAGGGCAACGGTTTCACCGTGCTCGGTGTGCCCTGCAACCAGTTCGCCGGGCAGGAGCCAGGCAGCGAGGACGAGATTCGCGAATTCTGCAGCCTCAATTACGGCGTGACCTTCCCACTGGGCAGCAAGCTGGAGGTCAACGGCCCCGCTCGCCACCCGCTGTATCGCCTGTTGGCCGGTGAGGGCGCCGAGTTTCCCGGCGACATCACCTGGAATTTCGAGAAGTTCCTGGTCGGCCAGGACGGGCGCGTGCTGGCGCGCTTCTCGCCGCGCACCACGCCGGACGATCCGGCGCTGATCCAGGCCATCGAGAAGGCGCTGGGTCTGTAGCGCCTTCGCGCTTGGGGCCGAGAGCTGCAAGCGCGACTGATCGGCCAATCTCTCGGCCATTTCCTCACGCGGCCTTGCTCGCCCGGTCGTCCGCTTGCTTAATCGGACAACTTGCCGAGGATTGCGCCCATGACCAGTTTTTCCAACGAGCCACTTCCCGCCATGGCTTCACCGGCCGAACTGCGCGCGCTGATCGAAAGCCGCCGCGCGGTGCGCCGTTTCACCCCCGAACCGGTGCCGGACGCGGTGATTCGCGATTGCCTGGAGCTGGCCGTGCTGGCGCCGAACTCCTGCAACCTGCAGCCGTGGAGCTTTCAGGTGATCCGCGATGCGGCGCTGCTGGCGCAGCTGCACCCGGTGTGCATGAGCCAGAACGCCGCACGGGCGCCCCTGATCATCGCCGTGCTGGCGCGGCCCGACACCTGGCGCCAGGCCTGTCGCAACGTCATCGATTACTGGCCGGAAGCCGAGGTGCCGGCGCGCATCCGCCGCTTCTACAGCAAGACCGCGCCGTTCCAGTACAACCAGGGGCCGCTGGGGCTGCTGGGGCTGTTCAAGCGGCAGTTGGTGCGCCTGGTGGGGCTGCGCAAGCCGCTGATGCGCAAGCCCAACAGCAAGGCCGACATGTGCCTGTGGGCGGTGAAGTCCACCGCGCTGGCAGCGCAGAATCTGATGCTGGCCTTCCAGAGCCATGGCTATGCCAGCTGTCCGATGGAAGGCTTCGATGAGGTGCGCCTGCGCCGCGTGCTGGACATTCCACACCAGGCCATCCCCATCATGCTGCTGGCCGTCGGGCGGCAGGGCGAGAAGGGCGTGTACAACCCGCGCCTGCGTTTTCCGCTGGAGCAGCAGGTCACCTGGCTGTGAGCAGGTTTGACCTGGATCAAATGGCCTCGTCTTGAATACGGCGTAATCGTCCTTATCTAGTCTTCATCTCGGCGGGTTTCGTTTTTCGGGGATGTTGTCCCGGCCTGCCATTCTGGAGGAAGGACATTTATGCGTATCGATCGTTTGACCAGCAAGCTGCAGCTTGCACTCTCCGACGCCCAATCCCTGGCGGTGGGCATGGACCATGCCGCCATCGAACCGCTGCACCTGATGCAGGCGCTGCTCGAACAGCAGGGTGGTTCGATCAAGCCGCTGCTGATGCAGGTGGGCTTCGACATCAATAGTCTGCGCCAGGGCCTGACCCGCGAGCTGGATCAGCTCGGCAAGCTGCAGAACCCCACCGGCGACATCAACCTGTCGCAGGATCTGGCGCGCCTGCTCAACCAGGCCGACCGCCTGTCACAGCAACGCGGCGACCAGTTCATTTCCAGCGAGCTGGTGCTGCTCGCCGCCATGGACGAGAACACCAAGCTGGGCAAGCTGCTGCTGGGCCAGGGCGTGTCGAAGAAGGCCCTGGAAAACGCCATCGCCAACCTGCGCGGCGGCCAGGCAGTGAATGATCCCAACGTCGAGGAGTCGCGCCAGGCGCTGGACAAGTACACCGTCGACCTGACCAAGCGCGCCGAGGAGGGCAAGCTCGACCCGGTGATCGGTCGTGACGACGAGATCCGCCGCACCATCCAGGTGCTGCAGCGCCGCACCAAGAACAACCCGGTGCTGATCGGCGAACCCGGTGTGGGCAAGACCGCCATCGCCGAAGGCCTGGCCCAGCGCATCATCAACGGTGAAGTGCCCGATGGCCTCAAGGACAAGCGCCTGCTGTCGCTGGACATGGGCTCGCTGATCGCCGGCGCCAAGTTCCGCGGCGAGTTCGAGGAGCGCCTGAAAGCCGTGCTCAACGAGCTGAGCAAGCAGGAAGGGCGCATCATTCTGTTTATCGACGAGCTGCACACCATGGTCGGTGCCGGCAAGGCCGAGGGCGCCATGGACGCCGGCAACATGCTCAAGCCGGCCCTGGCCCGTGGCGAGCTGCACTGCGTCGGCGCCACCACGCTGGACGAGTACCGCCAGTTCATCGAGAAGGATGCCGCGCTGGAACGCCGCTTCCAGAAGGTGCTGGTGGACGAGCCGAGCGAGGAGGACACCATCGCCATCCTGCGCGGCCTCAAGGAGCGCTACGAGGTGCACCACGGCGTGACCATCACCGACGGTGCGATCATCGCCGCGGCCAAGCTCAGCCATCGCTACATCACCGACCGCCAGCTGCCGGACAAGGCCATCGACCTGATCGACGAGGCCGCCAGCCGCATCCGCATGGAGATCGACTCCAAGCCGGAGGAGCTGGACCGCCTGGATCGCCGCCTGATCCAGCTGAAGATCGAACGCGAGGCGCTGAAGAAGGAAGACGACGAGGCGACCAAGAAGCGCCTGGTCAAGCTGGAAGAAGACATCGCCAAGCTGGAGAAGGAATACGCCGACCTGGAGGAAATCTGGAAGTCGGAGAAGGCCGAGGTTCAGGGTTCGGCGCAGATTCAGCAACGCATCGAACAGGCCAAGACCGAGCTGGAAGCCGCGCGGCGCAAGGGCGACCTCAACCGCATGGCCGAGCTGCAGTACGGCGTGATCCCGGATCTGGAGCGCAGCCTGCAGATGGTCGACCAGCACGGCAAGAGCGAGAACCAGCTGCTGCGCAACAAGGTCACCGACGAGGAAATCGCCGAGGTCGTGTCCAAGTGGACCGGCATTCCGGTAAGCAAGATGCTCGAAGGCGAGCGCGAAAAACTCCTGAAGATGGAAGGCCTGCTGCACCAGCGGGTGATCGGCCAGGACGAAGCGGTGGTGGCCGTGGCCAACGCCGTGCGCCGTTCCCGTGCAGGATTGGCCGATCCGAACCGGCCGAGCGGCTCGTTCCTCTTCCTCGGCCCGACCGGGGTGGGCAAGACCGAGCTGTGCAAGGCGTTGGCCGAGTTCCTCTTCGACACCGAGGAAGCGCTGGTGCGCATCGACATGTCCGAGTTCATGGAGAAGCACAGCGTCGCGCGTCTGATCGGTGCGCCGCCCGGCTATGTCGGCTACGAAGAGGGCGGTTACCTGACCGAGGCGGTGCGGCGCAAGCCGTACTCGGTGGTGCTGATGGACGAGGTGGAGAAGGCCCACCCGGACGTGTTCAACGTGCTGCTGCAGGTGCTGGAAGACGGTCGCCTGACCGACAGCCATGGCCGCACCGTGGATTTCAAGAACACCGTGATCGTGATGACTTCCAACCTCGGCTCGGCGCAGATCCAGGAGCTGGTCGGCGACAAGGAAGCGCAGCGCGCGGCGGTGATGGACGCGGTGAGCAGCCACTTCCGTCCCGAGTTCATCAACCGTATCGACGAGGTGGTGGTGTTCGAGCCCCTGGGCCGCGAGCAGATCGCCGGCATCGCCGAGATCCAGCTCAAACGCCTGCGTGGTCGTCTGGCCGAGCGGGAGCTGAGCCTGGAACTGACGCCGGAGGCGCTGGACAAGCTGATCGCCGTCGGTTACGACCCGGTGTACGGCGCGCGCCCGCTCAAGCGCGCGATCCAGCGCTGGATCGAGAACCCGCTGGCGCAGCAGATTCTCGCCGGCGACTTCGCCCCGGGTGCGGTGGTGCATGCCAAGGTGGACGGCGAGGAGATCGTCTTCGCCTGATCGCGCTCGACGTCAAAAGAAGGCCCGCCAAATCGGCGGGCCTTTGCTTTTGTAGCCCGGATGAAATCCGGGGAGTCGGTGTCAGGTTTTCCCGGATTGCATCCGGGCTACGGTGCTTACGCCCCGCAAGCGGGAGAGGGGAGACAAACCCGTAGCCCTTAGCAGCAACCACCCCAATGCTTCTTCTTCGAGGTATGGCCGATGCCGGGGTTGAAGGTGTTGGTCGGGTCCAGTTCGCGGTAGAAACCGGCCAGGGCCGGCTTGGCCACGTACAGGTGGCCGACGTTGTGCTCGGCCGGGTACTCGGCGCGGCGTGCATCCAGCAGCTTCCACATGCGGTGCTCCATCTCGATCGGGTCGATGCCCTTCCTGACGATGTAGTCCTGGTGGAACACGTGGCAGAAGAAGTGCCCGTAGTAGAGCTTGTGGATGATCTGCTCTTCCATTTCCTGCGGCAGCGTCTCGACCCAGTCGCGGTCGTTGCGGCGCAGGGCGATGTCCAGGGCGAGGATGTCCTCTACGCTGCTGCGGTGCGCCTCGCGGTAGCGGATCGCGGCGCCGGCGATGGCGAAGCGGTGCAGGAAGGCCTTGCGTCCCTCCTCGGCGTCGCACTCGAAGTAGGCGCCGCTGGCGCTGCCGGTGAAGTACTCGGTGAGGAAGGTGCGGGTCTGCTCCAGGGTGTCGTTGGACACCCGCACCAGCAGGTGATGCTCGAAGCGGTCACGGTACTCGCGCATGCGCGCCGGCAGGTGGCTGGGCAGCAGGTTCATCAGCGCCTGGATCACCCGGTCGGTCACCCCGCGCAGGCCGAAACGCTCGAAGAAGCCGTCGACCCGGCTCTTCATGGCGAAGGCAGCCGGCACCCTGGCGGTGCCGAATTTGTCGATCACCAGGAAGGTGTCCTTGCCGTATTTTTCGCCGATGTCGAAGGCGGTGCGGTGGATGTACTCGCCGGCAATCGGCAGGCGCGGCAGCTTGGCCAGCAGGTGGCGGCGCACTTCGGTGAGGTCGTGCGGGTCGTTGCTGCCGATGTAGAACACCGTGCTCGGCTCCTTCGGGAAGGTATCCAGGCGCACGGCGAACAGGCACAGCTTGCCGGCCGAGCCGGAGGCTTCGAACAGACGCGACGGGTCGGCGTTGAAGCGCGCCGGGGTGTCGGCATCGACATCGCGCACGTGCTCGCCGTAGCGCGCGTCGGAAGCCTTGGCGTGTTCTTCGTTGCGCACCTGCTGCGGTGTGTAGTCGCCGTTCTGCAGGCGGGTGAGGATTTCCTCGGGGTTGTCGCCCAGCTCGATCCCCAGGTGATTGACCAGCTCCAGCGAGCCGTCGTCCTTCACCTGTGCGTACAGCGCCAGTTCGGTGTAGGCCGGGCCGCGGCGTACCAGGGCGCCGCCGGAGTTGTTGCAGATGCCGCCGAGCACCGAGGCGCCGATGCAGGACGAGCCGATCACCGAGTGCGGCTCGCGATTCAGCGGCGCCAGGGCCTGCTCCAGGCGATCCAGGGTGGCGCCGGGCAGGCAGACCACCTGCTGGCCATCGTTGATCAGCTGCACGCCCGTGATGCGCAGGGTGCTGATCAGCACGATCTCGCGGTCGTAGTCGTCGCCATCGGGGGTGGAGCCACCGGTCAGGCCGGTATTGGCCGCCTGCATGATGACGATGCGATCGGCTGCCACCGCCGCCTGCAGGACGCGCCACTGCTCCAGCAGCGAGCCGGGGCGCACCACTGCCAGGACATTGCCCTCACCGGTGCGATGGCCCTTGCGAAAGCGCCGCGTGGCCTGCTCGTCGATCAGCACATGGCTGTCGCCGACGATCTGGCGCATCTGCGCCAGCAGGGTGTCTCGGGATACGGTGGTGGCGACTGCAGCGGTCATCGGCTCAACGCTCCTTTACCAGCAGGTCCGAGGTGATCTCGGCGATGGACTTGGCGCCGGTCAGCACCATGGCCACGCGCATTTCCTTCTCGATCAGGTCCAGCAGGTTGCTCACACCGGCCTGACCGGCGACCGCCAGCGCGTAGATGAAGGCGCGGCCGAGCAGCACGGTGTCGGCACCGAGGGCGAGCATGCGCACCACGTCCAGGCCGGTACGGATGCCGGAGTCGGCAAGGATCTTCAGCTCGCCCTTGACCGCATCGGCGATGGCCGGCAGGGCGCGGGCGCTGGACAGCACGCCGTCGAGCTGACGGCCGCCGTGGTTGGAAACGATGATGCCGTCGGCGCCGAAGGTCACCGCGTCGCGGGCGTCTTCGGGGTCGAGGATGCCCTTGATCACCATCGGGCCGTCCCAGAAGTCGCGGATCCACTCCAGATCCTTCCAGGAGATCGACGGGTCGAAGTTGGCGCCCAGCCAGCCGATGTAGTCGGCCAGGCCGGTGGGATTGCCGCGGTAGGCGGAGATATTGCCCAGATCGTGCGGCTTGCCCATCACCCCGACATCCCAGGCCCACTGCGGGTGGGTCATGGCCTGCAGCACGCGGCGCAGCGGCCCGTTCGGACCGCTCATGCCCGAATGGGCATCGCGGTAGCGCGCACCCGGTACGGGCATGTCCACGGTGAACACCAGGGTCGAGCAGCCGGCGGCCTTGGCGCGCTCCAGGGCGTTCCTCATGAAGCCGCGGTCCTTCAGCACATAGAGCTGGAACCACATCGGCCGGTCGATGGCCGGCGCCACCTCCTCGATCGGGCACACCGATACCGTGGACAGGGTGAAGGGAATGCCCCTGGCCGCTGCCGCCTTGGCCGCCTGCACCTCGCCACGGCGGGCGTACATGCCGGTCAGGCCCACGGGCGCCAGGCCCACCGGCATGGACATCTTCTCGCCGAACAGCTCGGTGGACAGATCCAGCTCGGACATGTTCTTCAGCACGCGCTGGCGCAGTTCGATGTTCGACAGGTCGGCGACGTTGCGGCGCAGGGTGTGCTCGGCATAGGCACCGCCATCGGCGTAGTGGAACAGGAAGGGCGGCAGCTTGCGCTCGGCGGCGGCGCGATAGTCGGTGGAGGCAGAAATGATCATGAGCTCATCCTGTTGCTGAAAAGGGGAAGCGTAGCCTGACGGCAGTAGCCCCGGCATGGCCGGGGCGTTTCAAGGCGCTTGGGGCTATTCGATCAGCCGGCTACCAGCGGATCGCTGACCCCCAGCACGTAGATCGCCAGCATCGCGATGCTGCCGGTGAACAGCACGTAGTACAGCGTCGGCCAGATGGTCTTGCGCAGTGTGCTGCCTTCGCGACCGAGCAGGCCGACGGTGGCCGACGCGGCAACCACGTTGTGGATCGCCACCATGTTGCCGGCCGCGGCGCCGATGGCCTGCACGGCGACGATCAGCGCGCCGGAGATACCCAGGCTGCTGGCCACGCCGAACTGGAACTGGCTGAACATCATGTTGCTCACCGTGTTGGAGCCGGCGATAAAGGCGCCCAGGGCGCCGATGCTCGGTGCCAGCAGCGGATAGATGCCGCCGACGCTGTCGGCCACCCAGCGCGCCATCAGGATCGGCATGCTGGCCAGCTCGGCGCCGTTGACACCGGAGTTGATCAGGATGCGCACCATCGGCACGGTGAACAGCAGCACGAAGCCGGCGCTGAGCAGCACGCTGGACGATTCCTTCACCGCCTTGCTCAGCTCACGCACCTTCATGCCGTGCAGGAAGAAGGTGGCCAGGACCACGGCGACCAGAATGCCACCCGGCAGGTAGAGCGGCTGGAAGTTGGCGCTGATGCCGGTTTCGCCAAGCAGGTCGGGGAAGTTCACCACTACCGCCTTCAGCGCGTTGCCCACTTCCGGGAACACACGGCTGATCACCAGCAGGGCGCCGACCAGCACATAGGGCAGCCAGGCGCGCAGGGCGCTCATCGGCTTGGCGGTCAGCTCGTCCAGCTTCATCTCGACGGTGCCCAGCCACTCGCTCGGCCACTTGTCGGCCGGGGCGAAGTCCCAGGTCTTCTTCGGTACCAGGAAGCCGAAGCGGGCGGCGCTGGTGACGATGGCCAGGCCGATCAGACCGCCCAGCAGCGAGGGGAATTCCGGGCCGAGGAACACGCCGGTGGCGGCGTAGGGCAGGACGAAGGCCAGGCCGGCGAAGAGGGCGAACGGCAGCACTTCCAGACCGGCTTTCCAGCTTTTCTCCTGACCGAAGAAGCGCGTCAGCATCATCGCCATCACCAGCGGCATGACCACGCCGACGGTGGCGTGGATGATCGCCACCTGGCTGGTGATCAGCTGCAGGAACTGCGCCCAGGACGAACCCTGTTCCACCAGGTGTGCGCCGATGGTGGCGGTGTCCAGACCGGTGTTGATGCCGACGATGATCGGCGTGCCGACCGCGCCGAAGGACACCGGCGTGCTCTGCACCAGCATGCCCATCAGCACGGCGGCCATGGCCGGGAAACCGATGGCTACCAGCAGCGGTGCGGCGATGGCCGCTGGCGTGCCGAAGCCCGAGGCGCCCTCGATGAAGCAGCCGAACAGCCAGGCGATGATGATCGCCTGGATGCGGCGGTCAGGGCTGATGGTGGTGAAGCCGGCGCGGATCGCGGTGATGCCGCCGGAGTGCTTGAGGGTGTTGAGCAGCAGGATGGCGCCGAAGATGATCCACAGCAGACCCAGGGTGATCAGCAGGCCCTGCAGGGTCGAGGCCAGCACGCGGTTGAGGGTCATGTCCCAGGCGAACAGGCCGACGGCGGCGGTGACCAGGTACACCAGCGGCATGGCGCGCTTGGCCGGCCAGCGCAGACCGATCAGCAACACGGCTGCCAGCAGGATGGGAGAGAACGCCAGCAGGGCGAGAATTCCGTTGGACATTGGGGGCTACTCCGTGGCGAGGCGCACACGGCGCGCGAGGGAGAATGCGGTATCCGGCAGACGTACAACGCTATGGGGTGTCATGGCATGACCTCGACGTCGTTCTTGTTCTTGAAGTGGGTTAATTGGTAATACCAATTTACAAAGGTGCGGGCTCAGGTTAAAAGTCGCTCAATGCCCTGTCAAATCGTCGCGCTAAGACTTTCGTCGTAGAATGCCGTCTTGTCCGTCGCTGACCAGCGCTATAGGCTGGCGGCACAAGGCTTTACGTCTGGTCAAACCAATGGAGAAGTTCGGGATGGAAGTAGGGTTGGTGCGGCAGCGCCGCTTGTCGGACGACATCGTCGCGCAACTGGAAACCATGATTCTCGAAGGCACGCTGCGTGCCGGCGAGAGGCTGCCCGCCGAACGTGCCCTGGCCGAGCAGTTCGGGGTCTCGCGCCCTTCGCTGCGCGAGGCGATCCAGAAACTGGTGGCCAAGGGGCTGCTGGTGAGCCGCCAGGGTGGCGGCAACTACGTCGCCGAAGCCCTCGGCTCGACCTTCAGTGATCCACTGCTGCAGCTGCTGGAGAACAAGGAAGATGCCCAGCGCGACCTGCTCGAGTTCCGTCACACCCTGGAAGGTTCGTGCGCCTACTACGCGGCGCGGCGTGCCACGGACATCGATCGGCAGCGCCTGACCGAAGCCTTCGAGGCCCTGCAGGATTGCTATGCCCGGGCGGGCAAGGTGACGCGGGCCGAGGAGGGCGCCGCCGATGCGCGTTTCCATCTGGCGATCGCCGAGGCCAGCCACAACGCCGTGCTGCTGCACACCATCCGCGGCCTGTTCGATCTGCTCAAGCGCAACGTGGTGACCAACATCGGCGGCATGTACGCCCAGCGCGAGGAAACGCGCGACATGCTGATCAGCCAGCACCGCGCGCTCTACGAAGCGATTGTCGAAGGTCGCGCCGAAGACGCGCGCGACCTGTCCAACCAGCACATCGACTACGTGCAGGAAGTTCTCTCGGAAGTGCAGCTGGAGGCGCGACGGGTGGAGCGGGCGCAGCGGCGCGGAGCGGTCAGACCCTAGGTACGAAGTGCGCACCGCTGCTGGCCTACGTTGCGCTAAGCCGGTTGTGACGCAAAGGGAGATTGGTGCGCATGGCGCACCCTACGGGAAGCAGCGGTCGGGTCGTAGGGTGCGCCGCGCGCACCGCTGCTGGCCTGCGTTGCGCTAAGCCGGTTGTGACGCGAAGGGAGATTGGTGCGCATGGCGCACCCTACGGGAGGCAGCGGCCGGGCCGTAGGGTGCGCCGTGCGCACCGCTCCGCCTTTTCCAAGGTTCGCAGCTGAGTCTGGCCGCTGCGCTCAGTCGTCCTTGCCCTTGCTGCGCATGGCGCGCTGGACTTCGCGGTTGGCGTCGCGTTCCTTCTCGACGTGACGCTTGTCGAAATCCTTCTTGCCCTTGGCCAGGGCGATCTCGCATTTCACCAGGTGCTGCTTCCAGTACAGCGACAGGGCCACGCAGGTGTAGCCCTTCTGCTGCACGGCGCCGAACAGCTTGTCCAGCTCGCGTTTGTGCAGCAGCAGCTTGCGGGTGCGGATGGGGTCGGCGATGACGTGGGTGCTGGCGGTTTTCAGCGGCGTGATATGCGCGCCCATCAGCCAGGCCTCGTCGTCCTTGAGCAGCACGTAGCTGTCCACCAGCTGCGCCTTGCCGGCGCGCAGGCTCTTGACTTCCCAGCCGGCCAGGGCGACGCCCGCCTCGAACTTCTGTTCGACGAAGTAATCGTGCAGCGCCTTCTTGTTCAGCGCGATGGTGCCTTGAGGATGTTTCTTTTGCTTAGCCATAGGGCGCGCATTATAGGGAGTCGCCCACGCCTGCGCCATGGGGCTTTACCGCGCCAAACTTGAGCCCATGTCGCTAATCTCCGACAATGCGCGATCTTTTTTCCCGCAGTATGGGGTGTGGGCCGCAATGGCGAGCGACAAAGTTTCGATTCATGGTGCCTGGGCCAGCCGCTGGGTGTTCATTCTGGCGGCCACCGGCTCGGCGGTCGGCCTGGGCAATATCTGGAAGTTTCCCTACATGACCGGCGTCTACGGCGGTGGTGCGTTTGTGGTCATGTACCTGTTCTGCATCGCGCTGGTCGGCGTGCCGATCATGCTGGCGGAAACCCTGATCGGTCGTCGCGGCCGGCAGAGCCCGGTCAACGCGATGAAGAGCCTGGCGGCCGAGGCCGGGGCGTCCAGGCGCTGGTCGCTGGCGGCGCTGATCGGCATGGTCGCGGCGCTGTTGATCCTGTCCTTCTACAGCGTGGTGGCCGGCTGGTCGCTCGATTACATCCTCGGTATGGGGCGCGGCGATTTCACCGGCATCAGTGGCGATGGCGCCGGCGCGGCGTTCGGCGGGCTGACCTCCGATCCCTGGCGACTGACCCTGTGGCACAGCCTGTTCATGCTGGTCACTGCCTTCGTCATCGCCAAGGGCGTGGTGGCCGGTCTGGAGCGCAGCCTGCGCATCATGATGCCGCTGCTGTTCGTGCTGCTGCTGGTACTGCTGGGCTACAGCTTCACCACCGGGCATTTCCGCGAAGGTTTCGATTTCCTCTTCCATTTCGATCCGAGCAAGGTTCAGGACGGCATTCTCGCCGCCATGGGCCATGCCTTCTTCACCCTGAGCGTCGGCGTCGGCTCGATCATGGTCTACGGCGCCTACATGCCGAAGAAGGCCTCGATCGGCGCCACCGTGCTCACCGTCGGCCTGCTCGATACCCTGGTGGCGCTGACCGCGGGTCTGGCCCTGTTCCCCATCGTCTTCGCCGCGGGTCTGGAGCCGGGCGGTGGTCCGGGGCTGATGTTCGTCACCCTGCCGATCGCGTTCGGCAACATCGCCTTCGGCCAGGTCATGGGGCTGATCTTCTTCGTGCTGGTGGCCGTGGCGGCCTGGAGCTCGTCGATCTCCATGCTGGAGCCGGCAGTGGCCTACTTCGTCGAGAAGACCGGGCGCAGCCGGGCCAAGGTAACCGCCGCGCTGGCGCTGGTGTGCTGGCTGCTGGGCATGGGGACGGTGCTGTCGTTCAATCTGTGGGCCGAGGCCAAGTTCTTCGTCTTCGCCGATGATGGTTTCCACCTGTTGCAGTGGGGCGCCGAGGGCGGCAAGACCTTCTTCGACAGCATCGACTACCTCACCAGCCGCATCCTGCTGCCACTGGGTGGCCTGTCCTTCGCCCTGTTCGCCGGTTGGGTGCTGAGCCGCGACGCGGTGCGCGAAGAACTGGCGATCAGAAGCCCGCTGCTGTTCAATCTGGCCCTCTGGCTGATTCGCGTCGTGGCGCCGATCGGCGTGCTGATCGTGTTCATCGCGGAGCTGAGCAAGTAATGACCACTCGAATCCAGCGTTCGGCGTTGTTGCCCTATCCGGCGCAGGCGCTGTTTGATCTCGTCAACGACGTGGCCCGTTACCCCGAGTTCCTGCCCTGGTGCAGCAGCAGTCAGGTTCTGGAAGTGAGCGAGAGCCATATGCTGGCCAGCCTCGAGGTGGCCAAGGGCGGGCTCAGCCAGCGCTTCGTCACGCGCAATGCGCTGCAGCCCGGCGAGCGCATCGAGATGAACCTGCAGGAGGGGCCTTTCACCCGCCTGCATGGCGTCTGGGAGTTCAAGGCGCTGGGCGACAAGGCCTGCAAGATCAGCCTGGACCTGACCTTCGACTACGCCGGGCCGCTGGTGCGCGCCACGCTCGGCCCCCTGTTCAATCAGGCAGCCAACACCATGGTCGATGCCTTCTGCCAGCGAGCCAAGCAACTGCATGGATAATCCCAACATCGCCATAGAGGTGGTCTACGCCCTGGCCGACAGGCAGAAGCTGCTGCGCCTGTCCGTGCCGGTTGGCACCACGGTGCGCGAGGCGGCGCTGCGTTCGGGCATGCAGCAGTTCTTTCCCGAGCTGGATCTGCATCACGCGCCCTTGGGCATCTTCGGCAAGGCGGTCGCCAAGCCCGAGGAGCGGGTGCTCGAGGAGGGCGAGCGGGTCGAGATCTACCGACCCTTGATTGCGGATCCAAAGGAGGTGCGCAAGCAGCGTGCAGCCAAGGCCAAAGCCAGGGAAGAGGGCGAAGAGCCGGCCTGATGGGGTTGTCGTCTCTACTGGAGCGATCGCCAGATGCAAAAAAGCCCGGAAGATTCCGGGCTTTTTCGTGTCCGCGTGTTACTGCGGATCGGTGTCCAGCGGCTCCGGCGTGGGGACCGGAACGGTTTCCACCTGGTCCACTTCGCGCTGGATCTGCTCCAGCAACGAGCCGGGCGCCGGCGGCGTTTCGCTCTGCGGTCTGGCTTGCGGCTGCGCGCTGCTGGTGTCGCTGCCTTCGCCCATGATGGCCTGATCGCGGCTGACGCCGGGCATGAAGTCGCCGGCCAGGCCGACCAGTTGATCGTTGCCGTCGAACACCAGGCTGACGCGTTCCTGCAGGCGCTGGGTGCCGCCGGGTTGCATGCTGTAGAGGTAGTCCCAGCGGTCGGCGTGGAAGGTGTCGGTGATCAACGGGTTGCCCATGATAAACCGCACTTGGCGTCGGGTCATTCCAGGGCGCAGCTGGTCTATCATGTCCTGTGTCACGACATTGCCCTGTTGAATGTCGATCTTGTAAACCCCGGGGAATGAACAACCGGCGAGTGCGAAGAGCCCGGTCAGCGACAGGCTGGTCAGCAAGAGCTTGGTTTTTTGCATCGGAGGGTGACTTCCACTATCTTGGGCAACTTGAACCCCGGATCATACCCGTATTGAAGGATGCTGCGAAGCAGCATCCATGAGAAAGCAGACCATGGTTGAAAATAACGAACTGCGCAAAGCTGGACTGAAGGTGACCCTGCCGCGGGTCAAAATCCTGCAGATGCTGGACAACGCCGAGCACCGCCACATGAGTGCGGAAGACGTCTACAAGGCACTGATGGAAGCCGGTGAAGACGTCGGTCTGGCGACCGTGTACCGCGTGCTGACCCAGTTCGAGGCCGCTGGTCTGGTGGTACGCCACAACTTCGATGGCGGCCATGCGGTGTTCGAACTGGCCGACAGCGGCCACCACGATCACATGGTCTGTGTCGATTCCGGCGAAGTGATCGAGTTCTTCGACGCCGAGATCGAGAAGCGCCAGAAGGAAATCGTCAAGGAGCACGGTTTCGAGCTGGTCGATCACAACCTGGTGCTGTACGTGCGCAAGAAGAGCTGATGCTTCTGCGGCAATGAGAAAGGCGACCCTCGGGTCGCCTTTTTTGCTTTGGCCTCGCCCGGCTGCAAGCCGGGGCTTGCGGGCTGCGGCTGGCTACGTCGTGTCAGGCCGCCTGGGCGTTGGTGACCATCTTGCGGGCATGCGCCAGGGATTCTTCGGTCAGGTCGACGCCGCCGAGCATGCGTGCGATCTCCTCGACGCGGCCGGTCTCATCCAGTTTGCTCACGGCAGTGGACGTGGCGTCGACGCCGCGGCGCTTGTGCACGAACAGATGCTGATGGCCCTGCGCGGCGACTTGCGGCAGGTGGGTGACGCACAGCACCTGGCCGCGTTCGCCCAGGCGGCGCAGCAACTGGCCGACCACTTCGGCGGTGGGGCCGCCAATGCCGACGTCCACCTCGTCGAATACCAGGGTCGGCACGCGCGAGGTCTGCGCGGTGATCACCTGAATCGCCAGGCTGATGCGTGACAGTTCGCCACCCGAGGCGACCTTGGCCAGGCCGCGCAGCGGCTGGCCGGGGTTGGCGCTGACCAGGAACTCCACGGCCTCCAGGCCATTGGCATGCGGCTCTTCGCTGTTGATTGCCTGCAGCTGGATGCTGAAACGCCCGCCCGGCATGCCCAGCGCCTGCATTTCCTGCTCCACGGCGGCGGCCAGGCGCTCGGCGGCATTGCTGCGCAGGGCACTGAGCTCGGCGGCCTTTTCCTGATAATGACGCTCATAGGCGGCCAGTTCTTCGCTTAGGCGTTCGCCGGCCTGGTCGTCGGCGTTGAGGTTTTCCAGCTCCTCGAACAGCTGCTGCTGCAGGGCGGCCAGTTCGCCGGGCTGGATGCGGTGCTTGCGCGCCAGGGTGTAGATGCTGTCCAGGCGCTCTTCGAGAAATTGCTGGCGCTGCGGGTCCGCATCGAAGTGATCGACGAAGCGGTTCAGTTCGCCCACGGCTTCCTCGACCTGGATCTGTGCGCTGGCCAGCAGGTTGCTCGCTTCCGCCAGCGCGCCGCCCTGGCCGCCGAAAGCGCCGAGGCGGTTGAGGCTGGCGGTGAGTGCCGACAGCACGTTGCCGGCATCGCTCTCGCTGCACAGCTCCAGCACCTGGCGGCAGGCGCCGAGCAGTGCCTCGGCATTGCTCAGGGCCTTGTGCTCCTGTTCCAGCTGCTCGAGTTCGTTTTCGCCGAGGGCGAGGTTCTCCAGTTCTTCGAGCTGGTAGCTGAGCAGTTGATGACGGGCGCGCTGCTCGTCGCCCTGGCTCGATAGGCGCTCCAGCTCGTTGCGCGTCTGTTTCCAGCGCTGTGCGGCCAGTTGCACCTGGCGCGCCAGTTCCTGGCTGCCGGCGTACTCGTCGAGCAGGCGGCGGTGGGTGTCGGTCTTGAGCAGCGATTGGTGTTCGTGCTGGCTGTGGATATCGATGATCAGCTCGCCGAGGGCCTTGAGGTCGGCCTGCGGGCAGGGGCTGCCATTGATATAGCCGCGCGAGCGGCCTTCGGCGGTGATCACCCGGCGCAGGATGCACGGGCCGTCGCTGTCCAGGTCGCGCTCGGCGAGCCAGGCGCGGGCCTCGGGGATGTCCGCCAGGTCGAAGCTGGCGAGAATGTCCGCCTTGTCTGCACCGGGGCGTACCACGCCGCTGTCGGCGCGATCGCCCAGGCACAGGCCGAGAGCGTCGAGCATGATCGACTTGCCCGCGCCGGTCTCGCCGCTGATGGCGCTCATGCCGCCGTCCAGTTCGAGGTCGAGGTGGTCGACGATGGCGTAGTTGTGAATGGACAGGTGCACCAGCATGGCGAACGCTCCCGAATTGATGTCTGGTTATTTATACAGTGTTTTTTCTTTTCCTGGCAATCCTCGCTATCGCCCCTTGAAAGCTGTGGAATTGGCTCCATATAGGCGGCAGGTGCGCGGGCTTGACTCGCGCCGATTCAATCGAGAGGAGGAAGGCATGGCTGACGAACAGAACCTGGATACGCAGAACCCCGAAGCGCAGGCGGCCGAGAATGCCGCGCCGAGCGACGACCTGGCGGCTCGCGTGCAGGCCCTGGAAGAGCAGCTGGCTGCGGCGCAGGATCAGTCGCTGCGCATGGCGGCCGAGCTGCAGAACGTACGTCGTCGCGCCGAGCAGGATGTGGAGAAGGCGCACAAGTTCGCACTGGAGAAGTTCGCCAACGATCTGCTGCCGGTCGTCGATAGCCTGGAGCGCGGCCTGGAGCTGTCGAGCCCGGACGACGAGGCGATCAAGGGCGTGCGCGAGGGCATGCAACTGACCCTCAAGCTGTTCATCGACACCCTGGCGCGTCATCAGCTCGAGGCGGTCGAGCCGCATGGCGAGCCGTTCAACCCGGAGCACCATCAGGCCATGGCGATGGAAGAAAGCACCCACGTCGAGCCGAACTCGGTGCTCAAGGTGTTCCAGAAGGGTTATCTGCTCAACGGTCGTCTGCTGCGCCCGGCCATGGTCGTGGTCAGCAAGGCGCCGACCACGCCGCCGCCGTCCATCGACGAGCAGGCTTGAAATTTTCGGGGGCGACCCCATTTTTCAGTCAAGCGTTTTAGTGCTGCCGGCGCCTGAGAAACGAGGCGCCGGAAAAATCAAAGTTTCGGGAGAATTTTCATGGGCAAAATCATCGGTATCGACCTGGGGACCACCAACTCCTGCGTCTCCATTCTGGAAAACGGCAACGTCAAGGTGCTGGAGAACGCCGAAGGCGCTCGCACCACGCCGTCCATCATCGCTTACGCCAACGATGGCGAAATCCTGGTTGGTCAGTCGGCCAAGCGTCAGGCCGTCACCAACCCGCACAACACCCTGTATGCGGTTAAGCGTCTGATCGGTCGTCGTTTCGACGAAGACGTCGTGCAGAAAGACATCCAGATGGTGCCGTACAAGATCGTCAAGGCGGACAACAACGACGCCTGGGTCGAAGTGAACGGCCAGAAGATGGCGCCGCCGCAGATCAGCGCCGAAGTGCTGAAGAAGATGAAGAAGACCGCCGAGGACTACCTGGGCGAGCCGGTGACCGAAGCGGTGATCACCGTGCCGGCCTACTTCAACGACAGCCAGCGTCAGGCCACCAAGGATGCCGGTCGCATCGCCGGTCTCGACGTCAAGCGCATCATCAACGAGCCGACCGCGGCGGCGCTGGCCTATGGCATGGACAAGGCCAAGGGCGACCACACCGTGATCGTCTACGATCTGGGTGGCGGTACCTTCGACGTGTCGGTGATCGAGATCGCCGAAGTCGACGGCGAGCACCAGTTCGAAGTGCTGGCCACCAACGGTGACACCTTCCTCGGTGGTGAGGACTTCGACATTCGCCTGATCGATTACCTCGTCGACGAGTTCAAGAAAGAAACCGGCATGAACCTCAAGGGCGACCCGCTGGCCATGCAGCGCCTGAAGGAAGCTGCCGAGAAGGCCAAGATCGAACTGTCCTCGAGCCAGCAGACCGACGTCAACCTGCCGTACATCACTGCAGACGCCACCGGTCCGAAGCACCTGAACGTGAAAATTTCCCGTTCCAAGCTCGAGTCGCTGGTCGAGGACCTGGTGCAGCGCACCATCGAGCCGTGCCGCACTGCGCTGAAGGACGCCGGTATCGACGTCAGTAAGATCGACGACGTGATCCTGGTCGGCGGCCAGACCCGTATGCCGCTGGTGCAGAAGACCGTTGCCGAGTTCTTCGGCAAGGAGCCGCGCAAGGACGTCAACCCGGACGAAGCCGTGGCCATGGGCGCTGCCATTCAGGGCGCGGTACTGGCTGGTGACGTCAAGGACGTGCTGCTGCTGGACGTCTCCCCGCTGACCCTGGGTATCGAAACCATGGGCGGCGTGATGACCGCGCTGATCGAGAAGAACACCACCATCCCGACCAAGAAGTCGCAGGTGTTCTCCACTGCCGACGACAACCAGAGTGCCGTGACCATTCACGTGCTGCAGGGCGAGCGTAAGCAGGCTGCGCAGAACAAGTCCCTCGGCAAGTTCGACCTGGCCGAGATTCCGCCGGCTCCGCGTGGCGTGCCGCAGATCGAGGTGACCTTCGATATCGACGCCAACGGCATCCTGCACGTGTCCGCCAAGGACAAGGCCACCGGCAAGCAGCAGTCCATCGTGATCAAGGCCAACTCCGGTCTGTCCGAGGAAGAGATCCAGCAGATGGTGCGTGACGCCGAGGCCAACGCCGAGGAAGACCGCAAGTTCGAGGAGCTGGCCACCGCGCGTAACCAGGGCGATCAGCTGGTGCATGCCACCCGCAAGATGCTCACCGAAGCGGGCGACAAGGCCACTGCCGACGAGAAGGCGGCCATCGAGAAAGCCATTGGCGAGCTGGAAGTGGCCGTGAAGGGCGACGACAAGGCCGCCATCGAGGCCAAGATGAACGCACTGTCCGAAGCCACCACGCCGCTGGCGCAGAAGATGTATGCCGAGCAGCCGCAGGGCGCCGCTCAGCCGGGCGCGGAAGAGCCGAAGGACGCTGCCGACGACGTGGTCGACGCTGAGTTCGAAGAGGTCAAGGAGAACAAGTAAGGGACGCGGCCCGGCAAGCGGGCCGCCTCTTCTTTACGCTCCACCGTCGCTCGCGACGGGCAGGATTCGCCGCGCGGGAGCCTTCTCCCGCGTCGGCGTATCTGGAGCTCACGAATCTGAGAGTGCAGCACAACTATGGCAAAACGTGACTATTACGAGGTACTGGGGGTCGAGCGCGGCGCCAGCGAAGCCGAATTGAAGAAGGCTTATCGGCGTCTGGCGATGAAGTACCACCCGGACCGCAACCCGGATGACAAGGGCGCCGAAGAGAAATTCAAGGAGGCCAACGAGGCCTACGAAGTGCTCTCCGACGCCGGCAAGCGTTCGGCCTACGACCAGTACGGCCATGCCGGCGTCGACCCGCAGATGGGCGGCGGCGGTGGCGCTGGTTTCGGCGGTGCCAACTTCTCCGACATCTTCGGCGACGTGTTCAGCGACTTCTTCGGCGGTGGCCGTGGTGGCTCGCGCGGCGGCGCCCAGCGCGGCTCGGATCTGCGCTACACCCTGGAGCTGGACCTGGAAGAAGCGGTGCGCGGCACCACCGTGACCATTCGCGTGCCGACCCTGGTCGGCTGCAAGACCTGCGATGGTACCGGCGCCAAGAAGGGCACCAGCCCGGTCACCTGTACCACCTGCGGCGGCATCGGTCAGGTGCGCATGCAGCAAGGCTTCTTCTCCGTGCAGCAGACCTGCCCGCGCTGCCACGGCAGCGGCAAGATGATCACCGACCCCTGCGGCAGCTGCCACGGTCAGGGGCGCGTGGAAGAGAGCAAGACCCTGTCGGTCAAGGTGCCGCCGGGCGTCGATACCGGTGACCGCATTCGCCTGTCCGGCGAGGGCGAGGCCGGTACGCATGGCGGTCCGGCTGGTGACCTCTACGTGGTGGTCAACGTCCGTGAGCATGCGATCTTCCAGCGTGACGGCAAGCACCTGTACTGCGAAGTGCCGATCAGCTTCGCCGATGCGGCGCTGGGCGGCGAGCTGGAAGTGCCGACCCTCGATGGCCGGGTCAAGCTGAAGATCCCCGAAGGCACCCAGACCGGCAAGCTGTTCCGTCTGCGCGGCAAGGGCGTGGCCCCGGTGCGCGGCGGCGCGGCGGGCGATCTGATGTGCCGGGTCGCGGTGGAAACGCCGGTCAACCTGAACAAGCGTCAGCGCGAGCTGCTCGATGAGTTCCGCAAGTCGCTGCAGGGCGATGACTCCCACTCGCCCAAGGCCAGTGGCTGGTTCGAGGGCGTCAAGCGCTTCTTCGGCGACGTTTAACCCCAAAGCGCCCCGGCAATGCCGGGGCGACGGCTTGGAGCTGATGTATGCAACGTATTGCAGTGATGGGCGCCGCCGGGCGCATGGGCAAGACCCTGATCGAGGCCGTGAGTCAGGCCGAGGGCGCAACGCTCAGCGCGGCTATCGATCGCGCCGACAGCAGCCTGATCGGTGCCGATGCCGGTGAGCTGGTCGGCCTGGGCAAGATCGGCGTGACCCTGGCGGGTGATCTGGCGGCGGTGGTCGATGATTTCGACGTGCTGATCGATTTCACCCACCCGTCGGTAACGCTGAAGAACCTGGAGGTCTGCCGTCAGGCCGGCAAGGCCATGGTGATCGGCACCACCGGTTTTACCGTGGAAGAAAAGCAGCAGCTGAGCGAAGCGGCCAAGCAGATCCCGATCGTCTTTGCCGCCAACTTCAGCGTCGGCGTCAACCTGTGCCTGAAATTGCTGGATACCGCCGCCCGCGTGCTGGGCGATGACGTGGATATCGAGATCATCGAAGCGCATCACCGGCACAAGGTCGATGCGCCGTCCGGCACCGCGCTGCGCATGGGTGAAGTGGTCGCCGATGCGCTGGGGCGTGATCTGCAGAAGGTCGCCGTGTATGGCCGCGAAGGTCAGACCGGGGCGCGCGAGCGCGAAACCATCGGTTTCGCCACCGTGCGTGCCGGCGACGTGGTGGGGGATCACACCGTGCTGTTCGCCGCCGACGGCGAGCGTGTGGAGATCACCCACAAGGCCTCCAGCCGCATGACCTTTGCCAAGGGCGCGGTGCGTTCGGCGCTGTGGCTGCAGCAGCGTTCGCCTGCCCTGTACGACATGCAGGACGTGCTGGGGCTGCGCTGACGCGAATGTGTGACTGGGTGTCTTATCGGGTGGACCGAAAAAGGGTTTTCCTGTAAGCTTCCTGTTTTAGTGTGTCCACTAAAAGTTACGCAGAATGGCTCAAATAAAAAAGCGGGATGACCTTCACACGTCATCCCGCTTTTTTACAACCTGCGTTTGCTTCAAGCCTTGATCGAGACGGAGGTCTTCTTGACTAAGCCAGCCCCCAAACCTGCCATTTTGGCCCTTGCTGACGGCAGCATTTTTCGCGGCGATTCCATCGGGGCCGATGGCCAGACGATCGGAGAGGTGGTGTTCAACACCGCCATGACCGGCTATCAGGAAATCCTTACCGATCCGTCCTATGCCCAGCAGATCGTCACCCTGACTTACCCGCACATCGGCAACACCGGTACCACCCCGGAAGATGCCGAGTCCAATCGCGTCTGGGCTGCTGGCCTGATCATTCGCGACCTGCCGCTGATCTCCAGCAACTGGCGCGACAAGCAACCGCTGGACGAGTACCTGAAAGCGAACGGCACCGTCGCCATCGCCGGTATCGATACCCGCCGCCTGACCCGCATCCTGCGCGAGAAGGGCTCGCAGAACGGCTGCATCCTGGTCGGTGACGACGCTACCGAAGAGAAAGCGCTGGAACTGGCGCGCAGTTTCCCGGGCCTCAAGGGTATGGACCTGGCCAAGGAAGTCACCTGCGACAAGTCTTACGAGTGGCGCTCCAGCGTGTGGAACCTGGAAAGCGACAGCCATCCGGAGATCGCCGCTGCCGACCTGCCGTATCACGTGGTTGCCTACGACTACGGCGTGAAGCTGAACATCCTGCGCATGCTAGTCGCCCGTGGCTGCCGCCTGACCGTGGTACCGGCGCAGACGCCGGCCAGCGAAGTGCTGGCCCTGAATCCCGATGGCGTGTTCCTCTCCAACGGCCCTGGCGACCCCGAGCCGTGCGACTATGCGATCAAGGCGATCAAGGAAATTCTGGAAACCGAGATTCCGGTGTTCGGCATCTGCCTCGGCCACCAGCTGCTGGCCCTGGCCTCCGGCGCCAGGACCCTGAAGATGGGCCACGGCCACCACGGCGCCAACCACCCGGTGCAGGACCTGGATACCGGCGTGGTGATGATCACCAGCCAGAACCACGGTTTCGCCGTGGATGAAGGCAGCCTGCCGAGCAACCTGCGGCCGATCCACAAGTCGCTGTTCGACGGCACCCTGCAGGGTATCGAGCGCACCGACAAGGACGCCTTCAGCTTCCAGGGCCACCCGGAGGCGAGCCCCGGCCCGCACGACGTGGCCCCGCTGTTCGACCGCTTCATCGAAGCCATGGCCAAGCGCCGCTAAGCCCCGCCGACTGACCCAAGGATTCGAGTAACCGCTATGCCAAAACGTACAGATATCAAAAGCATCCTGATCCTCGGCGCCGGCCCCATCGTCATCGGCCAGGCCTGCGAGTTCGACTACTCCGGCGCCCAGGCGTGCAAGGCGCTGAAGGAAGAAGGTTTCCGCGTCATCCTGGTGAACTCCAACCCGGCCACCATCATGACCGACCCGGCCATGGCCGACGCCACCTACATCGAGCCGATCAAGTGGGCCACCGTGGCCAAGATCATCGAGAAGGAGCGCCCGGACGCGCTGCTGCCGACCATGGGCGGCCAGACCGCGCTGAACTGCGCCCTGGACCTGGAGCGCCACGGCGTGCTGGAAAAGTTCGGCGTCGAGATGATCGGTGCCAACGCCGACACCATCGACAAGGCCGAAGACCGCTCGCGCTTCGACAAGGCGATGAAGGATATCGGCCTGGCCTGCCCGCGTTCGGGTATCGCCCACAGCATGGAAGAAGCCTACGGCGTGCTGGAGATGGTGGGCTTCCCCTGCATCATCCGCCCCAGCTTCACCATGGGCGGCACCGGCGGCGGCATCGCCTACAACCGTGAAGAATTCGAGGAAATCTGCGCCCGCGGTCTGGACCTGTCGCCGACCAACGAGCTGCTGATCGACGAATCGCTGATCGGCTGGAAGGAATACGAGATGGAGGTGGTCCGCGACAAGAAGGACAACTGCATCATCGTCTGCTCCATCGAGAACTTCGACCCGATGGGCGTGCACACCGGCGACTCGATCACCGTGGCCCCGGCGCAGACCCTGACCGACAAGGAATACCAGATCATGCGCAACGCCTCCCTGGCGGTGCTGCGTGAGATCGGCGTGGAAACCGGCGGCTCCAACGTGCAGTTCGGCATCTGCCCGAACACCGGGCGCATGGTGGTGATCGAGATGAACCCGCGCGTGTCGCGTTCCTCGGCGCTGGCTTCCAAGGCCACCGGCTTCCCCATCGCCAAGATCGCCGCCAAGCTGGCCGTCGGTTACACCCTCGACGAGTTGTCCAACGACATCACCGGCGGCCGCACTCCGGCCTCGTTCGAGCCGGCCATCGACTACGTGGTGACCAAGGTTCCGCGCTTCGCCTTCGAGAAATTCCCCAAGGCCGACGCCCGCCTGACCACTCAGATGAAGTCCGTCGGTGAAGTCATGGCTATCGGCCGTACCTTCCAGGAGTCGGTGCAGAAAGCCCTGCGCGGTCTGGAAGTCGGCGTTGCCGGCTTCGATCCGAAGCTCGACCTGAACGATCCGGAAGCTGAGAGCACCCTGCGTCGCGAACTGACCGTGCCCAGTGCCGACCGCATCTGGTACGTGGCCGATGCCTTCCGTGCCGGCAAGACCGTCGCCGAAGTGTTCGAGCTGACCCGCATCGACGAGTGGTTCCTGGTGCAGATCGAGGATCTGGTCAAGGACGAGGAGAAGGTCAAGACCCTCGGCCTGTCCGCCATCGATTACGACCTGATGTTCAAGCTCAAGCGCAAGGGCTTCTCCGATGCGCGTCTGGCCAAGCTGCTGGGCGTTTCCGAGAAGAGCCTGCGCGCGCACCGCCACAAGCTGAAAGTGCTGCCGGTGTACAAGCGCGTGGACACCTGCGCCGCCGAATTCGCCACCGACACCGCCTACATGTACTCGACCTACGAGGAAGAGTGCGAGGCCAACCCGTCGAGCCGCGACAAGATCATGATCCTCGGCGGCGGCCCCAACCGTATCGGCCAGGGTATCGAGTTCGACTACTGCTGCGTACACGCC